>Ga0075429_100003453_pt1 | contig 13491 bp, 11 predicted proteins | sample RhiMetdeltSRZDD3_FD_75295 | JGI IMG/M metagenome (GOLD analysis project Ga0075429, IMG submission 75295) | Populus rhizosphere microbial communities from Tennessee, USA - Rhizosphere MetaG P. deltoides SRZDD3 | ecosystem: Host-associated > Plants > Roots > Rhizosphere > Soil | place: USA... | reverse complement strand
AACGGCAGCGAGGCCAGGCGGGTGAGCAGGATGCCGAGTGCCAGCCACGCCACGCCGAGCCCCATGGCCCAGCCCGGCGCCAGCCACGCACCCCCCGGGGGCAGCGTGCCGATCGCGCGCAGCCAGCCAGCGCCCGGCAACAGCACGAGCACGAGGAACGCGAGGCCCAGCCGCAGGAAGTCGGGGAAGGCGGCGAACAGGCCCTGTTGCAGTGCCGCGGCCACGCCGGCTCCCGCGAGCGCGGGGACGAGCGAGGTTGCCAGCCGGCGCATCAACCGCCCTCCCCGCCCGAGCGGTCGCGGCGAGCGAAGAACGGCAGGTTCAACTCGGTGGCGAGCTGGCGGAACCCGATGCCGCGCGCGAACGGGCTCGCGAACAGCAGGTAGGCCGCGAGGAACGCGGCGGAAGCAAGCAGCAGCCGCCCCGCCTCGGCCCAGCCGAGCCCGCCGGGGGCCAACGGCAGCAGCAGGTGCGCCGCACCCCACGTGGCCAGCGCCCCCACGGCGGTGGGCATCAGCGTGCGCCCAAGGAACTCCGAGACGCGGCCGAGCGGATGGCCGAGCCCCGCGGCCGCGAGCGACAGCAGCACACCCCCGCTGATCAGGTAGGCCGCGGAGGAGGCCGCCGCGATGCCGCTCAAGCCGCCATGCCAGCGCAGGGACAGCAGCTGCAGCCCGCCCGAGAGCGCGGCGAGGAACACCGCGGCCGGCACCAGGATGATGCGCCGCCCCACGGTCATGAGCACGATCGAGCCGAACGACGACATGGCGAGGCCGGTGGCGCCGAACGCCAGGATCTGCAGCGGCGGGACACAGGCGTCGTAGCGCGGCAGCACCGTGTGCACGAGGTCACGAGACCACAGCGCACACAGCCCCGCCGCTGCCGGCAGGACCACCGCGACGAAGCGCACCAGGCGCTCGACGCGGTCGCGGATCGCGGCGGGGTCGCCGCCCGCCTCGCTGATGCGGCGCACGAGCTGCGGGTAGACCACGAACACGAGCGAGTCGGGCACGGCCATGAGCAGCGTGAGCACGTTGACGGACAGGCCGTAGAAGCCCAGCGCCTGCGTGCCGAGGAAGCGCAGCACGACGAGGCGGTCGATGTTGCGCATGACGATGCCGCTGGCGGTGTACACGTAAAGCGGCAGGCCGATCTGGATGAGGTCGAGGCTCTCGATCGACGGCCCCGGGACCAGCGGCAGGACCCGCCGGCCGCGCCAGACCACGAACAGGTACGCCACGAAACAGCCCGAAAGCCAGCCCCACAACAGCCCCCAGCGGCCGAAGGGCACCATGAGAGCCAAGCCGAGGCCCGACCCGATCAGGCCCTGCAGCACGAACCAGCGCGTGAAGCCGCCGATATCGCCATGCGCGCGCAACACGCCGGTACCCACGTTGGAGAGGTTCACGAGCAGCACGCTCAACAGCGCGAGCGCGATGCCCCCCAGGCCCCAGAACGCCCGCATGCGACTGCTGCCGACCGAGGCCCAGCCGAGCCCGAACGCCGAGAACAGCATGGTGAGCACGACGACATTGAACAGCGCCGCGCGCTTGGCGCGCGCCAGCCGTTCGGCGTCGCCCTCGACGATGCGCGCAGGCACCATCTGGTCGAGCCCCTGTTGCGTGCCCAGCGGCGCGATCGCGCCGTAGTCCATCATCAGCTGGAGCGCGTTCCAGGCGCCATACGACGTGGGGTCGAGCAGCTTGGCGGCCACGAAGCTCCGCGCCATGCTCATCGCGCGCACCGCGTACTGGGTGATCGCGAGGCCGAGCGAGTCGCGCGTGGTCTTGCGCCGCAGCGGGGTCATGGGTCGCGCTCGCTCAGCGGACCACGGTTGGCGCGTGCAGCCGCGGCGGGACTATCCTGCGTGGGTGACCGATCCCGCTCCGCAGCCCGCCGGGACGCCGGCCGCGCCGGTGCGCGCCGAGTTCCTGCCCATCGCCGCGCCCGACCTGGGTCCGCGCGAGCGTGAACTCGTGCTGCAGGCCCTCGACTCGGGCTGGATCACGACCGGCCCGCGCGCCTTCGAGCTCGCCCGCCGCATCGCCGACATGGCCGGCGCGAAGCACGGGCTGGCCGTGAACAGCGCGACCGGAGGACTTCACCTCACGCTCGAGGCCATGGGCATCGGCGAGGGCGACGAGGTCATCACCTCCCCGTACACGTTCGTGGCCACGGTCAACGTCATCGAGCACGTGCGGGCGACACCGGTGCTGGCCGACGTCGAGCCCGGCACGCTGTGCCTGGACCCGCGCCGCGTGGCGGCCGCGATCACGCCCCGCACCCGCGCGGTGATCGCCGTGGACTATGCCGGCCACCCGTGTGACTACGACGCGCTGCGCGAGGTCACCCGGGGCCGCGGCATCAAGCTGGTGGACGACGCCGCGCACTCGCTCGGGGCCGCGTCGCGGGGCCGGCCCGTGGGCAGCCCCGAACTCGCGGACGCCACCGCGTTCTCGTTCTACGCCACCAAGAACCTCACCACCGGCGAGGGCGGTGCGGTCGTCACCGACGACGCGGAACTGGCCGAGCGCATCGCGCTGCTCACGCTGCACGGCATGAACCGGGACGCCTGGAAGCGCTACGGCTCGGCCGGCTCGTGGTTCTACGAGGTCACTGCACCGGGCTGGAAGTACAACCTGTCCGACCTGCTGGCCTCGATCGGGCTCGCCCAGCTCGAGCGCTTCGCGGCCTTCCAGCAGCGGCGCCGCGATCTGGTCGCGCGCTACGAGGCGGGGTTCGCTTCCGTGCCCGAGGTGCGCCTGCCGCCGGTGAAGCCCGGCATGACGCACGCCTGGCACCTCTACCCCATCGCACTCGAACTGGAGCGCCTGCGCATCGACCGTGCGCGTTTCATCGAGGAGCTGCGCGCGCTCAACATCGGCACCAGCGTGCACTTCATCCCCATCCACCTGCATCCGCACTTCCGCGACCGCCTGGGCCTGCGCCCGGGTGCGTTCCCGGTGGCCGAAGACGCCTATTCGCGCGCGATCACGCTGCCGTTGTTCCCGCGCATGAGCGATGCCGACGCCGACGACGTGGTCGGCGCCGTCGCACGCGTCGCTGCTGCCCACCGGGCCTGAGCTCACGCCACGTCCCCCTGCTTCGCCTCGCCCAGCGAACGCAGCGACAGGCCCTCGCGGTTCAGGTAGACCAGCCCGACCGCGGTGATCGGCAGCCACTGGCTGAAGAAGTAGAACCACGAGAACGGCACCGACTGGGCCTTGCCCACACCGAACAGCGCCAGGCCGGCGGTGCACGCGATGTTGAGCGTGCCGATGTAGCCGGGAGCGGCCGGCACCATGATGCCGATCGCGGTGATGACCAGCATGACGAGCCCCGCGTACCACGGCAGCGCGATGCCGAGCGACCACAAGCTCACACCCAGCGCCAGGGCGAAGCACAGGAACATGGCGAACGACAGTCCGAACACGACCGCCAGGCGGCGCAGGTCGCGGAACAGGCCGAGCCCCTCGAGGAAGCGCTCGAGCATGATCCCGACCCGCTCGCGCGCCTGCCCGGGCAGCGGCCGGGTGAGGCCGCGGACCACCGCCTGTGCCAGCCGGCGGTTGCGCTCGATGGCCACGACCGTGAGCGTGAGCCCGACGCACAGCACGATCAGCAGCCGCGCGCCCCACTGGAGCAGCCGGCCGGCGTCGGTGTTCTCGGCGATCGGGTGCACGAGCATGCTGATCCCGAAGATGCCGAGCAGCGTGAGCATGTCCACGGCGCGCTCCACCACGACGGTGGCGAGCAGCGTGGTCTTGGACAGCCCCTCGCGCCGCGCCAGGGCCCACGGGCGCACGAACTCACCCAGCCGGAACGGCAGCACGTTGTTCGCCATGAACCCGATCATCGTGGCGCTGAACAGCGAGTCCATGGACAGCGGCCGGCCCGCCTGGATGAAGTATCGCCAGCGCAATGCGCGCAGCCCGAAGCCCCCCAGCGTGATCAGCATCACCAGCACGAACCCGAGCGCGTTGGCGTCCCGCAGCGCGGTCAGCACCTCGCCGAAGCGGACGTCCTTCATGGACAGCCAGACGCACAGGGCCGAGACCCCGATGCCGAGCAGCAGCTGCAGCGCGCGAATCACCGCGGAAGCTCCCCCCGGTCCCGGCGCAGCGACTCCACCTCGTGCCGCAACAGCGCCAGGTCCCGCGTCAGGGCGTGATTCTCGAAACCGAGCCGCGACAACTTGAGCGACAGGTAGAGCAGCATGGCCAGCGAGAACGCCAAGCCGAATGCGAACGTGGTCGAGGACTCGCCCATGAACCCCAGCGCGCGCGTGATCCACGTGAGCAGCGGGGTCGAGAAGCCCAGGATCGCGATGACCGTGGTCGCCATCACCCACAGCAGCGAATACTCCTCCGACAGCCGGCGGCGCCGGACGAGGTCCAGCACGAACAGCGCCAGCAACACCGCGCCGAGCGCGGTGATCACCTGGGTACGGGACAGGAACATCATGGGTCCTCCGGGTGCGACCGGCCTCAGGCCGGCTTGCGGATCAGCGCCATGAGCGACGCCAGCAGGTTCTTGTACGGGTAATAGAGCTGCTTGCCGAGCGTGTAGAACGAACGCCCCGCCTGCCGTTCGCGCATGACCACCGGCACCTCGTCCAGGCGGAAGCCGCGGCGGGCGAGCGCGATGAGCAGCGGGGCGTCGGGGAAGTCCTTCGGGAAGTCGTACTGGCACACGCGCATGACGTCGCGGTTGTAGGCGCGGAACCCGGAGGTGGTGTCCGAGATCGACCGACCCAGCGCCATGCGCACGATGCCGCTGAACAGCAGCATGCCGAGCCGGCGGTTCCAGGGCGCGCGGTAGCCGGTGGAGGCCACGAATCGCGACCCGATGCTGACATCGCAGCGCCCCGCGAGCACCGGGGCCAGCACCACCGACAGGTAGACCGGGTCGTGCTGGCCGTCGGCGTCCAGCTGGACGGCGATGTCATAACCGCGCTCGAAGGCCCACTGGAAGCCGGTCTGCAGCGCGCCCCCCACGCCCAGGTTCACCGGGTGGCGGACCACGGGCACACCCGCGGCCCGCGCGGCTTTCGACGTGCCGTCGCGCGAGCCGTCGTCCACCACCAGCACGTCCACGCCCGGGGCCTTCTCACGCAGTTCGGTGAGGATCGAGGGCAGGCTGTCCTCCTCGTTGTGCGCCGGCACCACGACCAGCACGCGGGGGGCGTTCATGCGGTCCTCCGGGTCTCGAACAGCCGCGCGAGTGGCTCTGCGGTGCGCACGAGCAGGTCGCGCACCCGCCGCGCCAGCGGCGCACGGAGCCGCAGGCCGGACAGCTTCTCCAGATCGTAGCGGGTGATGAGTCGCAGGGCGAAGAGGCCGAAGATGGCAGGCAGCACCAGCAGCACCCGGGCGATGAGCGACAGCACGCCGTGCGCGCCCGCGGGCACGAGCAGTGCCGCGAGCCCGAGCATGGGCAGCGTGAGCACCAGGGCGCGCAGCACGACGGCAGAGCGGTCGCGCACGGTCTCGGGCAGGAGCACGGCGGTGAAGACCAGCGCAAGCAGGTACGAGGCCACGGCACCGGCCAGGTTGGCCCACGCCGCACCGAGTCCGCCCCATCGTGGCACGATCAGCAGGTAACACGCGAGTTCCACGGCCAGTTTCGCGATCGCCAGCGTGAACACGATGCCGGGCCGGCGCATGGCCTGGAACAGCATCGTCAGCGGCTGCTGCGCGGTGCGCGCGATCGGCACCAGCGCCAGCACATGCAGCATGCCCACGGAGGGCAGGAACAACGGGCTGCCGACCCACAGCGTGAGTTCGGGCGCGAACGCGAACACGCACCAGGCCACGGTGCACGCCGCCACCTGCACCAGCCGGAACGCCTGATCGAAGATGTAGCCCAGCCGCTCGCGCTCGGCGCGCGCGACCAGGTGCGTGAGCGAGGGCAGCAGCGACGAGGGCACGGTGTACGCCAGCTCGACGAAACGCTCGATGGTCTGGAACGCGAACGTGAAATAGCCGAGCTGGGTCGCATCGAGCACCTTGGCCAGCAGCACCTTGCCGAGGTTCTGGCCGGACAGGAACGCGGCGCGCGCGCCGAGCAGCGGCACGCAGTAGCCGAGCATCTGCGAGAACAGCGGGCGGGTGTCTTCGACCGGCTGCGCGAGCGGTTCCGCCGCCGGTTCCTCGGGTTCCGCCAGCTGGACCGGCCTCGGTGACCGGGCGGCACGGCGGGCGAGCCACCACGCTGCTCCCGCATAGAGCAGCGACTGCACCGCGGCCAGCACCGCCAGACCGACGGCCAGGGCGACGAGCCCCTGCTGCGACCACCACAGCAGGCCCACCATGATCGTCTTGGCGACGTGGTTCACGAGCGACAGGCCGCTCACCCACTCGTAGCGCTGCAGCCCGAACAGCAGCGAGCGCCCCGTGGTCGAGAGCCCGTCCGTGGCCACCATCACGGTGAGGATGGGCACGAGCACCGCGAGCGGCGGCATGTTGAACTGCAGCGCGAGATGCGGCGCGATCGACACCAACACCGCGCTGGCGAGAGCACCCAGCGCGAGCTTCACCGTCACGGCCAGCGCGTGCGCGCGAAACAGCAGGTCGAAGCGGTGGCGGACCTGGTACTCGGCCGCGAAGCGCTCGAGGAACACCTCGAAGTTGCCGGTCGCGATGCTCGCCAGACCGGTGATCGCGAGGGCCAGCGTGAGCATGCCGTAGTTGGTGGGGCCCAGCCAGCGCAACATCAGCGCGAAGTAGACCATGCCCGACAGCAGCGCCGCGGTCTTCTCGATGGCGAGGAAGAACGCACCGCGCGTGACCTGCTGGGCGATCTCGCCGCGCTTCATGCGGCCCCCGCGAGCGCGCCGCGGGCATCGAGCTCGCGCTCGAGGAAACCGCGCAGGTGCGAGAGATGCGTGACCTCGGGCGGCAACGGCCGGTTGGACGCCAGCAGCCCGGACATGTCGGGATGGGACGGGTCATAGCCGTGCATCGCCGCCACGGGCGAACGGCCCATGAACGACGGCACGAGCAGTGCGCCCGGCCGGAGCAGGAACAGGTCCTCGCCGTAGCGCTGGTCCGTGAAGTCCGCGCCCTCACGCTGGAGGTCCGCCGGTTCCAGCCAGCGGCCCGCCGGCTCGTCCGCGAGCGCGGCGCGCACGGCATCCCGCGCGGCGCTCGAGCGCCACCAGAACCGCGCGAATGTCGAGTCGTAGAACGCGAGGTAGTCACGGCCGCGCCGGAACGGCAGTGCCTGCACGCGGCGCATCACGTCCACGGTCTCGTCCACGTCCACCATGCCGTGGTCCGAGCACAGGTAGAGCCAGGCCTCGCGGCCCGCCCGGGCCGCCGCCTCGCGCGCACGGCCGAACCACGCCGACCACGCGTCGAGGGACTCCCGGACCCCCGCACCGTGCGAACCCTCCAGGTGCAGTTGCGCATCCAGGACGGCGCTATAGAGGAACAGGAAGTCCTCCCGCCCGCGCTCGAGGCACTCGATGGCCTCCGCACGCGCGCGCTCCTCGGGATGGCGCCAGTTCCAGCCGCGCCACGGCAATCCCCGGCGCACGAGGGAATCCCACAGCGAGTCCACGGGCAGGCCGCCCGGCGCGAAGATGTCACCGCGCTCGGGCAGGTCGAATGCGGGCAGTTCCTGGCGCGGAACGTCATAGAGGTTGAAGTAGCCCTGCACACCGCGCCGCTCGACCAGGCGCGTGAGCAGCCCGGTCAGCTTCCAGCTCTGGCGCAGGCGCGGAGGCAGCAGCTTGAGCGCGCCGAAGCCGTGGAACACCCCCTCGCCCGCGGCTCGGCGGTACATGAGCCAGCGGCCGTGCTCGCGCGGCAGCCTGCCGGTGAACGCGGTCGGCAGCGCGCCCGAGCTGAACCCCAGGATGGTGTCGAGCGGCCGGCGCTGATCGAGCAGCGGCGCGAACGTGGCATCGCTGCCGGCGAGTCGCCAGCCCATCGCATCCACCAGCACCACGACCAGCACGGGCTTCACGCGCCGGCTCCCGCATCCGCCGGGAGCGGACGCCCCCACGCGCACAACGCGACGCGAGCCGTATCGTCGAACGAGCGCAGGCGAGGGAAGCCGAGCCGGCGAAGGGCGTGCAGCGCGCCGGCCGGCAGCGCCGGCTCGCCCGCCGCTTGCGCGGCCGCGAGCACGAGCACCGCGGCCACGCCGTGTAACCTGAGTTCGGGCGTGCCGGCGGTCGCACGCAGCAGTGGCGAGCCGCGCTCCGAACGCAGCGAGGCGTCGCCGCCGGATGTCGCGAGCCGCTGCGCGAGGGCCTGCGCCGCGGGCCAGCCGGGCAGCGCACGCAGCGCATGCCGCAGCCGGCGAGCGAGCGAGCCGCGCGCGGCGGCTTCGAGCGCACGCGGGAACGGTTCGGCCGCAGACGACATCGCCGCGGTCTCCGCCCACCATGCCGCCGCCCAGCCGCGCGCGGCGGCACACCAGTCCCGGCGGAGCTCGTCGCGTGTGCTCGCCACGGCCTCCCCTTCGCGCCACGCCACGGCGGCACGCCAGAGCGGAGCCAGCCCCGCCCACGCGCCCGCGAGCCACGACGGCGAGCCGGCGGGCTCGCCTAGTACGGTCGCGAGCGAGACGCGTGCCGCTGCCGTCGCGGGCAGCTCGCCCCGCCCGAGCGCGCGCACCGCCGCCAGGTCCAGCGCGCACTTGAGCACGGCGTGCTGCGCGCGCAGCGCGTCCAGCCCGTCGGACCCGATGAGCCTTGCCCACAGCAACTCGAACGCCCGGTTCTCCAGCAGTCTCAGCCGCTCCTCGGGACTGATCGCGCCGGGCTCCCAGTGCGGCAGGCGCGCGAGCAGGGCGGGATCGCCCTCGAGGACGCGCGCGGCACGCGCCAGCTCGACCGTGCCCGGTCGCGCGCTCATGCGTGCGAGCCCGTCGAGCGTGACGAAGCCGGCTTCGGCGGGTCCGGCGAGCCCGGCGCGCAACAGGACCCGGGCCTCGGGAAGCCGCAGTGCGCGGCGGGCTGCCGGGACGGCCGCCTCGTCGCGCAAGATGACGTACAGGTCCAGGTCCGAGAGCGACACGCGATGGCCGGCGTGCGTGGCCCACACCGCCTCACCCGTGGCGTGACTGCCCGAGAGCAGGACCGCCTCGAGAGCGTTCCCGGCAGCGGCGCGCACCGAGGGGAGCACGCACGCGAGGATCTCCGAAAGGCCGGAGCCCGTGCCCGGTACCCACCGGTGCACGGGCTCCGGACGCTCGTTCGGGACGGCGTTCATGCCAAGCTCCGCCCTCGTCCGACCGCGCTGCGCGCCGGCCAGGACGTCGGGGGGATCGCCTCGCGATCGCGGCTCATCATGTGGGGTCCGGGCGGAAGGGACGGACTAGATACGGCGGTAGATGAACCCCGGGATCTCGTGCACCCGGCGGTTGAGCACGGTGCCGAGCACGCGCCCGCCGGACTTGCGGAGCATCTCGACGGCACGCGACACGACGGGGCGCTTGGCGCGGCCCGCGTGTAGCACGAGCACCACGCCGTCGACCTGGGCCGCGAGCGAGGCCGCGTCCGGGGACTCGACCACGGGCGGCCCGTCGAGGAGAAGCCATTCATAAGCACCGGCTGCGGATTGCAGCACCGCACGCACGATCTCCACGGGCACCTGGCCCGCGCGCACGGCCTCTTCGGTGGCCGGCACCGCGAACAAGCCGGGCGTCATCACGCCGGCCATCGCCGGAGAGGAGACACGGGCGTCGAGCACGGCATAGCGCTGCGACTCGTCGGCGTAGACCGCGGGCCGGCGCGCATGCGCGTCCATGACCACCACGCGCGCGCCGGAGGCCGCGAGCGCCTGTGCGAACTGCAGCGTCACGGTGCTGGTCCCCTCACCGCCCTGCGCGCTCACGAACATGATCGAGCGCAGCGCACGGTCCGGCAGCACGCTCTCGATGTTCACGCGCAGCGCACTGGTGGCCCGGAGCGCGTCCTCGGACAGGTCCACGCCACCCAGCAGCGGCAGCGACAGCAGCTCGGGTTCGGCGGCGCGCTGGCCCCAGCCACTGCCGGGCTCGCGCGCCGGCGGTGCGGAGGAAGCCGAGCTCATCGCCAGCGGCGGCCGGCTCGATTCGGCCTTGCGGAGGGCGTCGAAGATGCGGGTCATCCGGCGCCGGACCTCAGCCGTTCCGCCGGCGGCGCTCGGACATGGACGCGAGCACGGGCAGGTCGAGGTACTCCTCGGCCTGGTTCGCCGTGCGCACCGTGAGGTCCAGCCCGTCCACGAAGAACGCGATGGCGAGACCCACGAGCAGGCTGAACGCGGGTGCGAGCAGGAGGCGCACGATGTCGAGCGGGTTCGTGGGCAGGGCCACGCCCGCGGGAGCCAGCACGACGACGTTCACGTCCGCCATGGTATTGGCCGTGATCGCGGCCTGGTCGCGTGCCTCGGTCACTTCGGTGAGACGGCGGCGGAGCGCGACGAGTTCGCCGTCGATCTCCTCCATCCGCTGCAGGCTCTCCGGCGAGTCACTCAGCTGCGCCTGGATGCCGGCGATCTCGCGATCGATCGAGGCCACGCGCGAGGCGATCTGTTGGGTGCGCGACGAGGCCAGCCGCACGCGCGCTTCCACTTCGCGGCGCAACAGGGCCATCAGCGTCTCGAGCGTCTGGCGCGCGCCCACCATCTCGGGCGCGTCGTCCCGCAGGGTCTCGGACAGCAGGGCGATGCGCGTCTGCTGCTCGAGCACCTTGGTCTTCAACTGCACGAGCGCCTGCTCGTTGGTGAACTGGTTCACCCCGTCGAACGTGGGCAGGTCGATGTCCGGTTCGTGCTGCATGCGGCGCATGGCCTCTTCCAGGCTCTGCGCGGCGGCAAGATCGGCGGCCAGATCGCTGCGGCGCTGCCGTAGGCTGGAGATCTGCATCATCCAGCTCTGGGCCTGCTGCATGGGCACGGCGACGCCGGTCTGCTCGGTGAACTGCCGGCGGTCGACCAGCTTCGCGTCGATCTTCTTCTGGAGATCCGCGATCTCCTGCTCGAGATATTGCTGCGGCCGGTCGTTCGTCATGCGCGTGCGGCGGTACTCCACGTACGCGTCCATCACCGCACGGCAGACGATCTGCGCCTTCTCGGGCTCCAGGCTCACGTAGCCCACGGCGATGACGTTGCTCTTGCCCATCACCTCGACGTCGATGCTCGCCGGGTCCAGTTCGAGGGTCTGGCCCAGCCGCTTCGACTCGGCGTCGACCAGCTCACGCGCCCGTGAGACCACGGGGACGCTGCGCATGACCTGCATCTCGCTGCCCAGCTCCTGTTCCCAGTCGCTGAAGATCTGGCGGTCGGGGCTCAGCACGGACTGGCGCTCGCCCCGCTTCACGAGGATGCGGCCCTGCGACTGGTAATAGGTCGGCGTGGTCAGGGCCACCACCAACACGGTGACGGTGGTGACCAGGAACATGCCGAGGATGATCCACTTGCGGCGGAACAGCACGGCCAGGAACTCGCGGGCCGTGGCCTGACGTGCGGGCGTCGGTGCAGTTGGCGGAGGGGTGGGGTTCATGTCGCCCTTGGGCTCACTCCCGGATGATGCGCGTCACGAATACGCGGTCCAGGTTGAAGAGCTCCCAGCCCACGAGCACGCTGGAGAGCGTGTTCCCGAGCGGATTGAGGAACTGCTGCGCGAAGACGTTGATATTACCGATCGTCGAGCGCGGGACGAAGACGATGTCGAAGCGGCCCACCACGGCGTCCGCGAGATCGTTGCCGCGGAGCAGCTCGTCGAGGTTGACGCGCGAGACCGACACCGTGTGCGATCCGTCGCGGTGGAACAGCAGCACGCTGTTGCGTGCCGCATCGTCCTTGAGGCCGCCGGCCGCCGTGACCGCCTGCATCACGGTGACGAACGGGCCGGCCGGGTAGCTGCCCGGCTTGTCCACGCGACCGAGCACGTGGACCACATTGCCCGCCACTTCGCTGACGTTGACCACGACGCGCGGCAGCTTGAGGTCGGCCGAGAGCAGCGCGACGATGTTGCGCTGCAGCTCCATGGGCGTAAGCCCCGCCGCGACCACGTCGCCCGCGGGGAACACGGTGATGCGTCCGTCCGGACGCACCCTGACCTCACGCAGGTCCGGCTGTCCGGTGACCAGGCGCCCGAAGTCGAGCTGCAGCCGGTCGCCGGGAACGATCCGGTACTCCGGCACTCGGCTCCAGTCCATCGCCGACGTGTCGGCTGGCGTCAGCGCGGTGTCGGCCTGGACCCCGGCGGGCGAGAGCAGGCACAAACAGGCGATCAGGAGAAGGATTCGGCGCTTCACACACGGTCTCCCGGGTTCTGGGCTTGACGGGGGACCCGCGCCGGACGACCCGGCCGCGAGAACGCGCGGCGCATGGCGGATCGGACGAACACGAGGCCCGGGCACAAGCCCGGCTCACACTTCGACGACAGGGCCTTGGGAAAGTGGGGTCTTGTCGCGATGGAGTAGCAACGTGCGTCTCGGGAGATCCTCCGCCTGCATGGAACGACCACCGTAGGTGGCGGTGGTCGGGGAGAGAGATTATCCCCAGCGGTGCAGGTGGAGTCAACAGGCAGAGGCCCCGGGATGCCGTCGGGGTATCGGCTCGTCGCTGGCCGCGTTCAAGCCAATTCGGCTAGCACCGCTCCGCAGTAAAGGGGCACCAAGATCTCGTGATGCCCGGTCAGGGAATACCCCCTGGCCCCCTCCGCCCGGGTGGGTCGCTCCACCACGTTCACGCGCGGCCGATAGTGCTGGATCTGGTCGAAATTGACCGTCGTCAGCCCTTCCAGCCGGGCCCCGAGGTTCCGGGCCACCGCCAGCGCCTTAAGGAACACCTCGGGCATGAGCACCGCCGAGCCCACGTTCAACACCACGGCGCCCTCGGCCCGCGCCAGGGTGCCGGCCAGGATACGGAAATCCCGCAGTGAAGTGTCGCCCAGCGCCGCTCCGTCACAGGCCGGATCGTAGTGGATCGTGTCGGTTCCCAGCGCCACGTGCACGGTGGCGGGGACCCCCCGCCGGGCCGCACGGGCCAGCAGGCTCACGTCCCGGTGCGGGACCTGCTGCGCTTCGAGTGCCGCACCCCACGCCTCCCCCAGTCCCAGACGCTCGCGAGCGGCCCGGGCGGCGACGCTGTTCATGAACGCACCGGTCTCGTCCACCATGCCGAACGTGCCGGACTGAAGATTCTCCTCGACGTCCTCGGACGTGCGACCCAGGCAGGCGATCTCGATGTCGTGGATGGCGGCGGCACCGTTCATGGCCACGTGCGTGATCACGCCGCGCTCGAGCAGCTCGATCCAGCACGGGGACACTCCCACCTTGACCACGTGCCCGCCCACGAGCAGCACCACCGGTCGGCCGGCGCGGTGCGCGGCGACCGTGCGCGCGACCACCTCGCGCAGCGCACGTGCGGCCAGCTGATCGGGCAGCGACGCCAGCAGCGTGGCCGCGGCCTTGGGCTCGAGCGCGTGCGCGAAGTCCTCGACCGAGACCCGGGTGGGCCGGTCCCCGGCGGGCATGCGCTTGAGCTG
>Ga0075429_100003452_pt1 | contig 13491 bp, 10 predicted proteins | sample RhiMetdeltSRZDD3_FD_75295 | JGI IMG/M metagenome (GOLD analysis project Ga0075429, IMG submission 75295) | Populus rhizosphere microbial communities from Tennessee, USA - Rhizosphere MetaG P. deltoides SRZDD3 | ecosystem: Host-associated > Plants > Roots > Rhizosphere > Soil | place: USA... | reverse complement strand
GCGTCCGCGCGAGAGACGCTGGCCGATCCGCTTTTTGATCACCGGCTCGAGAGCGGCAAGCTCGGATCCGGCGCGGAGGTGAATGTCGAGGAAGCGGTTGTTGACCGTTTTGAGATCGACCGAGACGGAGAAGTCGTCTCCGGCCACCGTCCCCTTTCCATATCCCGTCATTGATTTCATCGTGTCATCCGTGACATCTGTGGTTCAAGTTCTTCTTCGTCGGCAAACTGCAACTCATAAAGTTTGCGGTACTGTCCGCCGCGCGCCAGCAATTCCGTGTGGGTTCCTGTTTCGATGATCCGGCCGGCCTCCATCACCACGATGACGTCGGCGCGACGGACCGTCGAGAGACGATGGGCAATGACGATTGTCGTCCGATTGCGGACCAGATTGGCGATAGCCCGCTGCACCAGACGTTCCGACTCGGCGTCGAGTGCCGACGTGGCTTCATCCAGAATCAGCACCGGCGCGTTGACCAGGATGGCGCGGGCGATAGCCAGGCGTTGGCGCTGGCCGCCCGATAGAAAAATTCCGCGCTCGCCGACAATCGTATCGTACCCTTGCGGCATTTCGCGAATGAAGTCGTGCGCCAACGCGATCGACGCCGCTTCTTCGATCTCGGCCTGTGTTGCTTCCGGTTTCCCGTAAGCGATGTTGTGACGGACCGTGTCGTTGAAGAGCACGGTCTCCTGAGTAACGAGCGCTAACTGCCGGCGTAGGCTCGACAGTTTCACGTCGCGAAGATCGACGCCGTCCCAGAACACTGCGCCCGACGTCGGATCGTGAAAACGCGGCAGCAGCTTCGTCAGCGTCGACTTGCCGCCGCCGGATTCGCCGACCAGCGCGACCATCGTTCCTGCTCGTATCGTCAGGTTTATGTCTCGCAGGACTGACCGCGACTCGTTGTCGTAACCGAACGAGACGCTGCGCAGCTGGATCTCGTGCTCCAGCGGCTGCAACTCGCTGGCGTCTTCCTTCTCCTTGATGGCGGCGTGCTCGTCCATCACTTCCCAAACGTGATGCGCCGCGGCGAGTGCCTGCTCCATGCTGTTTTGCAGGCGCGACAACTTCCGCATCGGATCGTAACTGCGAAACAGGAAGAACAGGAACGTCACGAACTGCGCCGTGTTCATGTGACCGGCCATGATCTCGCGCTGTCCAAAGAAGAGCAGCAGCACGACGAACAGGATTCCGATCATCTCGATCGTCGGCGGCGAAGCGCCCGCGATGCTCGCACTGCGCAGGTTCGCTCGGACGATCTGTTTGGCGACCGCCGTAAAGCGCGCCGACTCGCGTTTCTCCGCGCGATAGGCTTTGACGATGCCCTGGTTGGCAAGTGCTTCCTGGGCGGTGTCGGTCAGTTCTTTGCTTCCTTCGAAACTCTCGCGCGCACGGTTGCGCAGCGCCTTGCCGAACCTTGCAGTGAGGACCGCGATGATGGGCGCGATGATCAACGACCCCAACGTCAGTCGCCAGTTGTAGTAAAAGGCCGCCGCCAGGAAGAAGATCAACGTAAAACTCTCGCGCAGCATGTCGCGAATCGTGCTCGTGACCGCGGTTTCGATGGCGGCGGCGCTCGAGACGAGCCGCGAGACGAGATAGTTGGTGCGATGGCGCTCGAAAAACGTCGCCGACTGCGCGAGCAAGTGGTCGTACAGATCCTGCCGCAACTTGAGCACGGCCGACTGGCCGATGCGCGCCATCAGATACGTCGATAAATACTCGGCGATGCCCTTCGCGAATGTGAAGACGATGAGCAGTATGGAGATCATCTTCCAGGCGCCGAGCGGCGCCTGCGGGATCAACTTCTGGAGACCGAAGAGGGTCGCGGTGCGTGGAGCGCCGCTCTGCGAGAACGCCTGATCGAGAATGGGGACGATCAACGCGCCGGTCGCACTCTCCAGCAGACCAACCAGCGACATCGCAAAAGTTGCTACAGCAAAGATTGGCCAGTGAGGTTTCAGGTACTTTAACAAGCGGCGAAGATCACGCATCTCTGGTTGCTAAAGTCTCCGATCAGTTGCTATAAGGAGGGTAGAAGCGGTCCAAAGTCAAAGAGGAACTATACTTACCCCCACTTATTTGCGTCAAGGCTGACCTATTTTATCTTTGCTGCCCAGGCAATCGATCTCCTGCGAAGACGGATGAGTTATAATCTCACCGTTATCTACGACTTTTAACCAGATCCCCACCGACAGGATCGGAGAGACTTGGCACAGCAAGCACCAACAAACAGCAAATACGCAGGCAAGCGCCTTTTGATCGCCGACGACGACACGGACATGCGCCTCCTGCTCGCGGAGTACTTCCGTCGTCTCGGGTTTCAGGTCGATGAACGCGAAAACGGCATGGCAGCTCTCGAAGCAGCGCTGGCCGGACGTTTCGATTGCTTTATCTTCGACGTCTCGATGCCGGGCATGTCGGGAATCGATCTACTCAAGCGAGTTCGCGATCGCGGCATTCAGACGCCGGCGCTGTTCCTGACGGCGCATGACGCGCTATCCGACAAGGTCGCCGGCTTTGAAGCAGGCGCCGACGACTATCTCGCAAAACCGTTCAGCCCGCGCGAGCTCGAGTATCGCGTCGAGGCGTTGTTGCGTCGCGGCGGCAGTGTCGCGACGGAGCCTGACGGCGAACGGATCGAGGTCGGCGGCCTCGTGATCGATAAACGGCGTCACGAAGTGATCCGCGACGGCGATCGCATCGATCTCACGCCGCTGGAGTTTCAGATTCTCGAACTGCTCGCGTCTGAACCGGGCAGAGCATGGTCCAGGAACGCGTTGCTCGATCGCGTTTGGAGCACGGACTACGAAGGCTATCAACGCAATATCGATCCGCACATCAACCGTCTGCGGAAGAAACTCGAAACCGATCCGAAAAACCCGCGGTACGTGCTGACCGTTCGTGGCGTCGGTTACAAGTTGAACGAAGTGCCTTAATGCTTTGGTGGATTGGTTCAGGTCTGATCCTGCTCTGGTTGATCCTGCTCATCGCCCAGCAGCGGGGTTGGATTCATCTGCTGTTGCTCTCCGGGATTACCGTGCTCATCGTCCAGGTTGCCGCGTACCGCAAAACCAAGTACGAACAGGGTTTTCGTGAATAATCGTGTGGTTTGCGGCAACAGTGCACGGCAGGAAAGCATCAAGAGGATTAATAAAGACCAGGAGTTCTTTTGCCATGACATTCAAATGCATCGGTCAACGTCTCCCGTTCGTGCTTATTGCTTGTTTACTCTCCTTGTCCGTCGCGCTCGCGCAGCGTGACGTCGAACGGCAAACAGTCGCCATAACCTATCCGCTGGACGAGACCGTGACGGTCAAGTTTCGGGGCACGACTTTGTTGCCGCGCCTCAAAGGTGAGGCGAAGGTGAAACGCGCCGGACGCCGTGGGACGCGCGTCGAGTTGAACATCGACGATCTTCCGCGCGCCTCAGAGCTCGGCGGCATCTACACCACTTACATCCTTTGGGCCATATCGCCCGAAGGACACGTCGACAACCTCGGCGAGATCAAACGCAGCGGCAGCTCTTTCGTCGACTCGAAGCTCGACGTCACCACTCCATTGCAATCCTTCGCACTGATCCTGACTGCCGAGCCGCACTTCCTGATGAAGGTGCCGAGCCGCATGGTCGTCATGGAGAACCTTCCACCGAAACGGCCCAACGGCAGTACTGTGGAGACGGTCGACGTCCGTTACATCGGAAACTCGAGCGACTACTTCCGCGACGCGCGCGTGCCCGAGATCGCCGACCGCGATTATCGCGAAACGCCTGTGTCGCTGCTTGGCGCTCGTCAGGCAGTGAGCCTGGCGAAGTATGCCGGAGCTTCACAGGACGCGCCTGATGAACTGCGTGGTGCCGAGGAGCAGTTGCAAGCCGCCGAACAAGCGTGGCGTTTGAATGAACCGATGTCGGAAATCGACATGAAAGCGCGACAAGCGACGTCTTCCGCCGCTCACGCGGAAGAACAGGCAGTCGCACGTAAAGCGGCGCGTCTGCGACGCGACGAGATTCGACGGCGCGATGAAGCAGTCCGCACCGCGGAAAAGAGCGCCGAAGCTTCGCAGCGTGAAGTGGCCCAACTCCGAGCTGCGTTGGAAAAGGAACAACGAGCGCGTGAGCTGGCCGAACGCGACGCCGGCAGCGCCAACGATCAGTTACGCGAGAAGCGCGTGGAGATCGCGCGTCTGCGTGATGAGAACCAGGCGCTGCGCGCGGAGAGCGACGCCGCCAAACTTAAACTGGCGCGGCTCGAAGGCGAGAAAGACGCCGAGAACGCGCGCGTCGAAGCTGAACGGCGAGCAGTCGAGAGACGCAACAATGAAGCAACGCTGAAAGCGACGCTCGCGAAATACGGAACAGTCAAGCAGACTGCGGCTGGTTTTCGTTTGATACTGCCGGAAAGCATCTGGAGCAATGCGCGCCAGGCCACGCTCGCTACCGCGTCCTCGTCGAAGCTCGAACCGCTCGCGGCGCTGTTGGCAAGCAATCCCGATTATCAGATCCTGATCGAAGCTTACACGGATAATCGTGGTGACGAAGTCTCGTTGCAGCAACTCACGCAGGAGCGTGCGCGAGTGCTCTCCGATCGCTTCCAGTCGGCCGGCGTAGACGCGACGCGCATTCAAGCCAACGGCATGGGAGCATCAAACCCGGTGGCGCCGAATACGACGGTCTCAGGGCGCACGAAGAACCGGCGCGTGGAGATAACCTTCACCGCGCCCGGCACGACGGCCGCGAAGTGAGCTTTGTGCCTGGTACTTTGTACTTACTGCTTTGTTCGCCTTTGAAGGGCCTTCTCAAAGGCGAACAAAAGAACCAAGCACAAAGAACAAAGTACTAGGCACTAATGTCCCCACTCGACCCACTCGAAATACTCCAGGTCATCGGCTATAGCATCGGCGCGTTGCTACCGCTTTGGATGGCGGTGCAACTCTTCAGGCATCGCGCCAAACTCACGAATATCGAGCGCATCCTCGCTGCGCTCGCACTGACGATGGGCGGCTGGCACACCAGCAACCTCGTCGTCACACTCCACGGTCTCTTCGATCTTGGCCCAGACACCTGGACCACGCTGCTGCGCGTCGCGGACACGGTCGCCGTCGTCAGTATCACCTTCGCCTATTCGTTCCTGCTTCACGTACACCTGTATCTGTGGGCGCAGGCCCACGGCCGCGGGCTGAACAAAAGCGAACGTCTGCGCGTCTACATGTCGTACGTGCCCACAGTATTTCTCGCGATCGCGGTGCCGCGTTTGTGGACCGGCGAATACGCGCCGATGTTCACGAAGTTGTCGTTCTTCGTGATTCCGTTTGCTTTCTGGATCGCGTACGTGCTGGGGCTGATCGCGCTCACGGAGTTGCTGATCGCGAGGAAGAGTCAGAACCGCAGCGAGAAGAGAATCATGCAGACGTTGGCGGCGTCGTTTATCGGCGTCGGCGTGGTGATCTTCGCGGCGCTGGCTTTCGGGCTCGGCGAGGGGACGGTCGTCGGGTTGTATTTGAAGACGATCGCGAACCTCGGATCGCTGCTGCCGTCAGTGCTGCTGGCGTATTACATCTATCGCTACCGCTACCTCGAAATCATTATCGAAGAGAGCCTCGTCGTGGTGACGTTCGCCATGGTCGTGCTCACGGTTTACGTTTTCGGCATCCGCACGATCGGCGACTGGATGACGCAGCGCTACGGCATTCGCCCCGGGCTAATCGAGGCGTTGCTGATCCTCGCGCTGGCGTTGCTCGCAGCGCCGTTGCGCGGCTGGTTGGTCCGGCGTTTTCACAAACTGTTCGAACGCGAAGCAGCGCTCTACAAGGAGATCGTTTCGCGCATCGGTTCGTACGCAGGGCAGTACAAGCAGTTGGCCGACTTGTTGCAGTTTGTCGAAGAGCGCACGACGAAAGCGCTTGGCTTGAGACAGTTGAAGATCTTCATTGACGGGTCAGTGGCGGCGGAGGTGAACGGAGATCGCAAACTTCCGGAGCCGTGGGCCGAACTGGTTTTGGAGAAGTCGCGCGAGCGCGGTTGGGAGCCCATTGAAGATGATCCGCTGCTTGTCGATCAGGGATTCAAACTGGCGTATCCGCTGCGGCGCGAGGAGAACGTCGAAGGGTTGCTGGCGCTTGACGCTGCTTCGGCGAGTTTGACGCCGGACGTCCGTTCCGTCATCGAGATCCTCGCTAACCAGATCGCGATCGCGATTGACGACTCGCGGCTGTTGGAAGAGAACGTCAGACTCGAGCGTGAGCTCGCCGAGCGTGAGCGTTTGGCTGCCTTGGGACGCATGGCCGCGACTGTCGCGCACGAGATCAAGAACCCGCTGTCCGCGATCAAGTCGATCGCGCAGGTGATGCGTGAAGACGAGAGTTTGAAAGATGAGTATGAGCGCGATCTGAGTCTCATCGTCGGTGAAACCGACAGGTTGAGCCAGAGCATTACGCAGCTTCTGAGTTTTGCGAGAAGAGAAAGCCCGGCCGTAGAGCCGTTGAGCGTAGCCGAGTTGGTCCAAACGTCGGTAGACCTGTTTCGCGCGAACGCTCGCGAGCAGGGGATCGATCTCGAATGTTCGATCACTACCGACGCAACGCTCGCGGGCAAATCCGTCTCAGCGTTGCGTGATGCGTTGTCGAACCTGTTGCTCAACGCGTTACAGGCGACGCCGCACGGCGGCGACGTTCGGTTGACCGCTGCGCAGTCAGACGGCGAGCTCGTTATCAGCGTTCAGGACAGCGGACCGGGTGTGCCTTACGAACTGCGCGAACAGATCTGGGAGCCGTTCTTCACCACTCGACAACGCGGCACTGGTCTAGGTTTGGCGATCGTTCGCAAGCGCGTGCAGGAAGTCGGCGGTTCGGCGTCGCTCGGCGTCGCGCGCAACGGTCACGGCGCGGTGTTCCATCTGCGTATTCCGATTAATTGAAATTTCCTCCGTTACCCTGGAACTTTCGCTTGCCGTCTGCGTGATAGGTGTGGCTGTCCGCATTATCAATAAGGAGATGTAGCATGAAGAAATTTTTAATCGCGATGCTGTTGGTAGTGGTATGTCTGGGCGTCAATGTTCAGGCTCAATCAACAGCCGCTGCACAAACAGAACCTAAAACTGAAGAAGAGACAAATCTCGAGACGCAACTGTTTCTGATCGTCGGCTCCAATCAGGAAGTCGGTGATCCCAAGCTTCCATCGTCGCTCGACGCGGTCGTAAAACAGATGCGCGCGACACTGCCGTTCAAGAACTACCGGCTTGTGTCCACACTCATCAATCGCGTCAAGAACGAGGGGCGTTTGCAACTGAACTGGGTCGGCGCACCGATGACGCCTGCAAGCTCCGCGCTGTCGTCGACGCCGAGTTTCAGTCATTTCAATATCCGGCAAGTGAAACTCACGCGGAACAACGAAGGACAGCAGGTGATCCAAATGACAGGATTCAGTTTCGGCGCGCGCGTTCCGATTCAAATGAACGCAATCGCCGCAGGCGGCGAAGTGAGGCCCACAACCAGTTACGAGCAAACCGGCCTGCAAACCGACATCAGCATGCGCGAAGCCGAACCGGTCATCGTCGGCACCCTCAACGTCGGCCCATCCGGCGACGCCATCATCCTGGTAGTCTCCGCCAGGCGTACCCAGAAGTAATCGCGGTGTGGCACGCGATGCGCTAGTAAATCTCGCTGAGGAAGCTCTAAACTAACCGGAAGTGAGAAAAGACGCATTGCGATTAATGATAGTTGACGACGAGGAGGCCGCGCGCTACGGCATGCGGCGAGCCCTCACGACCTTTGGCTACAACATCTCCGAAGCCGGCTCCGCTGAAGCGGCCCGCGCTTTGCTCAAACAACACGAGCCCGACTTGCTCCTGCTGGACGTAAACCTCCCGGGAATGAGCGGGCTCGATTTTCTTCGCGAGCTCAAACAGGCCAACGGCAATGCACCGCTCGTAATCATCGTCACGGCCCACGGCTCCGAACGCATGGCCGTCGAGGCCGTCAAAGCCGGCGCTCACGATTATCTTTCCAAACCGTTCGAGCTCGACGACCTCCGGCTCGTCGTCAAAAACGCCGCCGAAACAGTTCAACTCCGACGCGAGAACTATTCGCTGCGCCGCCGCATCGAGGTCGAGCGTTCGCAACGCGGCGCGCTCATCGGAACGTCCGAAGCAATGCAGCGCGTGCGGTCCATGATCGAGAAGGTCGCCGAGACTGATGCGACGGTGTTGGTCCGTGGTGAATCAGGGACCGGCAAGGAGCTCGTAGCGCGTGAACTTCACGAGCGAAACAGTCTTCGCCGCAACAGTTCCTTCGTCGCCGTGAACTGCGCGGCTCTGCCTTCGGAGTTGATCGAATCAGAGCTGTTTGGCCACGAAAAGGGCGCTTTTACCGGCGCTGCGGCGCGCCGGGAAGGGAAGTTTGAACAGGCCGACGGGGGCACGCTCTTTCTCGACGAGATCGGCGACATGAGCTCGAACGTGCAAGCCAAGCTCCTCCGCGCGCTCGAAGAAAGACGTATCGAACGTCTCGGCGCAAACGAGTCGATCCCTGTCGACGTCCGCATCGTGAGTGCGACACACCGTCCGCTCGAACAGGAGATCACGAACGGTAATTTTCGCGCGGATCTGTTCTACCGTTTGCGCGTGGTTACGGTCGAAATCGCGCCGTTGCGCGAACGCCGCGAGGACATTCCGCTGCTGGCCGACACCTTCCTCCGATTAGCCGCCGAGAGATATGAACTACCGCAGCGGGCGCTCAGTCAGGGCACGCTGAAACGGCTCGTCGAATACAACTGGCCCGGCAATGTGCGCGAACTGAAGAACACGATTGACCGCGCCGTGATCATGGCGGAAGGCGACGAGATTGGCCCACGCGACCTACCCGACGAGATCACCGCCGGAATCCCGACGAGCGCCATTGGCGAAGGAAGCGACGACTCCGACGGTCTGCGCGTTCCGTTTACCGCGGACTTTCGCGAGGACCGGCGCGAGTTTGAGCGCCGCTACATCACGCGCTGCCTCGAACACACGCAGGGAAACGTCACCCGAGCCGCCGAGATTCTCGACATGCACCGCCAATCCCTACAGCACAAACTACGCCAACTCGGTCTTGGCCGCCGTTACGTTTCAGTAACCGGAGACCCGCAGGATAATTCCGACACCTGAAGGAGAAACGATGAAAGCGCGACTCGATGCGATTCTGCAAAAGGACCAGGCTGAGTATCTGGATCGACTGCTGCCGCAGACGGATCGACTGCTGACCGAGATGGAAGCCTACGCCGCAAAGCATCGAGTGCCGATCGCGGATCGTGAGGTTGCCGCGTTCATCGAGATCACCGCCCGAAGCAGTGGCGCGAAGAGGGCGCTCGAGATAGGAATGGCGATCGGCTATTCCGTGGTCCATCTAGCGCGCGGCATGGGTGAAGGAAGTCTCGTCGTTACGATCGAACCGAACGAGGAGATGATCAACGCAGCTTCCGGTTATCTTCAACGCGCCGGCCTTGCCGATCGCGTACGCATCGAGCGCGGCAAAGCGTTAGACGTCCTGCCGCGTCTCGACGATCCATTCGATCTTCTCTTCATCGACGCAGTGAAGGAAGAGTACAAACAGTATCTCGATCTCGGATTGAAACGTCTGCGCAGCGGCGGCGTAGTGATCGTCGATAACCTGCTGTGGGGTGGAAAAGTCGCGGGCCACGACGCAGAAGCTTCAACGGTCGCACTGCGGGAGTTTAATGTCTATTTCGCGAATCATCCTCAACTTCGTTCGGTCGTCCTTCCAGTTGGCGACGGTCTCGGTTACGCCGTAAAGATGTAGAAGATCCAGAAACACGGATAAGTTAACTTAGACCATCTTGCTTATTCCTCATTTAGCGTGGTAATTTGCCCTCGTCTCCGTGGGGTATTTTGAGACGTCTCCCGCCTTTTTATTTAATGCGAGTGTCGTGATGAGCAAACAGAAGCAGATAGGTATGCTCTTCCTCTTGGCGTCGATCGCTTTCGCCGCCCTCTCGTGCAGCGTCGCCGCGAATAAGGAACCGTTCTTCGGCAAGACTGTTCCACCGGAGCGAAACATCTTTCGCTACGTGACCGGCGACGAGCCCGAATCGCTCGATCCCGCCATCAGCAACGGCCAACCCGAAGCGCGCATTTACATGGCGCTCTACGATGGGCTCGTCGAGTACGACGCGAAGACACTCGAACCCCGGCCGGCGCTCGCCGAACGCTGGCAGGGAAACAACGACTCCTCTGAATTCAAGTTTTTTCTCAGGCACAACGGCCGCTTCTCGAACGGCGATCCCATCGACGCAAGAGACTTCGTCTACAGCTTCAGGCGCGCACTTGCGAAGGAAACTGCTTCGCGCAACGCCTATCTGGCTTATTACATAAAATACGCACAGGCTTTCAACGAGCAGAGAGTCTTTGTTCGCGATCCGCAGACGGGCCAGTTTCTTATCGCAAAAGACTTCGACGACCAAACGCCACCCGAACCACTAGCCGGCACGCCGCTCGAGCCCTTTAAGGAAGAATACCCGGCCGCCGCCGATCAAGCGGGCGTCGGTCACTACGCAAACGAGCACAACACTGAATTCCACAAGCAAATGCACACGCCGCTTCGTCTGACGCTGCCGGGCGACGCTAAGGCCCGCAACAAAGCGCTCGACGCAAATCCAAAACTGAAGGCGGCCGTCGAAGGCAAAGAGCTCGTACCCGTAAAAGCAGAAGACATCGGCATCGAAGCAATTGACGAGTACACGCTACGGATCTCGCTGGTCCAAGCGGCGCCATTCTTCACCGGCTTGCTGGCCCATCAGGTGTTCCGCGTAGTGCCGCGCAACGTCGTCGAGAAGTACGGCTCGCAATGGACGCAGCCACAGAACATCGTCACGTCCGGTCCGTTCAAAGTAAAGACGTGGCGGCCTTACGACAAGCTCGTCGTCGAACGCGACCCGATGAACTGGGACGTCGCTTCAGTCAAACTCGACGAGATCCATTTCTACCCGATGTCGGACAATCCGACGATCATGAATCTCTACAAAGTCGGCGAGATCGACGCGGTGCTCAATCACACCGTCCCGAACGCCTGGCTCGAAGTAGTCAGAACAAAGCAGGACTACATGGACGGGCCGGAGGCAGCTATTAACTACCTGCTCATCAACACTCTCCATCCGCCGATGAACGACGTGCGCGTGCGGAAGGCGTTCAACTACGCGATCGACAAACCCGCGTGGTCCAAGTGGCGCAAGGTCACAAAGCCGTTAACGGCGTTCACGCCGGAGGGAATTTTCCCCGGCTACCCGCAGCCCAAAGGTGATCAGTTCAATCCCGAAGAGGGGCGACGGCTGCTCGGCGAGGCTGGTTATCCGGTAATTCAGAAACCGGACGGCAGTTTTTCATGTCCGAAGTTTCCGGTGGACCAGGTTGAGTTCATCTACAACACGCAGGAATCAACCAAGGCAATGGCCGAGTTTATGCAGGCACAGTGGAAGCAGAACCTCGGCATAACCGTCACTCTGCGAAACATGGAGTGGAGGACGTTTCTGAACGTCAGATCCAGAATGGAATATAAAGGTTTCGCGCGTGGCGCATGGGGCGCTGACTACATGGATCCGTTCACTTTTCTCAGCCTCTTCTACACCGGCGGCGAGAACGGCACCGGCTGGCTCGATCCAAAATACGTCACCATGCTCGACGATGCGAACCGCATGCTCGATCCGAAGAAGCGCTATGAACTGTTGGCCCAGGCCGAAAAGTACCTAATCGATGCGCAACCGATGATTCCAATCGATACCGCGGCCGTAAACTTCGTGAAGAAACCGTACGTGAAGGGCATGTACCCGAATGCCGGTTCGCTGTATCCCTGGAAATACGTCTATATCGAACGCGACCCTTCCAAGTGGGATTATGGCACCCCGAGTATGACCGCCGATTAGGATCTCGCAAGCGACACGATGCTGCGCTTCATTGTCAGACGTCTCCTGGTCACGATTCCTACGATTCTCATCGTGATTACCATCACGTGGGGCCTCATCAAGCTTGCTCCCGGCAACTTCTACTCCGGCGAGAAACGGCTTCCACCCGCAATCGAAAAAGCCATCCGCGAGAAGTACGGTCTCGACAAACCCTGGTATCAGCAGTACGGCAAAACGCTGTGGGGCATCATTCGTCACGGCGACTTCGGCACGTCGCTGCGATATGAAGGTCAATCCGTAAACGCGATTATTCGCCGTTCGCTGCCCGTTTCTGCGGCCATCGGAATTCTCGCCTACCTGCTCGCGCTGATCGGCGGCATCACTGCCGGATCGATAGCCGCGCTGAAACAGAACTCGCGCTGGGACTACATGTCGATGACGCTCGCGATGCTCGGCATCTCGGTGCCGAACTTCGTGCTTGGTCCAATACTGGTGCTCGTGTTTTCGCTCAGTTTGTACTGGCTGCCGCCTTCTCGTTGGGGCGGCTTCCCGAGCCGCAACTTGATTCTTCCGGTCATCACGCTGTCGGCGATCTACATGGCCTACATCGCGCGGCTCGCGCGCGCCGGCATGCTGGAAGTACTGCGCTCGGATTACATCCGCACGGCGCGAGCAAAAGGACTCAGCGAAAAGGACGTCCTGATCAAACATGCGCTGCGCGGAGGTCTGATGCCGGTCGTTTCATACACGGGTCCGGCGCTCGCGTTTCTGCTGACCGGAACGGTCGTAGTCGAAAGGATCTTCGCGCTGCCGGGCTTGGGCAACTACTTCATCCAGGCTTCGTTGAATCGCGACGAGCCGCTCATCATCGGCATCGTCGCGTTTATCGCGATCACGTTGTTGTTGATGAACTTGTTGGTTGATATTGCATACGCGTATCTCGATCCGCGCGTGAGGTATCACTAAACACAAATGAACACGGATGTAATCGCCGAAACCGAATACGTTCGCGGCACGTCGCTGTGGCGCGATGCGTGGCGCCGTCTGTTGAAGAACAAGCTCGCCGTGTTTGGTCTAATCGTGGTCATCCTCATTACTCTCGCGTCGCTGCTTGGGCCGGTGGTGATCAAGAGGACGATGGGATTCACTCCCGATTTCATTCCCACGCACGACTCTCGTCTGATCGGATCGTTTCCACCGTTCACTGGTCCGGATGGCGAGTTTTCGTGGACGCATCCGATGGGCACCGACAACGCCGGGCGCGATCAACTCGCGCGCGTGCTTCAGGGCGGACAGATCTCGCTCTTCGTCGGCATCATCTCGACGCTCGTGTCGTTGCTGATCGGCGTCAGTTACGGCGCGATCGCCGGCTACGTCGGCGGACGTCTCGACAACGTCATGATGCGCATTGTCGACGTGCTCTACTCGCTGCCGTACGTCATTGTCGTCATCGTCTTGCTGTCGATGTTTCGCAGTCAGACGCCGCGCGGGCAGCTCGTGCTGCTCTTCATCGCGCTCGGGTCGGTGTCGTGGCTGACCATGGCGCGCATTGTCCGCGGGCAGGTGTTGTCGCTGAAGAACCAGGAGTTTGTGATGGCCGCGCG
>Ga0075429_100003449_pt1 | contig 13492 bp, 13 predicted proteins | sample RhiMetdeltSRZDD3_FD_75295 | JGI IMG/M metagenome (GOLD analysis project Ga0075429, IMG submission 75295) | Populus rhizosphere microbial communities from Tennessee, USA - Rhizosphere MetaG P. deltoides SRZDD3 | ecosystem: Host-associated > Plants > Roots > Rhizosphere > Soil | place: USA... | reverse complement strand
GCTTTCGACTGTGGCTGAGACCGAAATCAACCTGCCTTTTATTACAGCCGATGCGAGCGGTCCAAAGCATCTGCTGATGAAGCTGACGCGCGCCAAATTTGAGCAGATGATCGAGGATCTGGTCGAACGCAGTGTTGAACCCTGTAAGCAGGCGCTGCGCGATTCTGGCCTGACCCCGAGTGACATCGATGAAGTTGTGCTCGTAGGTGGTTCGACGCGCGTGCCCCTGGTGCAGCAAGTGGTGAAGCGCCTGTTTAACAAAGAACCGAACAAGAGCGTGAACCCGGATGAGGTGGTGGCGGTTGGTGCTGCAGTGCAGGGTGGTGTCTTGGCTGGTGATGTGAAGGACGTGTTGCTGCTCGACGTCACACCGCTGTCGCTGGGCATCGAGACATTGGGTGGCGTGATGACCAGGCTTATCGAGCGCAATACCACTATTCCTAAACGTGAAAGCCAGATCTTCTCGACCGCTGCGGATAATCAGCCCAGTGTGGAAATCCACGTGTTGCAAGGCGAGCGCGAGATGGCACGGGATAACCGTACGCTTGGGCGCTTTACGCTCGAGGGCATTCCGCCAGCGCCGCGTGGTGTCCCCCAAATCGAGGTGACGTTCGATATCGATGCCAATGGTATCGTCAGCGTCAGAGCCAAGGATCTGGGGACCAATAAGGAGCAGGCGATTACCATCAGTGGTTCAGGTGGTCTGGCCAAGGACGAGGTCGACCGCATGGTGAAGGACGCCGACCTCCATGCCAAGGAAGATGCGGAGCGGCGCAAGGCGATTGAAACACGCAACCAGCTCGATTCGCTTGTGTACCAGACGGAAAAGACCTTACGCGAACAGCGCGACAACCTCCCTGCGGCTGACATTAGTGCGGTCGAGTCAGCCCTGAACGAGGGGCGGGAAGCTCTGAAGGGGGAAGACGTGGCAGCGATGGAGCGGGCCCGGGACCAGATCAACCAGGTGGCCCACAAGCTGGCCGAAGCGATGTACAAACAGGCAGCCAGCTCCCAGGCTGCAGGTGCCGATGGCCAGCAGGCCGGGGGCGCATCTGGGACGCACAAACGGGACGGTGAGGTGGTCGATGCGGAGTTTGAGGACGTGAACTGATCTCAGAGAAGGATAGCACTATGGAAACACGGGATCAGCGCGCCACGTCTGAAGCCCAACATGCCGAGCACGCTAGTGCCATGCCAGAGGAGGAGACCACGGACGAGCGGGGAAGCACAACAGCGCAGGAAAGTGCGGCCGCGTCAGAGAATGGTGTGGCCTCGGAGGTGCCGGCCGAGCCGGAACTCACACTTGAGGCGCTGCAGGAGCAATTAGCTGCACAAGGTCGGAAGTCCGAGGAGTATTTCGACCAGTTGCAGCGCCTGCAAGCCGATTTTCAGAACTATCGCCGACGGATGGCCCAGGAAAGGTTGGAGGCGGCCAGCCGTGGGAAAGAGGATGTCTTGCGGGGGCTCGTCCCAGTGCTGAATAATTTTCGCCTGGCGTTACAGCACGCCGCCCAGGATGCCAATGCGGTACGCCAGGGTGTCCAAATGATCTGGCAGCAATTTGAAGGATTCCTGCGTGACCAGAAGGTCGAGCCTATTCCGACTGTGGGACAGGTCTTTGACCCGGCGTACCATGAGGTATTATCAACGGTGCCAGCAACGGCCGAGACGCCAGCCAATACCATTGTGACTGAGGTCAAGGCTGGGTATCGTCTTGACGGTCGCTTACTCGCGCCAGCCCAAGTCATTGTGGCACGCGCTGAGGAGGAGGCGCCAGTAGTACAGGAAGCTCCTGCCACGTCTGAGACTCCAGGCGTGGCATTCTCTGGTAACTAGGTGTGTATCTCTGCCAGAACGGCAGGCAGGGCAGTCATGACCTCGCGCAGGCAGGTCCGGAGGCGAGCAATATTGTCTTCGGCCCTGGCTGGGGTCTCGCCACGCGAGATCTGGGCAATAAATTCCTGGCGCGAGGTCGTCATTAACAGGGCGGCATTGATTTCGATTTGGATGGCGTGGATGCCTTGGACCTCAGGCCGCCCATACGTCCGCACAATGTTCCCTCCAGCATAGCCACTGATATTGTGATGGACCTCAAAGCCGTGGGCCGTAAAGATCGCGGCAATCGTCTCAGACAGGGTAGTGTGGCTTGTGGTCCCATGGCTGGTGCCCAGGATAACCTGATAGTCAAGCATACGCCGTGGGCTACCGGTGTGGCTATCAAGCAACAGGGCATAACCATAGGTCGCCTGCAAGGATCCCAGCACCTGTGCGATGGTCGCGTAGTATGGATCATAGAACGTCTGGAGCCGTTCCTCAAGTTCAGTAGGGCTAAGGACACGCGTAAAAATGGGCACATCGCGCATCGTATGCGTGCGCACAACCCCGCGCTGTGAACGCACCAGGCCATCGACGCGCTCGAAGTCATTGCGGCGGCGATTCACATCCACGAAGATGCGAGAAAAGGGCGTGGCCAGAACAGTGGCTCCCTGTTCGTGCAAGTCAGCGTACAGATCACCCACAAATGTATCAGCAAACCCGTACGCAAACGTCTCAAACCAGGGCTCAGTATAGTCCGTGGCCGTGATGTGGGGCAGCGGCTGCGTCCCGTAATGCGGAATACTCACGAGAATGGGGGTCTGCGTCTCTGGAGGGGGGTACTTGATAATCGGAAACCCTTGCATCATATAGTCGTACTGGCTCCCACGAGTCGAGGAATAGCGTGCGCCCCGTCGCGGATGACTCCAAGCCGCGGCAGACGACCAAAGCGCTGTTGCCAAACGGCTAGAGTACGCTCGATAGCACATTGCACCATGAGATCGAGACGGCTCTCGCCTGTATAGGCATATCCAGAAGTGAAGGGGAGTTTCTCCAAGTCGCCAGGGCTGATCCCGGTCGTACAGTAGATCAGGCCGGCTGGCCCTCCCACCTGCTCCAGCACCTTACACCACATTTCGACTTCCCATTGATCCTTCTGCACGACTGGACGCTGGAACAGGGCTGTGACGTAGTCGCGTGGGCTTGGCAGACTCTGCAAGAGTTCTAGTTCGTGGACATATTCCACAGCTCCAATGCCGTCACTACTGTTGGCAATCTGGATCAGCGTACCACCCTGCACCAGGATAGGCAAAGCCCCAATAGCGGCTTTGGCTGCCTGGTAATGGTTGATCGTCGAATCAATAGTGATCAGCACTTCATACGGTTCTGACACCGGGACAGTCACGGCCTCAGCCAGGAAGGCGGTCGCAGCCTCAAAGGCCTGACGCCAGTGGCCGGCATACACGCCGGTGAGCTGTTTCTCTTCGTTCATGGTGACGTTAATAAGAAAATCGGCCCCCACGCGCTCAGCCACTTCCGTCGCTTCCTGGTGGCAGGGATTGTTTTCCAGGATCAGGTTAGTAGCACAGGGATGTTCGAGGAACTGCGGACTGTGAAATTTTTGCAGCGTTTCCAGATTAGCCAACCCTGGGCAGATGGCCTTACGGCCCCCCGAAAAACCCGCCATGAAGTGTGGCTTGATCTCACCCGTGAGAATTTTGACATCAGCATCAAGATAACGCGCATTAATATAGACATCGGTCCCACGCACCGTGCGTGCCACCCAACGTAACGCCGTGGCGTCAGTGGCCGAGTGATCCACAATCGTATACCTGTGCACCACATCGGCGCCAAACATGGTGATTTTTTCAGCCTGAGTGCTGGCGCGATGGGTGCCAGTAGCCACGAGAATGGTCATATGCTCTGGCAGAAAACCCTGTGCTTCGAGCGTGTGCAACACCGGGTGCAGAATACTTGCCGAGCCTGTGTAAGGGACGTCAGGGCGGGTGATATCAGAGACCACAATCACCGCCGTTTTGTGTGCCGGTGCTTTCTCAGGGCTGGCGGCGGCGACCACCTGGGCCAACGGCAGCGTCCCGCGTGGGGCCAGGAGGGCTTGGGCAATGGCACTCGTTGGGTTGGCAAGTGGCGGTGCCGGGCGTGGTGCAGTAAGGAGCTCTGTACCAGCCGGCACGTCAAAGACAACGGTTGGAATATCGGCGTAAATACGTAAGGGTGACGGTGTCGGCATGACAGCTCTTCTCCTGGAGAGACACTCCTTGATACAATACTGGAGACTGTGTCCAGATCTACTCTGTTGTACTGGCCGTAGTGACCTTTGTCAAGCAGCACTGTCCAGGCTGAATCTGGCTGTGCGATGAGGAGATATATGTCAGATACCATGATAAGCGCTGTCGTTGCAGGAGAAGACATTTACGGGGTTGCGGCAGTGACCACCCGCGCGGTGGAGCAGGCGCAGCGTGTGCACGCTGCCTGCCCCACCGCCGCGGCTGCCTTAGGACGTCTGCTGACAGGCGGGGTTTTGATGGGGTGCCTGTGCAAAGAGCCGGAGCATCGCATCGCCCTCCAGATAACGTGTAAGGGACCCATACAGAAAATCCATGTGGAAGCGGATGGTGCGGGCCACGTCCGTGGTTATCCGGGGCAATCGGTGGTCAATCTCCCCTCGCGCCATGGCAAACTCGATGTTGGAGGGGCCGTGGGGAAAGGGGTGCTCCATGTCATGAAGGATATAGGCCTGGGTGAGCCCTACAGCGGAGCTGTACCTCTCGTGTCAGGCGAAATTGCTGAGGATCTAGCGAACTATTTTGTCCAGTCAGAACAGATCCCCAGTGCCGTCTCCCTTGGCGTGTTTGTGAGTGCGGACCAGATGGTCACAGCCGCAGGAGGCTTCCTGGTGCAGTTTCACGCCACCCTGCCTGAAGACCTCATCGCCCATATTGAACGGGCGCTGGCAGCGGTACCAGCAGTGACCACCATGGTGCGCGATGGCTATTCTCCGCAAGAAATGCTCGAGCACGCGCTCGGTGGACTGCCTTTACACGTGCTCCGTCACATGACCCCGATGTGGGCCTGTCAATGCTCACGTGAGCGGGTGAGCCAGGCACTCGTGGCCTTGGGAGCAGGGGTATTGCGCCAGATAGTAGGGGAGCAGCAGAGCGAGCAGGTACGCTGTGAATTTTGTGCGACAGAGTATGCATTTGAGCCACAGGAACTTGTGCAGCTCTTGCACGAGGCATTGGCTGCAGAATAGCCTGTCTCTACCTCATATATCGAATAGTTGACGCCTCACTGATCCTCCTATATGATGCAAATACCCTTAGCATGTGTCTTATGGCAGGGAAAACTGTGGTATGTCTTAGGGGTAGAAGGGGCAGGCATGATGACGTATGCTGATTTTCTCAAGAAAGTCCCACTGTTCTCAGAGCTGGATGATGAAGAACTCCAGCAAATTGCTGCTGTAATACGTGAACAGCATTATAAAAGGCACACGACGATCGTCCATGTCGATGATCCAGGCAATGCACTCTACATCTTGAAAAGTGGGCTAGTCAAAGTCACTATTGAAGACCGCGACGGCTATGAGATGATTCTGCGCCTATTGTATCCTACGGATTTCTTTGGTGACATGTCCCTCCTGGACGGGGAGCCACGGTCGGCGACCATCACGACCCAGGAACCGAGTGAAGTCCTCACAGTCTCCCGTGACCATTTTCTCCACATCATTGAAAAGTCCCCAAAAATTTTGCTCAAAATGGCGGCAGTGCTCAGCAAGCGCCTCCGTAAGACCAATGAGCTCATTCATAGCCTGGCGTTTTTCGATGTCTATGGCAAAGTAGCGCGCACATTGCTGAACCTGGCCTCAGAGCGCGGACGCGTGACCGAAGAGGGGACGGTGATTGACATGCGTCTCACCCAGCAGGAACTCGCTGAGCTTGCCGGCATGACGCGAGAAACCATGGCGCGGACTTTGCGCGAGTTTCAACAGGCTGGTTGTATACGGGTCGAATCGGGCATCATCTCTATTCTCGCCTTGGATATGCTACGGCGCGAAGTCCGTCAGGCGTAAAGGGACAGCTACGACGCACAGAGGTCTTGGGGCCTCCTGGCTGGATGGCTGTTGACGTGGAGTCAAAAAGCCGATACATTCCCCGCATGCAATCCTGTCATACGTTGGCTAGTCGGCCCTCCCAGGGAGAACTGCTATGAGTATTCAGGTTGGACAAGATGCTCCAGACTTCACGTTGAAAAATACAGAGAGGCAGGATGTTACACTGAGCAGTCTGCGTGGCCAGAAAAACGTCGTGGTATTATTTGTGCCCTTTGCCTTTAGTGGCGTGTGTACTACCGAACTCTGTTCGGTGCGCGACAACCTCAGCAACTATGCCAATCTCAATGCTGAGGTCTTGGGCATCAGTGTGGACAGTCCATTTGCGCAGAAGCAGTGGAAGGACAAAGAGAATTTGAGCTTTACACTGCTTAGCGATTTCAACCGTGAAGTGTGCAAGGCCTACGGCGCGTATTATGATAACTTCATCGGATTCCAGGGAGTTGCCAAACGTGCTGCGTTCGTGATCGACAAAACCGGCAAGGTTCGGTATGCCGAAGTCCTGGACAACGCTGGGAACCTGCCCAATTTTGAGAAGATCCGCGAGACCTTGCAGAGTCTCGCATAAATCTCGTCATCAAAGGCTCAGACGCTCTGAGCCCTGGTATTCCTCAGAGCCAGTGGCTGCCTTGATGCTTCAGTTCTCAGCCTTGGTTTCTGGGCGAGGCGGGGCAAACCACATATAGTCCGCTAAGGCTTCTCGCGCCAAGTCTCGCAGGTCAATAATATCATCAGCGGTGACAGCCATGGTGGTCACACGCTGTATCGTAACGTGTGGTCGACGTTGCCGCAGCAAGACAGGAATTGCCAGGCCATAATCAAAGTGGAAACGTCCAGCGATGGCTAGTACGGTCATATCTGCTGCACGTTCCAGAAACGCCGTGAGAGACTCCGCCATCGTCTCGTCCTTCAGATGTGCTGCCTCGACAAAACGGTCGCGTTGCTCCTCTGAGAGGGGATGAGCAGCGGCAACTGCCTGCAGGAAATACGTGCGGTACTGGGACGTAATAGGTAGAAAAGTTGCAGCCATATAGGCCCGCTCAGAGGAGGGCAAGCTCTCCACGACCGCCTGGAGCCCTTCTTTAGTGACACGGCGTGCTAGGGACCGAGGCACGTTCAGCGCCAATAGAGGCACGCCTGCCTGGCGGGCATACTCCACTAAGGGGAAGTAATATTCGATGAAGGCCGGAGTCGCCTTGACTTGGGTCTGGAACGTCGCGGCATCGCTGTGGCCTGACAGGTACGCGTCGATGGCTGACTGCATATCGCGCTCGAGAAATTCCATGGCCAGGGCTACACGTTGGGGACGGTGTTGCACCAGCGCCTGGAGCAGACGCAACTCGAACGCCTGAATGTCAGGATGATAATGTTCTTCGCCTACTGCTACCACCTGCGCTTGCGCCACGGCTTTGACGAAGGCTTCAAAGGAAAGCGTTCTCTGCGTCGAGAGCTTGACCACGGTGCCCTGCAGTTGGGTTCCACGCGCGGTGGTTACGACTACGGTGTCAGGCGGGGGAGAGGCCGTACGCAGGGCACAGGCCGAGAGTGTCAACATATACAGGAGCAGCATGAGAGTGCGTCTCCAAGGTACTGCAGGCATAGAGCAGGGCAGAGGAGTCGTCATCGATCTCTAGGCCTCCGTGGGCTCTCTGCTGGGATATGCGACGCTTTGTGCTGCCTTGGGTGAAGGGTCAAGTCATCGCTATGGTATGGTATGATTGGCAGATTCTCAATCAAGAAATGCCGCCGAGTCTCTGTGACCATAGAAAGGAAGCTGCATGGCGTTGGTGATATTGGTACGACACGGACAGACGGACGAGAACGTCAGCGGCAGGATTTCGGGCCAGGGCCCTGTCCCCCTCAATGCACGAGGGCAAGAGCAGGCGCGCCTGGCCGCCGAAGTCTTGGCTCCTCTTGGGATTACTCATCTTTTCTCCAGTCCCTTGGTCCGGGCACGCCAGACGGCAGAGTTCCTGGCTGAACGTTTACAAAAATCTATCGAGGAAATCCCAGATCTGCGTGAGGTTGGCTATGGCGACTGGGAAGGGAAAACGTTCAACGAAATGCGCACCCATCCCGTAGCGCACCAGGTGTTTCATGATCCGATTAACGCGGCGTTCCCCAATGGGGAAAGTTTGCTTGCGGTGCAGCAGCGGGGCATACAGGTCATTGAGTGGGTGCGGGATACGTATCCGCAGGGCATCGTGACCGTGGTCTCGCATGGGGATGTGATTCGTACAGCCCTGGCGCATTATCTCGGCATGCCTTTTAACGACTATCGTCGTCTTGACCTGGATAACGGCGCCATCTCAGTCTTGGAATTATTTGATGACTGGATACGGGTCAAGGCCCTCAACTTCGTGCCGCAAGTCGGTAACCGCTGGCTCGAGTCGTTTTATCCCACCTGGAAAAAGATGCAAGAAGTGGCTCCAGCACCCTGTGTCTCCTAGATACTAATGGTGTCCAGGTCATTGGCCAGATACGTATTGGCGAAAATCTGTTGGGCTTCTTCCAGGAGCAAGTGCTCACTCTGGGCATAGCGCTGCGACACGTGATTGAGATAGAGCATGGCTACGCCGGCATCTCGTGCCACCATAGCTGCCTGCGCTGCGGTCATATGTCCTGCTTCAGCGGCGAGGGCCGCATCAGCGTGCAGAAACGTCGCCTCACTAATCAGACAATCGGCACCCTGCGCCACACTGCTGAGTTCGGGAAAATACATTGTATCGCTGATGTAGACGAGCTTTTTGCCAGGTTCCTCAGGGCCGAGCACGTCATCGGGGTGGACGAACTGACCGCTGGGACTCTGCAGACTTTCTCCCGCCAGCAGGCGACGGCGTTCCGGGCCATTGGGAATGCCCAGACGCGTTGCCGCGTCGGGTAAAAATCGCCGCCGCGGTTTTTCCTGAAACACAAACCCATACGACTGCTTGACGCGATGCCGCGTCGGAAAAGCATAGCATTCGAGTTGGCGATGCGTAAACGCCAACCCCTCCTGCAGCACCTGGAATTGCAAGTCATACTGCGCGCTACGGCCAATGTAGCTGGTCATCTGGCGCACCCGTTCGAGCACTGTGGTATTGCCATAGACTACCACTTGCTCCACAGGCTGGAGCATGTTCAGGGTTGCCAGAAGCCCACCCATCCCCAGGATATGGTCTAGATGCTCATGGCTGAGGACAATACGTGAGAGGTTTTTAAAGCCGATATTGGCCCGCAGGAGCTGTCGTTGCGTGCCTTCACCGCAATCGATGAGCCATTTGAGATCCTGGTAGGCGACCAGCGTCGCCGATACATTCCGCCTCGTGGTCGGGACGGCAGCCGAAGTACCGAGAAATGTAATACGAAAAGTGTCGCTCATGGGCACGTCATTTTTGTAGCATGGCCACGGCATCCTCGAGCCGCGTCAAACAGATGGCCTGCCCCAGTACTTGCATAGTGGCAAACAGCGGCGGAGAAGCCGTACGCCCCGTGATGGCCACACGGAGGGTCATAAAGAGATCGCGCGTTTCCCAGGAGATGCCCTCGGCGTATGTCCGGACTGCCGCTTCCAGCGCACTATCCTGCCAAGGGCCGTCATAGCGCTGCAGCGTCTCACTCACCTCAGTTAAGATACGCGCTGTGTCGCGGGGATTCCGCCCTTTAGGGACGAGGAGAGTCTTGTCGTAGGTCAGGAGAGTGTCATAGAAAAACGCCGCCATGGCATGGAAGTCCCCCAAGGTGGGCAGACGTTCCTGGAGCAACGGCGTGATCGTACGTAGATATGCCGCATCATCGAGACGCCGGGCTTTGGGCTGGACTATATGCTGATGCAGCCGCCGTGTTAATTCCTCGGGAGCCAATTGCCGTATGTACATGCCATTGAGCCACTCGAGCTTCTGCAGATCGAACACCGGGCCACCCAGATTCACCCGATCAAACGAAAATTCCTCGAGCATCTCGTTAACGCTAAACACCTCACGGTCGTCAGGCATGGACCAGCCCATGAGGGCCAGAAAGTTTAACAGGGCCTCTGGTAAATAGCCTTGCCGTTCGTAGTACTCCAGCGATACCGGGTTCTTACGTTTGCTGATCTTGCTGCGATCGGCATTGCGCAGGAGCGGCATGTGCATAAAGATCGGTGGCTCCCAACCAAAGGCCTGATATAGCAAGATATGTTTTGGCGTTGAGGAGAGCCACTCTTCAGCACGAATGACGTGCGAGATCCGCATCAGGTGGTCGTCCACGACATTGGCGAGATGATACGTTGGATAGCCATCCGACTTAAGCAACACCTGGTCGTCGATCTGCTGATGATCAAACGTGATCGGCTCACGAAATGCATCGTGGACGACGGTCGCGCCACCCTCTTGCACCTTGAGACGCACCACACAGGGCTGATCCTGCTTGGCGGCAATGTCTGCGGCAGTCAGGTGACGGCAGTGTCCGTCATAGCGCAGCATATGTTTCTGCTGGCGCTGCTGTTGCCGCACTGCCTCCAAACGTTCTGGGGTACACCAACAGCGATAGGCAGCACCGGCAGCAATCAGTTCCTGCGCATAGCGCTGATACAGGGCGAGACGCTCCGATTGCCGGTACGGTCCATACGGACCACCGACATCAGGGCCTTCGTCCCATTGCAGCCCGACCCAGCGCAGTGAGCGTAAGATCGCCTCTTCATAGCGTCGGTGCGAGCGCGTCTGATCCGTGTCTTCAATACGGACGAGAAATTGCCCGCCGTGGGCACGGGCGAAAACATAATTAAACAGCCCAATATAGGCAGTCCCTACATGGGGTACACCCGTTGGACTCGGGGCAATACGTACACGTACGTCTACTTGGGTCATGATGACGTCCACACCGCTGCCACCGCCATAGTTCTGCGCGTCTGTACGCGCCAGGTAGCAGGCTCAACAGGTTGCATGCACATCCACTCAAGGCCACAGAGGGCTTGTGATAGTAGCATATTTCTCGCGCTGCACAACGGGCCGGCGCGCTCTGTCAGACTTTGGACTGGTTCAGGCCTCTCCCCCCTCGCGCCCCTCACGCCGTGTGAGCTTTTGGTGGCCGTTCGCGCGTGGACACATATGTCCTTCAGGGTCAATTGGCCGGTGACAGAGCTGGCAAATGGGACGCCCTCCAGCCACTGCCTCAGCGCAAGACTCACTCAGTGAACGCGCCTGTTCGCGTGTAAAACGGCACGATAAGGTCGGCGGGATAGACTCATCCTCTCCAGCTTCAACATCATGGGCTACTAAGACCAAACGGTCCTCCTGGGCAGCATACCCGAGAGCCATACGACCGACTTTGAACTCGATCGTGGGGTCGTCAGGAAACGACGCGATACTCTCGGCATCCTCGTCAGCATGTTGGTCCGGAGTCGTTAACTGTTCGAGTAAGCGCGGCAGCGCCTCGCCGAGGGCCGCCACTTGTTGTTTCTCCATCCACAAGGCCGCTGAGTCATCACCACGCAGGATACGCAACCGGAAGGTGCGTTTCCCCGGGGTGCCGATAGATTCTGCGTCTATTGCATCGACTGACGCAAAGTCGTGCTGTGCCTCTGCCATAGTTGTGTCCCATACTAAAAGTTCAAGCCACTGTCATATCGTACCATATTACACGCCGTAAGTGTGGTTGACAGGAGAGAAGGTTCTCAGGATGTAGACATTTTGGACGTTTGGAAGCAGCCATGGCACTACGGTGCGAGAAAGCGCTTGACATCGTCAGTATATCCTTCTAGAGTGTTGCCGCGCCAGGGCTCAGTCTTTCACCATGGAAAACACCTGCATGATGCCCAAGGAAATGGTGGAGTTTATTGAGGATGATCTCAAGCGGGTCGAGGAAGCGATTGCGCAGCACCTGCAATCCGAGGTGAGCTTCATTTCGGACGTCGCACGATATATGTTGTCGAGTGGCGGCAAGCGTATCCGACCTGTCCTCCTGATCCTGTCGGCGCGATTGTGTCATTATATCGGGGAGCGCATGTATGACCTGAGCGCTGTGATTGAATTTATCCATACGGCGACCCTCTTGCACGATGACGTGATCGACAATGCCGCACTGCGGCGTGGCAATCCGGCCGTACATACGCTGTGGGGCAATGAGATGGCCATTTTAATTGGGGATTATCTCTACTCCAAAGCCATGTCATTGGCCCTTGCTGATAAAGACCTCCTCGTCATGCAGACGGTTTCCGATGTAACAGTCGAGATGGCCAAGGGGCAGGTGATTGAAACGCTGAAACTCCGTGACTTGAGTATTAGCGAAGCTGATTACTACCGCATTATTGCCCTCAAAACAGCCTCACTGTTTGCCGCTAGCTGTACGATCGGCGCCGTGTTGGGCGGCATTACCCCGACCCAGCGGGCGCAGGTGAGTGCCTTTGGGCATCATCTGGGTCTGGCGTTTCAGATGGCGGACGATACCTTAGATTTTGTGGCCCCGGAAGCGAAGCTTGGCAAACCAGTGCACAATGACTTGAAGGAAGGGAAGATCACCCTGCCGATCATTGTCGCTATGCAACGTGCCAGCACCCGTGAAGCGCAGGTGATCGTGGATTATCTCCATAGCGAGCAGGCCACCGATGCCGATCTGCAGCACGTGATTGCGTTATTACATAAGTATGGGACTTTACAGTTCACCATGGACAAGGCGCAAGAGCATGTCACACAGGCGCGTCAGTGCCTGGACGGCTTCGCCCCCTCGCCCACGCTCGAGGCGTTGCATGTATTGGCGGACTATATTGTGGCGCGTGATGTGTAGGCCGCCCGCAGAAGGCGCCGAGTATGGTCGCTGCTCCGCTTGTCCCTACTCCTCTCCCGGCGCAGCTTATTCTCGCTTCAGCCTCGCCACGGCGTCGAGAATTATTGGCGCAGCTCGCCATACCGTTCACGGTTCTTCCGGCAAATATCGATGAAAGTGTCAGGCCCGGCGAAGTGCCTTGGGCCTATACCAGGCGGGTAGCGTATGCGAAAGCCCAGCGCGTTGCCCGGCAATTTCCCACCGCGGTCGTGCTCGGGGCGGATTCGGTTGTTGTCCTGGAGCACGATATTCTTGGCAAGCCCAGAGATCCAGACGACGCGCGGCAGATGCTCTCCCGCCTCAGCGGTCGTGTGCACACGGTGATGACGGCTGTAGCCGTGCTCCACGACGCACGGCACGTGGTGTGCCTCGATGTGGTGCAGACCCTGGTGCGCTTCCGACCCCTCTCGCCCACAGCCATAGAGCACTATATTGCCACCGGCGAACCCATGGATAAAGCCGGAGCCTATGCCATCCAGGGCGCTGCCGCTGCCTTCGTAGAATCCTGGAAAGGTTGTTATACCAATGTTGTCGGCCTACCGCTGCGGCGGACGGCCGCATTCTTGCAAGCGGTGGGGTTGCCCGTGCCTATTTTGCCGGAGCGTAGTGGGCAAAGTGCATCGTAAAGGTGCCGCGGCCCTGGCTCGCCGAGCGTAAGTCGGTCGTATAACCAAACGTCGCCGCGAGAGGCACCAGGGAGCTAATCGCTTGCAGGTGTCCACGGGCTTCGATGCGTTCGATGACGCCATGCCGGCTCTGCAGCCCTCC
>Ga0075429_100003442_pt1 | contig 13503 bp, 9 predicted proteins | sample RhiMetdeltSRZDD3_FD_75295 | JGI IMG/M metagenome (GOLD analysis project Ga0075429, IMG submission 75295) | Populus rhizosphere microbial communities from Tennessee, USA - Rhizosphere MetaG P. deltoides SRZDD3 | ecosystem: Host-associated > Plants > Roots > Rhizosphere > Soil | place: USA... | reverse complement strand
TGTTGATCGTGTTTGCAAAAGAATAAATCGACTCGGTGTAAGAATCTGTATATTGAATAGCCGCTTCGATGCCGATAGCGTCGATATCTTTTTCCACATGGACAACCGAGTGCAAATTCTCCCGGTTGCGGTTGAGATAACGCACAAAGGACGTCAACCCGCCTTCGAAGTAAAAGGTCATCTCCCGGTCGTTGCGCTCATCCACAAAACGGATGCGGACGCCGCGCGTCACGAACGCCATTTCACGGAAGCGCTGCACCAGTGTGTCAAAACGATAATCGATATCTTCGGTGAAGATCTGTTTATCGAACTTAAAACTCTGCTTGGTTCCGGTGACGTTGTCCTTGACCTTGCCAATCTGTTGGATCTTGCCTTGGGGGACGCCGCGTTTGTAGCTCTGCTGCCAGAGTTTGCCATCGCGCTTGATCTCGGTGGTCATCCACTCGGAAAGGGCGTTCACCGCGCTCACACCCACACCGTGCAGACCACCGGAGACCTTGTACCCACCGCCGCCGAATTTGCCGCCCGCGCCGATGACAGTCATGACCACGTCGACAGTTTCCATCGGTTTGCCGTTCATGTCCTTTTTGGTGGGATGTGGTCCCACCGGGATGCCGCGTCCGTTATCTTCAACCGTGACGCTGCTATCTGCATGGATGGTAATATCGATGTTGGAGCAGAAACCCGCCAGTGCCTCGTCGATGGCATTGTCCACCACTTCGTAGACGAGGTGATGCAATGCCTTAATATCTGTACCACCCACGTACATACCGGGGCGCTTGCGGACGTGCTCAATTCCTTCCAGTGCTTGAATGGAGCTTACATCGTAATTGATCTGATTTTCTTTTGTCACAAAAGCCTCCAAAGTAATAGATAAAAATTACACACGAGGTGCCGGCATTTGCCTGTGCTGCAACTGCTCGAAGACCCGTTGCAGCCAGGTATTCATATCCCGGTAATAGACGAAGCTCGCCGCCAGCAATGCTGTGGTGATAAAGGCATGTCCAGCAATGCCCACCAGCAGCATCCACGAATCGCCGGATGGAACGCTCCACAGATAATTCAGCCCGGTCGTCAGCAGGAATACACAGAGCACGAACAAGGCGCTCGTTGGCAGCGTAAAGCGCGCCATCCTGAGGCTGGTGAAGATCGAATAAAAAGCATTCTGCCTGCGCACAAAGATCCCATGCGGGGTGAAGAACAACGGCACAATCAACCAGAAAGAGAAGAACAGGGCCAACAACAGGATGCCGCTTGCGAGGAGGGGGCTGAGCAGCGTAAGAAACGTGAGGACAACCATCGCCGGTATGAGAATCACCATCAAACCGACAACCCAGATAAAGGAGAGCAGCACTGTTTGGACGATCGCCCAGGACAAGCTGATCATTGTAGCCCGGTTCGCCTCACCCAGGGCAATGCCCGATACCGAGCGAAAGTAGAGGCCTCCCATCATCCAGCCAATGACTGTGAACAGGAATGCCAGCCCCAGCAATCCCGGGAGAGAGGTGACCTGGAGAACGTCCTGGGAGCCTAACGGAGTCCTGACAGGCATTGTTTGTGCCAACAGGCTCGAAATCCCGACCGGGAAGGTCTGCAGCCTGCCGATCAGACTCAGCAGGTTGAATCGTTCCACCATTTCGCTGAACGTAGACTGATAAACGCTGAAGCGCTGCAGATCCGTAGACGAGGTCATTGTGGTGCGCATCTGGCTGAACGCCAGGTTGAAAAATGGATCGACCAAGCCGCCCACGCTCAGGCGCGGTCCGAACCATAGAAATATATCTAGCAGGAGCGGCAGGAAAATCAGCCAGACGTGGCTGGAAACTGCATAAAACCCGTCCCTTAATGAACCCAACACACCAGGCGGCGGGGGAAGTTCTTCCAGATTCTTCCTGTTCATAACCAGTTGATTCTACCATATTGCCCCTCCTCTGGCACCGGAGGAGAAGTGAAACTTACGCTCTTCGCCACACACCCGCCCTGGCTATGCCAGGGGAGTACACGGAAAACTCTGTGTTTCTGTGGCAATAAATCTCCAATCCCTCCTTTTCGCCGCCCCTGGAGGCAGGTACAATGCAAATATGAACGATCAGAGGTATTTGCCAGATGCGGACCGGGTTGGGATGCTCACATCCACGGTCTTGCTGGCATTTGCTCTTACCCACCTGATCCAGGCTCCCGAATTTAATGTCGAGATCCAGCTGCCGGGCTTTTTTTTCCTGCTGCCGTTGAACCTGCCCGCGGCGATGAGCGTGTTGACAGCCGGCCTGACCGCGACCGGGATGGATTGGCTCCTGCGCGATCATCCCTCGCTGGGCGGCCGCCAGACCTACCAGTGGTGGCTGCTCCCCACGCTGACCACGTTTGTGATCGGCGTTCCGCTGTCCATCCTGCCCTCCGGTGCAGCATGGTGGGTGAGTTTCCTGATCGCGGGCACCTTTCTGTTTTTTGTGTTTGTGGCCGAGTATATCGTGGTCGACCCGGGGGCGCCTTATTACGCCATTTCCATGGCGGGTCTGACCGCCATTTCCTATACCCTTTTCCTCGTGCTGTCTGTTGCGCTGCGTTATGGTACGATCCGGCTTTACATCCTTGCACCGGGTCTATTCCTGGCGGCTGCACTCGCCAGCCTGCGGATTTTGCACCTGCGTAGCGGGCAATGGGAATATGCCTGGTCGGTTGGTATTGCCTTCGTATGTGTTCAAATTGCGGCGGGCTTGCATTACTGGCCGCTTTCCCCCATCCAATTCGGGTTGATGCTGACCGGGTTGCTGTATGGTCTCACCAATCTTGCTGTGAACCTCGGTGAAGATCAGCCCGCCCGCCGCGCGATCATCGAGCCAATCGTCGTCATGGGGCTGTGCTGGGGACTGGCAGCATTCCTCCAATAATAATGAAGCAAGAACTCATGTTATCGAGGAAACACTGGCAGGAAATGCTGAACCACGTGGAAAGTCATGCTCCTCTGGAAGCCTGTGGAGTACTGGCGGGTAAACAGGAACGGGTGGAAAAAGTGATCCTTGTGCGGAATCAGGCGCAGAGTCCCGTGCGATTCGTGATGGATCCCTACGAACAGTTGCAAGCCTTCGAGTGGATCGACTCGCGCGGGCTGGACCTGTTGGGCATCTTCCATTCACATCCATCCGGACCTCACGCTCCCTCCGAGACTGACATCGCAGAGGCGGCTTATGAGGTGGTCCACATCATCTGGTCCAAGAATCAAAACGCCTGGAGCGCGCGCGGTTTCTGGATTGAGAATGGCAGGACGACGGAAGTATCATTACAAATTGTGGACTAGAGAAACCATATTGCTCGCATTGTGTTTCAGGTCTTATATCGACTCGGAGGATCAAACATTATGCAGATGCTGATCGGCATTGGGGTTGTCATTCTCGGGTATATTCTGGGTTCCATTCCTTTCGGCTTATTAATTGTAAAGATGAAAACAGGCAAGGACGTGCGCAACGTCGAAAGCGGGCGCACAGGCGGGACAAATGTGGTGCGGGCAGCAGGCTTTGGAGCGGGACTACTGACCGCCACATTGGATGTTTTAAAAGGCGCGGCATCCGTGTGGCTTGCGCAGGCAATTCTTCCGGAAAATCATTGGGTCCATGTGCTGGCTCCTCTGGCAGCGATCCTAGGACATAACTATTCGCTCTTCCTGATTCGCCGTGATGAAAATGGGAAGCTGCGCTTTCATGGTGGAGCGGGAGGGGCACCTGCCCTCGGCGGCGCGATGGGCTTGTGGCTCCCCATCTTACCGATTGTGCTTGGAGCCGGCGCATTGATCTGGTTCACGGTGGGAATTGCTTCCCTGACAACGATGGCGATTGCACTGGTTGTGACCATCGTCTTCGCAATCTATGCGGCACAGGGAATCCTGGATCCGCTCTACGTCTTGTATGGAGTTGTTGCCGAGCTGTTTTTGGTCTGGGCACTGCGGCCCAACATCAGAAAGCTGCTGTCAGGCAACGAGCGTGTGGTCAAATTCAGCCTGAACGGGTGGCTGAGAGCGCGCAAAGAAGCGCGTGCAGAGTCGCAGAAACAACATGATTCACCCCCCACTTAAGGAATCAGCCAGCGGCGCCTGTCCTGGCGTACGGTGCCAGGGGTGCAAGGGTTATACGGATTGTCCCGGATTTTGAATGGATGGCGCCGACATGAGCAAACGCAAAGCCGATCCGTGCAACTTCATGAAATTCGCGGCTAAAAGCTCGCACGCTTAATTTCGGGGAGTAGCATCTTTATCAGCTCATTCCTTGAAGCAAGGCTCTTAGGTTTCTCTGGTGCAGGGTCTGTGCCAATCCCCCGAGATAGACGCGGCTTTTTCCACATTCTTCGATCGTAATCTCATCCAAAAGCTCGACCGCATTTTTACGACGCGAGGCTGTCTTGACAGCCTTCTTGATGCAGGTAAGGTAGTTCAGATTTTCCTTTACCGCCGCCTCGATCTCGCCGCGCAGGATGATGTCGCCATGTCCCTGCACGATGTTTTCCAGTCCCATGCGGCCGATATGCTTGATGGAAGCCATGATCTCGTCGATATCTCCATCGACAACATAGGGGAGCGGCATGAAGGAATCTCCAGCAAAGAGAATGCGATCCTCCTCCACCAGGACGGCAATTCCATCCGGGCTGTGACCTAGCGCCGGCGAAATGATCAGATTCTTCTTACCCACCCGCAGGGTCATCTCGCCCGCTGTAAATGTCATTTGTGGCAGGACGACTTTCACCTGACGGAGGGCCGGGTTCTGCTTTTGTGCCGCTTCCAAAGAGGGGATGCCACGCTCGATCAACAGGTCGCGGCAGCGTGCATGCGCGATCACGGTTGCGCCTGGAAAAAAACAATTGCCCCAGGCATGATCGGCATGGTAATGTGTATTGATCACGTACCGCACCGGTACATTCAATTCATGTTCGATGAACTCCCGGATGCTAAGCGTCTCGTCTGGCAAAGCCAGTGTATCGATGACTACCGCCCACTGCGGGCCCGCTACGACCCCCGCTGTTACCTGGGCATAAACTTCGCTTTGGAACCAAAAGACATTTTCAGAAACTCGTTCTCGGTGCATTCATATCCCTTGTCGATTTTTGCTATTGATAGCACAAATAAGGGCGAAAATCAAGTTGATTAGACAAATTTAAGAGAAAATTTGCATTTTCGAAAGGTATTTTGGGGCTGCTGCTTGCTTATGAAGTATTGCCGTGATACACTTTACTACGTATGACGAAAAGCCTGCTAATCGTGAGTGCAGATACAAAGTTCGCACAGGTACTGCTCCATGGGCTCGAGCAGGAAGGCTATCGCGTCCAGATCACCAGCGGTAAGGGCGAAACAGTCGTGCGCGCCGACGAGGAAAACTCGTCGCTCGCCTTCCTGGATATGGATTTGGGGTACCGGGCTGTCCTGGAGACCGGTCAGGCGCTTCGAATGCTGAACCCGGACATCAGGCTCGTGGTCTTCTCGCGCGAAGGGACGACTCCCATGCTGGATGAGCTCCAGCCCTGGACGCTCTCCCCCAAGCCATACTTTTTACCGGATGTGTTGAACATGCTAAACAATAATTCGAATGCTGCTCCTCAATTCTCCAATACCTCCGATCACAGGGAAGTTCAAACGAGCAACTCAGCACTTCCCTGGCTGCAGGATGTGACCCGCGCCGCGCAGCATCTGACACGCCTGACGCTGGAGTCATCGGCGCAGGCTGCCCTGATCACACGCGGCGACAACCTCTGGGCCTATGCCGGTCAGCTTTCGCAGGGCGCGGCAAAAGAACTGGCAGTTGCGGTTACCCGTCACTGGGATGGACAAAGAGGCAGCGACCTGTTGCGCTTTGTCCGTTTGGAAGCGACCAAGGCAGAGCATATGCTCTATGCCACGCGCCTGGCGGATGACGTGGTGCTGGCCCTGGTCTTCGATGCAGAAACACCGTTCAGCACCATCCGCTCCCAGGCCGGACAGTTGGTAAATCGCCTGTCCACGCAAACCCCGGAAGTGGCTGAGCCATCGACCAATCAGAGACCGCTGTCAGCTGCCTATGATGCCCCTACAGAATATGTGGAGGATGAAAGCAATCAGGAACTGGACATCCCAAGCATTGCGGATATTCTTTCCGATGTCCCGCCTCCCCGACCCGACCCGGGGGCCCGTCCCCTCCCTTCGGAAGAGCAGGAAGATTTTTCACCAACTCCCATGCCTTCACGCTCGCGGCAATATAGTCGTGAAAGCTCACCGGCCGTACATAACGATTTACTGGTATCCAATCAGAATACGGATCAGACCGTGGAGCATGTCGTCGAAGATTTCGACGCGACGATGCCTTCCCGGTCGCGACCGCGTCCCGAGACGCCGGTCCGCAGACCAATGCCGGGCGAACTGGATGAGACACGCCCGCATTCGATCACCGAGGTGGCTGGACGCGTGATGCTCGAGCCGATCTCGCCCGGACTATATAACCTCACATATGCTTGTTTGCTGGTCCCGCGCTTCAGCAATCATTATCTGACCGGCGACATGGCAGATCGGGTCTCTGAATGGCTGCCTCAGATCTGTATTGCCTTTGGCTGGCGGCTGGAATATCTGGCGGTGCGTCCGGAATATGTGCAGTGGGTGTTGAATGTGCCTCCGGCCACATCGCCAGGCTATCTGATGCGCATCATCCGCCAGCAGACCTCTGAAAAGATATTTGTCGAATTTCCGAAATTGAAGCGGGAAAATCCCTCCGGCGATTTCTGGGCGCCGGGATATCTGATCATGGGCGGCACACAGCCCCATCCCCCGCAATTGGTCAAGGATTACATCAAGCAAACCCGCACGCGGCAGGGCTATTCGCAACCAAGGAATAACATCCCCTCGCGCTGACGCTGACTCATTTTGGCATCATAAGCGCGGAGTATAATACCTCCGCGTTTCTATTTAATTGCTTAAGGTTCGTCTAGCAGTTGCACTGCAGGATGCCCATTCCTCCTCCGACGGTGCAGCTGCCGGAGCAACCAATGACATTGAACAAATACTGATAACTGGATCTTCACATGCCTTCTACCCTTTACTTAATTGACGGGCACGCACTCGCCTATCGCATGTACTTTGCACTGACCGCCGGTGGCAGCAGCGCCCGCTGGCAGACATCCAAGGGGGAGCCCACGGCAGGCACCTATGGCTTTGCGCGCGAATTGCTGCGCATTATCGAACAGGAAAAACCGGATTACATCGCTGTCGCTTTCGACACCGGCAAGACGTTCCGGGATAAGATCTTCCCCGCCTATAAAGGTACGCGCGCCAAAATGCCGGATGACCTCAGCCCGCAGATCGGGCGCATCCGCACCATGATCGATGCCTTCAACATTCCGCGTCTTGAGATGGAAGGCTACGAAGCAGATGACGTGCTTGGTTCCATCGCGCGCATCATCGCGCAGCAGGGACTCGGCGTGAAGATCATCACCGGGGACCGTGATCTGCTCCAACTGGTCAATGAACGCACCACCGTTTACCTGGCTGGCGACGATCAGAACTACATCACCGATGAAGATGTGGTCAAAAAGCTCGGCGTCCCGCCCTATCAGGTGGTGGACTTCAAGGCACTGGTCGGCGACAAGTCCGATAACATCCCGGGCGTGGCAGGCATTGGGGAAAAGACCGCGGTCGCGTTGATCCAAAAATTCGAGACCCTCGATAACATCTATCAAAATATCGACCAGGTGGAAAACCGCTGGAAGACAAAACTCGAGCAAAACCGCGAGAATGCCTTCCTGAGCCGCGAGCTGGCACAGATCAAGACTGATCTCAACATCAAGCTTGACCTCGAACATGCCAAAGCCCGTGAATTGGACTTTTCGGCCGTCGAGGCGCTTTTTACAGAGCTGGAATTCCGCTCTCTGCTCAAAACCCTGGATCGTCTGGCAGGGAAGCCTGGCCCCATCACGGGTGCCGTAGCCCCATCTCTCAAGCCCGGCGAACAGATATCGATGTTCGCGAATGAAGCCGCGCCTGCGGTCATTCATACGCCGGCAAACCCGCTCAATATCGACGCCAAAATCGTTGATACGGAGAAAAAGCTTGCCGCCCTGGTCAAAGAGCTCAACAAAGCAAAAGTAATTTCTTTCGACACGGAAACCACCTCCACCGAAGAGATGAAAGCCGGGATCGTCGGTATCTCCCTGGCGATCAAGGAAGGCGAAGGCTTTTACATCCCTACCGGTCACAGCGCCGGGACGAACCTGCCGCTGGAACAGGTTCTGGCTGCGCTGAAGGGTCCGATGACCGACCCAAAGATCGGTAAGATCGCCCATAACGCGAAATATGATTTCATCGTCCTGGCGCGGCATGGGCTGCGCGTTTCGCCACTGACGTTTGATACCATGCTAGCGGAGTTCATCATCGACCCATCTTCACGCAGTATGGGCTTGAAGAATATGGCTTTCAATAAGCTGGGCGAAGAGATGACGCATATCGAGGAACTGATCGGCAAGGGCAAGAAACAGATCACGATGGATGGAGTAGCGATTGAGTCCGCCGCGCCCTATGCCGTGGCAGATGCGGAAGTTACGCTGCGGCTCATGCCCATCCAGCAACAGGGACTGCGACGCGTCAACGGCGAAAAACTTCTCGAGGAAATCGACCTGCCTCTGACCCCGGTTCTAGCGGATATGGAGATGGCAGGCATCTCGCTCGATCTACCGTTCTTCCAGGAGACTGGCGCTCGGCTCGAAAAAAGGATGGCTGAGATCGAGAAGCAGGTCTATGAAGTGGTCGGCAAGCCATTCAATATCAATTCCACGCAACAGCTCTCAGATGTCCTCTTCAACCAGCTCGGGCTCGAGCCGCCCGACCGCGGCAACAAAACTGCAAGCGGACACTTCTCCACGGCAGCCGGTGTGCTCGATCTCCTACGCGGCAAACACTCTGTTGTCGATCAAATCCTGGAACACCGTGAACTCTCCAAGCTCAAATCGACCTATGTGGACGCGCTGCAAGCGGCGCTGAATTCAGAAACAGGTTGTGTACATACATCCTATAGCCAGATCGGCGCGGTCACGGGCCGCTTATCTTCATCGAATCCGAATCTGCAAAACATCCCCATCCGCACAGAGGAGGGGCGCCGCCTCCGCCATGGATTCGTCGCCAGCAAAGGCAATGTGCTGCTCTCGGTGGATTACTCGCAGATCGAGCTGCGCATCGTCGCCCACATGGCGCAGGATGAAGGCATGCTGGCTGCGTTCCGTGCCGGAGAGGACATCCATGCTACAACGGCAGCAGCCATCTATAACGTCGCGTCGGAAGCCGTTACCAAAAATATGCGCCGCCACGCCAAAGCCATCAATTTCGGTCTCATTTATGGCATGTCTGTCTTTGGTCTTACGCGCACAACCGAGTTGACTCTCTCCGAAGCGGAAACCTTTGTGAAGGCATATTTCCAGAAATTCCCCGGAGTCAAAAAATATCTGGATGGCATCCGCAAGCAGGCTGCGCAACAAGGATATGTCGAAACACTGCTGGGGCGCCGGCGTTACTTCCCGGCGCTGCAGGGCAAAGCCAACGTCCAGGTCAAAAACCGTGAGGAGCGTGAGGCCATCAATGCCCCGGTACAGGGCACCGCCGCCGACATCATGAAAATCGCCATGCTGAAGATCCCGCCCGCCTTGAAAGCCGCTGGATTGAAAGCCAAGATGCTGCTTCAAGTACACGATGAGCTCGTGTTTGAAACCCCAAAAGAGGAGGTACAGGAAACGGCCCGCGTAGTTCAGGAAGTTATGGCGAATGCCTATCTTTTAGATATCCCCCTCTCCACCGACGCGCGCTATGGTGTGAACTGGGGTGAAACGAAATCGATAGAAGGATGAACCAAACGTAGGGGCAAGCGAACCTGCCCCTACGTTATAATACTCATTATGCCCGGACGAGAAGACATCTTCCAGAAGTCAATGAATGAGGGCCATTCCGCTGCCTGGGATCAGGAGTGGGGCAAAGCAGCAGCCGCCTATCGCAAAGCCTTACAGGAAATGCCCGACAACCCCAAGGCGCTCAACAGCCTGGGGCTGGCGTTGTTCCAGCAGGCAAACTATGAAGAGGCGCTGCATATCTACAAGCGCGCCGCGCAGGTGTCCGCCCAGGATCCCTCGCCCATGGAAAAACTGGCGCAGCTCCTCGAACGCACAGGGCATCTTAAGGAAGCGATCGACGCCGCTCTCAAGGCTGCAGAGCTTTTCCTCAACCAGCGCGATGTGGATAAGGCGATCGAGAACTGGGTGCGCGTCACCATGCTCGACCCCGATCATGTAATGGCTCACTCACGACTCGCCCTGGCTCACGAACGACTCGGTCACAAAGCCCGCGCCGTGACAGAATTTATAGCAGTTGCCAGTCTCGTCCAGCGCACTGGAAATCTACAGAAGACGGGCGAGCTTGTGAAAAAAGCGCTGCAAGTCATGCCTGAGAGTGAGGAAGCACAACAGGCACTTAACCAGTTGCGTGCAGGGCAATTGCTCCCGAAACCTCTGCGTCCCAAAGGCGGGACAGGTCCGATCGCCATGGCACAGGTCAAGCAGTTGGACCAGCCCAAGAGGGAAGCCGATTCCGGGCTGGACCCGATCGCCGAAGCCCGGCAAAAGGCGCTTACCCGGCTGGCGGAGATCCTCTTCGAATACACCACCGACGATGGTCAGAATGCCCCGACAAAGCGCGGCTTACAGGCGTTGATGCGCGGCACCGGTCAGCTCTCCATGCAGCAGTCCGAACAGACGAAAGTTGTCTTGCACCTCGGTCAGGCGATCGACGCGCAGACGAAGAACAACGAAATCCAGGCTGCCGAAGAGCTCGAACACGCCCTCGAAGCCGGATTCAATCATCCCGCGCTTTATTACGATCTGGGGCTGCTACGCTCGAAGGGCGACCGACTCGAGTCTGCCGTGCGTCACCTGCAGCATGCCGTCAAACACAAGGATTTTGGCCTGGCCTCGCGCTTGCTCATGGGGCAGGTTAACCAGAAGCTGGGACGGCTCGATCTTGCCTCCCAGGAGTATCTCGAGGCCCTGAAGCTTGCGGACTCGATGATCGTCCCTCCCGAACAATCCGACGAGATCCGCCAGATGTATGAGCCGCTGATCGAAGCCCAGGCAACAGAAACGGATGAAACCGCTCTCAAACGCCTGTGCGACAATGTCAATGAGATGCTCATGCGCAAAAACTGGCGCGATCACCTACATCAAGCGCGCGAGCAAATGAACAGGTCGCAGGATGGCGATATGCCGATGCCGCTGGCAGATGTGATCCTGCAGGCACAATCGAGCCAGGTGCTCGAAGCCATCAGTCACGTTCACCAGCTGGCACGCGCCGGTCAGCTGCGATCCGCCATGGAAGAGGCCTTCCACGCGCTGACGTATGCCCCAACCTATCTCCCTCTCCACACGTTGATGGGTGATCTTCTCATCCGCGAGAACCACATCGAGGAAGCGATTGCCAAGTTCAACACCATCGCACAAGCCTACAGTGTGCGCGGAGAAGCCGCGCAATCGGCAAAACTGCTGCGGCGTGTGATCCAGCTTTCACCGATGGATATGGTCGCGCGCTCAAAATTGATCGACCAACTGGTCGCACGCGGCCAGATGGATGATGCCATCCGTGAATACCTAGAGCTTGCCGATACCTATTACCGTCTCGCCGAACTGGATATGGCGCGCAAAACGTACACGACCGCGCTGCGTGTCGTCCAGCAAGCGAACGCCGACCGCAAATGGAACATTCATATCCTGCAGCGTATGGCGGATATCGACATGCAGCGGCTGGATTGGAAGCAGGCGATCCGCGTCTATGAACAGATTCGTACGCTGCGCCCCGACGATGAAGGCGTCCGAAAGAATCTGATCGAGCTCAGTCTGCGGCTTGGACAGCCTGCCCAGGCAAATGCGGAGATCGAGAGTTATCTCACCTATCTCCAGGCCCAGGGCCACAGCGAACAGGGTATTAAGTTCGTGGAAGAACTGCTGGCAGATCGCCCCAACGATATGATCCTGCGTCGGGCGCTCGCACAGCTTTACCAGCAGGCAGGCCGGGTGGAAGATGCGGTGGCTCAACTCGACTCCATCGCCGAATCGATGTTGAGTGCTGGCAAGAAGGAGGAGGCGATGGTCCTGATCAACCAGATCCTCCTGATGGGACCCCGCAACGCGGAGCAATATCGCCAACTGCTGATGCAGTTGCAATCAGGGTAACGGGGAGGACCGCCATGGCAAGTGGCGGTTTTTTATCGCGTTTCGACTGCACCACTCGACGAGCGCTCGTCGCGCCGCTTCGCGCGGAAAATCAAGTGCTATAATCCCAGCGACTTTTCGGAGAATCCATATGCTACAAACCCATCGTGAGAATCTCGGTGCTTTGCACCGTGAGAATGCAGAGTACCTGCAAAACCGCGCCGTAAGGAACTGGCTGTTCCTCTTCGCCTTTGTCGTGGCGTTTCTCGTCGTCTTTGGAGGATTCGTCCGCCTCACCCGCTCGGGTCTCTCGATCACCGAGTGGAATCCCATCAGCGGGACGATCCCTCCCGTTGGGGAGACGGCCTGGCAGCAGGAATTCGCGAAGTACCAGGAAACGCCCGAGTTCCAGCAGATCAACTCGGACATGACCCTGGAACAATACAAGTACATCTTCTACATTGAGTGGTTCCACCGCTTCATCGCCCGCTTTGCGGGTCTGATCTATGCCATCCCTGTTTTCTATTTCCTCTTTACAAAACAAATTCCCTTCAAGGACTTTGGCATTTACTTTGTAATGGGACTGCTCTTCATTGCCCAGGCATTTGCCGGCTGGGTCATGGTCGCCAGTGGACTTGTGGATCGCCCATCCGTCAGTCATTTCAATCTGACGGTCCATCTGCTCCTGGCGCTGACACTGCTTGGTCTTGCCCTGTGGACGGCATTCGGCCACAAATACGGTTCCCCTGGTAAAACGAAAAGAGCAAAATGGTCCCTGCCATCCAAACTGGCTTTGGTCTCGTTTGTCCTGCTTGTCATCCAGATCGCATACGGCGGGATGACCGCAGGACTGAAAGCTGGCCATGTGTCGGATACCTGGCCGTCAATGTTAGGTAAATTGATCCCACCCAACCTATTCAGCTCATTCATTAACATCTTGGAGGCTCCGCAAACCATTGTCTTCATCCACCGCTGGTTTGCATTTGCGGTATTCGGCGCGGTGATCGCTCTTTATTTTGTTACTCGAAGGCAAAGCTATTCTGTTGAAATCAAAAATGGATTAAATTGGTTGTTGGGGCTGGTCACGTTTCAGATACTGCTGGGAATTTTGACAGTCGTGCTCCGTGTGCCAATTGCTATTGCAATGGCGCATCAAGCCGGGGCATTGTCGCTCTTGGCTCTGATGATCTATTTGATCCATCGTTTGAGGACATTAGATCTAAGACAGTCTTTATAAAGCAAACGTGACCGGGCATACACTCTCGGTCACGTTTTTGCCGCAGCCTTTTCTCTTTCCTCAAGAGGGAGGCAGGCTCA
>Ga0075429_100003438_pt1 | contig 13511 bp, 11 predicted proteins | sample RhiMetdeltSRZDD3_FD_75295 | JGI IMG/M metagenome (GOLD analysis project Ga0075429, IMG submission 75295) | Populus rhizosphere microbial communities from Tennessee, USA - Rhizosphere MetaG P. deltoides SRZDD3 | ecosystem: Host-associated > Plants > Roots > Rhizosphere > Soil | place: USA... | reverse complement strand
TCAGGCTGGCGACCATGCCGGCGTACGCGCTCTCGGTGGCTTCGTACGTGTTCTGCGAGATGTAGTGCTTCTCGAGCAGCACGCGGTTCTTGTCGCGATTCAGCGTGGCGAGATCGAGGTCGGCGCGCGCGCGTTCGACGGCAGCGACCTGGCGATCGTATTGAGCTTGCAGGTTGCGAGTGTCGATGCGCGCGAGCACTTCGCCTTCGCGCACGTCCTGGCCTTCGCGCAGCGGTACGAGCTCGACTTCGCCGCCGACCTTCGACTTCAAAGTCGCCTGCACGATCGGCGACATCGATCCGGACAACGGCAGCGAGCGCGACAGGGACTGAGGTGCGACCATCGCGACGTCGACCGCCGCCAGCTCGAGCGGCGGCGCAGCCACAGCGACAGCAGCGGGCGCCGCTGCCGGCGCGCGCGTCATGGCCCACACGACCGCGCCGACGATCGCCGCCAGCAGCACGGCGATCAGCGCCTTCACCGGCCAGCCGCGCGAAGTCGACGTAGCAACCTCTGCACCCGAGCCAGCCTCAGCGCTGGCTTCGGCCGCACGCGGGAATGGCGTCACGCTCGCCAGCGGCGGAGCGCTGCTGTCGAGGGTGTGAGAGTGAGCGAACTGCTTGTTGGCCGTTGTCATTAGCTTGTCCCCGCGGGTGTCCCGTCCAGAACACCGGCGCTGTCCTCAAGTTGCAGGGGTTGGACGCGATATCGGAGGCAAAAGGTTGCAACAGGGCCCAGGCAAGGGCCCAAACAGGGAAAAGCTCACAGTTGATCTGACGAAGATCGTTTATCCTCCCGCCACCACAACCGAAAACGAACCGCGGCGATGCCAACGCACCCCTGGCGATCCCTCTTCCTGACCCTGTTGCTGGCACCCGCCCTGACTCTCGCCGCCCCGGCCGGAACCGGCCTCGCGGTCGAGCCGGCCAAGCCGGCCGTGCATCTCGGCAAGCTCGACGTCCGGTCCAGCTCGGTCATCGTTCTGGACGCCGTGGATTCCTCGGTGCTGTATGCCAAGCAGGCGCAGAGCCCGCTGCCCATCGCCTCGATCACGAAGCTCATGACCGCATTGGTCGTACTGGATGCCGGGCAGCCGATGGACGAGATGATCGAGCTGACGACCGCGGACCGCCGGCTGGAACGCAGCTCCGCGTCGCGCCTGGCCATCGGCAGCAAGATCAGCCGGGGCGACCTGTTGCACCTCGCGCTGATGTCATCGGAGAACCGGGCCGCGCACGCAGTGGCGCGGGCCTATCCCGGCGGGCTGCCGGCCTGCATCAAGGCAATGAACGCGAAAGCGCGCGCGCTCGGCATGAAGACCGCCCGCTTCACCGATCCGACGGGCCTGTCGAGCGGCAACGTCTCCAGTGCCTCGGACCTCGCAAAGCTGGTTGCAGCAGCGGCGGCGGATCCGACCATCCGGACCTACTCGACCAGCACCAGCCATACCGTCGCCATCGGCAGGCAGCTCCTCGAATTCCGCAACACGAACTCCCTGGTGAACAAGGCCGACTGGGACGTCATGGTGCAGAAGACCGGCTATACCAGCGACGCCGGCCAATGCCTGGTCATGAAGACCGTGATCCGCGAGCGGCCGGTGCTGATCGTGCTGCTCAATTCCTTCGGCAAATACACGCGCGTCGCCGACGTCCGCCGCATCCGCAAGTGGATGGAAGCGGGGATCGAGCCGGGGCAGCTAGCGCAAACCACCCGCTGACCCCGCTTCCAGTTTTGCCCTATGGGCTCGGCGTCGCTGTGATCGCGGCGGCCGCGTCCACGAACCCCTCGCCCGCATCGAAATCGAACCCGGCCGGGAGCGGTGAGAACACCGAGTTACCCGGGCCCGGTATGACTTCGACCTCGCGCTTCGTGATGTCTTCGGCAGTCGCGCGGAGAATGCCGTAGATCGTATCGGCGCTCAGGCCGCCGTTCTTTTGCAGCATCAGCGCAGCGACCCCCGCGACATGCGGCGCGGACGCCGAAGTCCCGAAGAAATTCGGCAGCTCGTCCGCCGGGTTGTCGAGACACGGCGTGATGAACGTGCTGGTCGGGCTGTTGCAACCGTCGCCGTCGTCATCGTCGAAGGACGAGTCGGCGAGGAAGAAGGTCGTGTTGCCGCCGTCGGGTCCGGTGACTCGCGGATTCGGCCGTACCACCGGTGCTGGGAGCGGCGCGCCGTACTTGTCGAGATACGTCGGAATGCCGCCAGCCGACGAGAAATCGTTCAGGCAGGCCGGCACGCAGGCGCCGGGTGCATCCTGCACGAGCGTCGAAAAGTAAGCGTCGAACTCCTCGGTGAGATACCACGAGCTGGCGCCGATCGATGCAACGTTCGCGGCGTTCGCATGGCCATACGCCGTGCCGCTCTTGGTGTCGTGCTCCAGCACGTCGATGGTGCCTTGCTGCTCGAATATCACGTATTTGACGTGCGCCGGCGCTTGCCCGGCGACCCGCGCGATGCGGATGAAGAAGTCGTTGGTCTTCGACTTCGGCCCGCCGACGAACAGCAGCGTGAGATCCACGGCATCGCCGCCGACGTTGCGCGTACCGGCGAGTTGGCAGGTGATGCCAGTCGACACACCTGGCGGACAGCGCGGCACCAGCACGCCCTTGTCGGTATAGATGAGCATGTCGAGATCGCCCGTCGCAGCGCGCGGCGCGGCGCCGTTCGGGTCCGTCGCCTGGGCATACGCGGTCGACGACAGGAATGGCTGATCCCACTGCAGGCTGAAGATGATGAGCGCCTGGCCGCTGGCAGCGGGTGTCACGTGCACCTTCTGCAGCGTATCGACGCCGGCGCCCGGATCGAAATCCTGCACGGGCAGGACGAACGGCGAGCCGTTGCCGTTGTTGTTGCCGCCGCCGTTGATCGATACCGTCGTTTCGCGGTACGTCGACTCGTAAGACTCGCGCGCCTGGTTGCCGGCGGACGAAAAGTAGGCGGCGCCGCGCGCCACGGCGAGATCCGCCGCCTGCGCAATGATGCCGTCGGAGAACATGTTCTCGGCAAAGTAAATGACGTCGTCGACGATCACGTCCGAGCCGGCCTCCTGCAGCTCGAGAATGCCGTCGGCGAAATCAACCAGGCTGTTGAAGGCCGAGTGAAACTTTTGCGCAGCGCCCGGCGCGACATCATGGACCAGCTGCACCATGCCGCGACCTTCATCGCTTCCCGGACACGCCCCGTTGTCGAGCACCTCGACCCCCGGTGGAACGTCCTGCGTGGCTTCGTCCTGGGCGGCCGTGGTGGTCGGGGCCCCGGGAACGAACGGCGCCGGGTTGCACTGGTAGCTGTCGGACAGCACTCCGACCGTGACGCCGGTGCCGTCCAGGCCGGTCGTGGCGCGAACGGTGTTGGAGCCGAGACTGACGTCACCCTGGCTGACGACGTCGCCCTGCGAGGCGACGCGCACCCTGGCCAAAGATGGAATCGCGAACCGCAGCGCGGGCAGCGCGGCGAGTTGACCGAGGGCACGGACCGGAACCTGCGCGCTGACCAGCGGGCCGCGCGACTTGACGTTACGCGCGCCGAGCGCCGCGAGGCTGCTCTGCAAGTCGGCAGCGTCGTTTGCGTACAGGTCGACGCCGATCAGGCCACCCTGCACCCTGATTGCAGAGTTGCGAGAGCGGAACGCCCGCTTGTTCGAGCTGTTCTGGTACTCCTCGTGAACGTTGGTCAGCCAGGGGCCGAGCTTGGCCGCGACCCCGCTGCCGCCGGCCGCGATCAGATCCTCCTCGGGCGTGGCGGCCAGGGCAGCACCCATGTTGAAAATACCGGTGAGCAGCGTCGCGGCGAGTGCGACGCTCATTGGTGAGCGAGCGTACATAAGAGATCCCCCGAGTCATCGGCCGCTCCGACGCGGCCTGAGGGCGGCGAGAGTACCCACCGCGCTGCACGTGCCGCAGTGGGGACAATCCGTAGGTGATCTCAGCGGGCCCCATCCCGGCAAGGATTGCGACTCCAGCAACCCCTTTATATCCAGGGACATTGCCCCATACACCCGAGGTCGCCGGCCGGCGCAGTCCGGCAGGCGCGATCGCAACGCATTTCGACTACAATCCGCGTCCCCGCATGTCACGCCCTAGCCCAATTCAGGAATCAATGGTGAATCAACCCGAACTCGAGCTCCAATTGAAGGTCTGGAAAGAACTTGCCATCAGCAAACAGATGCTGATGCGCGCAGCGACGGATGCGCTGAAGCTGGATCCGAACGCTTCGCAGGAGGAGCTCAAGACGGCCCTCGAAGGCGTTCTGAAGAAGATCGCCAAAGCCGAAACCGAAGCTGCCGACGCCCGCGCGCAGGCGAAGACGACGATCACGGCGATGGAGAACAAGGTCGCCGCCAGCGAGCGAGCCCTGGCCACCGCCCAGGCGAGCGTCACCCAACTGCAGACAGCGCAGGACAACAGCACGAAGCAGATGGCGACCGAGCGAGCCGCTGCCGCGAAGGAGCTGCAGAAGGTCAAGGATCGCGTCGCCGAGCTGGAAAGAGCGCTCAAGGCGATCAACACCGCGCTGTCGGATACGCCCGAGAACGTCATCAAGAAGATGAACGTGCTCAAGAAGCAGAAGCAGGAAGAAGCCGATCTGCGCCGCGAGATCGAGACCTCGCTGAATACGCTGCGCACCGAGAAGAAGCAGCAGGATCAGAAGGCCACTGCCGGCGAGAAGCTCGCCGCCCAGTACCGCGACCTGCACGAGCTCAGCCTTAAGCTGCACGAGCGCGCCAAGGCTGCGGCACCGGATGCGAAGGATCTGCCGGCCGTGCCGGAGATCGAGACCAAGCTGCTCGAAGACCTCGGGATCACGGTGGCTGCCGAAGGCAAGGCTGACGAGAAGGCCGAGAACGGCGCCAAGAAGTCGAAGAAGAAGTAGTTTGCTGTGGGGCGCCCTCCCGGTAGGGAGGGCGCGCTACTGCCGCGCCACCGCCGCGGCAAACAAGCCGCCGATTTCCGCGTGCGCCTGGTCCAGGGCGGCGGTCGATTGCGTCGACTCACTGAGATAGACGGTCCCGATCAAGGCCGGGCGACCGGGCGGCCACGCGATCATCACGTCGTTCGCAGCCCCGTTGGCACCATTGCCGGTCTTGTCACCCACCTTCCATTCCGCGGGCAGACCCGCGCGCAACCGGCGCATGCCCGTCGTCGCTTGCCGCAGCCATGCGATCAATTGCAGCCGCGACTGCGGAGTGAGCACGTCGCCGAGCAGGATCTTTTCCATCGAGTGAGCCATCGCCTGCGGTGTCGTCGTGTCGCGTGGATCGCCCGGCAGGTTGGTATTCAACTCCAGCTCCGTGCGATCGAGACGCGTCACGCGATCGCCGATGCTGCGCAGGAATTGCGTCAACCCCGATGGACCGTCGACCACCGCCAGCAGGATGTTCGCGGCAGGATTGTCACTCACCATCACAGCGGCCGCGCACACATCGCGCACGCTCATCGAGCCTTCGGCGAGATGTAGGGACGTCACCGGTGCGTGCGCAATCATGTCTTGCGGCCGCAGCGGCAGCCTGTCATCGAGCGCGAGCGTTCCCGCATCGACTCGGCGCAGCACCGCGGCAGCGAGCAGCGACTTGAATGTCGAGCACATCGCGAAGCGCTCGCGTGCATTGAACGCGAGCTCCAACTGCGACTGCGTATCGAGCATGTAAGCGCCGACGCGACCGCCGATGCGCGCTTGAATCCTCGCAATTTCCGCTGCGAACTCACGTTGCAAAGATGCGTAACGATGCGCGCATGCACTCGTCATATATGTGGATGCGAGCGCAGCGAACAGCGTACGGCGCGAGATGGATCGTTGCTGTCTCATGAAGCCGCATGCTGGCAAGCAACTATGGCAAACCGATGGCGCAAATCTGTCCGATCTGTCCGTGGGTTACGCCGGTCTGCCGCGGCCCGCGACGGTTCGCCGGTAACCGGCCGCAACTGGCCGGCCGGCTCTCGTCGACTGCAACCTTTCCGAGGACTATCGCATCTGAACTAACGAACACCGCAATAACGCGGATGGCATTGAAGAAGAGAGTAAGGAGATCGCCATGTATGCCCTCAACCAGATGAGCCAGACCACGCAGCGCACCGTTTGCACCGTGGTGTCGGCTGTGATCGTCACCCTGTGGCTCAGCCTCGGGGCGTATGGCGCAGAGATGGCCGCTCACCCCGGCTACTCGGTCACGATCACGCAGATCCAGTAAGTCTGGAGCCCACTGCCGGCGTAGCGAATGAAGCACGCCGGCAGTCTTGGCAACCAGCGCTCACTCGCAGTCCTTGCGAAGAGCGCAGACTCGCGGGATGCAGCGCCGCCTTCGATCGGGAATCCTCTGCACCATCGCCCTCGCCGCCAGCGCCGCCGTTGCCGACTCGTCAGTCACGCAGCAGCGCAAAGTCACCCAGGTCGCTGCAGGCGTCTACGCAATCCGGCACGTCGATTCGCCGGATACCAATCCTCAAGGCAACACGACTGTAATCATCGGCGAACGCGCCGTGCTCGTCGTTGACTCCAGTTATCTGCCGTCGAGCGCGGCCGAAGACATCGCGCAGATCCGCCAATGGACGAAGTTGCCGGTGCGCTATGTGCTGAACACTCACTGGCATCCGGACCACCAGCGCGGCAACTCGACCTATGTCGATGCATTCCCCGACGTCGCGATCGTGGCGCAGCGCGAGACTGCCAAGTTGATGGCTACCTACGACGCGGCGAACCGCGAGCGCTATCCGAAGCGAGTGCGGACGATGCAAGAAACACTGGCGAAGAAGCCGGATGCGCAGCTGCAGAAGACGTTCGAGGGTCAGAGTCGTGTGCTGGCCGAGCTCGAGCGATCGCGGTTGCAGCTACCGACGCTCACGTTCGACGACCAGATCAGCTTCGACCTCGGCAATCGCGTCGTCGAGATCCGTCACTGCGGCATCGGCGACACACGCGGCGACGCGTGGGCCTACTTACCGAAGGAACAGATCCTGATAACCGGCGACGTGCTGGCTGCGCCCGTCCCCTACTTCTTCGCCGGCTATCCTGAAGGTGTCGCACGCACGCTGCGTGAACTGGTGGAGCTCGAGGTCAAAGCGATCGTGCCGGGACACGGCGATGTCATGCGCGACAAGACGTACCTGCGCGCGGTACTCGAAATGGTCGAGACGATCGTCGGCCAGGTGAACGCGGCGATCGTACGGATCGGCAGTCTCTCGGCGCGCCTCGAAGACGTGCGCCCGCAGATCGACGTGACGGAGTATCGCCGGCGCTTCGCCGGCGACGATCCGCACAACCAGGAATACTTCGACGAGTCGATCGACGGCCTGATCAAAAACGCGTTTTACCAGGCGCCGAAGTAGCCGCGGTCTGGTTCGCTGCGCGCGGTAACAACGCCGTCGCCTTGTCCAGCCGCTCGCTGTATTTCATCAGCACGTCCGCAGTCAGCACCGCGAACTCGTTCGCGCGCTCCCACTGGTTGTCTTCGATCGCCTCGCGCACGCCCGGAATTGTCTTCACGCCATAGCCGGTCAGCAGGCCGGGAGCATAAATGTAGTGCCGGTACCACTCGCGTCCTGGCAGGCCGCGCGTATTCGTGAGCGTCGCTTCCATTCCGCGCAATAGCGAATTGAGCTGCGCAGTCTGTGCCGCCGGCAACTCGGCTCCGCGCGCCGCGAAGGCAGCGTAAGCGTCATCGTAAGCTTTGGCGCTCTTCTTCACACGCGCGACGGCATTGTCGAGCGCTGCGAGATTCAGATACGGCACTTCCAACTCCCGCTCCGGCGGAGCCACCCGACGCGTCGGATCCGCGGCGAGCTCGAATGCTTTCTTGTCGAGAAGCTGCACCAGCTCCTCTGCGTGCTTGCGCTTGTTGTCGGCCAGCTCGTGCAGCTCCTTCACGTAGCTGTCGATCGTGCCCGCGAAACTGCCGAACTCCATCGGGAGCACGCCCGCATTCGCGACACGCAGGACCAGGCGGCCGATGGTCTGCGCCTCGGCCACACCGTACGCGAAGCCGGGATCGCCGAAGCGCACGTAGTGATCGAACGAGTCGTAGTTGGAGTGATAGATGCCGTCCGTGTCGTCCTCGCCGCCATATCCGATGTTCAGGGTCGTGAGGCCGAGGTGCTGCAGGAACGGCGTGAAGTCCGAACCCGAGCCGAGCGCACCGAGTCTGAAGTCCTCACCCGCGCGCGCACGTTTGGCCGCGTCCTTCTCGGTACCCGACGCGTCCTTGTCGAAGCCGTCCACCATGCTGCGCGCATCGAGACGCTCTTTGACGCTGACGCCGGTCTGCGGATCCTTCACATCACTCGCAACTTCGTTGACCAGGCGCTGCAGCGAGTGACTGCCGGCCGCCGACAGGAAGCCGCGCGCGTTGCCATCGGAGTTCACGTAGAGCACCGCCTTGCTCTGCAGCTCCGCGGCGTGGGCCTCTGCCCATTCGACCGAGCCGAGCAGGCCGGGCTCCTCGGCATCCCAGCTCGCATAGACGATCGTGCGCTTCGGGCGCCAGCCATCTTTCAACAGCGCGCCGATAGCCTTCGCCTCGGCCATCATCGCAACGTGTCCCGACAACGGATCGCCCGCACCGAACACCCAGCCATCGCGATGGTTGCCGCGCACGACCCACTCGTCGGAGCTGACGGCGCCAGGGATTCTGGCGATCACGTCGTAGGCCGGCTTGCGACTCCAGTCAGACTGGATCGACAGATGCACAGACGCCGGCCCGGCGCCGATGTGATACGTGATCGGCAGCGCGCCACGCCAGTGCGGCGGAGCGACTGGCCCACCGAGCGCCGCGAGCAGCGGCTGCGCATCGCCGTAGGAGATCGGCATCACCGGAATCTTCAGGATTGTCTTCGCCTGTTCGAGCTTCAGCCGCTTCGCATTCGCCGTCGCACCCACGCCGGGCGTGAGCGGATCGCCGGGCGCGACCGGCAGGTCCAGCACGGAGCCGCGCTGCACGCCCTGCGACGGGCGGAAACCGCCCTTGGGATACGCATCGCCGGCGAAATAGCCGTCCTCGTGCGGATCGGAATAGATCAGGCAGCCCACGGCGCCGTGCTCCTGCGCGAGCTTCGGCTTCAATCCGCGCCAGCCCGCGCCGTAGCGGACGATGACGATCTTGCCCTTCACATCGATGTTGCGACGTGCGAGCTCCTTGTAATCGTCGGGCATGCCGAAGTTCACGTAGACGAGCGGCGCAGTGACGTCGCCGTCGCCGCCGTACGCGTGATACGGCGGCAAGCCGTCGGTCTGCGTGGACGTGCTGTCGCCTTCGATCGGCGGTTCCTTGAGCGACGCGACGAAGCGTGTCGGCGCGACCAGCTCGAGACTGTGCTGCTTGAGCGTGGGATACAGCACGTCGAACGTTTCGATCTGCGCATCCCAGCCCCACGAGCGGAACTGCTGGAGCACGAACTCCGCATTCGCCTTGTCATGCGGCGCGCCGACGTGCGTCGGCTTCGCGGACATCTGCTTCATCCACGCCTGCAAGTCGGACGCCTGCAACTGCGAGTCGAACTTCTGTTCGAGCGCACGTTGCTCGGGCGCTGCGCCCCAGGCCGCGCTGCCGATCAACAGTGCGGACGCAACCAGTGTCCGGATCTTCGGGAATGCATGCTTCATGCGGCGACCTCGGGCATATGCGGACCGTAAAGATCTGGCATGATAAGGCATGCCCGCGCCGTTTCATCTCGCCATCCCCGTCCACGATCTCGGCGCCGCGCGCGCATTCTACGGACGCCTGTTCGGCTGTCCGGAAGGCCGCAGCTCCGCCGAGTGGGTCGACTTCGATTTCTTCGGTCACCAGCTCGTCGCGCACCTCGACCCGACGCGCCGGCCGGTGCACTTCAACGAAGTGGACGGCAAGGACGTGCCGGTGCCGCATTTCGGCGTGGTCATGGACTGGGACGACTGGCACGAGCTCGCCGCGCGCCTGCGTGACGGCGGCACTCGCTTCGTCATCGAGCCGGGCATTCGCTTTCGCGGCGAGGTCGGCGAGCAGGCCACGTTCTTCCTGTACGACCTGTCCGGCAACGCGCTCGAGTTCAAGGCCTTCAAGGATCCGTCGCGCCTGTTCGCGAAGTAATCCGTCGCCAACGGAGATCGATCATGTCGACGACCCTGCCGCCGGTTCGACGCATCGTCACCGGCATCGACGCCAACGGCCGCTCGTACATCGCCGACGACGGCGTCTCGCCGGCGATGCACACGATCGAGGGCCGACCCGGCTATCGCAACAACAATATCTGGCGCACGGTCGGCAGCCCGGCGCCGGTCGCTGCAGCGGACTCGGCATTGGAGCATCGTGGTGTGTTGCCGCCAAAGGGCGGCACCGTGATCCGCGTGATCGACATCCCGCCGGAGGAAAAGGATCCCGAGGTGCGCAAGCGTGTCACTGAAGCAGTGTTCAAAGCGCAGTTCGCCGACGCGAAACATGATTCGTCGAGCGCACGCCATCCGGGCATGCACATCACGGACACGATCGACTACGCGATCCTCTTGCAAGGCGAGCTGGTCGCGATCATGGATGAAGGCGAAACGGTGATGCGCGCCGGCGACATCCTGATCCAGCGCGGCACCAATCACGCGTGGGCGAATCGCTCCGACACAGTCGCACGCATCGCCTTCGTCCTGGTGGACGGGCGCAGGTAGCTCAACGGCTCAGCTCGAACTGACCCTTGGTCCGCTGCACGCTCGGCCGCGCCGCCATGTTGTCGAGCCACGATCGCAAGCGTGGGTGAACCAACAACGTGTCAGCACCTTCGCGCGCCATCGAGAAATACAGCAGGATCGGCAGCGCATGCAGGTCCGCGAGCGTGAGCTCGTCGCCGGTGAAGTAGCGCTGGCGGCCGAGAATCTCTTCGAGCGCGCGACAACAGATACAAGCCTTGGCCAGTGACTGTGCGAATTCCTGCTCGTCGGGCTGGATGTTCTCCGCCGGCGCGACGATCCGCGCGCCGAACACGCCCCACACCATCGGTCGATAAGCGTAGGAATCGACGATGCCGATGACCTGGTTCATGCGCGCCCGCGCGCGCGGCTCCTGCGGCTGCAGGCGCGAACCGACGAACGTCTCGTCCACGTAGCGCGTGATCGCATCGGTCTCGTACAGCAGGAAGCCGTCGTGCGCGAACGCCGGGATGCGCCCGAAGGGCTGGCGCTGCAGATGCTCGTGGGGCACACCGTCAGGACCGAAGATCTCGACTTCTTCGAGCGTGTAGCGCACGCCCTTCTCTTCGAGCGCGAGTCGCGCGATGCGCGTGTACACGCTGCGGCTCAGCCCATAGAGCACTGGATCGCTCATGGGTCGCCATTATCGACTATTCAGTCGAGCGCCTGCAGGTAACCGTGACGTTGGAGACGCCCGCCTGGTCGATCGCCCCGCGTCCGTTCGTGACGCTGCACTCCTGGTTGGCCGGTTGGCGCGCGACAGTGACGTCATACGGCGTGCCGTCCGGCAGCGAGCTCGGCATCGTGAACTTGCCGTTCGCCGCGATCGCCAGCTTCTCGCCATTGGTCTGCAGCTCCAGCCCCGGGCTCTCCAGGCCGGACACCGTGCCCTCGACGATGAAGGGCGTGATGAAGCACTTGATCAGGATGTTCGTGACGTTCTCCTGCGGCACGACGCCCGATCCGTTTTCTATGTCGCACACCTGGCGTTGCGGCCGATGTTCGATTGCCACCTCGTAGCGTGCGCCGACCAGCAGCGCGGTCGGGAACGTGAACGGACCGCTCATCGTCGGCCGCAACTCATCGGTGCCGTTATTGGTCAACCGCAGCCCCGGGTTCTGCAGATTGGTGATCGTGCCGCCGATCGTGAACGTGCGCAGCTTGCAGGTGATGACGATATTGTCGACGTCACGATCCGTGACCATTCCTGTGGGGTTCTCCACAGAGCACGCTTGCAACGGATCTGTCGGCTGCACTTTGACCTCGACCTTGTAGTCGGAGCCGCTCGGCAGCTTCGTCGCAAACACGAAGCCGCCGTCCGTTTGCACGCCGACATCGTCGACGCCGTTGTTCGTCAGGACCAGGCCCTTGCCCTGCAGCCCGCTGACCGTGCCGCGGATCGTGAACGCGTTCGTCGCGCAGGACACCTTGACTGTGCGCACGTCGCCGCCCGCAATCGTTCCGGCACCGTCGGCAACTGCGCAGGTCTGCGAAGGCCGCGTCGGTGACGCCGCAACGGTGACTGCAAACGGGCTGCCGCTCGCGAGCGCGGTGGCAAACGTGAAGCTGCCGTTCGACGCGATCGGCAAATCGTCGACGCCGTTGTTGCGCAACACCAGCCCGCTGCCAACGAGACCCGAGACCGTGCCGCCGACGCTGAACGAGCCAGTGCTGCACGCAACGTTCACGCTCGTGACGTTGCTGGTTGCAGTGCCAGCGGCGTTCGCGATCGTGCAGCCTTGCGATGGATTCGCGGGCTGCGCGAGCACGGTGATGTTGTACGGCGAGCCCGCGTCGAGCGAGGTCTTGAAGCTGAAAGCGCCGTTGGCCGACACGGCAAGATCGTCGCCGCCATTGTTCTGCAGCACCAGCCCGGAGCCGGACAGCCCGCTGACCGTGCCGCCGATCGTGACCTTCGGCGGAGCCTGTTGCTGGCCGCCGCCCCCGCCGTCATCGTCGAGACTGCCGCGGCCGTTGGAGCAGGCGGCAAGTCCCAGCGTGAACAGCAGGATCCACCCGGTCCGCCAGCCACTCCGCATTTTGTGCATCGTTCTCATCCTGTAGGCCAGGACTGATACCGATGAGGCGGGTAAGTTGTTCCGTGTAAGTCAAGCGAACCGCCGACCGTGCAACTCTTTCAACCTCTGAACTGCATCACGCCGTCGTCGACGCTGCCATAGCGCAGCATCATGATGTCGAAGGCGTAGTTCTGGTACAGCTTCCACGGCAGCTTCGATCCCTGCCGCGGCAGCTTGTGCAACGCGCGTTGCACGTAGCCGGACGAGAAGTCGATCCACGGCTCCTCGGCCAGCGTGGGATCGAGATTGCGCGGCGTGCACTGACGGTAGCCGTGCTTCTCCATGTGATTGAGCAGGCGGCAGACGTATTCGCACGTCAGGTCGCACTTCAGCGTCCAGGACGCATTCGTGTAACCGAAGGACGACGCGAGATTCGGCACGTCGCTGAACATCATGCCCTTGTAATTGAGCGACTTCGCCAGGTCGACGTCGCGGCCGTCGACGCTCACCTGCACGCCACCGAGAAGCTGCAGGTTCAGGCCGGTCGCTGTGACGATCAGGTCCGCGTCGAGCTGTTTGCCCGAGCGCAGCGCGATGCCTTGCGGGGTGAACGTCTCGATCTGGTCCGTGACGACGTCGACGCGCCCGCCCTTGATCGCTTCGAACAGGTCGCCGTTCGGCACGAGACACAGGCGCTGGTCCCACGGGTTGTAGCGCGGCGTGAAATGCGTGCCGACGTCGTAGTCGGGACCGAGCTCCTTGCGCACGGCGCCGAGGATCAGCTTCTTGATGCTCTCCGGCCGGCGGCGGCTGAGCTGGAAGAACAGCATGCCGAGCAGCACGTTCTTCCA
>Ga0075429_100003435_pt1 | contig 13517 bp, 7 predicted proteins | sample RhiMetdeltSRZDD3_FD_75295 | JGI IMG/M metagenome (GOLD analysis project Ga0075429, IMG submission 75295) | Populus rhizosphere microbial communities from Tennessee, USA - Rhizosphere MetaG P. deltoides SRZDD3 | ecosystem: Host-associated > Plants > Roots > Rhizosphere > Soil | place: USA... | reverse complement strand
TCCGAGCGTTGCCGCGCTCGGCCCACGGGGAGGGTGCCACTTCTGTCTACCCCGCGTCAGCCTGCCGCTAACACACCGCCACAATCATGGGGCGGACCCGGCCCGACAAGCGTGTTGCAGGCCTGCTGCAACGCCGTGTACAGATCGAAGTAGTCCGAGCCGGGCGTCAGCAGGTTCGTCTGGACCTCGTAGTAGATCTTGGCGACCTTCAGCTCTCCCAGCGCCGTCACCGTCTTGCCGTTGTGCGTGCCGCCGTCCACCAGCAGGAACGCCGCCTTGTTGTTGACGCCGCTATTGATGTGGACCCCGCCGTTGTCGGAGTTGGCGCCGTGGAAGAGCGCACTGGTCACCCGGTCAGGGTCGTTGAAGGCGGGCGGGTTCGCCATGTTCCGAATGGCGCCGATCGGGATGTCTTCGCCGATCTGCCAGCGAGCGCCGGGGGTGTCGTTCCCTTCGCCGTTCGCGAAGTCGACGAGCTCGCCCCAGACGTCCGAGAGCGACTCATTGATCGCACCGGACTGGCGGAAGTACATCAAGTTTGACTCAGAGTCCGTGACGGCGTGGGTGAACTCATGGGCGACGACGTCGTCACCCACGATGCCGTTCCCGTACGCCAACTGGGTGCCGTTCCAGGACGCATTGTTGACGTTATTGCCGTCGTCGACCGTCGAGATGATGGCGGCGCCGGCACCGTTGAAGCTGTCTCGGCCGTGATTCGTCAGGTAGAAGTCGTAGGTCTGTCCGGCGAACTTGTGCGCCGCGACGGCGTCCGTGTCGCCGGGGGGGCACGCGATCGCCTCGGTGCAGATCAGCGTGCCTGGCAGGGGATTCGTCGTACCGTTGAGCGTATGCGTCTGGCGGTTCTTGGCGTGCGCCACCTGGTTGAACGTCAGCGCGATGTGGCCCCGGTGGGCGTCCACCAGCACCAGTTGACGGATCGTGCCGGCCGGGCCGTCCGTGACCTCCAGGCGCCAGACGAGCTGCGTAACCTGCGGGCCAGGATCGCCCACCAGTGCCGGGTTGTAGATCCAGAGCTCCGGTTCGTTCGCGCTGAGCCGGTTGGCGTCAATTGAGTGCTCGCGCGCCGTAAGGTTGATCGCGGTCTGGTGCGCCTCGCCCTTACCGATCTTCGGCCGCGTGTCCAGGTCGATGTCCGGCAGCAGCTCGCCGGTGGCAGCCTGGACGTTCTGCGCGCGGTCGAGATTGACGACCACCTCGCCGGCGAAGACCGGGATGCCGTTGTGCCGCTGCGAGAAACGAACGATCGAGCGCCCGCCGGCGTCCGCCTTTTCGCGCTTAACCGTGAGTTCGCGTGCCTGGTCCTGCACCCCGAAGAGCGGGCCGTAGGTGGCCATGAACCCGCGCGCGGCATCGACCGGGCTGGCCCCTGGCGCGACACGGGCTGACCGCGCGATCGGCTGGCCCGGACTGGTGCCCACGAAGCGGACCATGCCGGTCTCGCGGTGGTACTCGATCTTGACCTGGCCGCCGCCCTCCTGGCTCAACTGTCGCACGAGCCCCTGATCCACACGAGGGGGTGTCGGCGAAGGCGCGGGCGGCGTAGGAGGCTGTTGTGCCTGGACGGGAGTCGGTGCGAAAGACGGCACCAGCAGACTCGAGAGCAACACGAGAGCGCAGAGTGAACGTAGGCCCCGCCGCACGTTTCGACGCATCGCGGACACCGTCCCCTTCTCAAAACCACCCGCGACTGTCTGACAGGCGCGGCCTCCACTGCGCTACATGCCAGGCTCGCCGTCAGCTCCGCCCTTCCTGTCAGAGCCGGATCGGCGCGACAGGAGCCCCCAGAACGCCATGGCCGCATCCTCATGGCCCCAAGCATGCGACCCCGAGGAACGGCACCCGTCGCCGGGGCCGCCCCACCACGATTACCGGCATCTGCATTTGCAGCCTTGGTACCGAGGTGGCGTGTTATCGCATGGATACCGTGTCGCTGTCGAGAGGTCAGTTAACGGTGTTTCGGCGCCCGCCGCCAACCACGCCCCCGAGTGACGCCTCCTGTTTCCCGTCGGCGTTTCCCATGGCGCTCGCTCGTGCCTGCGTCATCCTGGTGGTACTATCTTCGCGTAGGCGCCTACGTACGACGAGCCTCCAGGAGCAGCTATGCAAGCGGCGAGATCAAGCGATCACGAGCCAGCGGCGCGCACGATCGGCGTCGGCGAACTGAAGGCGCAGGCCGACGAGATCATCCGCGAGGTCAGCGAAACCGGTCGCCCTATCGACATTGTGCAGAATGGCCAGGTTACCGCCCGTCTCTCACCAGTTCCCACGGCCGATCCTGCGTCCGCTGACGTCTCATTCATCGAGGCACGGGAGCGAGCGATCCGTGACTGGCTGTCCAGGATGGACGAAGTATCGCGGGAGATCGGAGCAGCCTGGCCGAAGGGCGTTTCCGCCCAGGAAGCGATTGATGATGTTCGAGGCCCCTGGTGACCGTTGTCGACGCTAGCGTCTGGACCAGCTATCTCCTGCCTGACGACGTGAACCATGACGAGTCTCGTGCCTGGTTCGCGCGACTGCCGGCTACTGAGGTGATGTTCGCGCCTATGCTGTTGTTTGTCGAGATCGCCGCCGCGCTCGCTCGTCGTACCGGGCGACTCGACCTCGTCGAACACGCTGTCGCTGTTGTTCGAGCGGATCCTCGGTTGACTATTCAGCCCATGGATGACGATCTCATGGAAGGGGCAGTCAAGCTCGCCGCGGAGCTTCGCTTGCGAGCTGGTGACGCCATCTACGTCGTGCTTGCTTCGGTCACGGGAACGCGCCTCGTATCGTGGGATCGAGAGCAGCGGGAACGATCTTCGGCGCGCATTGTCGCTTCGTCTCCGGCGGATGATCTGCGTGTCAACTGAGGACCCATGCGCGAATCTGGCGCCAGAGTCCCGCGTCAGCCTTGACGATCAGTTCGGGGCGAACGACGAACGTCGTCGAGCGGCTCGTGAGTGGCTCCAGGAAACGGAGGCGTTTGCCCAGGACGTTGCGCGTCGTTGGCCATCATCAGTGTCATCCGTCGATCTGGTTCGTGAGCAACGGCGAGAGCTATGAACGTGGGTCGGTCAGAAGCCGTTGGGACCGCCCCCGACGAGCGTCGTCCACGCACCACAGCCATCAGTCACGATCAGCGGGACGGTGGCGCCCTGACCGATGACTGCCTGCCAGAATTCGAACGACACCTGAGACGTCGCCTGGGCTGGAACGTGGGTGAAGCCGCTCGGAATGCCGGTGCCGACGTTCTGGATCTCGACGACCGCGTTCCGGAGCGGTCGAGTCTCGGTCCCGAACCGTATCGAGGCCAGACTGCCCAGCCCTGACGTGATCGTCGCTCGCACGCGGCCGTTCCCCACCCGCATGACGTTGACCCGGACGGGAGGTCGCGGGGCACAGGGGTTCTCGCCGACCTGTGTCGGCGTCGCCGTCGGGGTCCGAGTCGGCGTGCTGGTCTGCGTCGGCGAAGGTGTTGCCGTTGGCGTCCGTGTCGGCGTCGGCGTGCTGGTCGGCGTGTTCGTGGGCGTCAGGGTCGCCGTTGGTGTACTGGTCAGGGTTGGCGTCGGCGTTGCGCCGACGGTGATCGTGCTATTCGAGACGATCAGGCTGAACGGCTCGCCGGCCTGAAGCACGGCGCTGCGTCGCGGACTGGTCGACGAGAAGCTGATCGTCGTGGCAGCTCCGGTGGATCCCAGGGCACGCGTCCGCACCGTTGCCACGGTGAACGCACCGGTCAGGGGCGGACCGGCCAGGCGGGTTGCCGAGAAGTTGACCCGGCCCAGCGCGTTGTCGACCTGGTTGAGCGTGGCCCCGGGGAAGACGGCCGCGTTGACCTCGATGCTGAGCGCGGGTGAGCCGTCAGCCGCGACGATCTGGAGAGCAAGCGGGTCGAAGTCCAGGTAGGCGTCGACGGTGTCAGCGGTGGCTGCGCCCAGGTCGGCCAGGAGCGAGAGCACCACCATGCCGCCGGTCGTCGTGACTGCCGACGGCGGGGCCAGGGCGAGCTGGACCGTGATCGTCGGGGTGCTGGTCGGAGTGTTCGTCGGCGTCGGCGTCTCGGTTGGGGTGGAGGTGCTGGTTGGCGTCTCCGTCGGCGACGGCGCCGGCGTCTCCGTGGGCGTGTTCGTGCTTGTGGGTGTCTCCGTTGGCGAGGGTGTCGGTGTTGACGTCTCAGTCGGCGTTGGCGTGCTGGTCGGCGTCTCGGTCGGCGTGTGTGTCGCCGTGTTCGTGGCCGTCGCCGTCGGCGTGCTGGTGGGCGTCTCCGTGGCCGAGATCGTGGCATCGCTCACGATCGGATCGATCGACTCGCCGCCACTGAGCAGGTCACTTTGCCTGGCGCCGGTTCGCGAGAAGAGTACCGCCGTCGAGGCTCCAGGCGGGAGGAGCAGCCGGAAGCGGATCGTCGCGACGTTCAGCGTGCCCGACGGCGACGGCCCCGTCAGTGTGGTGGCGGAGAGATCGATCCGACCGTGCGCGTTGTCGACCTGGTTGAAGGTCACGTTTGAGAAGACCGCCGGGTTCGCCTCGATGCTGAATGCTGGTGCCCCACTCTCCGTGACCGCCTCGAGCGCGAGCGGATCGAAGTCGAGGTACGCATCGACGGTATCGGCGGTCAGGGTGCTCGTGTCCGCGACAAGCGTCAGGGCGACGGTTCCGCCCGACGCGGCCGAAACCATCGTGGGCTCGAGGTGAAGGTACGTGGCGACCGTCGGCGTGCTGCTGGACGTGGGCGTGGGGGTGGGGGTTTCAGTTGGCGTTGGCATGCTGGTGGCCGTGCTGGTGGCGGTGGGCGTCTCCGTCGGGGTGCTGGTTGGAGTGCTGGTCGGGATCGTCGTGGCCGTGATCGTGGCATCGTGCAAGCTCGGGTCAAGCGACTCGCCGGCGCTGAGTAGATCGCTCCAGCGGGCCCCATCTCGTGAGAAAACGACCGCTGTCGAGGATCCGGCTGGAAGCAGCAATCGGAAGCGGATCGTGGCGACGCTCGCTGATTCTGATAGTGCCGATCCGGTGAGTTTCGTGGCCGAGAAGTCGATCCGTCCCAGACTGTTAGTCACGTGGTTGAGCGTCGCTCCAGAAAACTCGGCGGGGTTTAGCTCGATCGTCGACGCGGCCGCACCGTCCGTGTTGACCACCTCGAGGGCGAGTGGATCGAACGTGAGATACGCGTCGACGGTGTCGGCCGACTCAGCGCCCGTAGCCGCGACGAGCGTCAGGACGACCGTCGACCCGGATGGGGCCGATGCGGGCGTTGGTTCCAGCGCCAGGCGAGCCGAATCAGCCATCCTCACAGCACGGACCGGCGACATGGCCTGAGCGTCCGCGCCCAGGCCGAGGGCACTCAGGCCAAGGCAGACCAGGAGCGCTGCTACGGCGAGAAGCCGCGTCGCGATGACGGTGCGCGCTGGCCGGTGTGGTAGTGCCAGTCGGGATCGGCGTGACATCTCCGCGGCCCGGTCAGAAGGCGCCGGGTCCGCCGCCGACGAACGTGCGCCACTCACCGCAGTCGTCGACGATAATGAGCGGCACGGTGGTCATCTGTCCCTGGACCCGGCGGCTGACGATGAGCACGACGGTCTGTTGACCCGTCCCCAGCGTGACCGTTCTGGCCGAGGTGATTCCCGACGGACCGCCGACAACGTCGACCGACGCGTTGTCGATCGGCGCGCTGCCGGCCCCGATCGCGACCGAGCGGATCGACCCGCAGCCGGCGGTAATAGTGACGCGGAGTCGGCCGTCGCCGGAGCGTTCAGTACGAACTCCGACTGGCGAGCGGGAGGACGGCTGGACCACCCCCGTTGGGACCAGTGTGGCGGTCGGAGGCGTGGCGGCGGTGACGGTGACCGTCGCCTCGCCGAAGCTCGCGGCCAGGCCCTGTCCACGCTGGAGCGCGTCGCTGGTGCGCGGCCCGGTCCGGACCGGCGTCAGGCGGGCTGTCCCGGGCGCCCTGGCGCGGAAGCGGAGCGTCCCAACCGTAACCTCGCTCGTGAAGAACGGCGGCGCCAAGCGGGTCGCCGAGACGTCGACCCGGCCGGCCGAAGCGTCGACCCGGTTGACCAGTACGGTGCTGCCGAGCGTGCTGCTCAGTTCAACCGACTGGCTGGGGCGGCCGTTCGCGTCGACGGCCTCCAGCAGGCCCGGGTCGTAGTCCACGTAGAGATCCAGGGTGTCGGCCTGGGCGGCTCCGAGGCTCGCCACTAGCGTGACCGAGAACGTCTCGCCCACCCGGGCCGTGCTGGCCGACGGCTGGACCCGCAGCGCCGTGCTGCTCGCCGTCGTCCGTGACTCGGCGCCTGAAGCGGCAGCGGATGAGGCGCTCGCGCCGACGAAGCCCTGGCCCGCCGCGCTGATGGTACCGTTGGTTGGACCCGCCAGGAGGAAGTTCGGAACCAGCGCCGAGACGTCGCCACCGTTGATACAGCCGTTGGCGTTGGTATCGGCGTAAGGGCGGAACGCGCCATCGCCGCTGCAGAGTAAGAACGATGGGACCATCGACGAGACGTCGGCGCCGGTGATCGCGTCGTCACCCGAGGCGTCGCCGACGGCGAACGTGCCGAAGTCGATCGTGCTGCCGGGCAGCACCACGCCCGACCGCTTGACGCTCAGACCGTTCGACGGCTTGAGTATCAGGTCGTAGGTACCGGCAACCAGCCCCGTAAGCTCGACTGTGAACTGCCCCTGTGTGTCGGTCGTCGTGCTGAACCGTCCGAGAGGCGTGCTGCCGCCCGGTGGGTAGACGACCACGCCGCCGACGGTGATGCCGTTGACGACGCGAAAGAGCGGGGTTGCCCAGCGCGGATCGCCGGGGTCGCCGCGCTTCTCGGGGCGAACGATCCCGTTGAGGACGACGCTCGGATCGATCGTGACGCTTGAGCCGACCAGTGTCGAGGCGAATGAGACGCCGCCAAAGAAGAGGTCGCTGCGCCGAGGGCTGGTGCCTGCGAGGGTCAGAGTGGACGGCGCCCCGCCGCTGGCGTCCTTCGTCCGGAACCGGATCGTCGCCAACGTAAACGTGCCGGTTGGGAACGGCGCCCCGAACTTCGTGGCTGAGAGATTGACGCGCCCGAGGGTGTTGTCGACGGTGTTGGCGGTCGCCACCAGGCCCGAGGCCGGGTCGACCTCGACGGAGGTCGCGAGCTGGCCGGCGGCGGTCACGACCTCGAGCTTCGTGGCGTTGAAGTCGAGGTAGGCGTCGACGGTGTCGACCGGCACGATCCCGGACTCGGCCTGGAGGGTCACCAGGAACGTCTCGCCGATGATTCGCGTGGTCGAGGCCGGCACGAGCAGCAATCGGGTCGAACCGGCCGGCACCGGAGTCAGGGTCGCGGTCGGCGTGCTGGTGGGCATCAGTGTCGCCGTCGGCGTATGGCTGGACATCGGCGTCAAGGTTGGGGTCTCGGTCGACGTCGGCGAGGGGGTCGGCGTCTCGGTTGGGGTGCTGGTCGGGGTTGCCGTCTCGGTTGGGGTGCTGGTTGGCGTGGCCGTCTCGGTCGAGGTCGGGGTCGGGGTCTCCGTCACGGTTGGCGTCGGCGTCTCGGTCGGCGTCGGCGTGCTGGTGCTGGTCGGCGTCGGGGTCATGGTCGGGATCGTCGTGCCGGCCGGCGCCTCGTAGGCGCCGACGTCACACCTCTGGGTGCCGTCGCTGTCGCCGTCGATCGGTCGCGTGATCCCGCGCTGATCTTCGTTGGGCGGGGGGCAGCCGACTCCCCGATCGATGGCCTGGCTGCCGTCGAGCAGGGCGTGGGTCCTGGCCGGCCCACGGCTCGGATCTGAGGTCGCCCCGATCGCCGGCCCGCCGTAGTCGTCGAGCGGACCGAGCAGCGGCGTGGCGTCGTTCTGGTCCGTGCCGAGCGTCAGGCTGGCCACGCAACTGGTGTCGCTCGAGAGATTGCCGCCCTGGGTGACCACGCCGCCGTCGCAGTTCGCGCCGGTCGGCCCGGCCGAGATCAGCGTGTTCTTGAGCCGCGCGCCGCCGTTGTCGATGCTGACGCCGCCGCCGGTCGCCGCGCGGTTATTTGCGATCGTTACGTTCGTGAGCGTTGCCGAGCCGGCGTGGGCCGGATTGGACGAGTTGACGTTGTCGACGCGCAGCCCGCCGCCGAACGTGGCCGCCGTGTTGGCGCTGATGGTGACGTTGGTCAGCGTCGCGCTGGCGCCGGCCGTCGTCGACCCGCCGACATGGAGGCCGCCGGCCTCACGGCCGGCGGTATTGCCGGCGATCGTCACGTTGATCAGGATGGCGGTGCCGCCGGTGGTCATGCCGCCGCCGTCGAGTCCGGCCGTATTGCCGTCGATCACACCATCGGTCAGGGTGAGCGTGCCGCTGTTAGAGATTCCGCCCCCGTGCTCACTCGCGGAGTTGCCGATGATCGCGACGTTCGTCAGCGTGGCGGTCCCGCTGTTGCTGAAGCCGCCGACGCTCAGGGTGGCGGTGTTGTTGCGAACGGTTACGTTGTTCATCGTGATGTCGCCGCTGGAGCTGGCGCCGCCGGCGTTCGTCGTCGCGGTGTTGTTCTTGACCGTCACGTCGGTCAGCACGGTCGTGCCACCGGAGAAAATGCCGCCGCCGTCGTGCGGGGTCGTGCTGTCCCGCATCGTCACGTGGTCCAGCGTGAGGTGGCCGAGGTTGAGAATGCCGCCGCCGTTCAGGGAGGGCGTGGGGCTGATGTTCGGTATCGAGATCGCGGTCGTCGCCCGGCCGTTCTGGACGGTCATCGCCTCGAGCCGGACCATGGCCCCGCTGACGACGTAGAAGACCCGGTCTGTCTGGTTGCCGTCGACGACAGTGCTGGTCTCGCCCGCGCCCTGAATCGTCAGGCTGGCCGTGGCCGGGCTCACGGCAATCTGCCCGAGGGTCAGCAGGTGCGTACCGGCCGGGCTGGATGGCACAGCGATCGTCGCCACTAGCGAGCCCGGACCGCCGGCCTCCTCGACGGCGGCTCGCAGCGGGCAGACGCCGTTCCCCGATGCCGTCTCGCAGACGCCGTCGCCGGCGACGGCATCGTGCGCGTCGACGAGGCTGTTCACCGTCAGCGAGGTCGGACGGATCACGGTTGCCGTTGCCGTCGGCGTGAGCGTCTCGGTCGGCGTCGGCGTGGCGGTCTCGGTGCTCGTAGCGGTCGGGGTCGGCGTCTCGGTCACCGTGGGGGTCGGAGTGTTCGCGGTCGGGGCATCCTCGACGACCGCGACCACGCCTGCTCCGGACACGGCGACGTAGGTCTGTGAGGTGACGATGTTGCGAGCGACGCCGATCGGCGCGGATCCGACCTCGACGCGATCGATCTGGGCACCGGTGACCAGATCGACGACGTAGAGGAATCCGTCGCTCGAGTCGGTGACGTACAGGCGCTGGCCGGCCGCGTCGATCGCCAGCTCCGTCGGCCCGGCGCCGACGGCGGTGATGTTCGCGAACCGCTGCGTCAGGTCACCGCTGAAGACGGCGACGCCGTTGCCCGGACTGGCGACGTAGATCCGGTCGTTGATCTCGTCGACGGCGACGCCGTCGGCGTTCGGGATGCCCGTCACCGGCTCGCCGGCCATGAGCGTCGACTCCGGGATCGCGACCAGGGCGCCGGCCGCCTGGCCGGTGACGAGCACGCGTCCGCGTGCCGAGTCGAACACGATCCTTCGCGGGGTGAACGGCACGTCGGCAAAGCCGTTGTTGTTCCCGCTGATGCCGTCGTGGAACAGCACGCGCGTCAGGCCCTGCACGGTCACGTAGACGCGCCCGGTCGCCGGGCTGACGGCCACGGCGAGCGGATCGACGCCCGTCGTTCGAGTCTGAAGCACCTCGCCGGTGAGGCCATTGATCACGGTGAGCCTGTTATCGGCCAGGGCTGCGTAGACTCGGTGCGTGCTCGGATTGACGGCGACGCCCCTCATCGCGACGCCGAACGAGATCGGCCCGCCGATCGTCGCGTGCGTCTCCCCGTCGATCATCCAGAGCGAGGCTCCGCTCTGGGTCGTCACATACGCGCGGTTGAGGTCCGCGTCGACGGCGACGTCGAACGGCTGTGCGCCCACGGGGATCGTCGCCACGACCTGGGGTGCACCGAGCGCGCTGCCGTCGTACACGGCCGCGGGACCCACGACCGCCGAGCGGATCTGCCCACGGTCCGGGCCGCTGCTCGAACGGCCACCTGATACTCGCGAGCTCGCCTGAGCTTCCGATACCGTTTGAGGCGTCGTCTGGGTGATCGCAAGAAACGCCAGACATAGGAGTGCCAGCACCCGCACGAGCACATTCAGGCCGATTCCCGGGCGTCGTGTACCTCTGACGTCTCCGTGGCGAGCCAGCGCATCCCCTCCGCTACGATTCGCCCAGACGCTCCGACCTCGGCCGGTCGTCGGCGGCGAACAGTTTGTCGGCCTCTGCCACGACCGCATCCAGGCCCCAGGCGTGGGTCATGACGCCGATTCGAAAACAACGCAATTTATCGAGTTCAGATGCCCATGGTAGCGTCGCGAAGAAGAAATCGCAACCCCTGAAGGTCATCGACTGTGATCCAGGAAGTCGTCGCGCTCTGGAGACGTAAGTCTGCGGACATGCGTGAGGGCGGCGCGGAAGCCTCGGCCTGCCCATCTGTCGAACATGATCGTCGAAGTTACGACAAAAGAGTAGATCGGGAAGCCGACGATAACTTGATGTAAATGTCGCATCAGAAATGGCCAGTCTGACTGCTTGAGGCGATTTGTCCAGTATCCTCATAGTCTTTCGGTGCGCTAATGCGACATGACACGCCGGGCTTTCGAGAACGAGGCCATCTCACACCTCTCGTGGTTGTGGGCGGATCAGCGGCGGGTGATCCGCCAGAGCGTGAAGCCGCCGCCCTCGTCGTTCACGAGCGGCTCCAACTCCCAGGCGTCGGCGTTGGCGCGGTTGCGGATACTGCTCGGCTGAAGGTCAGAGAGCACCAGGGCCGTCTGCGCCTCGGTCTGCCGCGCGATCCGCTCGGATGACTCCTCGAGCATCGTGCGCGGGATCCCGCGCACCTCCATCATGAAGTCGAACGTCCGCTGCGCCGTGCCGGCCGCCCCCGTCCGGTCCCGTTGGAGCGTCGGATCCAGCACCACCGGCTCGCCAGGCCGACGCTGCCGCTCCAGCGCCCCCAGCGTCACGAAGTACCGGTCGTTCGTCTCGTTCGCCGCCAGCACGTCCAGCTCGTAGCGTGATAGCGGCACCAGCGGGTAGAGAACAACCAGCGCCACCATCGCAACCAGCACCACCCGGCCAATCCGCCCGGCCCCCTGCCGTCCTGATCCCGCCCGGACCCAGAGCGTCACCGCCAGCCCGCCAACCCCGGCGAACGCCAGCGGCAGCAGCGGCATCAAGTACCGGCCCTGGCGCGGCAGGTTGTCGTGGCTAGCCGGGAAGAATGGGAGCAGCAGCAAGAACGTCGTCACCGCCAGCGGCAGGCTCCAGGCCCCCAGCCGAGCAGCGGCCACCAGCCCCATGACGGCCAGCGCCGTGTACCCCAGCACCCGCGGATCGCGCAGATACGCCTCAGCCGTTGCCGGCCGAAGCTCGACGGCGCTCGCGACGATACGCGGGAGCGACTGCGCGATCTCGATCGCCCGCCCCCGGTAGCTGAAGTCCTTGTCGCGTCCTTCCTGGTACCCGCTCGTCTGCTCCTGCGACTCTTTCAGACTGCCGAGCTCCGTGGCGACCAGGTTGTAGAGGATCAGCGGACTGATCCCGACCAGGAACGCCACGATCGCGGCGTACGCCCAGCGGGTCCGGAAGTAGGTCCAGCCCCGGACGGCAACATACCCCAGAAAGACCGGCCAGAGCAGCAGCATCGTCGGGTGCTGTTGCTGCGCCAGCCCGAACAGCAGCCCGGCCCCGACCAGCGCCCAGCCCCGGGTTGACCTCACTCCCCCAGCCCCCCTCTCCGGTGCGGAGAGGGGGGAGTTGGACGGCCGAGTCTCCCCTCTCCCTCGCAAGGGAGAGGGGCTGGGGGTGAGGGCTCTCTCCAGCAGCCAGAGTGAGAGCGTCAGGTAGAGCGGCAGCGTGCAGTGCGGCCAGGCCAGGTGGCTGTTCGTCAGGACGTGGACCGCCGAGGTCGCCAGCAGCCCCCCGCCCACCAGTGCCCCGATCCAGCCCGCCGCCCGAACAGACCGCTCGCCGGAGCCGCGCGCCGCCCGCCGCCCAAGATCAGCGCCCAGGAGCCCCGTCGCCAGCACCGCGCCGATCCCCAGCACCAGCACCAGCACCCGTGGGGCGTAGATGCTCGGGCCGAACAGCCAGAAGATGCCCGCCAGGACGTAGTAGTAGAACGCACCGGTGTAGGCGTTCACGCCGATCAGCGGGCGCTTCCCCTCCCAGATCCCGTAGGCGACCTGGCCGTCGAACACCTCGTCCGTGAACTGCGGGATGTAGTGAAGGTTCGGCCAGCGCACTGCGAACGCCAACGCCGCCAGCACCAGCAGCGGCCACCACGCCACCAGCCAGCGCCAGCCGACCGCCCTCGCCGACTGAGGCACCGTCGATCCACCCGTCCGCTCGTCGAGCGCCGGAGCCCGGGTCGAGTCCGGAGCTGCTGACACCGTCATGGCCGCAAGTGTGCCGGCCGGCGGTAGCTGCTATGCAAGAAACTGGCGCTGTTCCCCCTGGCCGCTCACTCCGGAATCAGGAAGTCGATCGCGATCCAGCCCTCCGTGCCATCCGGGAGCCGCACGCGCTGCCAGTTCAGGTCCTCGTACCGCTCGGACGATCCCAGCGCCTCCACGCGGGTGCCCGGCGGCACCTGCGCGATCGACGCCGCTGCCCTGGCCGGCGTCCCGCGCAGCCTGACCGCGCCGCCATCCGTGTTCCCGATGCGCATGTACCGCACCACCGCCGTCTCGGGCGGGGCAGCTTGCCCCGACGCAGGAGGGGGCGGCACCGCCGGCCCTGGCGCTGGCGGAACCTCGGGCGGCTGAACCAGCGCCGGCGTTGCCGTGGCCGTCGCCGGCATCGGCACCGACGGCGGCGGCGGGACCAGCGTCGGTGTCGCCGGAACGGACGTGGCCGTCGCCGGAACGGACGTCGCGGTTGGCGGGACCGGCGTCGAGGTCGGCGGGACCGGCGTCGCCGTCGCGGGGATCGGCGTCATGGTCGGCGTAGCCTTGGGCTCCTCGTCCTCCGCCGGTGCCGCCTGGGATGCCGCCTCCGACTCGGTCGGATCTGGCCGCAACGCCAGGTTGTCGACCTTCGGCCGGGCCGGCCGCGGCTCGCCCCGGGCCACGTTCTCGATCTCCGGCGTGTACTCCGGCGAGCCCTTCGGACGCGGGAGCTGCCGGATCAGCTCGTAGGTCGGGCTCTTGTCGATGACCTGGCTGCTCTCGTTGAAGTCGAACATCCAGTAGACACCCCGGTCCGGGTGCCAGAACAGCGGGGTGACCGCGACCACTCTCGGGTCCGCCGTCCAGTCGCGGAACGCCTCGGCGTAGAACTGGGCGATCTCGTGCTCGTCGCCGGTGTTGAGGTGGCCGGCCTCGGTGATCAGGACCGGCATGTCCCGGCCGATCGTTTCCAG
>Ga0075429_100003434_pt1 | contig 13517 bp, 11 predicted proteins | sample RhiMetdeltSRZDD3_FD_75295 | JGI IMG/M metagenome (GOLD analysis project Ga0075429, IMG submission 75295) | Populus rhizosphere microbial communities from Tennessee, USA - Rhizosphere MetaG P. deltoides SRZDD3 | ecosystem: Host-associated > Plants > Roots > Rhizosphere > Soil | place: USA... | reverse complement strand
AAGAGGTCCGGCAGCTCTCCCAGTCCCTTCACCATTTGACGCACGAGCGCTGGGTCGGCGAAGCCTCGCGCAAGCCCGAGTTTGAGCGCGAGGAGCGTGACGGCCACGAGCTGAGCCGTGAAGGCCTTCGTCGAGGCGACGCCGATTTCGATGCCGGCCCTCGTGTAGACCACACCGTCGGCTTCTCGCGCCAACGAACTGCCCACAACATTGCAGATTGCCACGGCCCTGGAACCGTGGTCTTTTGCCTCGCGGAGGGCGGCGAGGGTATCGGCGGTTTCGCCGGACTGGGAGATCGGAACGGTCAGCACTCGGCCGTCGACGACGGGCTGGCGATAGCGAAACTCCGAGGCGATGTCGACCTCAACCGGCAACCGAGCAAACCGTTCAACGATGTATTTTCCGACCAGGGCAGCGTGCCACGATGTGCCACTAGCCACGAAGCACAGTCGGTTGAGGCCAGCCAGTTCGCGGTCCTTCAGGCCTAGTTCAGGGATCCGGATGTCCGGTGCCTCCGGATCGACACGTTCCCGGAGCGTGTTCTGAACAGCCTCGGGCTGCTCGAATATCTCCTTGAGCATGAAGTGGGGGTACCCGGATTTCTCTGCGGTCTCGCCGTCCCAATCGATAGGCAATCGCGATCGCCGAACAGGGGTGCCGTCCAGAGTCCGGACGGCGATGCCGTCCGGGGTCAGCGCCGCGAGTTCCCCGTCGGCGAGGACGAGGACTTCCTGCGTCTGACCCAGTAGCGCCGGGATGTCAGAGGCGACGAAGGTCTCATCGCAGCCGAACCCCGCTACCAGTGGCGAGCTGCCGCGTCGGAATACAACCAGTGTATTCGGGGCATTAGCCGCGACGCAGGCGATCGCAAAGGAGCCCTGAAGGTCTCTAGCCGCGCGCAGGACGGCCGCGATGAGCCCGTCGCCCTGGTAGCGCTCGATGAGGTGCGCGATGACTTCCGTGTCAGTCTGAGAGCGAAACCGATGCCCGTCCCCCGCCAGCGTCTTCCGGAGGTCACGATAGTTCTCGATGATTCCGTTGTGGACGATGGCGAGCTTGGAACCGCAATCGACGTGAGGATGCGCATTTGTATCTGACGGCCTGCCATGAGTCGCCCACCGGGTGTGGCCAATGCCCACGGCGCCATTCGGTCGGTCGGACGTGAGCAATATTTCAAGATCGGCGATCTTCCCGCTCGTCTTCCGGACGTTCAGCGACCCTTCGGAGACCGTGGCGATCCCGGCCGAGTCGTATCCCCGGTACTCCAACCGACGAAGGCTGGGAAGGATGACGGACACTGCGTCCCGATGGCCGACGTAACCGACGATCCCGGACATGGTCGTCGGGCGCCTACGCTGCTTCCATGAGGGTGCAGTCGAGCTGGACGGCAACGCTGCGCCTCAGGAGCTCGACCGACACGACGACGAGGCCCTTCTTGGGATTAGTTCGCACCAGAATCCCCTCCACGTCAGCAAGCGGCCCGTCGGTGATGCGCACGCGCTGTCCTTCCCGCAGAAAGGGATACGGGAAGACCGGAAGCTCGGAGCGGACGAGCTTCTGAATGGCGTCGATTTCCGAATCCGGGACCGCCTCGAGCTGGTCCCAGCGTTGCCCGAGCAGGCGTACTAGTCCGCGCGCTTTGCAGACCTCGAGATAGCTCGCCTTGTCCACAGCGTGACGCAAAAAAAGGTAGCCGCGGAATAGCGGAACGCGTCCGTGCACCCGCGAACGGCCGCGTCGAGACCAAGCTTCGGCGGTCGGGAGGAAGAGGTCGAAACCCTTCGTCACGAGTTGATCGTAGACAAGTTGCTCGCAATTGCTGCGCGTCCAGACGACACGCCAAGGTCGGATCATCGATTCTCTGCTTCCGGCAAGGCTTCGCCCCCTTTGGTCTCTTTCCCTGTTCAAGGAGCTAGACCAATCTAGCCGCTCTGTTTTCCGCCTCTCGACCACAGGTGACTCGCGTGATCGAGCTACTCTTCCGAGGCGGCGTGTCTCCTGCGCGTTCCGTTTCGAGAGCCGCGATTCCGCGATGCACCGTACCGGCCGTACGAGTCCCGGGATACATGGTGATCGTCGCCGTTGAAGACCAGACCCAAGATCTTGCTCGGCTCCATGAGGTTGAACGCTTCTTCGAGAAGCTTGCGAGGCGTCCGATGCGCTGCGACGACGATCAGAAAGCCGTCGACCCATTCCCCGAAAACTCGGCCGTCGGGGACCGATACGAGCGGCGGAGTATCGACGATGACGTAGTCGTACCGACGGCGGGTCTCCGCAAAGAGCTGCCCGACTCGCGGCGACTTCAATACTTCGTAGGGAACAGACGGACGGCGGCCCGTCGTGATAATCGACAGGTTGAGGTGCCGCTGCGTCTGCGTGACGGCCTCCAACGTGAGACCCGGCTTCAAGATCGCATCCACGAGGCCCGGCGCTTGCTCGCTGAGCCCGAGACTGGCGGCCAGGCTGGGCGCACGCAGGTCAGCGTCGACCAGGAGAATTCGCGCGTCGGGAGCTTGAGCGAGCGTACCTGCGAGATTGATCGCCGTCGTTGTCTTGCCGTCAGCAGCGACAGGGCTCGAGACCGCGATGACGGACAGCTCAGCCGATCTGCGAAGTTGCTCAATCGCGTGGCGCAGCTCCCGATACTGTTCTGCTTCGAACGAGGTCGGTGTGAGCAAGCTCACGAGATGATCATCGAATTCAGACACATCATCTGAAAGCAGCCCGGCACTCTGGCTCGGCTCAACGGAGGCCGGCGCCGGTTGCGGCGCCTTGAAAAGCGACTGACGGCTCGGGCTGGGAACCGTGTCAGCAGCCGGAGCTGTGGTCGCTGGCGCGCTGGTGGGCGTGCTGGTGGGCTCCGGCTGGGCCGCCGGGCCGCGAAGGGCCCGCTCCTGTTCGGCTCGCTCGAGCGCTCTGAAGAAAGTGCTCATGGAATCACCAAAAATTGGCGCACGGACTGAATCAGTCCTTGCGGGACAATGTGGGACTTCAAAGCGAGTGCCGCGACGGCGCTCGCGAAGGTGACCACAAAGCTTCCGATGCTCCACCGCAAAACGAGTCGCGTCCTCGATCCGCCAAGTTTCCTTAGTTTGGGCTGTGGCCGGGTCCCTTCCTCCAAGTACTCGATCGCCTGGTTGACGATCTGGCGATCGATCCGGCGCTTCTCGTCCGCATATCCGAAGAGTAGGCAGTGATCACAGACGATATTGATGAGCCTGGGGATGCCACGCGCATAGGCCGAGATTCGATCGACCGCCGAGTCGGCAAACAAACCGAGATCGCGTGCGCCCGCGATGCGCAGCCGAGTCCGGATATACGCGCGAGTCTCCTCCACAGTCAGCGGCGGGATGTGACAGCGCAGACCGACGCGCTGCTTCAGCTGCCGCAACTCCGGGAGATCGAGCCTGGTCTTGAGCTCCGGTTGCCCGACCAGGAGGATCTGCAGGAGTTTGCTGGTCGGCGTTTCGAAATTGGAGAGAAGTCGGATCTGTTCGAGCGTCGCGACCTCGAGGTTCTGAGCTTCGTCGATGATGAGGACCGTATTCTGACCTTCACGCTCGCGCTTGATGAGGAAATTATTCAACGCGATGAGGCGCTGCGCCCGCGACTCCCCGGCACCGGTGATGCCCAAGTCCGCGAGGATGTACTCGAGGATTCCGTCAAACGACAGAGTCGAGTTGACGACGAACGATATGGCGCTCTGCTCCTTGAGCCTTTGCCAGAGAGCGTGAAGGAGGGTCGTCTTTCCGGTTCCCACCTTTCCGATCAGAACGATGAAGCCTTTCCGCTCTTGCGTCCCGTAGAGTAGCTGTGCGAGCGCCTCGCGGTGCCCAGGAGTCATGTAGAGGAATCTGGGATCCGGGGTCGCGTTGAACGGCTTCTCGGCGAGCCCGTAGAATGTTAGATACATATCTCAGTCCTCACGAAGCCACTCGCGCGAGAAGCAGGGTCAGGCCTTCGTTGCCGTGCGCAGCCAGATAGCCGACCCCACCGATCATCACGAGGCCGATACAGGCTGCTACTGCCGCGAGCCTCGCGCGCCACCACCCGCGACGACGGTCCCTCGGCGTCACGATTCGCGGGATGCTGACCAGAACTGGCGCCTTGCTGAACGCTCGTAGGTCGTCGAGTGTGTGGAACGAGGTGTCGAGGTTTTCGACCACCAGAACGGCGCCGACCGCCAGGCCGATCGCAGCCCCAAAAGTCATGAGAAGGAGTCGGAGGCGGTTGGGCGCCGCTGGCTGAGGACTTGGCACGGCTGGATCGGTGACTTTGAATTGCTCGCCTTTCTGCTTCTGCTCCATGGTCTCGGCGAGCTGGGCCTCCTCGTAGCGCTTCAACAGCGAGTCATAGAGCTGTTGAGTGCTCTGGTAGTTGCGGGAGAGCTCTATGAACGCTTGCTCACGCCGCGGTACGTTCTCGACTCTCGTCTGATAAGACGCGATCGCGTGCCGGAGCCGGGCTTCCTCCCCTTTGAGGATCTTCAGCTCCGTCTGAGCCTCGCCGAGCGCCTCTTTCAGACGGAGCACATAGGGCGAGACGGGCATCGGCGTCGGCTTTCCATCCGTCGCAGATTCCTGCATTCGAGCCTTGGCGACCTCGAGCTCACGCTCGAGCGCGGCGACCTCGGCCGCGAGCAGAACCACGTCGGGATAGTTGTCATTGAATTGAGTGCGGAGCCGCGCGAGCTCCTCTTTCTTTTGTGCGAGGCGGGCCGCCTCGCGAAGCTCGGGCGAGACGAACTGACCACCCGCCGTCAGGGACGACTCGGCTTCCGCCAGCTGACTCGAGACCGACTGTCGCCGTTCGTTGGCACGTGTCTGACTATCTGCGTTCTGGCGCAGCTGCGTGTTCAAGTGCTCGAGGGTGGCGAGATTTGTGTCCATCTGCTGAGGCAACTCGCCAAGATGACGGCGCTTGAACTCGCTCACGCGCTGTTCCTGCTCGTCCAGACGCTTCTTGGTTTCGGCGAGCTGAACCTTTAGAAATTCTGTCGTGCTGGTTGCCTGAAGCTCGCGCGCCTTCACGTTCTCCTCGTTATAGAACGACGCGAGGGTGTTCGTGACGGTTGCGACCGTCTTCGGGTCGCTCCCCTGATACATGATCGTGAAGGCTACCGTGGCTTCGCGCAGGCCTTTTAGCTCCATGCTCTTGAGCTCCAGCTTGATATCTCCGCGCATTCGCTCCACGAGACGTTCAAGCGGAACTCGCTGACGCAGATCGGGATAGAGATTGAACCGATTGATGAGAGCGCCGAGTCTGGCTCGGCTCAAGACTTCCTGGCTGATCGCCTGGATCCGAGTTTCGATGGCGCTCGTCACGGTCGATCGCACGAAGAAATCGGGCACTTGCTGACGCTCGGCCAACACGGTCGCCGCGGACCGATAGATGTCTGGTGGAAAGACGACGACGCTGACTCCGGCCACCAGCGGAGCCATAAACGCCAGGATGGCGACCCATTTGCGCCGACGCCAAATAGCCAGGGCGGTATCGAGAGGGGATCGGCTCTGCGTGTCTTCCATGTTATGGCACCAGAATGATGTCGCCGTTACGGAGGTAGAAGTTCTCTTGTTCGCCGTCGAGCGCTTTGTTGTAGTTGAAAGGAATCCGCTTCATGCCCTTGCCGTCGGGTTGGAGGATCACAATTTTCGAGCGCGACGCGAATTGCGTGAACCCGCCCGCGAGTGCCAGGGCGTCGAGCACGGTTGTCCAGCTTCTCAGCTCGAGGCGGCCCGGGCGAGCGACTTCGCCCATGAGCGACACCTTGAAGCTATTGATGGCCGCGACGATAACCGAGACTTCAGGGTTCGGCATGTAGACGCCCAATTTCTGCGCCAGGATGTCGCGAAGTTCTTGCGCGCTGAGGCCGGCCGCCTGCACGTCGTTGAGAAGCGGAAGTGAGATCTTGCCGTCAGGTCTCACTGGCACTGTCCGAGTCAGCGCGTCGTTCTTCCAGACGGAGATCGTCAGGGTGTCTTCCGGTCCGATCCGGTACACGTCTGGCGCGGTGACACGCCCATCGCGCTCCGGGGCTTGTGCTCCTCGAGCCTGTGCGAAGGCGGGGAGCGTCGCCCATGCGGACCAAACGAGTATCAGGCAGGCGAGGCCTGAATACGCTATCGGATGTTTCATTATCATCAGCCTCGTATGGCCGAGCGCGCGGACGATCGGTCCGCGCTGAGTCCGGCCTGTTTGATCTTGTAGAGGAGGGCACGGTAGCTGATCCGCAGCGCACGCGCCGTGCGTACACGGTTCCAGCCCGTTTGCTCCAGCGTCTTGCCTATCGCCTCACGTTCGGCAGCCTGAGACGCCCGACGCCCGATCTCTTTCAAAGAGAGATCATTGCTCGTCGGCGATGGCTCAGAAGCGAGCGCGGAAGACGTGCTGTGACCGGCGCTCGGAAGCGGAATTCTCGTCATAAAGGGATCGTCGAGGACGATCATTCGCTTGATCAGATTCTCCAGCTCCCGGACGTTGCCGGGATAGCGGTGACGCATGAGCCGCTCCATTATCGACGGTGGAATGGTGAATCCATCGCGACGATAGAGCTTTGCGTAGCGTTCGACGAAGTAGTTGGCTAGAAGCGGGATCTCTCTGACGCGCTCGCGGAGCGGCGGGACCAGCACGTGGACCACGTTGAGTCGATAGTACAGATCTTCGCGGAACCGACCCTCAGCGACCGCACGCTCGAGATCCTGGTTCGTCGCCGCCAAGATCCGAACATCCACGCTCAGCGTCGATTTTGCTCCGATCCTTGAGAACTCGCCGTCCTGGAGGACGTGAAGCAGCTTGGCCTGAAGCGCTAGATGCAGATCACCGATCTCGTCCAGAAAGATTGTACCGCGGTGTGCTGCTTCGAATTTCCCAATTTTCAGCTTGTGAGCGCCAGTGAACGCGCCGCGCTCGTATCCAAAGAGTTCGCTCTCTAGCAGTTCGCGGGGCATCGCGGCGCAATTGACCTTCACGAAGGGCCAGGCTCGGCGGTCAGAGCAAGCGTGGATCGCCCGAGCGACCAACTCCTTGCCAGAGCCGGTCTCACCGGTTACCAGAACCGTCACGTCGACGCGGGCGGCCTCCCGAATGATCTGGCGAGCCTCCAACATCTTCGGACTGCACCAGAGTTCGGTCTCCCGTCGAATTGAGCCATCCAGTGGTTCGGGAGCCGGTACGAGCGTTTCAGCCTGCGGCCGAACAAGTTTATCGATCGCCTGCTGGAGTTCGTCGAGACTCAGCGGTGTTCGCAGCACTGCGTCGGCCTCAATGGGGACAAGAGCGCTGTCTTCAGCGCTATCGGAGACCGCGATGACCGGGCCGGAATTCGGACCCCTCATGCGCAGGCACTCTCTAAGCTGCCCTGCGCCGATGCCGACACTGCCCAGATCGACCAACGTGAAACTGAAGTTTCCCGTCGTAAGCGCGTGCTGGGCTTCGTCCGCTGAGGAGACAACGGCGCACTGATACCCTCGGGAACGGAGAAGGTCAAGCAGTGCAACCTGCTTGGTCGCATCGACTGCCAATACGAGCGCTTTCCATCCAGTCATCGCTTTTGCCTTTTTGTCCTCAGCCGCCGATGATCGCGCTGTTGCTTGGACCGCAGATAGTGCAACCGGGGTACCAGACAGCTTCCAGTCAGCCATATGACTGATTTTTCATACGAACTGCCGTTCAACGGTGATGGGAGGCCGGTCGCTGCTCAGCCTCTGAGTGGGTAGTCCGGGACCCATGGTGAAATAATTTACACATCCCAAAATTGCACAAATCCGGAAACGATTGTCAGTGATGTGGAGAGATCTCTGGGCCTGTGCGTAAAGAGTTGCAGGTGTCGCCATCGAGCAGCTCGCGCTATGTACCTTAAAACAATAACGATGTTGGCGGGATCGCGCTGGCACGGACGATGCGTCGGGGATCTGATTGAGAGGAGAGTCCTATTACGAAGACCATCGGCGTTCTCACAGTCATCCTTACCTGCATAGGGGTACTGGCCGTGACTTCAGCAGCCGGGTTCGTCGTCACTGATCCACGAACGCTGGCAGCACTTGGGGTCTGTCTTCTCAGTACCGGTCTCGGCACACGAAGGTTTCTCCGAGGCCAGAAGAAGAAGGGCTAGACACCAGCAGACTCGATGGCGCGCCAACCTTTTGAAATGGGGGATTGCAAGTTCATCCTGAAGCATTGAACCACGGCGGCCGCGCGCGGCCGTGGGTCTGCATGCGTGCAGCAGCGCAGTGCCGGCCAGATCCGTGATAACAGACGTGTTTCGAGCAGCGCCGGTCCGGGCGGCCGCCCCGATGTCCGCGTGTTCAAACTGCGGGCGAGCTTCCAGTTCGGCGGTCGGGCCGTCCGGCCGGGACTAGAGGGCCCTCCCCCGTCAGCCGGCTGCTGCATCGAAACCTGCGAAGAATGGGCAGCCAGGCTGCCACCGACTTACCGCAGGTTCATAATTCCTTGAAAAAATTTTCCTAATTGGTTACGCGCGAAAAGCGCTCTTCCCTTATTCCGGAATTGGTTACGTTGAGGTCGCTCGCATGGCCCGCCGCTTGCCTACAAACACCGGCGCACCGCGAATGACATGTCAACCCGAACTACGATGATGCAACCCGGTGGTTTTGGGCCGGCCTTCGCTCGCGGCGGCTGGATCGTCGACGAAGCGATGTTCCGACTCCTGTTAGACCTCGAGGTGCACAAGGCTCGGCGACTCCGATACAGTGTCTCGATCGTCTCCTTCATGCTGGAGCGTTCCGATGCCGTTAGCGACGAGGGGTCTTCGGTCGCGGAGAGTGTAGCGCGCTTCCTCCGCGGGACCGACGCGGTGGCGTCGGTGGCTCAGGGCGTGCTGTTCTTTCTGCTCATCGACGCGGAGGCGAGCCACCTGCCCGCGATTTTGGAACGGATCACCGGGCGCTTACAAACGGTCTTTTGGAGCGCCGGCGGCTCTTCCTATCCACGAACGGCAGTTCGCGCGGAGGACCTTCTCCGCCAAGCGCTCGATCTGCTCACCCTGGCAAGAAACGAGGGTGGAAACCGTCTCTACGTGGCGTCCTGAGTACGCGCCCGATGCGCGATGCGAGCGAGCGCGTCGCCGAAGCGCTTCAACAACTCCGGCTTTTCGATTATTTCTGTAACACCCAGCCGTCGAATTTCGGCGAGTTCCCCTCGCGTTGCGAGACCAGTCATAATGATCACCGGGAGCGTCGGATCGGACGCGCGGATCTGGCGCAGCACGCCGACTCCGTCGAGGGTCGGCAGGCGCACATCGAGAACCACCGCATCAGGGCGGTCTCGCGCTATATACGCCAGGCCGTCTTCGCCAGTATGCGTGATCGCGGTTTCATGGCCGTCTTCCGCGAAAGCGTAGGCGAGCACCTCCGCCACGTCCTCGTCGTCCTCGATCAGCAATATCCGCATCGCCTGACCTTGCTATGATGCTGTGACATCCTATCACCCGGTAGGTAGCAAAATTTGTGCGTGACACCACTGTTGCGTAGTGGCATACTCCCTGGCCACAGAGTTGAGGGTCACCAGTGTTCCGGAAACGCCCGATCTTTTGAGTGGTTAGGTGGCTATAGATCAGATCGTGTCAGCAGGGATGCCCCTGGCGCAGCGCGCCGTAACGAGTTGCAGTAGTTATGTCCCGTTGTTCTCCGGTCACCCTCGGATGATGGAGATCCGGACCATCATCGATAGCATCGCCGACACTGACACGACAGTGCTCATCCGCGGCGAGAGCGGCGTGGGAAAGGATCTCATTGCCCGAGCCGTCCACGCTGCTTCGACCCGCTGTGCGGGGCCCTTCATCAAGGTCAACTGCGCCGCAATCCCACAAGGCTTGCTTGAGTCCGAGCTCTTTGGGCACGAGAAAGGCGCTTTCACCGGGGCGCACCGGCGAAAACTCGGTCAATTCGAGTACGCCAACAAAGGAACGATTTACCTCGACGAGATCGCTGAATTGCCCCTTGCCTTGCAAGCTAAGCTCCTCCACGTACTCCAGGATTTCCGGTTCTCACGCATCGGAGGCTATGGGACAGTCGATGTGGACGCGCGGGTGATCGCCGCGACCAACCGGAATCTGGAAGATGCCATGAAGCACGGCGAGTTCAGAGAGGATCTCTACTACCGGCTCAATGTGGTCGAGATCCGCGTACCGCCGCTTCGTGAGCGTCGCGAAGAGATTCCGGCGCTCGCGATGTGGTTCTTGGCTAAGTTCAACGCTCAGTACGGTCGGCAGAAGCAACTGCAGCCGGAAACGCTGATGCGGCTCCGCGACCACCCATGGGCCGGCAACGTGCGTGAATTAGAAAACATGATCCGGCGTGTGGTTTTGCTGTCTGATGTCGACCACGCAATTGAGGCGCTGGTTCCCCACGGTCGGTCCGGCAGAGTCGGCGCGGCTCATCCGATGATCACCGAGAGCCTGAGGGAGATCGCCCGCCGCGGCGCTCGCGAAGCCGAACGTAAGGCGCTCGGCGAGGTTCTCGAACGCGTGAACTGGAATCGTGCAGAGGCCTCGCGCATTCTGAAGGTCAGCTATAAGACACTTCTTAACAAGATCTGTGAATGTGGACTCCAGCCTCCCCCGCGTCGCCAACGCGTAGACCGTACGGTCGGCAACTCCGCATAGCTTGTCCGCATCGGCGAGCGTTCAGCTTCTGGCTAAACTGATCAGGTCGGATGTGAAGTCCGCTAAGGATTCTGCGGAGGGTGAGTCCGAACCTCGCTGACGTCACCGCTAACCGACGACCGCACCCCGCGGACGCCGCACGTGGCGCTGGGCGGGCAGCACCTGATCGGCTTCGCAATAGAACTGCAGCAGCCGCTGAATAAACGAAGGGCGACGCACTCGGTGTCGAGCGGACCGGACCACGCGCGATCGTCGATCGAGTGTGGCGACGCATTTCGGGCGATCATCGCTTCGCTCGCAGCTGACGGCCGGCGCGCCGTGGTCGGCGTGAAGGCAGCCGAACTCGCACGGATCCTGCTCGAATCTCCGACGGCGGTTCTGCGCCGGCCGTTCGCCGGCGCGGATGACGCTGCGTACATGAGCTTCAGGACCGGCGGCGCTGATTCTTCGGCGCCATCGATCGTTGCGTCGAAGAACTCGTGCGGCCGGCGCAACTGCCAAGACCGGCGACCGCTGGGCGGCGTTCGAGCCGCTGCGTCAGCGCGTGCGCCAGGTGTTCGGCCGCTTCGCGAAGTCCGTTGCCCACGGACTCCGGATCCTCGGCGACCGGGACCCGTACTCCATCGCCAAAGCGACAATCCTCGGCAACAGGGAGGCTGGGCGGAACCGGGACGACACTAACGCCGCTCATCACAGAGGGCCGACTAGGGACGGTCGGATAGAGTAATCTGGTCGCGGTCGGTCACACGAGGACGGCGATCGCGATGGACGAGTTCTTCGGAGTCGCAGTCGAAGAAGCCGAGCGCGGTTTGGCCGAGGGCGGCATCCCCATCGGCTCGGTGCTGGTGCATCGAGGGCGCATCCTCGGGCGCGGCCACAACCGACGAGTCCAGCGCAGCAGCACCGTGCTCCATGGCGAGATGGATGCCCTGGAGAACGCTGGGCGACAGTCGGCCCGTGTGTACCGGGAGTGCACGATCTACACGACTCTGTCGCCGTGCGCGATGTGCACCGGCGCCATCCTGCTCTACGGGATTCCGAGGGTCATCGTCGGCGAGAACCGGACCTTCCTCGGCGAGGAGGAGCTCCTGCGCTCGCGGGGCGTGACCGTCGAGGTGCTTCAAGATGCCAGGTGCCAGGAGCTGATGGCACAATTCATTCGGGCGCATCCGGCGCTCTGGGCGGAGGACATCGGGAATGGTGACGATCGAATCCACAGCTGAAATGGCCGCGAGAGTCTACGAGACGATGGAGCGGAACCTTGCGATCGTCCGGCGCCGGCTCGGCCGGCCGCTGACCTTGGCCGACAAGGTGCTCCTGGGACATGCCGACGATCCCGAGCACCAAGAGCTGGAGGCCGGCAAGAGTTATCTCTTCCTCCGCCCCGATCGGGTCGTGCTGCAGGACGTGCTCGGGCAGACCGCGATGCTGCAATTCATGCAGACGCGCCGGCAGCACGTGGCGGTGCCGACGTCGATCCACTGCGACCATCTCATCCAGGCACGCGTCGAGGGCCAGTCCGATCTGCGCGAGTCGATCGCCGAGAACCAGGAGGTCTACGACTTCCTGAAATCGGCCGCCGCCAAGTACGGCGCGGGATTCTGGGGGCCGGGCGCCGGCATCATCCACCAGGTCGTGCTCGAGCAGTACGCGTTCCCCGGCGAACTCATCATCGGGACCGATTCGCACACGCCGAACGCGGGCGGTCTCGGCGCGTGCGCGGTCGGCGTCGGCGGTGCCGACGCCGTCGAGGTGATGGCCGGGCTGCCCTGGGAGGTCCTCTATCCCCGCCACATCGCGGTCTACCTGACCGGTAAGCTGAGCGGATGGACCGCGCCCAAGGACGTAATCCTTTACGTCGCGGGCCAGCTCACCGTGGCCGGCGGCACCAATGCGATCGTCGAATACATCGGCCCGGGTGCGCGGACCATCAGCGCCACCGGCAAGGCCACGATCACGAACATGGGCGCCGAGCTCGGCGCGACCACGTCGATGTTCCCGCTCGACGAGAAGATGGCGACGTACCTGAAGGCCACGGGACGCGGTGAACTGGCTCCGATCGCGGCACGCTATCCGCATCTGCTGGCGCCCGACAAGGAGGTCGAGGCCGATCCCGAGAAGTACTACGAGCGTGTGGTGAAGCTCGATCTCTCGAGCCTCGAACCGTACGTGGTCGGGCCGCACTCGCCGGATCGGGCGCGTCCGATCGGCAAGCTCGCCGCCGAGGTCGCCGACCCGAAGAACGCGTTCCTCGACAAGATCTCGTCGACCCTGATCGGCAGCTGCACCAACTCGTCCTACGAGGATATGAGCCGCGCGGCCGACGTCGCCGAGCAGGCGAAGGCTCATGGGCTGAAGACGGCGGTGCCCTTCCTGGTCACGCCGGGCTCCGAGCTGGTGCGCGCCACGATCGAGCGCGACGGTCAGATGAAATCGCTGAAGGACATCAACGGGACCGTGCTGGCCAACGCGTGCGGTCCGTGCATCGGGCAGTGGCGCCGCTCGAAGGAAGCGTCCGAGGTCCCGAACACGATCGTGACCTCGTACAACCGCAACTTCCCGCGCCGCAACGACGGCCAGCCGACCACGATGAACTTCATCGGCAGTCCCGAGATCGTCACGGCCCTCGCGATCGCCGGTCGGCTGTCGTTCAACCCGCTCACCGATTCGCTCACCGGCGCCGACGGCAAGGCATTCAAGCTCTCGCCGCCAAAGACCGCGCCCGAGGTGCCTGCGCGCAACTTCGACCACGGCCGCCCGACATATGTCACACCGCCGGCGGACGGCAGCGCGATCACCCTGAAGGTCGACCCCAGGAGCGAGCGGCTGCAGCTGATGGAGCCGTGGCCCGCGTGGGATGGGCAGGACTTCAAGGACATGCCCGTGCTGCTGAAGG
>Ga0075429_100003430_pt1 | contig 13523 bp, 9 predicted proteins | sample RhiMetdeltSRZDD3_FD_75295 | JGI IMG/M metagenome (GOLD analysis project Ga0075429, IMG submission 75295) | Populus rhizosphere microbial communities from Tennessee, USA - Rhizosphere MetaG P. deltoides SRZDD3 | ecosystem: Host-associated > Plants > Roots > Rhizosphere > Soil | place: USA... | reverse complement strand
TCGAGGACGTCGCGCTGTGGCACGAGCGCGACATCTCGCACAGCTCGGTCGAGCGCGTGATCCTGCCCGACTCGACGATCCTGATCGACTACATGCAGGCGCGGGCGATCGCGCTGGTGGAGGGCATGGTCGTGCACAGAGCGCGCATGCAGGAGAACCTCGAGATCACGTGCGGCGCACTGTTCTCCCAGCGCGTCCTGCTCGCGCTGATCGAGCAGGCGGGGATGATCCGCGACGACGCCTACCGGATCGTCCAGCGCACCGCGCAGGAGGCGTGGGACACCCGCACCCCGCTGCGCTCGCTGCTCGAAGCCGAGCCCGCCGTCTCCGACGCCGGGATCGACCTCGACGCCCTGTTCGACTACGGCGTCTACCTCCGCCACGCCGACGCCATCTTCGCCCGCTTGGACGAGATCGCGCCGGCTTAGCGCCGCTCACGCGTGCGCCGCGCTCGTGGCGTGGGCCGGTCGGGCATCGAGGGGGAGGGAGCGGCTGAGCTGCGGGACGTTCGCGCGTCTTCCGTCGCAATCCGCGCCCCGGCCCGCGCACTTTCGCGGGTCCTGTCCCACTCCGGATTTACGTGTGTGCGTTTGGGGGTCGTATAGACCCTCAAACGCACACACGTAAAAACGGATCGTCACAAACGCCACAGAGGGTGCGAGCGGTTGCGCAAAGCGGGTGGCGCGGGCCGCCAGGTGGCGCGAGCGGCGGCGCTACAGCAACAGCCCTTCCCCCTCGATGCCCATCAGCGCACGCCGGACCCGACAGCCCGGCGTGCGCTGAGCGCAACCAACGTCAGGCCGGAACCGCAGTCCCGTCCAAGTACGGCTCGTTCCGCTCCGCCCGCTCGACCAGCGAGGCCGGTGGCTCGAACCGCTCCCCGTACCGAGCGGCGAGCTCGCGGGCGCGGGCGACGAAGGCGGCCGGGCCGCCGGTCTCCGGGTTGCGGATCGGGTCGCCGTACTGGTTGATGTACTGGAGCACCCCGCCGGTCCAGGCGGGGAAGCCGATGCCGAAGATCGAGCCGATGTTCGCGTCGGCGACCGACTCGATCACTCCCTCGTCGAGGCACTTCACGGTCTCGAGCGCCTCGGCGAACATCATCCGCTCCTCGAGGTCTCTCAACGAGATCGAAGCCGGATCGTCGACTGGCGGGAACGCCTCGCGCAGCCCGGGCCAGAAGCCGGCGCGTCTGCCGTCCACGTACTCGTAGAAGCCGGCGCCCTCGAGCTTGCCGGGCCGCCCCTCGTCGAGCATCCGGTCGATCACCGCCTCAGACGGATGGCCCTCCCAGCCGCTCGCCGACTCCATCGCCGCCTTCGCGGCGTCGCGGATCTTGCGCATGAGCTTGAGGTTGAGCTCGTCGCTCAGCTGCAGCACCGGCGCGGGGTAGCCGGCCTGCGAGGAGGCCTGCTCGATCGTCGCCGCCGGGATCCCCTCGGTCAGCATCGAAATGCCCTCGTTGATGAATGTGCCGATCACGCGCGAGGTGAAGAAGCCGCGCGAGTCGTTGACGACGATCGGCGTCTTCTTGATCTGCTTCGCGACGTCGAGCGCGCGCCACAGCGTCTCGTCGCTCGTCTGCTCGCCCTTGATGATCTCCAGCAGCGGCATCTTGTCGACGGGCGAGAAGAAGTGCAGGCCGATGAAGTCGGCCGGCCGCGAGACGTTCTGCGCCAGGCCGGTGATCGGCAGCGTCGAGGTGTTCGAGCCGAGCAGCGCGTCGGGCGCGAGATGCGGCTCGATCTCCGCGAACACCTGCTGCTTCACAGCCGGGTCCTCGAACACCGCCTCGATCACGAGGTCGGCGCCCGCGGCCGCCGCCGGGTCGGCGGTCGGGGTGATCAGCGCGAGCAGCGCGTCGCCCGCCTCCTGCGTCGTCTTGCCGCGCGAGACGCCCTTCTCCACCAGTCTCTGCGAGTACGACTTGCCGCGGTCGGCCGCCTCCTGCGAGACGTCCTTAAGCACGACCTCGATGCCGGCCTTCGCGCACACGTACGCGATCGCGGCGCCCATCATGCCGGCGCCGAGCACGACGACCTTCTTCGACTTGAACGTCTCGACGTCGGCGCCACGCCCGCGCGGGCCGTTGACCTGCTGGAGGTCGAAGAAGAACGCCTGGATCATGTTCTTCGAGACCTGGCCGGTCGCGAGGTCGACGAAGTAGCGCCCCTCGATCTCGATCGCGTTGTCGAAGTCGACCTGCGCGCCCTCGACGGCCGCGGCCATGATGTGGTGCGGCGCCGGGTAGTTCGCGCCCTTGATCTGCTTGCGCAGGTTGGCCGGGAACGCCGGCAGGTTCATCGCGAGCGCGGGCGTCGAAGGCGTGCCGCCGGGGATCTTGTACTTCTTGTCGGCATCCCACGGCTGCTGCGCCTCAGGATTCGCCTCGATCCACTTCTTGGCGGCTGGGATCAGATCCTCTCTCGTCGCGACCAGCTCGTCGACGATGCCGATCTCCTTCGCCTTGCTCGGGCGCACTCTCTGGCCCTGCATCAGCAGCGACATCAGCGCGTTGACGATCCCGATCATGCGCACCGTGCGCACGACGCCGCCTGCGCCCGGAAGCAGGCCGAGCTGCACCTCGGGGAAGCCGAACTGGATCTTCGGGTCGTCGACAGAGATGCGGTGGTGGGTCGCGAGCGCGATCTCGAGCCCGCCGCCGAGCGCGGTGCCGTTGAGCGCCGCGACGACCGGTCTGCCGAGCGTCTCGAGGCGGCGCAGCAGCGACTTGCCAAGGCGCACGCCCGCGGCGAGGTCCTCGGCCTGCGCGGGCGTGACCGCTCTCAGGTCGTTGAGGTCGCCGCCGGCGAAGAACGTCTTCTTCGCCGACGTGATGATCACGCCCGCGATCGCGTCCTTCTCCGCCTCGAGCCGCTCGACGGTCGCGGCGAGCGACTCGATGTAGGCGCGGTTCATCGTGTTCGCGCTCTGGTTCGGATCGTCGAGCGTGAGAATCACGACCCCGTCGGCGTCCTGCTCCCAGCGGATCGTGGTGCTCTCCCGAGCCATGATCAGATCGCCTCCACGACGGTCGCGATGCCCATGCCGCCGCCGACGCACAGCGTCGCGAGGCCGTATCTGCCGCCGGTGCGGTGCAGCTCGTCGACGAGCGTGCCGAGGATCATCGCCCCGGTCGCGCCGAGCGGGTGGCCCATCGCGATCGCGCCGCCGTTGACGTTGACCTTCTCCATGTCGAGGCCCATGTCCTTGACGAAGCGCAGCACGACGGCCGCGAACGCCTCGTTGATCTCGACGAGGTCGAGGTCGTCGACCGTCAGGCCGGCCTTCGCCAAGGCCTTCTTCGAGGCGGGCGCGGGGCCGGTCAGCATGATCGTCGGGTCGGCGCCGGACAAAGCGGTCGCGAGGATGCGGCCGCGCGCTCTGAGGCCCAGCTCCTCGCCCGTCTTCTCGTTGCCGATCGCCACCAAGGCGGCTCCGTCCACGATCCCGGAGCTGTTGCCGGGCGTGTGGACGTGGTTGATCTTCTCGACCCAGTGGTACTTCTGCAGCGCCACCGCGTCGAAGCCGCCCATCTCGCCCATCACCTCGAAGCTCGGCTTGAGGCGCCCAAGCGTCTCGACGGTCGTGCCGGGGCGGATGAACTCGTCGTGGTCGAGCACGACGTGGTCGTTGACGTCCTTCACGGGAACGACGGAGTTGGCGAAGCGGCCTTCCTCACGCGCCTTCGCGGCGCGCTCCTGGGAGCGCGCGGCGTAGGCGTCGACCGTCTCGCGGTCGAAGCCCTCGAGCGTGGCGATCAGATCGGCGCTGACGCCCTGCGGGATGAAGGAGGTGTCGTAGTTCGTCTCCGGATCAAGCGCCCACGCGCCGCCGTCGGAGCCCATCGGGCAGCGCGACATCGACTCGACGCCGCCGGCGAAGACGAGGTCCTCCCAGCCCGACGCGACCTTCTGCGCCGCGACGTTGACGGCCTCCAGGCCGGAGGCGCAGAAGCGGTTGAGCTGGACGCCGGCGACCGTCTCGGGCAGACCGGCCTTGATCGCGGCCGTCTTGGCGATGTCCATCCCCTGGTCGCCGATCGGCGTCACGCAGCCGAGCACGACGTCGTCGACCCGCTTGGGATCGAGCCGCTCGTTGCGGATCAGCATCTCGTGCATCAGGCCGACCACCAGGTCGACCGGCTTTGTCGTGTGCAAGGAGCCGTTGCTCTTGCCCTTGCCACGCGGTGTGCGAATCGCGTCGAAGATCAACGCGTCTGTCGACATGGTTGCTCGTTCTCCTCGTCGGGGTGGCGCCCAAACTTGCGTTCACGAATGAATGTATCGTAGGACTGGTGACCGCGACGCAGCCACGGCGGACGCAGGAGGAGCGGCGCGCCGCCACGCGGGGCGCGCTGCTCGACGCCGCGATCGCCTGTCTTGTCGAGTACGGCTGCGAGGGTACGACGACTGGGCGTGTATGCGAGCGCGCCGGCCTGTCGCGTGGTGCCCACCTGCACCACTTCCGGACGCGGCCGGCACTCGTCGCCGCCGCACTCGAGGAGCTGGCGCTGCGTCGCGGCGACGACATCCGCCGGCAGGTCGAGAGTCTGCCGCGCGGAGAGGAGCGGATCGAGCAGGCGCTCGACGCGATCTGGGGCTGGTTCACGGGTCCGCTGTTCTCGGCGTCCGTCGATCTCGCGGCGGCCGCGCGCACGGACGAGGAGCTGCGTGCGCAGCTCGCGCCGGTCGAGCGGCGACTCAGCCACGAGACCCTGCGCTGCTGCCGCGCGATGCTCGCCGACCACGAGGAGGATCCCTCGCGCGACCCCTTGATCCAGATGACGCTCGGCACCGTGCGCGGCCTTGCGCTGCTGCCGATCCTCGATCCCGGCAACCGCAGCGCGGCCAAGCAGTGGGCATTCGCGCGCGAGCAGCTCGCGGAGCTGTTCCGTGTCGCGGCGCTCACGGCCGCCGCTTAGGTGACGCCGAACAGCTCGCGGCACGCCTTGCCGCAGCCCTCGACCTCGACCAGGATCCGCTCGGCGACGGCCGCCCACCGCTCGCGCGTGAGGCGCACCTGCACCATCCGCACGGGCTGCCCGCTTGGGCCCGTCTCGTCCGCGATCTCGGTCCGCTCATAGCCGAGCGCGTCGCTGACGCCAAGCGACCCGCGGTTGTCTTCGTGCGCGCTCGATGTCGCGGTGTCCGCCCCCAGCTCGCCGAACGCCAGCTGCAGCAGCGCGGCGCGACCCTCGCGACCGAGCCCCTGGCGGCGCCACTCGGGCAGCAGCCACGAGCCCGTCCGCACCGTCCGCCACTGCGCGAATGCCTCCGCCATCACGCCGAACGCGCCGACCGGCTCGCCGTCCTCGAACGCGAGCAAGTCGAGGCTCCACGCCTGCGGCGTCCACTCGGCGCGCGTGCGCCAGTGGTATTGAAGGAAGCTGCGCTCGTACTCGGGCGAGGGCAGCTGCGTCCAGCCGTACGTCATGAAGTCCATCTGCGCGGGTGGCAGCACGCGGCCGACCGAGCGCCGCGCGAGCGCGTCGAGCTCGGCGTCGGTCCCGAGCCGCAGCTCGAGCCGTGGGCTGCGAAGCCTCAGCTCGAACAGCGGCCACGAGTGCATCGCCGGAGCATGGCATCGCCGGCCTGAGCTCGTCAGCTGCCGCTGCTAGCATCGCGCCACGTGACCCCCATCGCAGACCTGCCCCTCATCGCCTCGGGCAAGGTCCGCGAGCTGTACGACCTGGGGGACCGGCTGCTGCTCGTCGCGAGCGATCGCATCTCGACGTTCGACGCGGTCCACCCGACGCCGATCCCGGACAAGGGCAAGGTCCTCACGGGCCTGTCGGTGTTCTGGTTCTCGAAGCTCGCGGACGTGCTCCCGAACCACTTCATCGCCGCGACCGACGGCGTGCCGGACGAGGTGCGCGGCCGTGCGCTCGTCGTCAAGAAGCTCGACATGCTCCCGGTCGAGTGCGTCGTGCGCGGCTACATCACCGGCTCCGGTTGGAAGGACTACCAGGCGACCGGGCGCGTCTCCGGGCTGGAGCTGCCGCCGGGCCTGCAAGAGTCCGAACAGCTCACCGCGCCGCTCTATACGCCGAGCACGAAGGCCGAGGTCGGCCACGACGAGGCGATCGACTTCGAGCAGACGGTCGAGCTGCTCGGAGGCGACCGCGCGCTCGCTGAGCAGGTGCGCGACGTGTCCGTCGAGCTGTACGTCAAGGCGGCCGAGCACGCGCGCGCATGCGGCGTGATCCTCGCCGACACGAAGTTCGAGCTCGGGCGCGACGAAAACGGGATCCTTACGCTCGGGGACGAGGTGCTGACACCGGACTCCTCGCGCTTCTGGCCGGTCGACGGCTACGGCGTCGGCCGCGGCCAGCCGAGCTTCGATAAGCAGTACGTGCGCGACTGGGCGGCCGAGACCGGCTGGGACAGAAAGCCGCCGGCGCCGGAGATCCCCGACGACGTCGTCGCGCGCACGCGCGAGAAGTACATCGAGGCGTACGAGCTGATCACCGGCGAGCCGTTCGACGCGTGGCTGGAGCGGACGGCAGCGTGAGTCAGCGGGTGCGCGTGCTGGTGCGGCCGAAGGCCGGGATCCTCGATCCGCAGGGCCAGGCGGTCGAGCGCGCGCTGCCGGCACTTGGCTTTGACGGCGTCGCGAACGTGCACGTCGGACGGCTGATTGAGCTGGACGTCGAGGACGCGAGCCGCGTCGGCGAGATGTGCGAGAAGCTGCTCGCGAACCCGCTGATCGAGGACTACGAGATCGTCGAGGCCTAAGCGGGATGCGCTTTGGCGTCCTCCGCTTCCCTGGCACCTGCGACGAGGTCGACGCGCAGCTCGCGTGCGAGCGTGTCGGCGAGGCGACGATCCTGTGGCACGGCGACCGTGACCTGCAGGGCGTCGACGCCGTCGTCGTGCCGGGCGGGTTCTCGTACGGGGACTACCTGCGCGTCGGAGCGATCGCGCGCTTCGCACCGATCATGGAGTCGGTGATCGCGTTCGCGCGCGAGGGTGGTCCGGTGCTCGGCATCTGCAACGGCTTCCAGGTGCTGTGCGAGGCGGGGTTGCTGCCGGGCGCACTGTTGCCGAACAGAACGCTGCGCTTCGTCTGCCGCCAGGTCGACCTCGTCGTCGAGCACGCCGACACGATCTTCACGAACGCCTGCGCGGAGGGCGAGCGGCTGTCGATCCCCGCCAAGCACACGACCGGCTGCTGGTACGCGCCGGCAGAGTTGCACGAGCAGGTCGAGGCAAACGGCCAGGTGCTGCTGCGCTATGCGCCCGGCGAGAACTTCAACGGCTCGCTCGCGGACGTCGCCGGGGTGCGCAACGAGGCCGGCAACGTGTTCGGGCTGATGCCGCACCCCGAGCATGCCGTCGATCCGCTCACCGGCTCGACCGACGGGCTGAAGATCTTCCAGTCGATCCACGATCACAGCGCCGCGCGAGCGGCCGCGTGAGGGGCGACCGGCCCGCATGACCGCGCCCGCCCCTGACGCGCCGGCCGCCGTGGCGCCCCACCGCGCGCTCGGTCTCACTGACGTGGAGTACGAGCTGATCTGCGACAAGCTCGGCCGCGAGCCGAACGCCGTCGAGCTGTCGATGTTCTCGCTCATGTGGAGCGAGCACTGCGCCTACAAGCACTCCAAGCAGCTGCTGCGCCAGCTCCCCACCGACGGCCCGTATCTGCTGATGGGCCCCGGCGAGAACGCCGGCGCGGTCGACGTCGGCGACGGGCTCGCGATCGCGTTCAAGGTCGAGTCGCACAACCACCCGTCCGCCGTCGAGCCGTTCCAGGGCGCCGCGACCGGCGTCGGCGGGATCCTGCGCGACGTGTTCGCGGTCGGCGCACGGCCGATCGCGGTGCTCGACTCGCTGCGCTTCGGCGAGCTCGACTCCGCGCGTTCGCGCTACCTGCTCGAGCACGCGGTCGCCGGGATCGGCCACTACGGCAACTCGATCGGCGTGCCGACGATCGGCGGCGAGCTGTACTTCGAGGGCCCCTACGAGCAGAACTGCCTCGTGAACGCGATGGCGCTCGGGATCGCCGAGCACGAGCGGCTGACGCGCTCGGCCGCGACTGGCCCCGGCAACGCGCTCGTGCTGTTCGGTGCGCTGACCGGCCGCGATGGCATCGGCGGCGCCTCCGTGCTCGCGTCCGCGGAGCTGGGCGAGGGCGACGCCGACAAGCGCCCGACGGTGCAGATCGGCGACCCGTTCGCGGAGAAGAAGCTGATGGAGTGCTCGCTGGAGCTGCTCGACCGCGAGCTGCTCGTGTCGCTGCAGGACCTCGGCGCCGCCGGCCTCACGTCGTCCTCCTCGGAGATGGCGTCGAAGGGCGGCCTCGGCCTCGACATCCACGTCGACCGTGTGCCGTTGCGCGAACCGGGGATGGAGCCGTTCGAGGTCATGGTCTCCGAGTCGCAAGAGCGGATGCTGTGCGTCGTCGAGCCCGAGCGCGTGGACGAGGTGCTGGCCGTCTGCACGAAGTGGGAGACGACCGCGACGGTGATCGGCGAAGTGACGGACTCCGGCCGGCTGCGCGTGCTCAACGACGGCGAGGTCGTCGGCGACATGCCCGTCGAGGCGCTCGTCGACGACTGCCCGCTGTACGACCTCGCGCCGGAGAAGCCGAGCGCACCGATCTACCCGGCGCCGGCCCGCACGCTCCTCCCCGCGGCCGACACGGACCCACACGCGATCCTGCCGGAGCTGTTGCGCTCCGCTAACGTCGCGGATCGCCGACCGGTCTTCGAGCAATACGACTGCCTCGTGCAGTCGCGCACGGTGCGCCGACCCGACGAGGCGGATGCGGCTGTGCTCGCTCTGCCGACCACCGACGCCATCGGCGGCACCCATCCCGCGATCGCCGTCTCGATCGACGGCTCCGGCCGGCGCGTCGCATGCGACCCCTACCGCGGCACGATCGAGGCGGTCTTGGAGTGCGCGGCGAATCTCGCCTGCGTCGGCGCCGAGCCGCTCGGCCTGACGAACTGCCTCAACTTCGGCAACCCGGAGAAGCCGCACATCGCATGGCAGCTGTCCGAGTCGGTGCGCGGGATGGCGGACGCCTGCCGCGCGCTCGACGTCCCCGTCGTCGGTGGCAACGTGTCGCTCTACAACGAGGGCCCCGAGGGTCCGATCTACCCCACTCCCGTCGTCGGGATGGTCGGGCGGCTGCCCGACGCTGCGCGCGCCGGTCGGCTCGGCTTCACTGTCGAGGGCGACGCGATCGCGCTCGCCGGTCCCTTCACGCCGTCGTTGCCCGGATCCGAGCTGGCGAAGCTGCGCGGTGAGCCGCTGCCAGACGGGCTGCCCGAGGTCGACGTCGCGGCAGTGCGCGCCGCACAAGAGGTCGTCCGGCGCGCGGTGCGTCGGGGCGAGATCCGCAGCGCTCACGACGTGGCGGAGGGCGGCCTCGCGGTGGCGCTGGCGGAGTGCTGCCTCGGTGGCGGCCACGGCGCGAGGGTCGACTTCCGCGGTGCCGGCGCAGAAGGCGAACGGCTGGAGATGCTGTTCGGGGAGGGCGCTGGCGGTTTCGTCCTGTCCGGCCCGCGTCCCACCGTTGCCGCGCTCGCGCGCGAGCTCCAGCTGACGTTCGTAGGGGAAGTCGGCGGTACCGACGACGCGCTCGCCTTCACCCTCGACGGTGACGCCACCATGAGCTGGCCGCTCGCCGAGCTGCGCGAGGCGCGCGCGCGCGGCCTCGCCGACGCGATCGACGGCTGAGCCGACCGCGCCAGCGAGCTACGCGAGGCCCTCCCCCGGCCTGCGCGACCCCGTGCCCGCGCCTATGGCCCCCCCACCACGGGTGCGAGCCCGGCCGTCAGCGCCAGCGTGGGTTCCGGCGCCGGGGCGGGCGCCGGCCACGCGACGGCGGCGGTGTGCGTGCTGCTGCCGACGGCCGCGTTCCCCCAGCCGGACCTCGTGCCGCCGTAGAGCGTGCCGACCTCGGTGCCGCTGAGCGGGATCGACAGGGTCGCCGTGCCACCGTTGGTGACCACGACTCTCGCGCCTTCGATGTAGCCCCTCACCGTGCTCGCACCGCCCCATCTTTCCTGTCGTGCGAGCAGGTCGCTGATCTGCGTCGGCGTCAGCTGCACGATCGGCACGCTGGTGTTGAACCAGGTGGCGTAAGCGGCGCGCATCGCGTCCAGCACCGGATAGAAGACGGCCCCTTCCGGGTTGTCGGACTGCGCCAGGTTGGTCTGATGGAAGTAGTGCGGCCTCGGATCGTTGCCCATCATGTGGCCGAAGATCCGCTCGGACTCGGCCCGCACGTAATCGCTCCAGCTCGCCGGGCTCGTGAAGCAGGTCGTGATCGCCGAGTTCACGCACGCTCCGCCCAGTTCCGGTGGCAGGTACAGGTAGTTGTACTCGTCGAGCTGCTGGGTTTGCGTGGCGGTGTTGTAGTAGACGTTGGTCGGCCAGCGCGGGATCATCCGCCATCTGCCCACGACGAACGACGTGCCGGCCGGATAGGTCGGCCCGGTCGTGCTCGTCGGATTCACCGGGTAGGGCTTGGAGGCGTCGCCGCCCGTGTTCCTGATCCCGATGCTTTCGAGCGCGGGGGCGAAGTTCGGGTTCTGCCCGTAGGGATCGAGCGCCGCGCCGTTCACGCTCGGGGGCGTCGCTGCAGTCCCGGCCGTGCCGATGTCGCGGTACCTGATGATTACGGCGCCGCCCGCCCTGAATGCCGGGTTGGGTTGCGGGACCGTGTTGATCAGCCTCCACGCGCCGGCGGGCGAGAGGCGGCGGTAGACCTTGTACGTCACCGCGTGGCAGACGGCGGGGAAGTCGATGCGCACCGACGCGGTCGCGAGCCTCCTCGCGGGCACGACGACCGTCGTCGTCGATGCGATCGTCTCGCCACGCGGGGTGGTCGCCGTGACCGCGTAGTCGTAGGTGCCGCCGGGCAGCGTGCCGCCGAGGCCGGTGGCCCATGCTTCTTCGATCGACGGCGGGTCGATCAAGCCCGGGCTGCCGGGGATCAAATTCGCGAGCCCGGAGTGCTCGCCGGTCACCAACTCACCGGCGTTCACGGTGAAGCCCATCGTGCGCGCCCACCTCGTGTTCTGATCGATCTGTTCGACGATGAAGGCTCTGGCCGAGCAGTCGAGGTTCGGGTGGTCGTACGTGTGGTTGACCCAGCCGAACGTGGCCCTGTTGGCCTGGAAGGCGGCCAGCAGCGGGTCGCTGCCGCCGTGTTCGGCGGCGTAGGCGACGCTGCCGCCGCCGTTGTAGAGGCTGTCGAGCCGCAGGCCGGTCGCGCTCGACCAGGCGACCGCCGTGTCGACGTCGCCGACGCTCATGCGGACCGCGGCTTCGGGGTTGAAGTTGGTCGTGTGCGTGGCGGGATCCCAGATGTCGTCGCCCAGGAACACATCGTCGATGTGCAGCTCGAGGTAGTTGCGCTGATCGCCGAAGAAGGTCCCGCGCGTGACCCACGCGAGCTGGCCGTGGCGCAGCAGCTGGCTGTGCAGCTGGAACTGGTTGGAGTCGAACGTCTGGACCATCTCCTCGCGGCCGTCGGGGCGCGTGTAGACGCCCACGAGGGCGGCGCCGTCCGCATCGGTCAGCAGCGTGCTGAAGGCGGCCCCTTCGAGCGGGGTGGCCTCGTAGCCGTACGTGCCCGCACCGATCTTCACGATCCCCTGGAGGTAGGGGAAGACCGTTCTCCCCGCTTCGGTCAACGACGTTTCAGCGCCGTCGAGCGGGCCCGCGGACGTCGGCCAGTTCAGCCCGAAGTCGGGGGTGGGGAACGTGTACGCGCTCAGCTGGCGCACGTGGAAGGTCTGCTCGTAGGTGGCGAGTGCAGCCCACTCTTCCGGTGCGAGCGCGGAGGCGCAGCCGTTTTCGTCGCAGCGCGGCAACCCGCCGACGGCGGCGATCACCGCTTGGTATTTCGCCTCATCGATCCCGCCGGCGAGCGTCTGCGAGAGGGTCCCGGCCGTGATCGGCGCGTGCCCCGGCGTCGCGACCAGCTGGTCGAACGGGACGCCCTCGCGCCTGAGCTGCGCCTGCCACGCCTGGAACGACGGTTCGCCGCCGCTCGCGCTGAGCAGCAAGACCTTCATGTCGATGCGCTGGGCTGCGGTGGCGGCGGATGCGCCGATGCCAGCGCACAACGCGCAGCAGATCGCCAGCGCGGCGATGATCGCTCGAAGTCGCATGCGGTGCCCTCGTTCCCCCGGGGTCGGAATCCCGCCACTCTCTCCGACTTCTGCGCCGAGGCCAACGAGCCGACTGACGCATTTCGTCCGTTCAACGCTTGAACGGTCGCCCGCCCTCGCTGCTACGCTTGCGCCTCCAGGCCGGGAACCGCCAGACCCAGCCGCTGCTGGAGCGCTGAGACGCCTCCTCGATGAACGACCATCTGACCGATCGCGACGGGCCGCGCGACGAGTGCGGCGTCTTTGGGATCTACGCGCCCGATCACGACGTCGCCCGCCTCGCGTACTTCGCGCTGTACGCGCTCCAGCACCGCGGGCAGGAGTCCGCCGGGATCGCGACCACCGATGTCGGCGGCAACATCATGACGCTGCGCGACCTCGGCCTCGTCTCGCAGGTGTTCGACGAGCAGAAGCTGCGCGCGCTGCCGGGCGACCTCGCGCTCGGCCACGTGCGCTACTCCACGACCGGCTCGTCCGCATGGGAGAACGCGCAGCCGATCTACCGCTCGGACGACCGCGAGCTGGCGCTCGCCCACAACGGCAACCTCACGAACGCGGTCGAGCTGCACGCCGCGCTGCGCGAGCGCGACGTCGCCTTCCGCTCCACCTCCGACTCGGAGATCATCGCCGCGCTGCTCTCCACCCACCCGGCGGAGCAGATCGAGGACGCGGTCGTCGACATCCTGCCGCGCCTGCGCGGCGCCTTCTCGACGGTCGCGATGACGCGCGAGAAGATCGTCGCGTTCCGCGATCCGCACGGCCTGCGCCCGCTCGCGCTCGGCATGCTCGGCGAGCGCTACTGCGTCGCGAGCGAGTCGTGTGCGCTCGACATCATCGGCGCGAGATTCCTGCGTGAGATCGAGCCCGGCGAGGTGCTGACGATCGACGCCGGGGGCATCTCCACGCGCATGGCGGTCGAAGGCGCACGGCGCGCGTTCTGCGTCTTCGAGTACATCTACTTCGCGCGGCCCGACTCGATCATGGGCGGCACCGTGTTGCAGGGCGCTCGGGGGCGGATGGGCGAGATCCTCGCGCGCGAGGCGCCGGTCGACGCGGACCTCGTGATCGCCGTGCCGGACTCCGGCAACCCCGCCGCGCGCGGCTTCGCGCGCGCGAGCGGGATCCCGCAGGACGACGGCTTCGTCAAGAACCGCTACGTCGCGCGCACGTTCATCCAGCCGGGGCAGGAGCTGCGCAAGCACGGGCTGAGACTGAAGTTCAACCCGATGCCGGAGATCGTCGCCGGCAAGCGACTCGTCGTGGTCGACGACTCGATCGTGCGCGGCAACACGACACGCCAGATCGTCGAGATGTTGCGCGACGCAGGCGCGCGGGAAGTGCACCTGCGCATCACCGCGCCGCCGATCCGCAACCCCTGCCACTACGGCAT
>Ga0075429_100003426_pt1 | contig 13527 bp, 14 predicted proteins | sample RhiMetdeltSRZDD3_FD_75295 | JGI IMG/M metagenome (GOLD analysis project Ga0075429, IMG submission 75295) | Populus rhizosphere microbial communities from Tennessee, USA - Rhizosphere MetaG P. deltoides SRZDD3 | ecosystem: Host-associated > Plants > Roots > Rhizosphere > Soil | place: USA... | reverse complement strand
CCGACAGCCCCTCGATGTTCCGCAGCGGGTTCGGCTTGCCCGAGCCGAATGTCCCGAACGGGTTATACGATTCCCATGCCCGGTTCTGCGGCGTCATCGGGTCGGTGGGCTCGTTGAGATCGTTGGCGTCTATGCCAATGTGCGAAATCGCGTCGACAACTCCCGGCAGGACGAACTTGCCTCGAGCGTCGATGATCTCGGCACCGGAAGGCACCGAGACATTGGCACCAACCGCGACGATCTTTCCGCCGCGGAGCACGACCGTGCCGTTTGGGATCTGGGGCCCGTTCATCGGAATGACGGTGCCGCCGCGAATAGCGATCGGACGATCCTGTGCTTCGAGCGATCGGATCGTGAGAACGAGAGCGAGTAATGCGACGATGCGGGGCATGCTACTTGGCCTCCTTAGCGCGCTCGTAGATCACCTGGCCGTCGCCGATCACCAGGTCGACTCGCGACTTCGGCTCGTACCAAGGGCCATCCATGATCACCAGATCGGCGTCCTTGCCCACCTGTATGCTGCCAACTCGATCTCCGACTCGGGCGATCTCGGCGGCGTTGATTGTCACCATCTTGAGCGCCTCCTCGTCGGGGATCCCGTAGCGCATCGCGAGCGAGGCGCAGAGCCGGAGCCATTTCTGATTGATCACGGGCGCGTCGGTGTGCATCGCGATTTTGACGCCGGCCTTCCAGAGGATGTACGGGCCCGCCATCGCGTCGTCGCCCAGACCGATCCGGGGACCGAGCGGCAGGACAACGGCCGAGATCCCGCGCTTCGCCAGCTCCGGCGCGACCTTGTACGCCTCAGTCGAATGGTGGAGCGTGAGATCGAACCCGAACTCGTCCTTGAGTCGGACGAGCGTCATCACATCGGTAGCCGAGTGAACGTGGGAGCGTACGTAGGTGCGCTTAGCGAGGACATCGGACATTGCTTCGTAGCCGAGGTCACGGGCCGGCGGATTACCCTTTTTCCCATCGTCTTCCCACTTCTTCTGGGCAGCGACGTACTCCTGGGTCTTGATTAGATACTGCCGGAGGTTGGCAGCGACTCCCATCGTTGTCGCCGGATAGCGCGCGCGACCCTTGACCCCCATCGCGAACTTCATCCCGCCCTTTTCGAGCAGCATGCGCTTGGTATAGTCGGTCCCGAACGTCTTGATGACGGCGGCCATCCCGCTGACGTTCTCGCCGCTCCCTGGACCGGTCACGATCGTCGTGACGCCACCGGAGACCGCGTCGGCGAAATCGGGATCGTTCCAGTCGAGCGCGTCGATGAACCGATGCTGCGGGCCTATCAGCATCGGGGTGTCATTCAGGTCGGTGGGCCGAGCGCCGATATGAGAGTGATTGTCGATCATCCCGGGGATGACCACCTTGCCGGCCGCTTCTATGATCCGAGCCCCGGCGGGCGCCGTCACATTGCTGCCCACCGCCGCGATCTTGCCGTCGCGGACGAGCACCGCGCCGTTCGGGATGGGGGCCCCGGCTGCCGTATGGATGGTGGCGCCGCGGACCAGAATACCCTGATCGGTCTGGGCCGAGGCGCTGTGCGTTAGGCTGATCGCGACCGCGAGCAGCAGCAGCAGCCGAGCTGGATGCATAGGGTCCCCAATTGAGGGTCAAGAATGGCTCAAGACTACAGTCCCGGCCGCGGCTACGTAACCACCCGTCAGCCCCGAGCCTGCCTAACGGGGAAGTCCGCCATCGTGCGGAAAATCCCGACGCACGCTCAGGGTCTCGCCTACAGCGGCAGCTCGCAACCGCAGCTACGCTAGCGAATAATCGCTCCAAGTCCGTAGCTCGTCCCACCCAGATCAGGAGCAGCCGTGGGCAGACGACTGAAGAAAGCAGTCGTTGTCTTTGCCGCGCTCTTTGGCGCCGCTCAACTCGTTCGCCCCGAGCGCGCAAACCCGACGACTGATACAACCCGCACAATCCAAGCGCACGCGGGAACATCGAGCGAATTAGTCGCAATTCTCGATCGCGCGTGCAACACCTGTCACTCGAACGCCACCGCGTGGCCGTCATACACCAAGCTCGCACCGCTCTCCTGGCTCGTCGCCTATGGAGAAAGGGCAGGGCGCAAGGCGGTCAACTTCTCCGACTGGGCTGCGTATCAGCCCGCGCAGCAGCGCGGCCTGCTCATGGCGTCGTGTCAGGACGCGACCACCGGCAAGATGCCCGGGATCTACACGCTTGTGCGCTCCGATGCGCGGCTCTCACCGAACGATATCCAGACCATCTGCGCGGCAGCTCGTTAGGCAAGAGGCATCAACTATGACGACAACATCACACGAAACAAGAGTCCACGACTTCCTGGCTCAGAAGCGCATCGCCGTTGCGGGCGTGTCACGCGACAACAGCCATCACCCAGTCGGCAATCTCATTTATCGCCGCTTGAAAAAGACCGGACACGACGTGTTCCCGGTCAATCCGAACATGCCGACCTTCGAGGGCGACCCCTGTTATCCCGACTTGTCATCAATTCCCGGCGGCGTCGACGGAGTCGTCATCATAACGAGACCAGAAACCACTGAGCGCATCGTGCGCGAGTGCAACGACGCTGGAGTGCGCCGAGTGTGGATGCACCAATCGACGGCGAAAGGATCGAGCGTCTCGAAGGAAGCCGTCGAGTACTGCCGGCAACACGACATCAGCGTGATCGCCGGCGCCTGCCCGATGATGTACGGCGAGAATGTCGACTTTGGACACAAGTGCTTTCGCTTGATGCTGCGCCTAACGGGAGGGCTACCGACATGAAACGCCGCGCCTGGATTCTCATCCTCATCGCTGATGCCGGGTTCGTTGCGTGGGGGCTGATGGCAGCCGCGTGGCCGGATTATCTGCTTGGACCAGGCGGCACGCCAATCCTCCCCGCGGGCTACGAGGGCTACTCCAACAACTCCTGGTCTGAGCTCACGAGCACGTTGCCGATGACGGCGGGCTACATGGAAGTGCTTTTCCGAATGTACGGCATGTTCAACCTCATATTCGGACTAATGGGGGTCGCGATCGTCGTCAACGCATTCCGGCGCGGTGAGCGCTGGGCATGGTGGGCGCTACTGATCGGCAACACAATGGCTTCGGTGTCGGCCATGACATACGACCAAATCGTCAACGCTGTCGGGCCTTTCGAACTGACCGAATACCTGGGCCTCGCCATGGTGTACACAGCGCTCGCGCTCACAGCTCCGTTCGCTCGTGCGCGCGAGCGCTCAGCAGTCCGAGTGTCATCGCCTAACGAGAAACTTTCGAACCGGGGTGTCCTATGACGCGCAGAGGCTTAAGTCGTGCGGCGATGGCTCTGGCCATTGCCCTCTTCCAGACACAAGCGGCTGCACAAAACCGCAGCCGTCCAACGCTGCACATAAATCCGAGGTGGGACGAGTGCTCGTTCCAGCTCGATCGCTCCCTCACGCAAGCGGCGTGGCGTCAGTTCACAGAGGAAGCGGGCCTTGTTGTGTATTTCCGGCCACTCGCCGACGCTCGGCCGATGGGTAGAGGGAACTTCGAGGTCTCGATGCTCCAATGGCAAACGAACATCGATGACGCCGATGCCGCGTGGAACGACACGTTCGTGCACCCCGATTCCACACATTGGCTCTATGAGGGGAGTGGGCTCAAGTTCCCGGGCTTGTTGTTCCGCGCTGGCGTCACGGCGAAGACGGACGTCGGTCTGTACGTAACCAAGAATATCGATGCGAATTACGGATTCGTCGGCGGACAGGTGCAACGCAGTTTGTTCGAAAGCACGGAACGGACCTGGGCTGCGGCGGCGCGCGCCAGCTTCGTTATGCTGTATGGCCCAGAGGACTTGGACTTCACGCTCTACGGTCTCGACGTGGTGGCGAGCCGGAAGTGGAACCTAACGACGTGGGCCAGCGTGTCACCGTATGCTGGAGTCGCCACATACCTCGCCAGCTCGCACGAGACGACGGCCGCGGTGGATCTCGATGACGAGCGCGTGATCGGCGCCCACGGGACCGTGGGTGCCGTGATGGAGCTGTCCAAAGCGCGGCTCGCCCTCGAGTACAGCGCGGCAAAGGTAGGCACATTTTCCCTCAGAGTGGGAATCGGCTGGTAGGCATCAACGCTGTCTGCAGGACTTGGCGCTGACGCCAAGCACCACGCACAGTCGTGAGGGCGCGCTGCACGAGGCCTAACGCTACTCGTTAGGCTCCGCCGCCCGTCGCCATCGCCCGCGCCGGCCGCCAGCCGTGCTCTCCGTCCGATGCGCCAGGTTGCCGGCCCGATCAATTGGACGGGATCTTGCAGATGGTCCGGCGCGATCGAATGTTCATGCTCTCGGGTCGCTGAATGTTATTTGAGGGGTGGGATGGTGCGGAAATTCGTTGTTCTTCGGTGCGCTGCCGCTCGGGCTCAAACGCTCGCACGCTTTCGAGCGCACGCCTCCGCACTACCAGCGGAGTTGCTCACACCAAATCGCTGTCGACGCTGCGCCGCTCCCAATGAGCGGCGGGCCGTCTTTCACTGTCAGGTCACATGCGCTGCTGCCAATCGTGGCAGCCGTGCATCGACCAGGTCTGTGCGTTTTGGAGGTGTAACATGGCAATCGATCGGAACGATCCGAAACAGGACGTGACAACACGTGCTGAACCGCAGGACGCCCCGAAGACTCGCGTAAAGGAGTTTCTCGACGAGCGATCCACGCGCATGACGCCAAAGAAAGACAAAGCGGCTGAAAAAGGACCTGCACCTGTCGAGGACACGCCGAAGAAGAGCGGCAGCACGAAGTACAGTGAGGAGCTCGCGGCGCATCGATTGAACGAGCTGCGAAAGTACCGCGAGCGATTGCGCACCGAATGGATGCGCGACCGGCGTAAGACTCCGCGCGGCGGCGAGCCGCCTCAACCACCGGATGCACCGCCCGCAAACAACTGGATTCCAATCGGCCCGTCGGTGATGCGGGAGGGCCAAGGTGCTGTCCTTCCAGCCGTGAGTGGTCGCACACCAGCGATCGCCGTCGTGGCTGGTGGAACGCGGATTTACGTAGGAGCTGCAAACGGCGGCGTCTGGCGGTCCGAAGACACAGGCAGAACGTGGCGCTCGCTGATGGATGCGTTCGATCTCAATCCGCTATCAGCGAGTGCGGACTCGCTCGCGGTTGGCGCCATCGCACTAGTAGAAGGTGCGACTGCAGCAACCGATCGGCTCTACGTTGGCTCGGGCGAAGGCGCCGGTGGCGCGTATTTCGGCGTTGGTCCCATCGTATCGACAGATGGCGGCGCGAACTGGACCACCGAGGCAACGGCTCCAGGAGGTGGTTCGCTCACTGGCACTGCGTTCTATGCACTCGCTGTTGATCCTGGCGACGCAGCTCGCGTCGTCGCCGGAAGTCGCAACGGTATCTATCGACGCGAATCCGATGGAGCCGGTGGCTTTCACTGGGCACGCAAAGCTCTGCCAGGTATCGTCGCAGGACAATGGATCACGAGCGTTGTCGCGGCGCGAACGGGTGGCGTCACGACGTTTTACGCGGCACCGTGGTTCGGTGGTGTGTTCAGTTCCGCTGACGGCCATACATGGGCCGCGGTCGGCACGGGATTCCCGAGCACGAACGTGGGCCGCATCGGACTCGCGGTTCGGCCGACGGATCCGAGCGTCGTGTATGCGCTGGTGCACTACAGTGGCGTCGTAGGTGATGCGCTAAACGGTTCAGTGTTAGGCGTCTGGCGCCTCGACACGGCGGACAACACCTGGCGTCAGGTCACCGGTCATCCAGCAGATCTCTTCGGCACAGCCGTCATCGGCTTCCAGGGTTCGTATGACCTCGCGATCGCCGTAGATCCGAACAACGCGAACCGGTTGTACCTCGGCGGATCGACGCGCGCGTCAGGCGGCGAGTGGTCCGGCTGCCTCTACCGAAGCAGCGTGACCAGTGCGGGGATGGGCACCAGCCTAACGTATAGCATGACCAACACGTACATCGGCGCATCGGTTCATGCCGACATCCACACGCTCGTGTTCGCGCCGGGCGACTCGAACAAGCTGTGGTGCGGCTGTGACGGTGGCGTTTACTACTCAACGACGCCGACCGGCTCGGGCAACATCTTTCAGGCGCGTAACACCGGCCTCCAGACCCTAACGATGAATCATCTCGACTCGCATCCGACGGAAGATGCGGTCGTGTTTTGCGGCACGCAGGACAACGGTGGAACGCGATTCACAGGCGAGGAGGTCTGGCTCCACTCGTCAGCGGGCGACAGCGGCTTCCATGTTGTGAACTGGAACGATCCTTACACTGTTCTTTCGACGTACGTGCGTGGAGGCATACGACGCACGACCGACGGCGGAACGCGATACAACTACTCCGCTGTGAACGTGCCGCTGCCCACCGGCATGGGTGCCGATGACGTGCTGTTCTACGCGCCGCTTGTCGGCACGCCACTCAATACCGCGGTGCCGGCCCAGGCCAATCGCGTGGCGTTTGGCAGCAACAGGCCGTGGATCAGTGACACATTCGGCGGTGGTTGGGTGTCGATTCCAGCGAATACGACGGCCGACCGACTCGGAACCGGCGCAGGATTCCGCATCAGATCGATGGCGTTCGCATCGTTCACACGGTTGTACGTGGGCACGATGAACGGCGAAGTGCATCGTTACGACGAAGCTGGTGGAGTGTGGACGCGCACGCGCGTCGACAACGTCGGTGGTACGAACATCCTGCCGTTCGCGTCGCCGATTACGGATATCGCTGTCGATCCGGCTGATGCCACTGGCGCATCCATTTATATCACGTACGGCGGCAGCGGCGACTATCGCCACGTGTGGCAGTTCAACGGTACGCAATGGGCCCAGCGATCCGGGCCCTCTGCCACGCCCGCTGATCAACTGCTCGACGTCCAGCACACTGCCATCGCCTGCGACCCGATGAATACGGCGACGATCTACGCCGGCTCCGACCTCGGCGTCTGGGTGTCGACAAATTCGGGTTCGACGTGGGCGCCAATGTCGCAGGGTCTTCCTGACGCGGGGGTGATGGACCTTCAGCTGCATAACGGGAGACGACTGCTGCGCGTGGCAACGCACGGCCGCAGTGTGTTCGAGCGTTCGCTTGCCGCGGGCCCGTTTGCAGGCATCGAGCTGTACGTGCGTGACACGCAGCTCGATCAGGGCCGTTTCACCACGGTGAACAACCTGCCTAACCCGGCGCTGCAAGGTGACACCGTTCGACACTGGCGCGGTCCTGACATCAAGGTCGACACGCCTGACAACGCCGGGAACTATCAGTTCCCACTCACCGGCGACATCGACATGCACGAATTCGTCGAGGTGCTCACCGACGACTACCAGAATGTTGCGACGCACGCGAGTGCGACCATAACGACGCGCGTGTATGTGCACGTGCACAATCGAGGCGTGACACCGGCCGACAACGTGCGCGTGATGTTGCTGTTGGCCAATGCATCAGCGGGACTTCCGCCGTTGCCAGCAGGCTTCGCGACGAATGTGCAGAACGGAACGACGATTACGACCGCGGACTGGCGCACCGTCGGCATTGTGACGCTCAACGATGTTCGCGTTGGGTTTCCGAAGATCGCGGCGTTTAACCTCGGTTCGGACATGCTGCCGCCGCCGGCGAGTCTACCGTCGCAGCAACATCAGTGCGTCCTCGCGCTGCTACATCACGCAAGCGATCCGTTCACGAACACCACGCTCAACACGGACAACATGAGCCGAGGGGAGCGCAAGGCGGCGCATAAGAACCTGAAAGTCGTGCAATTCACCGGCACGCTGCCACCCGTTGCGCCGATCGTCGAGATCGTGCACTTCTACAACCCCGATCGCGAGCGGCCGTTCTTCGCGGATGTCGTGCTACGGCTCGGTCGCTTTGGCGGTCGCGTTAGGCTCGTGCTGCCATCGACGCGTCTGCGCGACGGTGAGTATCCTGGACTCAGGAAGATCAAGACTCCAGTGGAGTTCACGAATTGGGCAAAGCATCAGGTCGAGTTCGTGAAAAAGCAGCAGGCTGGCGACACGCCCTTCGATGGACCGTGGGCGAAACGACAAGTAGCTGACATCACCAATGTGCAGAGGGCGGCCGCGGCCTTCGAAGTGGTGCAGCGCGATGCCGTGGGACTCTCGGGACTATGGATCCCGGCTGGGGGCTATGTGCCGATGTTCGTAATGATCGATCGGCCGTTGCGTGCGACACCAGGTCAGTCGTTCATCCTGGACATTCGACAGCTGGATCGGAAGAAGAAGACGCTCGTCGGTGGTCTCGAGCTTCGTGTGGACATCGTCGGCAAAACGGCGAAAGCCAAACGTTCGCGCGCAGTCGTGCGCCCGGCGCACAACGGTAAGAAAAGGAAGGTCCTTGCTCGGCGGTGAGCAGTATCCTCCCATCACCTGATAGCCTAACGATACAGCAATGCCATTTGTGCCGCAGCGACAGGTATGGCCGGGTCAGGATGCGATCCTGCTCGTGCATGGTATTGGCGATGATTCGCCAGGCGAGAGCTCGGCCAGCCTCACGCTTAAGCGCGCTCTCGGCGCCGACGCAGCGCGGTTCGCGATCTACGACCTGCGCTACGACGACCTCAACGACTGGATTGCTTCAAAGACGCAGGCCGCGCAGCTCGTTTCGTGGCTGCGTGACAAAATCCGCGCCGGCTTCGGTGGCGACGACCTCGGAGACACCGTTGCCAACCTAGCCGGCGATGTTGTTTGGCCGATAATGAGCACGTCGGCCCGCAGCGCACTGGTGCAGGCATTCACGTCGCAACTGCTCGCGATGGCGTTGGACGGGCCCAATGTCCTGACGCAACGCATCTCAATCGTGTGTCACAGCATGGGGTGTTATCACACGTACGAGGCGCTGCATCACATCACAAGCAACGCACAGCTACATCTCCGGCCGAGCGATGGTTTCAAGATTCAGAACGTCGTGTTCATGGCGTCTCCAGTGCAGCTGATAAGCACGGTCAGTGGCGCCATCGATTCGTTGGTGCCACAGCGGGGCGAGCTCGCGCTCTCAAATGCGCTCGTGCAACCCGTGCAGAATTTCAACGGCAACATGCGGCCATTGATCAAGGGTCGTTGCGTTTCAATAACCGGAGATCTCGACCCTGTTGGCGGTCATCTGCTCCGTGAGAAGCTCGCGTGGGCGTACATGAAGATTGAAGGCCAAGAGCCGTTCATCGATGAGCAACACGTGACCGATATCCATACGAAGGATCAACTCCGTGACCTTCTGATAAGCTCCTTTCGGAGTGGCAGCGTGCCGAAGGTTACAGTGCAGAACCCGCATGACTGGTCCGGATACATCAACCGACATGCGGCGGACCTCCAATCCTGGTTGGTAGTATGAAGCGCACGCTTGTCGTGTTGCTGGTAGTGGCGTCGGGAGAATCGGCCGCGCAGGGGGCGTGTACGGCCACAGTTCGTGAAGTCGTCGATTCATCGCGCGTCGCGGCGACCGTGACTCGTTATGCACAGTGGGACTCGGCTGGAGCGCGGAGGTTCGACGCACAGCTCGACACGTTGGCACGTGAATACGACGGCAGTTTTGCGTATGCGACGGCCCTCCCCGACAGCGCGCAGCGCGGCTTTCGCGTGCTCGCCAAACATCAGCCGCGGATTCGCGCGCAGCGCGACTTCGTGGAGCGCGTGCCCGGCGTGTACGAACGGGTGCAGGATGTTCTGCTTAACACGCTCGGCGACTCGCTCGTTAGGTCAAACCGCGCGTCGCTGGCGAGTCCAGCGGACTGCGTGTTGCGCGCGCTGCGTGCGCCCGCGCTCGCTCGGCAGCTCGAGAACCTTCGACGCTTCGAGCGGAAGTTCGGGCCGACGTCCGTGAAGCTGAACTTCGTCGAGGTTATCGCCAACTATGGATTGCAGTTCCTGGCGTGGCCAAAGCTCGTAGGCGTCGACGCATCAGGTTCACCGCGGCCGTGGGAAGCTGTGGTTGCTTATCGCACGACGTATCTGACCCTAACGGGAGTCACTGGAGATTCGGGCAAGGCTAGTCCGCAGGCTGTGAGCACGGCGGAGTTCGGCTTGCGGCATTACAACTTTGGTGAGTCGTGGGGGACCGGGTCGAGCACAATCTCGCGGATGGTGAAGCCTGGATACTGGGCGATCGGTTTCATCGTGGCGCCAGAGAGTAATGGCGCGATGCGGTATCCGTGGCGCGGGGACTCGCGCTGGGGGCCGTATTTGGCGTGGGGAAACCTGAAGGTCGGATGGTTGACGGGTGGTCGCGATAAGCGCGTGGTTGTGAGTCGTGAGGTGATGTTGGTGCCGTACGTGTTCTGAGCGTGTGTTCAAAACTCCTTTCCGTCAGGCAGCGTGAACTGAAATGGAACCCTTCGTCGACTTCGGGCTTTTTGAACTCATGGCAGCTACCGGACTCGCGGTGATTGCCAAGTGGGTTTTTGCGCGGAAGGCTCTTGCGATAGCTGTGGTACTAACCAGCGTCGCCGCTCCGCTGACGCTGTTAATCGTCGCAGCGAGCGAAACGGGTCGCTGGCTTGCCGTTGTAGCTCTCGCTACCGCGATCATAAATGCCACTGCGCTTCTCGATGTGCTGCGGCAGAGACACGGAGCGCTGCGACGGTCTCGCAACAGCATGCAGTAGGTTCGTCTTCGACTCGGCGCACGCGCAACCGCATAGCGTATCCCAGAGCTGTCCCACGCGGCAGGTATCGGCTCCGATTTGCAACGCTGATGAGTCCATTGTGATTATGCGCATTCGGGACGCATCGATGATCATTATCAATGCGAAGACCGATTCGACCTAACTAGTTTTTGTGACGGAGCTTCGCTAAGAGGTGTTGTGCTTGCGTTCCGGTTCATCGTGCCAGAAGTAAGCGACATAAACAGGTCCTCGCATCGTTTTGTGCGCGATCCTCGCGAACAGTTACTAGTTAGGCAGCCGTTCTGATCTCCCATGATGGTCCTCGCTACTTCTCGTTCATTCTCCTGCGTTCTTGGATGGAGGGCATCACAATGACACGCCTGCTGCTGATTCCCATGCGTGCTGCCGCGCTCTGTTTTACATGCGTGGCCTCCCTTGGCGCGCAACAGCCCCGCCAGCGCGACCTTACTCCTTTCGAGCGACTCAAGCCGCTAGCCGCGATCGCGAGTACATCTAACGCTGCCACTATTGCCCAACTGCAGGCTGTCCTCTTGGCACGAGGCTACAAGACGACAACGGTTGACAGAGATCGCGGTGAGCTTACTGCGGCCAGACCTGATTCAAACGCCCCGGCCAACTCCGACCGCGTGATTCTATGGTTAGAGCGCGATCCCGTTAACGCTGCTAGGCGGGCTTACATATACGTCCAATACGCACGCTTTGAGCCATTCTTTGGGAGTCCAGACCCGGTGCGCGTGCGACTGGAGTGGGCCGGCGAGCTTGCTCGTCAGGCGGCGCTTCGAGACACTCTCATCGCGTTCGCGCTTTCACAGCCTTGATAACTATAGTCGACCCGGAGATCCAATGAGGACAAACACCGTTCGGGCCTTTATCGCGATCGCCATGGTTCTAGTGTTTATCGGACTCACTGTTGTCCTCGCGTTGTTTCCTCTCTTCTCCTCCCGAAACGTCGAAATCACGCAGTACGCGGACTTCTTCGTCAAGATTGCCAGTGTCTACACCGGAATCATCGGGGTGATTGTTGGCTACTATTTCGCCCGTGCTACTCAAACGAAGGAGACGTCCGCACAACCGACCGATTCCGCGACACCGCAAGCTGTATCCCGACATGGCGCCTAACCTGGGTGAACTGCCGCAACTGGCGACTGCCGTTAGGCAGCACGTTGGCGCTAGATGCTTCTAGCGCATCAGCGATCCCGGGCGCATAAGACAATTGCTGCAGCAGAATTGCACGCCGTTAAGCAGCAACGATGCGTCGTCATCAACGGGTGAACCAGCAGGTTTTGGCACCACAGGAGGTCGAAGTGTCTGCATCGGTGCTCTACATGTCGATGTCACTCGACGGGTACATCGCCGGCCCCAACGACGATGTGGGGAACCCCGGCGGCGACGGCTTCATGCGACTGCATGACTGGTACGGCTTCGAGGCCGCCCAAAAGTCCGAGATGGGAGAACACTTTCTAGCCGAAGGTGGAGCGACCGGCGCGATTGTCGCAGGTCGGCGTACGGTGGAGCAGGTCGATCACTGGGGCGGTGATAATCACGGTCTCCCGATCTTCGTGCCCAGTCACCGGCCGCCCGGCCCATCCGTCGCGAACTATCCGCTAGTGACGTACGTGACCGAGGGGATCGTCAGCGCGATGGCAAAGGCGAAGGCAGCCGCCGGGGACCGCAACGTGTTGGTGCACGGCGCGTACACGGCGCAACGGGCGCTCGAGGCCGGTGTGCTCGACGAGCTGCAGATTCACCAGATTCCAGTGCTGTTCGGTGGCGGCCGTCGGCTGTTCGACGTATTGCCGTCGCGCGTCGAGCTGGCGATCGTTCGCGTGATCGACACGCCAGAGGCCACGCACATCCGCTACCGCGTCCGTCGCTGAGTACCGCGGCTTGAGCGCCACCCGTTAGGCGCCTGCCTGCCAAGCAGACCGCCAGCCACGTTAGGCGGCACCCGATCCCTGAACACATGCTTCCGATGACTACTACTCCTGTTGCCCAGCCCACGCTGACATCCTTCGCACCCCAGTTCCTCGTCGAGGATCTCGCGCGCTCGATTGCGTACTATGAGAAGCTCGGCTTCACCTTCGGCGAGCCGTGGGAGGGGTTCTATGCGATCGGTCTACTCGACGGGCTGGAAATCCACCTCAAAGAAGCGCCCAAGCCTGAAGCGGAGCGCCGGTACCGGCGTGAGCACGAGCATCTCGACGCCGCGGCCGGCGTCGATGGCATCGAAGCGTTCTACGCGCGGTGCACAGCGAACGGCGTACGCATCATCAAACCGCTGGCGCCAACCGAGTGGGGCACCATGGACTTCTACATCGAGGACCCCGACGGCAACATCGTCAGCTTCGGCGGCCGACCGGCCGCGGGCTGAACGCCAAACGGCCCGCGTTAGGCAATTCGACCTGCCTTGCTTGCTTGTTCGTGCCTAACGAGCGGTCGTAGGCCGCCGGCGGCAGCGCTCCCTATTGCCGCTTGAGAATGTAGTACCCGCCGCCGGCGTCAAAACGCAGCTCTGTGGCCGGACCACTGTCTCCCGTCCGCCGGAAAATCAGGAATGTATTCCCCTGCCTGAACGTCAACGCGTCTACCCAGTCGACCGGGCGCGCCGGCGAGCCGTTGACCGACATCGCGACGCCCTGCGGAATCTGTGTCACCTCGACTGTCATCTCGCGGCCGCGCGAGGGGCCCTTGTAGCGTCCGACAAGTGGCGCCGCGTCGCCGGTGAATGGCTTAGGTGTGGGACGCGTCCACGGCAGCAACTCGGCCGCGAGCTCTCCCGCAACCGCGCCCGGATCGAGGTTGCCGTTGCTGTTCAGCAGCACGACAATCGCCGCCTGCGCGTCGGGATACCAGACAGCCTCGGAGGTGAACCCGGCGATCCCGCCGCCGTGCCCGATGAAATTGAG
>Ga0075429_100003425_pt1 | contig 13529 bp, 10 predicted proteins | sample RhiMetdeltSRZDD3_FD_75295 | JGI IMG/M metagenome (GOLD analysis project Ga0075429, IMG submission 75295) | Populus rhizosphere microbial communities from Tennessee, USA - Rhizosphere MetaG P. deltoides SRZDD3 | ecosystem: Host-associated > Plants > Roots > Rhizosphere > Soil | place: USA... | reverse complement strand
CGCCGGTGGAGTACTCGAGGGAGGCCGTGGCGGATAACGCGACGGCATGGCGCAGGACCTTTTCGTGATCGGCAGCGGGCATGGCTTCTTCTGTCAGATGAAAGATTGGAAACGAACGTAGACATCAATGATGCGGCATGGGCAGTCACCGCGTGGAAGCAGCCACGCGCCAACGCGCCTCCCGCACGGGGCGCGATCACGCGCTCCATGCAGGCCGACCTAAACGGGCCCGCCTCGTCGCGCGACTTGGTTTTGGCTTGGGTCCCCCAACCCCCGACGACCCCCTCAGGCCCTTGCGAGCCAATTGGGAGCACAAACAGATGAGGTCTTGAGCCTAATTGACCGGGCTGTCAATCTACCGAACGTTATACGAACGCATAGGTTGATTCACATCAAGGCGGATATTTTGTCGCGGTCAGTGCAGGCCCGATGGTGAAATGTCCGTTCATCGGCAATGAGTTGCTGCCGCTGCCCCCGAACCGCGGGCGGGTTTGCGCCGCTAGCGTTGAGGCTGTGGGAAGTGGATCAAGGCCAACGCTCTGCCGCCATTGCTCTCGGCTGTCACAGCGATCACCACGATGGAGCCTGCCGCGATGAAACGCCGCGGCGCCACTGCTACGGATCACGTTCTGATCTTCGGCGAACCGCATTTGCGACGGATCCTGACCTGTATCCGCCGCATTGCGCGCACGCGCCCGGCGGTGGGCAGGAACGCACCGCTACGACGAGCCGTCCACCGATCCGGGACCATCGTCACCACGGCGTCGGTATCCCCTGATATGATTTTCAGGAATGACAGCCGTCACCAAATCATAATCTCTTGCTCGCCCTGGTGCTCAAGCGCTATCACCGAGGGGCGCCGCAGGGGTTCCCCTCTGATCCAGAGAAAGGGTAGCTTGGTACACTATGCGCCAAGCAAAGCTTCCGATCGCGCTCGCGACGCGCGGGCTCACCAAGTGTTTCGACCGACCCGCGGTCGACGCGCTCGATCTCGTCGTCTATAGCGGCGAGTTCTATGCGCTGGTCGGCCCCAACGGCGCCGGCAAGACCACCACCTTGCGCATGGTGGTCGGGCTGCTGCGTCCCGACGCCGGCACGATCGCGATCGAAGGCATCGACGCGCTGGCCGATCCGGTCGCCGCCAAGCAGGTCACTGCCTGGCTGTCGGACGAGCCGATGATCTACGACAAGCTCACCCCGTTCGAATATCTCGAGTTCGTAGCTGGGCTCTGGCGCATCGACAGCGGCGTAGCCGAAGCGCGGGCGCGCGAGCTGATCGGCTGGCTCGGCCTTGAGTCGCACGCGCATGAGCGCTGCGAAGGACTTTCCCGCGGCATGAAGCAGAAAGTGGCGCTCGCGGGCGCGCTCGTGCACGATCCGAGGCTGATCATCTTCGACGAGCCGCTCACCGGCCTCGACGCTGCGTCCGCCCGCCAGGTCAAGAACGTGTTGCGCGAGCGCGTTGCCGCCGGCGGCACCGTCATTATGACAACGCATATTCTCGAGGTCGCCGAGCGCATGGCCGACCGCATCGGCGTCATCGCCCACGGGCGGTTGATTGCCGAAGGCACGCTCGACGAGCTGCACCGGCGCACCGGCAAGATCGCCACCCTGGAAGACACGTTCCTTACGCTGGTCGCCGAAACGGTCGCGACCGCGTGAGCCAACCTGGCACATTGCTGTGGCTCGCCCGCCACGAGCTTCGGCTCGGCTGGCGCGACTGGGTCGCGATGATGACGGTGGGCAACCGCCAGCGCATGCGCGCCGCGGTCATCGCGCTGATCGTGTTTGTCGGCTTCATGCACCTGTTGGCCTATTCGCTGGTGCGCCGCTATGCATTGACCGGCATCGAGCCCGACAAGGCGACGCTGGTTGTGGTCACCGGCATCTTGCTGTTGTTGTTGTCGCCGCTCCTGTCGCAGGCGATGGAGTTGGTTACACGCGTCTTCTATTCGCGTTCCGATCTCGATCTGATCCTGACCTCGCCGGTTAGCCCACGCACAGTTTTCTCGGTCCGCATCGGTCGCATCGCCGTCGAAGTTGCGCTGTTCGCGATGCTGCTGGCGACTCCGTTCATCAACGTGATGGCGGTCCTCGGCGGCGCCCGCTGGCTCGCCGCCTTTGGCGCCGCCGCCGCCTTGGGCGCGGTGGCGGCGGCCATTGCCGTGGCGCTGACGGTGGCGCTGTTCCGTACCATCGGCCCCAAGCGCACGCGGTTGATCGCGCAGATCGCGGCGGCGGTGATCGGCGCGGCCTTCGTCATCGGGGTGCAGATCGCGGCGATCCTGTCCTACGGCAGCCTGTCGCTTTCGCCGCTGCAATCGGCCTGGCTGATCGCGCACGTGCCCGATCTCGACAGCCTGGTGTGGTGGCCGGCACGCGCCGTGCTCGGCGACCCGGCCGCGCTGATCCTGGTGGCGGCGATCAGCATCGCGCTGCTCGGCGCCGCGATGCTGATTTTCGCGCCCCGTTTCGGCGATCATGTGGTGGCCGCCGCCGGCGTATCGCAAGCCGCCGTCCGCCAACACCGATGGTCGAAAACGTTTCGCCGCCGCTCGGTGAGCCGCGTGCTGCGGCAAAAGGAGTGGACGCTGCTCGCGCGCGACCCTTGGCTGATGTCGCAGGCTTTGATGCAGATCCTCTATCTGCTGCCGCCTGCATTATTCCTGTGGCACAGTTCGCAGCAGAACTGACGCCTATGTCCTGCTTGTACCCATGATGGTCATGGCGGCCGGCCACCTCGGCGGCAACCTCGCCTGGCTGTCGATCTCGGGCGAGGACGCGCCCGACCTTGTCGCCACCGCGCCAATTTCCGCTCGGCGCATCATCTGGGCGAAGATCGAAGCGGTGATGGGCGCGGTCGCGCTTGTTTTTGCGCCGCTCATCGCCGCACTGGCGCTCGCGTCAGGAAGGCCGGCACTGGTGGCGGGTGTCGGCATTCTCGTCGCCACCGCCTCGGCAACCTTGATTCAGCTTTGCTTCCGCACGCAGGCGCGACGCAGCCAGTTCCGCCACCGGCAACTTTCATCGTCGCGCATCGCGACTTTCGCCGAAGCGTTTTCGTCGATCCTCTGGGCCGCGACCTCGGGGTTCGCCGCGGCCGGCATCTGGCTCGCGCTGTTCCCGGCGCTCATTGCCATCACTATTCTGGGCGGCGTGTGGCTGATCAGCCCACCGAATACTCAGGCATACGCTACGCGAAGCGGCGGAAACGTAAGCCTCGGACCGCGTGCTGCCGCCAATGGGGCGCGCGCATGACGGCAGCAATGGCTGCTCCCTCCGCTCGGCTTAGCCTCGTGTGCACGTGAGCTTGGTTCGAGGCCCGCTTCGTCCACAGCGGGCAAGTCCACTGGTCACCGGGAAAGCCGCTCCACAATCTGCCTGAGCAGCCGTTTCCTAATGGATGAATGACTATCTTGGCCGGCGCCATGTTGGTCATGCGCAAGACCGGACGCCCATACGAATGCGTCGTCATCCGACTCCGTGATACGCGACGGGTCCCGGAACGGCTCGGCATCTGAGTTGAGCGCCTGGGCCTCTCGTACTGCGTCGGAGAAATCCTTCAGGCACTCGGTGTGGAAGGAAGGTGAGTTGGGTTGCGGCTGGGTGTGGAGGAAGGCGGGCCAGCGATGCGGGGGCTGGCCATCCGCGCCGCGCTCAAGCGCCGCTACCGCTGCCGGTGGGTCGGCCGCCAGACGCGCCGGCGGGTAACGAGAATCCAACCTAGGCGGGGCCGGTTCGCCGCACGGGCGTTCCTCCGAGCCACCCTGGACCTCGTCACCGCGCTTGCTTGCAGCAGCAAGAGCGGCCCAGCCAGCCAGGTTCCGCTCGGCCCCGGAGATGAGCACATCCAGCCGCGCAGCATCATACCTGCGATACCTTTGGCGCAAGAACACGAGGTGTTCGCGCTGCCGTTCGGCCAGGCGCTGCCAGCGCGTCGCAAGTTCCGCCCAGTGATGTGTCATCGGACGCGGCCCGGTTGCAGGGGATTCCCATGTTGGCCTCGGGTCGCGACATGGCTCAAGCACCATTGTGCTGGCGGATGTCGAATATCACAGGAAAATGTAGCGCGGGCTGCTACGGCATCCCTCTTACAGGGGCTTACGCGAAGATCTAAGGCAGGCGCCGAACGAGCGAACCGACTAACGGTCACAACGCCGATCTGCGCGCTGCGTTGGAGCGCTTACGCGCTGAGCAAATGCGCCGAGCGCATCGGTTCGGTGCGGGCTCGAGATCAAGGCGAGCTTCCGGCGAGCGCTCGATGCGTATCCCGTACCGCCGCGAGCGCCCCCTTGCGCCAGGCCATCAATCCCCGTTGTCGAGCTCGCCGATGTGGTGCTGCGCGTAGAGCTCCAAGCCAAGCTTGGCGACGAGGTCGAGCTGCGTCTCGAGGAAATCGATGTGGTCCTCCTCATCCTTCATCAATTCCTCGAACAGCTCGCGGCTTGGATAGTCCTTGACCGAATGGCAATAGGTCGCCGCCTCCTGGTAGAGCGCGCGGGCGTCGAACTCGGCCTGCAGATCGCATTCGAGCACTTCCTTGACGGTCTGGCCGATGCGCAACGGGTCGAGCACCTGCATGTTGGGAAATCCTTCGAGGAAGATGATGCGCACCGTGAACTTGTCGGCATGCCGCATCTCTTCGATCGATTCTTCCCGCCACTTCTTGGCCAGCGCCTTGAACCCCCAATTGTCGAGCATGCGGTAATGGATCCAATATTGATTGACGGCCGTGAGCTCGCTGCGCAGCCCGCGATTGAGATACTCGATGACCTTGGGGTCGCCCTTCATCTTCCGCTCCTCGGGATGTCGGCTGTCTGGCGGACGCGCTCCTGCGGCTGCCGCGGGAGGCAGTCAACAACAATTCCGCAACGGCGAAAAGGTTCTCTCGGTAACCGTGTGGTGCGGTGCCCGAGCGGCCTCGCGGCTGCAGGATCAGGCGCCGTGGAGGCCGGCCGGGCAACAGCTGCACGCGGCTGGGCAGCTGCCGAGCGCCTCGTCCATGATGCGCTTGATGGTGCGGGCGCAACGTCCGCAGTGGGCGTTGCAGCCGAGACAGCCGTAGACCTGGCCGGGCGTGCGCGGACGTCCGCTCGGGCCGTTGACGGCGGCGCGCACATCGCGATCGCTCAACACATTGCAGGAGCAGACAATCATCGGCCGCGCACGGACTCATCGGTTGCGTTTGCCATCAAATATCGCAGCACTTTCCGAAAGGCAAGCAAAATCAATACTTTATACGTATTCTAATGTACCGCGGGGGCCGCCCGGCGGGCGCGCAGGCGGGCGTGCCTCCGCGGGGGCGGCAGCGCCTGCTAGGCCGCCGCCGCCTCGGTCACGGCGCCCGCGATCTGATCGGCGATTTCTTCGATCAGACCCAGGTCGTCTCCTTCAGCCATGACGCGGATCACTGGCTCGGTCCCGGACGGGCGCACGACCAGCCGTCCATTGCCGTTGAGCCGCGCCGTCGCGCCCTCGATCGCGGCGCGTACCTGCGGCATCTCGAGCGGCCGGCCCGACCGGTAACGGATGTTTCTCATCACCTGCGGCAGTGGCTCGAACCGGCGGCACACCTCCGACACTGGCCGCCCCTGCCGCTTGACCACGGCAAGGACCTGCAGCGCGGCGACGAAGCCGTCGCCGGTGGTGGCGTGGTCGGACAGAATGATGTGGCCGGATTGTTCGCCCCCGACGTTGAACCCGTGCTCGCGCATGTGCTCGAGCACGTAGCGGTCGCCGACCGGCGTGCGCGCCAGCGTCAGGCCGATGCTCGCGAGGTGCCGCTCGAGCCCGAGGTTGGACATCACGGTCGAGACGATGCCGTCGCGCGCCAGGCGTCCGTCCTCGTTGAAGCTGGCGGCGATCACCGCCATCAGCTGGTCGCCATCGACGACATAGCCCTTCTCATCGACGATCACGACGCGGTCGGCATCGCCGTCAAGCGCGATCCCGATGTCGGCGCGCATCTCGCGCACCTTGCGGCACAGCACCTCCGGCGCGGTCGAGCCGCATTCCTTGTTGATGTTGAAACCGTCCGGCTCAACGCCGATTGCGATCACGTCGGCGCCTAGCTCCCACAGCGCCTCGGGCGCGACGCTATAGGCGGCGCCGTGCGCGCAATCGACGACGACCCGCAAGCCATCGAACTGGAGGTTCTTCGGCAGGGTGCGCTTGGCAAACTCGATGTAGCGGGCCTGGGCGCCTTCGATGCGCTTGGCGCGGCCCACATCCGGCGAACGCGCCAGTTTCCTGGAGAGATCGGAGTCGATCAGCTTCTCGATCTCCAGTTCGATCTCGTCCGACAATTTGTAGCCGTCCGGACCAAACAGCTTGATGCCATTGTCGTCGTAGGGATTGTGCGACGCCGAGATCATCACGCCGAGGTCGGCGCGCATCGAGCGCGTGAGCATGGCGATCGCGGGCGTCGGCAATGGACCGACCAGGAACACATCGAGCCCGACCGACAGGAAGCCCGCGGTCAGCGCGTTCTCGATCAGGTAGCCGGAGAGCCGGGTGTCCTTGCCGATCAGCACGCGATGGCGATGATCGCCGCGCTGGAACAAGAGCCCCGCCGCCATGCCTACCCGCATGGCGAGCTCGGCGTTGAGCGTCCCGTTGTTGGCTTTGCCCCGGATCCCGTCGGTCCCGAAGTATTTCCGCACCATCGATCGACCCCCTCGATCCTCGCGTCTTGATCTGTTTGCGCGATTTGTCGAGCTTGCCTCAGCTGCGAACAAAGCCCCGTCGCTTCCCGGCGCGACGCGCTTAACGCGATTTGTTAACGCTGGCAACCAAACCCTGACGCCTATTATACCCTGCGATCCGTTGCGAAGTTTTCAAGATTTGTGAGCGAACCTTACAAGCCCTTGTTAGGTCAACCTTTTGGTAACCAAGATGGCGCTCGCGGCACCGCCGCCGCCGGGTCCGTCGGCGACGTCGTTCGTCAACACAGACCCCTCCCGGGCATGCTGACGACCGCCAAAACCGGAGCCCAACGGGTTGTCGATGCGGCCTGATCTGCGGCACGCGGCCATCGCGTTGGCCGGCGTCTCCACGTTCCTCAATCTGTACGCGCCGCAGGCGGTGTTGCCGTTGCTGGCGCAAGAGTTCGCTGTCGGCCCCGCGCAAGTCGGCCTCACGGTGACGGCGACGACGCTGGCGATCGCGCTGGTGGCGCCGTTCATGGGCGCGGTCGCCGATGTGCTCGGCCGCAAGCGCATCATTGCCGCCGCCATGCTGGCGCTGACCGTGCCGACCGTGGGGGTGGCATTGGCCCCCACGCTCGAGATCATGATCGCCTGGCGGTTCGTGCAAGGCATTCTGCTGCCCCCGGTCTTCGCGGTTGCCATCACCTATATCGGCGAGGAGTGGCCGCCGGCGGAATCGACCGGCGTGACCGGCATCTACTTTTCGGCGGCGAGCTTCGGGGGATTCCTCGGCCGCTTCCTCACCGGGGTGATGGCGGATTGGGTCGGTTGGCGTGGCGCGTTTCTGGCCGACGCCGCCCTCACGCTTGCCTGTGCGATCGGCGTCGTGTTTCTGCTGCCGCGCGAACGACGCTTCGTGCGCGCTTCCAACCTGGCGGCCGCGATCGCGCAGATGCTGCGGCACTTGCGCAACCGGCAGCTGCTCGCGACCTATCTGGTCGGGTTCGGCGTGCTGTTCAACTTCATCGCCGTGTTCACCTACGTGAACTTTCTGTTGGCGGCGCCGCCGTTCAATCTTTCGGCCGCGCTCTTGGGCTCGATCTTCGTCGTCTATCTGGCGGCCTCGTTCGTCACGCCGTTGACCGGACGCGCCGTCCAACGGTTCGGCCGCCGCCGTTTCGTCCTCACGGTGCTGGCGGTGTGGGGCTGCGGTCTTGCGCTCACGCTGGTGCCGTCGCTGCCGATGATCATCGGCGGGCTGGCGGTCATCTCGGCGACGGGTTTCCTGTGCCAGTCGTCGGCGACCAGCTATGTGGCGACGACCGCCAGGGATGGCGCCTCGACCGCAGTGGGGCTCTACGTGACGTTCTTCTACGTCGGGGGCAGCGTCGGCGGCGCGCTCGGGGGCGCTGCATGGAGCTACGGCGGTTGGCCGGCCGTCGTTGCCATGGCAGCCGCCATGCTCGGCGCCCTGGCGGCGATCGTGGCGCGGGTCTGGCCGCCTGCGGCCCGATAGTGCGCCAAACTCGCGGACGACGCGACGATCCGACCTCGACGGCTGACGCGGAACAATCGTATCGTCGTTGGCGACCACCTGGTCGAAAAGCGTGAAAAACTCCGGATCTTTGCCATGCGCCTCACCCATTCGAACGTCCTGCGCAGTGGCGTCACGGCTCGCTACTGGTCGCAGGGGACCGACGAGGTCGATCTCAGTTCGACGCCGAAGTCACTCAGCATCCGGTTTCACATCGACTCGAAGGGAGGCGGCCAAACCGAGATCGAGCTCAATATCCGGCCGACGGACTTTTCGGCGCTGCTGCGGGCGATGTCGGAAACCAACCGCGAAGCAACCATTCACGCGGTCGGGGAAGAGCTGGCGCGCCAGATCGCCGAGCAGCCGCAGCGCGACCGACGGCTGACGAACTTCGTGCGCCAGAACCTGATCGATCTTGCAAGGCAGAAGTACGAATCGGCGCGGCCGGGCGAGCACAACGACGCCAGGGCCGTGCTCCACGGCATCAGGCGGCTGATCGAGGAGCAGGCCCGCAACGAGGAACGCGCTTCGGCCTGATCCTGCCGTTTAGCTCACGCCTGCGGCTGCGGCTCCATCGGCCCGGGCTCCGGGCGCGGGCGGCCCTTGCCGGCGGTCGGCACCGCCGACGAGCGCGGCGCCTGCGGCTCGATCACCGATTCGCGTGTCGGCCGCTTGCCGGCGAGCAGGTCCTTGATCTCCTCGCCGGTCAGCGTCTCGAATTCAAGCAGGCCCTTGGCCAGCACCTCGAGATCGGCACGTTTCTGCTCGAGCATCTCCCGTGCCTCGACATGGGCGGCCTCCACCAGCCGCTTGATCTCGCCGTCGATCTTCTGGGCGGTCGCCTCGGACACGTTCTGCTGGCGGGCGACCGACATGCCGAGGAAGACCTCGTCCTGGTTCTCGCCGTACGAGACGGCGCCGAGCTCGTCCGAGAAGCCCCAGCGCGTCACCATCATGCGGGCGAGGCGGGTTGCCTGCTCGATGTCGGACTGCGCCCCCGACGTGACCTTCTCCTTGCCGAAGATCATCTCCTCGGCGACGCGGCCGCCCATCATGATCGCCAGCCGCGAGGTCATCTGTTCGTAGCTCATCGAGAGCTTGTCGCGCTCGGGAAGCTGCATGACCATGCCGAGCGCGCGCCCGCGCGGGATGATGGTCGCCTTGTGCACCGGGTCGGTGGCCTTGACGTTGAGCGCGACGATCGCGTGCCCGCCCTCGTGATAGGCGGTCAGCATCTTCTCCTCTTCAGTCATCACCAGCGACTTGCGCTCGGCCCCCATCATCACCTTGTCTTTGGCGTCCTCGAACTCGATCTGGGTCACCATGCGCTTGTTGCGCCGGGCCGCCATCAACGCCGCCTCGTTGACCAGGTTCATGAGATCGGCGCCGGAAAAGCCGGGCGTCCCGCGGGCGATGGTCTTGAGGTTGACGTCGGGCGCAAGCGGCACCTTGCGCACATGCACCTTGAGGATCTGCTCGCGTCCGACCACGTCGGGATTGGGAACGATGACCTGCCGGTCGAAGCGGCCCGGGCGCAAGAGCGCCGGATCGAGCACGTCCGGCCGGTTGGTCGCGGCTATCAGGATGATGCCTTCGTTGGCCTCGAAGCCATCCATCTCGACCAGCAGCTGATTGAGCGTCTGCTCGCGCTCGTCGTTGCCGCCGCCCAAACCGGCGCCGCGATGGCGGCCGACCGCGTCGATCTCGTCGATGAAGATGATGCAGGGCGCGTTCTTCTTGGCCTGCTCGAACATGTCGCGGACGCGGCTTGCGCCCACGCCGACGAACATCTCGACGAAATCCGAGCCGGAGATGGTGAAGAACGGGACATTGGCCTCGCCGGCAATCGCGCGCGCGAGCAGGGTCTTGCCGGTGCCGGGCGGGCCGACCAGCAGCACCCCGCGCGGAATCCGTCCGCCGAGCCGCTGGAACTTGCCGGGATCGCGCAGGAACTCGACGATCTCCTGCAGGTCCTGTTTGGCTTCGTCGACGCCGGCGACGTCCTCGAAGGTGACCCGGCCATGCGCTTCGGTGAGCAGCTTGGCGCGCGACTTGCCGAAGCCGAGCGCCTTGCCGCCGGCGCCCTGCATCTGGCGGGAAAGGAAAATCCACACGCCGATCAAGGCCAGGAACGGCAGCCAGGACAACAGTAGCGATACGAACCACGGCACGTTGTCGCCGACCGGCCGCGCCGTGATGGTCACGCCCTTGCCGTAGAGTCGCGATACCAGGCTGGGGTCGTTCGGCGCGTAAGTGTTGAAGCTGCGGCCGTCGGTGAAGGTGCCGTGGATTTCCGGACCCTGGATGACGACGTCGCGCACGCGGCCCTGATCGACCTCATTCAAGAGCTGCGAGAACGAGATGTCCTGGGCACTGGTGCGCTGCCCCGGATTCTGGAACAGGGTAAACAGCGCGAGCAGCAGCAGGACGATGATCACCCAGAGGGCGAAATTGCGCAGGTTGGGATTCATCCGATGTGCCTGTTTCGACGCCGAGTTTCGGCCGTCCCCCCTCGCTCACGCCAGTGGGTCCGCAGTTCACCCACTTGGATGCATTGAGCCAATGTAAGTCCCGGGAGCCGCCGTGCCAAGGGAAAGGGCCGAAACTAAGTCGCTCCCGCCGCACGTGATGAACGAGCCTGCGGGCCTTTTCGAGCGCCGGCTGCAACCGCGGACGGCTTGCCACGGCGAGGCGGCGCACGCGTGATCGACACCGAACGGTCGGGTTCGACCGTGATCAATGCCCCCCCGAGGGTACGCTTGGCATGGTGCCCCGCCAGAAGGGCCGGCCGCAACTCGCTCCACAGCGCCTCCAACCGGTGCAACCGCGTCGGCTGCGGGCCCCGGTCTCGGCCGCCCACGGTGTCGCGGATTTCCGCCGCGAGCACGCGCAACGCCAATTCCTCCGGCACCGCGGCGAGCGCTGCGCCGTTCAAGCGCGCCGGCCGCTCCGGATGGCGGATCACCTCGCGCGCCGCCTGCGCGCCGCCGGCGACCACATCCTCGTAGCGCGCCATGCGCTGCGCCAAGCGCGCGAGGCGCTCGGGTGTGAGACCCTCGCGCGCGAGCGCCCCGCGGGCGCCGCGCAGGCGCGCGCGCGCAAAGCCTTGATCGACGTTGGTCGGGTCTTCGCTCCAGCCAATGCCGGCATGCTGCAGCGTGGCGACAAGTCGTGCCTTGCGGATCCCGAGCAAAGGCCGCAGCAGCGACACCCCCGCCCGTGTCTCGCGCGCGCGCATGCCGGCGAGTCCGGCGGGCGCGGAACCCGCGGCAAGTCGCATCAGGACCGTCTCGGCCTGATCGTCGAGCGTGTGGGCGAGGGCCAACCACGCGGCCCCGCATTGGCCGGCATATCCGACGAGCAGCGCGTAGCGCGCCTCACGCGCGGCGACTTCGATTCCGGTCGACGGCTTGGCGCCCGTCCAGGTCAGCAATTGGTGCGGCAAGCCGAGCGCGCGCGCCAACGCGGCAACCCGTTCGGCCTCATCGCGAGAGCCCGGCCGCAGGCCATGGTCGACGGTCGTCACGACAAGGTCGGGGCCCTGCGCCCGGCGCGACCGCCAGCGCTGGGCCAGCAGCATGAGCGCGGTCGAATCGGCTCCCCCCGATACCGCAAGGATTACGCGGCCGTCCGACGGGAAGACCGCAAACAGGCGATCGAGCTCATCGTCGATGACCGGCGTGGCACGCAGATCAGCAGCGGACACGCTTCTGTTCTCGCTCGACGCCCTGCTTCACGTTGTTGGCCGCGCGCGGAAATTTGCGATTGACCTCGCCAAGGGTCGCGCATGCCGCTTCCCGCTCGCCGAGCGCGGCGAGCGACTGCCCCAGGCGCAACAATGCTTCAGGCGCGCGGCCGCTGGTCTCGAACTTGGTCGAGACGGTCAAGAAAGACTCCGCCGCGTCCCGGTAGCGCTGGCGCTGGAACAGGCTCTCGCCCAACCAGTAGTGCGCGTCCGACACCAGCCGATCGGAGGGATACTTCTTCAGGAACTCGCGCAAGCCGTCTTCGGCCAGGGTGTATTCCTTGCGCTGGATATAGCCCTGCGCCAGCGCCAGCTCATCCCGGGGCGTCGCGCTCGGCGCCATGGTCGCGGGCGACTGCGCTCCGGTGGCGCTCAGGGTGCGCGGCGGCGGCGGCGGCAGCGGGCCCGGGATATTGCGCGGCTCGACGCTGGGGGCGGCGGCGACCCGTGGAGGGGGCGCGTTCGGCTCGACGTCGAGGTCATTGGCCGCGCGGTCGGCGAGTGTCGACAGATCGAGCGGCGCGCCGGCCTGGCGCCCACCCGGCGCACCGATCGGCGGTTCGTCGCTGATGATCGTCGGCACCCCCCCGGGCCCCGACGGCAACGCGCCGAGCGTACGCGGCAACCCCGGCGCATTCGGATTATCGTTGGGATCGAAAGCATCCGAACGACGCCCGGGCCCCTCACGCGGGGCGGCCGGCGGCGGCAGCGATGGCGCCGCCTGCCCTGGCGGCATCGCAGCCCGCGGCCGGCCAGCGCCCGCACCCCGGTCGGCGTCTTCCTGTGCCCGGCGAAGCTGCTGCTCCAGCTGCTGATTGCGGAACTGCAGCTGCTCGACGACGCCGGTGAGTTGTCGAATCTGGTTTTCGAGGCGGTCGAGCCGCACCATCAGGTCGGTGGCGGACATCTGGGCCACTTCCGTCGACCGCTCGTCGGGCCGGGCGCGGCTTGCGCGCTCGCTGCCGAAAAGCGAGCCGAACAAGCCGCCGGCGTCCTCCTTGAAGGATTCCCAGCGGCTCTCCTGCCCGAAGGCGGATCCATGGGCGACAAGCACCGCGGCGAACAATCCCGCGGCGGCACGTCGACGAGCATAGGCGGCAAGCGTCATTGGCGGCGGCGGTCTTTGGATACGGCCGGATTCAGTCTATGGATCGCTGCGTCCAAATTGTGACTGGCGCAGATTTCGTGGACCCGCAAGCAAAAAGCCGGCGCTGGGCGGCGCCGGCTCGTTTGGCATCAAGGACGAGGCTCACGAGCTTGCGTTGAGCACCGTCACGGCGCGCCGGTTCTGCGACCAGCAGGAGATATCGTCGCAGACCGCGACCGGTCGCTCCTTGCCGTAGGAGATCGTGCGCATCCGTGACGAATCGACGCCGCGGGCGGCGAGGTACTCGCGCACGACCTGCGATCGGCGGGCGCCGAGCGCCACGTTGTACTCGCGCGTGCCGCGCTCATCGGCGTGGCCCTCGATGGTGAAGGAATAGCGGTTGTAGCTCTGCAGCCACTGCGCCTGCTTGTCGAGCGTCGAGCGCGCCTGCACGGTCAATTCGGTCGAGTCGGTCTCGAAGAACACCCGGTCGCCCACGTTGACGACGAAATCCTG
>Ga0075429_100003424_pt1 | contig 13530 bp, 15 predicted proteins | sample RhiMetdeltSRZDD3_FD_75295 | JGI IMG/M metagenome (GOLD analysis project Ga0075429, IMG submission 75295) | Populus rhizosphere microbial communities from Tennessee, USA - Rhizosphere MetaG P. deltoides SRZDD3 | ecosystem: Host-associated > Plants > Roots > Rhizosphere > Soil | place: USA... | reverse complement strand
GCGACGGCGTACTGCTGGAACGCCTTTGGAAATTTGCCCACACGTTTCTTGGCCACTTGCCACCCCCTCTTGGTGTCAAGTGTGCCAATTCGCCGTGTCTCAATCTAGGGGTTCAGTCCACGAAATCGTTAAGTCATTTGTCCACAGCGAGGGTGGTACCAGATTGTGCAAGCAGTAGAAATGACAATCAAAGTGCTGACTATTTCTGGCGCCTCAAGTAGCAAACCGTTCTACGAATAGTAGTAGGCAGAGATGAGAATGACTATCGCGAAACTGGCTAGCAGACATGCTTCACCTCGATAAAACCAATTCAAATGTGTTTTATGCACTGCGGTCGAATGGAGCAAGGCTCCAGTTGTGATCCAGCCATATGCGACTCCAGTGCAGATCACTGAAAAACTAACCAAATAGGGAATGATTCCATTGAATGCACCACTAGGAAAGACAAGAAAGGCAAAAACTAGGTTCTTTGGGTTTACCAGGGTTGTGAAGAACACCCGACGGAAACTGATCGGATGAGAAGCCTGAACTTTTTGTTCTTCCCACCGCCAGAGCCATACAGCCATGTGAGCAAGATAGATGCTGCACAAAATGCGGAGAAGCTGGCCAACCGTTGAGTGAATTCTAGAAGCAGGTTCAATTACCAAAACCAAAAAGGTTATTGAAATAAGATAAGCTACCAACTCGGCGAGAATGAGGTTAAGGCTACCCCGTAAACCGCGTGTCACTCCCGATACAAAAAGAAGTGAATTCGTTGGCCCCGGAACGGCAAGTACTGCCAACACTTCGAAGAGAAAGGCGGCTTGCGTGTTGTCGATGGTACTCACAACCAGCGAATGGCGGAAGTATCAGGGAGGGTTTGCTCTAACTTTGCGCGTGACCTTTCGTTAGCCTTAGCGGTGATCTTCTTCTTCCACTTCGATAGAAGTGGGCGCTGCTTTCGTTGCCCTTTGCTGTTTTTCTTTTTGCGCTGTCGCCAATGGGTATCCTGTGTCACTATCTTTTGAGCACACTTTTGCCAATAGCGTGGTACCTCGCCTTCACGGCAGGTAAACTCTTGGCGCCTAGATTTCCCTCCGATCCGTCCCAGAGAAACGGGAAGATTCCAATGAACTCCGGGGACGAACATATGAGCTGCATATACTTGTCATTTTCCGCGAGCATATGCCGTGTCTCCTTCTCTGTGGCTTGTGCAGACATCATGGCTTGAGGAACAGCGATGAGCCTCTGATTCGCGATTAACTTAGAGCGCAACCTTTCTACATACCAAGCCATGGAACGACCATTACAGTCCTCAAAAGTGCCATGGTAGCAATCAAATCCAACCCAATCATACCCATTGGGAATTACGAACTTATCATTTCTAAGTGTCGAGGCAGCAAAAATGACTGCCACAGGCACGCCTGGGAATGTTGCATGAATCAGGGCGTTGACTGTCGCTAGATTTGTCGTCATTTGTTCAGGTGTCACACAATTTGCTGGGCTAATGATGCAGTTTTGTGAGGCACTCCAATAAGGCTCATCAAGTGGATAAAATGCTGCCACATGCTCAATACCGGCGGTCTGTACGGTCGAAGCGATATTCTTCCATCTTGCCTGATAGTCGCTTCTTAGACTTAAATACTCGTCAAATAGGTCCCATCGCAGACTGATTATCGACTTCATTCCATTTCTGGCAGCTTTGGAGACTTTGTTTGAAATATTTCCTCCGATCCACGCGATGTTGGAATGATCTGAAATATCATTAATGTAATCCCCACTTCCCACTCCATCCATCGCGCTCGCGAAATACCCAAAGAATTTGATATGGGGTGCCTGACATCCGTCAGCTTTAGGATCTAGTGCCCAGCCCGGGGCAGGTTCCCATAATGTTCCGATCACACTTCCGATAATCGCCAGACAACACATCGCTTTAAACAATTTCCTAACTGAGTCTCCGATATTCGTATCCGCATTAGCCATTTTTGCCTCTCACACGAAGTAAAATTAGATATGAAGTAACGCGAGCAGGTTCAACTACCGGCCTAAGCTTATTGACCTACGGGACACGAATTCACTGTCAAAATTGACAGTGATCGGCCGGAACGTCTACTGCTCTACCCGCCCATCATCTCTTTTGCGCGGGTCGTACCGCCAGCGTTACCCCCGTTTCTCTCCTCTAGCACGGATTGATCACGGCGAGCGCGGATAGGGAATACTCGATATCGGACAAGATGTCGGTCCGGCTGGGGTCGGCCGAGAGGTAGCCGATGAAGCTATGGCCGCCCGAATAGGCCGGAGAAAGTAGGAGCGGGCTGATGCCCCAATTCGTATTGGGCGGCAATGTCGCCGGCCGGATGAGGCGAATGGCATTGATCAGTACGTCCGTGGTCGAAGTGCGATAAAGCCCACCCCCTCGGACCGTCTGGGCCGGCGTCGCCACACCGACGATCCTTATCGCGCTGGACGGAAGACTCGGTGACTGGTTGAACACCAGGTCGTAGGAGGCATTCGTATAGAGGTTACCCTGAGAGTGTGGCACGACGAGTACGCGACGGCAGGACGGAGGCGCGATCTGCTCGCGGTACGCCGCGGCATGGCGCTCGATGGTCGAGGCGTCGATCCGGTTGAGGTCCGTCATCGGACCCTGCAAGGCGTCGCGGATGAGGTGCGGCGCGAAGAGGCCCAGCCCTTCCAGTTCGAGCCAAAACCTCGTCGGCGTGATGTCCAGTTGCTGCTGCGCCGCCTCCATGAAATCGTTCACCTCGCCGGCAGTTGGATTGTAGTTCAACGAAAACAGATGGCAGTTCGCCCGTACGGCAGGCGCCATGGCCGGCAGCCGGTTCAAGAATTCCAACTCGAGCTTGCCTGCGTTCAATCGCGCTTCGTCGAGGGTCGTCGTGAGGCCATTGACGAAGAATACCGCCGTTCTCGGGGCCGTCGCATTTTGGCAGGCCGGCTGAGGTGCGATCTGCGCATGCGCCGGATCCACCCACCACGCCGCCATGATCCAAGCCAACATCAAAGCGAGCCACACCCCTGTCCGACTTATAGACAAGCGCCCACCCATTGATCGGCCGGCAGCAATGGAAGATTCCCACTCACGTGATCGTCTGCCTGGAGATAAGCGACCGACCGGGCCGTCGTGTTGAGCACACGCGCACGCAGTTCGACAAAGACGCGATGAAAATCAGCAGGCCGACGGGCCATCAAACACTCCAGTGCTCGAAAGCGCTCGGCCGCATGCGCGATTGAAGGTGCGGGGTCGCTCGCATCGAGCATGGTCGCTTGCGCTGCACGGGCAAATTGGCGGAGCGCCCGGTTTGTGTCCCCTTGCGCCGGAACGGGATAGGTCATATCGATGTACGCTTCGATGTCGTCACGCACACTATCCCCGTTGGCGTCAGTGCCGGCTAGACTCTCCTGGGCAGCCTGCGGCGGAGGCTCCGACGAGTCGCCACCACAGGACGTGAGTCCGACGGCAAACCAGACCATGCCGATCACCAGAACAATCATAGCCTAAGGTAGAGAAAAACTGATTCCTTCTCGGCACGTGGAACTAGGAGGGCAACGGTCATTGGCGGCAACATCATACATCATCCCTGAGGTCGTAGAACGCAATCTATTATGATGAGGTGGCAGATCTTACTCAGCAGTGAACCGTATTGTCCTCCAGAACGCTTGCCAGAAGTAATGTCTTGATTCCCCTCATAGCTCCTCCATGACTAAATGTGACGGTGCGGGCTCAGAGTGGGCGATCTCCTCCTGCCGCTGGGAGCAGATTGCAAACACAAGCCGTTTGAACATGAAACCTCCTGTGCGTTCAGGAAAGATTTGGCTACAAACCTTCGTTCTCTAACCCAGGGCGGATGCCACAGCAGTCACAGCTTTCTGAATCGCTTTATCCAGAGCATCAGCCGATGAGCCTTGTTTGATCAAGTATGCCTGGGCACCGTTCTCCAGCGACATCCTTTCCAGAGTGGGATTCTGTAGACGAGTGAAAATAAGCACCGCGATCTCTGGCCGGTTACGGTTGGGGACTAAGTCCAACAAGAACTGGAACCCTGATGAGGAAGCCAGATCCAGATCCAAGACAACGCAATCGACTTGATGGTGCCTAAGCAGTTCGAGGCCCTCCTGACCGCTTGCCGCTTCCAAAACCGAATAATGGGATGAACAGTTCTTGAGTGCGCTCGACCAAAATGCCAACTGTTCTGGATCATCCTCGATTAAGAGAACCGTGCAGGTAGATGCTGAACTTGGCATGTGCGGCCGTCTTTCTTTCGGAGTGTCCGCGGTCGGGCCTTCCAGGAGGCCGTCGACAGGTGTGGTGTGTAGGGAGAACGATGCACTCAGCCGTTACGCAACGACACCTTGTTGAGCGATACCAGTAACGTGTTCTCTTGAGTTCGCCGTACCTTCAATATGGCTTGAAGCTCTGCGATGTAGTAGGTCAGGAGACTGTACTCATCATCGGTCAGGACCGTTGTTAGGCTCACGTGAAATGAGATGCTCGCAGGCAGCGGCAAATGTACGGATCTCTCTTGAGAGTGGTTGCATGTGGGACCGCCTCCCTCAAAGAGTCGGCGATTCGGCCAGTCGCTGACAGGGTGATTAGAGAAAAAGATGATGAGTTGTGGAGGGTAGTATAGGGCGCTACTCTTTCAGAGTATGGTCAATAGAGAACAGTTCCTCACGGGTTCGCTGAAATTGCACGTATTTGATTGAGTGCCTTTGCCCACTAGGGCCTGACCTGCCGTTTGTTAGTTCGCTGCCTTGCTGAATTCGCCGCATTCTAGGCTTAGTTGCTACAGGGGATGCCAGTATTTCGGCGGCCAAGGCGGCCGGAGGAATTACGGAAGTGGCCCACATCGACTACTCGGCCCACAGTATACTTGGAGTTGTGGCGGACTTCTGCACCATCGTCAAAGGGAAGTAACTCAGATCCGGCGTACAGGATCAACGCCCGGTTTTTCTAAAACCGGCAGAGTCGCAATCGTGCCCTTTCCGCGTGCCGATTGATGTCGAAACTCCCGCCCAGTGCCTTCATCCGCTTGATGATGCTGATGGCGGCTTAAGCTTGCATGTAATCGTCGGAAAGAACTCGGTGTGGATTCCAGCCGTACCAAAGTTCCTACGCCCTGCCCTGAGACGTGCTGCTGATTTTACGATAGCCGAACAGCACGACAATCGCCCCAATCACGGCCATAATAAAGCCGACCGGATCGCCTTCACCGTACCATCCAAGCATGCGACCGATGAAGCCGCCGATGAGCGCTCCTACGATACCCAAGAGGATCGTCACAATCATTCCTCCAGGATCGGGGCCTGGCATGATCAGTTTAGCCACAACACCGACAATCAAGCCGAACAGAATCCATCCTAAAATCGACATGGCGGCACCTCCTCGTTATAGGCGGGCTGTGGTGAGGACTTTCTAACTACATGCTCTGTTACAGACGTGTGAACCAGACGAGGCTTAGGTGTAATCCGCTTTCTTATTTCATTTCGTGTATCGAATCGCCGTTCCCACTGTCACCGTATTCACGTATCCGTACCCATAACCAGGGTAAGCGCCATAGGCCGAATATGGCAGAGAGTTATAGTAGCCTCCTCCCCCATAGGGACCATATCCCCACAATCCAGGAGCGAATCCATAACCCCACGGCCCATAGTAAGGACCGTAGTAACCCCAAGAAGGTCCGTAATAGCCGCCCCAGGGCCGATAATACGGTCCCCAAGGTCTCCTTCCACCCCACCCCCGATATCCTCCTGGACCACGACCGCCTCCGCGGCCGCCACGCGCAAGGACAATCTTGACATCGTCACCACTCCTCGGCTGTTGAAGGGACGAGTGTAGGTCGTCAGAGATGGGCTTCTCGTCTTGGACTGGAGGCGAGGAGGGCGAAGGCGAGACTTGGGTATCTGGGCGATTGGATTCGTTTTGTGGTCGCAAGCGAAGATCTCCAAAAATCACGGCATCGGCTCCAAGCGTGCCGGCCTTCTCAAGTATTTTTTCACGCCTTGAGTCCTCGCTCAGCCACAGACTATCCAAGCTCAAAATGGCGATTTGCACATAAGGCCGAGTGGGCTCCCGCTCGAGAGCTTGGATGTGGTGAGCTTCGGGAGGAAAGCTTTCAGCAGATAACATCACAACATTCACGCCGGCACACCGAGTCAGGGTGAAAAATGACAACAACAAGGTCGTAGAAACTAACCTTTGAAGTGATCCGAGTAGTGACCCAAAGCCGCAAGGGTCGACGCAGGGATGAACATTAATGTGCATGCGAAACTCCCTCCAGAGCATAACTCAATAAGATTAAGGAGCCATTAAAGGCATCTTAGAGCTAGTCGTGGACGAGAGTGCGTGCAAAGCAGGGTTGCTCCCAATGCGGCGAGCGCCTAGGTCACATCCTAGGATTATCTTCCTGGTTTCTGATGACGAGCGGAAGCACCTAGTTCCTCACATGGGTGGGATTCTCTATAGTACAGAAAGGTTGCTGGACCATAACCCAGGGAGCTTCATGGCCCGTTACTTGTTCGTCGCACTGAGCGTCGCGGCCTTTTTCACCACGACTCCGCTGTGGGCCGCACAAAAACTAGATGCCAAGGAAATGGCGTTCTTACAAAAGGCTGCCCAAGGCCAGTTGGCTGAAATTGCGCTCGGGAAGCTAGCACTCAAGAAAGCTTCTCACAAAGAAGTAAAGGAATTTGGAGCAGAGATTATTGAAGACCATCAATATGCGAGCCAAGAACTCAATGAGCTGTCCGCAGAGGAAGGGATCTACCTTCCTGCTCAGCTCGACGATAAACATAAAGCACAACAGCAGCGATTGTCCCATTTATCCGGCAAAGAATTCGACGGAGCATTCATTGCCTGCCTACTCAATAACCATCGAAAAGTTCTCAAGGAGTTTGAGAAGAATGCAGCGATGTCACAAAACGCAAAAGTGAGACACTGGGCAGAGGCCACACTGCCGATTCTAACAGTTCACCTCAAGAAAGCGGAAAGGGTCTCAGATGTTCTTGGACTCGACCACGCCAAATAAGATCGCCCGTCGACCATTCGAGGTTCATCCACTCTAAGAACGCCCCGCCGCAGACCTGGCGGCAGCGGGAACGCAAATGGCTAGGCATCCCTATCTCATGAGCAAGGGCTCTACCCACTTCGATCCTGCCTGGTTCCATGCGACGATAAGAATCTCTTAACTTAAACTATGGGAGATCGAATGGGGAAAACACCGAAAGAAAAGAATGCCAAGGCGAAGGACCTTGCAGCATTCCAGGACACTGCCGACAAGCAGTATCTCACCACCAATCACGGACTCCGCGTTAACGATGATCAAAATACCCTGAAAGCCGGCGAGCGCGGACCTTCCCTCCTAGAAGACTTTCATCTTCGCGAGAAAATCACCCACTTTGATCACGAACGTATCCCCGAGCGCGTGGTGCATGCACGAGGAGCCGCGGCGCACGGATTCTTCCAAGTGTACGAACCTATGGCATCCCTAACGAAAGCGAACTTTCTCCAAGATCCAGATCACAAGACGCCTGTGTTTGTCCGTTTCTCGACGGTGGTGGGATCTCGAGGATCGAGTGATCTCGCGAGAGACGTTCGTGGCTTTGCTGTGAAATTCTATACCGAAGAAGGCAATTTTGATCTGGTGGGCAATAATATTCCGGTCTTTTTCATCCAGGATGGCGTGAAGTTTCCCGATCTCGTCCATGCGATCAAGCCCGAGCCTCACCGAGAAATCCCGCAGGCCGCCTCGGCCCACGATACCTTTTGGGACTTTATTTCGCTGATGCCTGAATCCCTGCACATGATTATGTGGGTCATGTCGGATCGGGCGATTCCCCGAAGCTATCGCATGATGGAGGGCTTCGGTGTCCACACCTTTCGACTTGTGAATGACAAAGGGAAATCGCGGTTCGTGAAATTTCACTGGAAGCCAGTATTGGGCGTGCATTCGGTCGTTTGGGATGAAGCACAGAAAATTTCTGGTCTGGATCCTGACTTCCACCGGCGCGATCTTTGGGACGCGATCGAGAATGGTGATTTTCCAGAATGGGAGTTCGGGGTGCAGATCGTTGAAGAAAAGGATGAACAGAAGTTCCCTTTTGATCTCCTCGACGCCACAAAGCTTATTCCGGAGGAGTTCGTGCCGGTGAGACGAATCGGCAGATTGACTTTGAACCGCAATCCCGAGAATTTTTTTGCTGAAACGGAGCAGGTCGCCTTCCATCCAGGGCACGTCGTGTCAGGCATTGACTTTTCCAACGATCCGCTGCTGCAAGGCCGCTTGTTCTCCTACACGGACACCCAACTCATTCGTTTAGGCGGACCCAATTTTCATGAGATTCCCATCAACCGCCCCATCGCGCCCGTGCACAACAATCAACGGGACGGTCACATGCGCCAAACGATCAACCAAGGTCGCGTCAGTTACCAGCCGAATTCATTGGGCGGCGGATGCCCGATGCAGGCGCAAGCCAATGTTGGCGGATTTGTCAGCTACGCCGAAGAGATGAAAGGGACGAAGGTCCGCGCGCGGAGTGAGAGGTTCTTTGACCATTTCAGCCAGGCCAAACTGTTTTATAACAGCCAATCCCCGCCCGAAAAAGCTCATATCGTACAGGCGCTCCAATTTGAATTGGGCAAGGTGGAAGTCTCTGCAATCCGCGCACGCATGCTCGGACTCTTGGCTCAGGTGGATAAGACACTGGCCGGTCTGGTCGCACAAGGTCTCGGCATGAAGATTGGCAAACTGGAAGGGCCGATGAATATGAGTGTACCCGCCGATGGCCACATAAAGGAATTCCAACCGGTGGGCGCGAATGGCTCGTTGGAACGTTCACCGGCTCTGAGCATGGCATCCTCGGCCAAGAACGGCATTGCCACGCGCAAAGTGGCCGTTCTTGCGGCTGACGGCTTTGACGATGCGGATCTCTCCACCATCAAGAAGGCAGTAACGGCCGCTGGAGGCCAAGCCAAAATCATTGGCCCGCGACTCGGCACGTTAACGGGAGCAAAAGGCACTGAGCTTCCTGTTGATTTCAGTTTTTTGACCACAGGGTCCGTATTATTTGACGCGGTGTATGTACCAGGTGGGGGGCAGAGTGTGGCGAGCCTGATGAAAATCGGCAAAGCGCTCCATTTCATCACGGAAGCCTACACGCACTGCAAGACAATTGCCGCCACAGGCGAAGCCGCGGCACTGGTGACCGCTGCCTTGCTCGGAGCGGATGAGATGGTGAAAGCCCAGCCTGAGAGAACGCCGCTGGATGCGGATCCGGGCATCATTCTCGATGGTGCCTCCACCGCGCAGGTGGCCGCACAATTCATCACTGCGATCGGCAAACATCGACATTGGGAACGCGAGTCCAAGGGCCAGGTCCCCGCATGATCCTTCCGCTGTGAGTGCCGTCGTCATCCCAGCAACCATTTCGAATTAGAAAGGATATTTCCCCCATGAAGAAAGAACAATTGCATGAACTCCTATTCCAAGCGTTAGAAACAGAGGTCGGCGGGATCCAGGTATATGAGACCGCCCTCCAATGTGCGGTCAACGACGACCTCAAAGACGAATGGCAGAAGTATCTCGATCAAACCCGTACACATGAAAAACTCCTCCGCGATCTGCTGCCCGAGATGGGCCTAGATCCAGCGGAGGAGACCCCAGGACGACGGGTGGTCAGGCATCAAGGCGAAGCGCTGGTAGAAGCAATGAACATGGCGCTGAAAGCCGGAAACCCCACGGCGGCCCAACTCGTCGCCGCGGAATGCGTGGTCACGGCAGAGACCAAGGACCATCAGAACTGGGAACTCATGGCTCAGGCGGCCGAGCACATGTCCACGCCGGAAGGCAAAGCCCTGAAAGGCGCGTGTGGACAAGTGGAAGACCAAGAAGACGAACATTTGTACCATAGCATGGGCTGGAGTCGTGAACTGTGGATCGATTCGTTAGGATTGGCAGCCGTCCTTCCGCCTCCAGAAGAAGAGATGAAGGTGAAAACGGCGGCGGCAGCCGCTCGAGCCAAGAAGTCTCGGAAGCAGATGGTGTAAGAAGAGACGCTCGCACCAGTTATCTCCGGCAAGAGGGAGGCTGCAGCCGAGGACCTCGGCCGGAGAACTCATCCGAACTGCGTCAAGGAGGATAGACGCCTGCCGTCGTCCTAAGCGGCAGCATTTGCATGAATCCCGAGAGCCATCCACGCAATAAAAAAGGTGCCGAGCATCACCGCAGGGCGTTGTGACGGTCTGACAGTGAAAACACCCCCCTTCAGCAGTATATCCACCGACTGGATAGTAGTGCAGACTGAGTGTCTTATTGTTGAGGAACCATGTCATGACAACTTGGGTAATGAATCATGTGCGTGAAGTACTCAAAGACCTGTTGATCATAACCAGCGGGATCACCCTGTTTATGATCGTCATCCGCTTTCTCGCCTAGGAATTACCTTCGCCACTTTTCTGGTTTTCACCCATCCGTCGCCTGAGGGATTTAAACAGGACTTTCTGGTTGACCACGCCAACCCCTAGGTCGAGATTCTCTTCACACTCGGTGGGGATCGTCGCTACAAGACGTGAACGCGGCGCAAATGGAAGCCACTTACCCCTCTTCAACGCGCTCTTTGGCGGCCATAAGTTCGACTTGGGCAGATAGCGTGCCAGTTTCTTGCCCAAGCGCGACGTTTATACTTCCGGCGGGGAAACCAGACCGATAGCGAGCCCAACGAGAAAGGAGGCAGCGAATGGGGCTCGTTAAACGAGGGAAGATCTGGTGGATGAATTTCACCTACGACGGTAGACGAGTTCGGCGGTCAACGGATACGTCGGACAAGCGGTTAGCAGAAGCCATCCTTGCGAAGGTCCGAGTTCAGATCGTGGAGGGTAAGTTCTTCGAGAATCCCAGACTTGAAGACCACACCTTTGAAGAGATGATGGGAAGATACATGAGAGAGTGTTCGGCGGCCAAGTCACCTAAGAGAGCAACTCGGGATCGTGGATCTTTGAACCATCTCCTTCCGTTGTTCGGCGATATGGTCCTTAATGAGATTACACCGAAGTTGCTGGCGAGATACAAGACACAGCGCCGTCTTGAACAGGCAGCTCCGGCCACAATTAACAAGGAGCTTCAGCTCGTGCGGCATGCCTTCAACCTTGCGGCCCGCGAGTGGGAGTGGTGCCGGGAGAATCCCATGCATCGAGTGTCGATGGAACCTGTGCGCAATGAAGTGGACCGATGGCTCACGCTAGACGAGGAAGATCGTCTCATGGCGGCTTCATCGCCGTGGCTACGTGACGCCATTGTGTTTGCTTTGAATACTGGGATGCGCCAGGGCGAGATCCTCAATCTGCAATGGCAGGACGTGGATTTTACCCGCGGCAGATTAGTAGTCATGAAGAGTAAGAACGGGACACGGCGAACGATTCCGTTGAACACGACAGTCTATGCACTTCTGGCCGCCAAGCAGGCGACCATTGGTGTTTCACAAGGCCGTGTTTTCACGACGCCGCGCGGGAACTCGTTAAAGGTGCGGTTCTTGGCCCGAGAATTCTGTGAGGCTCGCGATCGGGCGGGCATTCCAGATTTTCGGTTCCATGACCTGCGCCACACGTTCGCCACGCGGCTTGTGCAACGCGGGATCGACCTGTATAAAGTCCAACGGCTGCTGGGGCATAAGACCACCCACATGACCCAACGGTATGCGCATCACTCTCCGGAGAGTCTTCGAGAGGGCGTGAAGATTCTCGAAAGCTCGTCACGGTTTGGCACAATTTTGACACAATCGACGGAGGAACCAAGGGGCGAGGTTTGTAACCCCTTGATATAAGTGGTGAGCCGCCTGGGACTCGAACCCAGGGCCCTCGCCTTAAAAGGGCGATGCTCTACCGTCTGAGCTAGCGGCTCACCGAGCGGAAAGGTGGGAATCTTAACACCGAAGATCCGCTTGTGCCTAGAGAGCCCGATTCACCGCGACCGGGTTCGGCCGCGTGCTTTTAGCGGATTTCTGAGGATGATCGTCGCATCGCGCTTCGAGCCAGTAGAGACGATATCGATCGGGCATGCGGCCGATTCTTCGATGTATTGCAGATACCGCTTTGCTTCGACAGGAAGCGCGCGGTACGAGGTTGTACCGGTCGTCCAAGAGGACCATCCCTTGAACCGCTTGTACACCGGTTCGCATTCAGTCAGCGTTTGAAGATCCGCGGGCATATCACGGTACAGCTCTCCCTGATAACGGTACCCCGTGCACACCTTCAGCTCTTTACAGCCATCGAGCACATCAAGCTTCGTCATCGCGAGCGAGGAAAAGCCATTCACGATGGTGGCATAACGAACCACGACCGCGTCGAACCACCCGCAGCGTCGGGCGCGTCCGGTGGTCGCGCCGAATTCCTTCCCTCGGTCCTGCAGTCCGGCTCCCACCGCGTCGGTCAGTTCGGTCGGAAACGGTCCGCTTCCCACGCGCGTGCTGTACACCTTGGCCACGCCGAGTACGGCATCGATTTTTGTGGGGCCGACGCCGGTACCGGTGGAGGCCCCACCAGCCGTAGAGCTGGACGACGTCACATAGGGATAGGTGCCCATGTCGACATCCAAATGGGTGCCCTGCGCGCCTTCAAATAGAATTGTTTTCTTGGCATCCACCATACGGTTCACCAGCATCGTCGCATCGACAATGTGGCTCCGTAGGCGATCCGCATAACCCATATACTGTTGATACACCTTTTCCACTTCAAATCGCTCGACCTTATACAACTGTTCCAGGAACCAATTGATTTCGACCAGGTTCTCTTCCAGCTTCCTGCGGAACACCGCGGGATTCAGCATATCACCCATGCGAATGCCGATGCGGGAAATTTTATCGGCATAGGAAGGCCCAATTCCCCGGCCGGTCGTACCGATCCGCCGCGAACCTTTCGATTGCTCGGCAGCCTTGTCGATGGCCTTGTGATAGGGAAGAATCACGTGAGCCCGCTGGCTGATCACGAAGTTCTTCCCGAATTTCACGCCTTGACCCTGCAGATGATCCATTTCCTCGATCAGCGAGGCGGGGTCCACGACGACCCCGTTGCCGATGACGCAAAGCGTGCCGCGATACAGAATCCCGGAAGGGACAAGATGAAAAATGAACGTGCCGCGATCGTTGATCACGGTGTGCCCCGCATTTGATCCGCCTTGGTAGCGGACGACCGCATCCGCATCGCGGGCCAAGATATCGACAATCTTGCCTTTGCCTTCGTCGCCCCACTGGGCGCCTATGACCACGAGATTTCCCATTTCAAGCTTCCAAAAAAAGGGCCCTGGCCGGACGATGGCCAGGACCGGAGCGTCATGGTAGGGAGCCCCCTGAGGTTTGTCAAGAACCGCCAAGCTTCCTTGACTGGTCAACAACGGCAGTGTTAGCATGACCTCGTTTTTCGTGAGGCTTTCACCGTTTTCTTACGATTTTTCGCACTGTTCAAGTCACCAAGCGTGGGGCTGTAGCGCAGCTGGGAGCGCGCGTGAATGGCATTCACGAGGTCGCGGGTTCAATCCCCGC
>Ga0075429_100003420_pt1 | contig 13533 bp, 10 predicted proteins | sample RhiMetdeltSRZDD3_FD_75295 | JGI IMG/M metagenome (GOLD analysis project Ga0075429, IMG submission 75295) | Populus rhizosphere microbial communities from Tennessee, USA - Rhizosphere MetaG P. deltoides SRZDD3 | ecosystem: Host-associated > Plants > Roots > Rhizosphere > Soil | place: USA... | reverse complement strand
GGCCCGAGGATGCGGAACCTGCAATCAACATCATCCACGGTCATCGCTGCCGATGATACGCTCCAGCACCGGCAGCGCCACCGCCATCCCGGTACCGTGTGCCGGTACGGATGGGGAACCCTGCGTGACGGTGCGGCGCGCACATTTGATCAAGGCTCGGACTCGTCGGGGCAGGTCCCGGCCGGTATCCGGTCGCGCTGTCCGCGGCGGGTTTCCGGGCTTGACCGGCGCCCGGGCTGGAGGTCGTACCGCAACGCCAGCGCAATCCGGTCAACTGTCCAATGAAGACGGTCACGGTCAGGGCCGGGGCAGCAGGATCATGAGGCCGAACAGGGTGGCTCGCTGCGTGCGGCGAACACCCTGCCGACCCCGCCGCTCCGATAGGTCCGGACGGAGAATCTGTTGAGCCGTACTTATGGTGTGGGCGCCGGCCGAGGGTCAACGCTGCCTGGGCCTGGACGCGTTCGATGAGGACAGCGGTGGTGGACGATGCGCGCGAGCCGGTCGCCGCCGTGATCCTGACCGAGTGGGGACGGGTGTGGGGATGTGATCCGATGACGATCGGGTCCACGCCGGCCGTCTCGCCCGCCGCGATCTGGGCCCGTGCATTGGAACTCGTCGATTCTCTGCGGCTCGTGGCGGTCGAAACGCTCGTCCGCGACGACGACGTTGAGTGGCAGCGCCTGGTGGCCGGTTCCGGCTTCGCCATGGTCGGCGATACCTCCGGCACCTGTTGGATGGATGCCGAGGAACGTCCTGCGGTCGCCCCCTTTCCAAGCGGACTCACGCTGTCGGACCGTACTCGGCAGGGGTGGTTGCCGCATCCCTTGCGTACCCGCAACGGCTCCGCCGTGCAGGCACGGCTGCGCCAGTGCTCGCTCTATGACCCTTCGCTCGATCTGGCCATCCGGGCCGAGCACGGCGAGGTCGCCGGGTACGCCCTTTTCTGGTTCGACCCGGTCACCCGGGTCGGTCTCGTGGAGCCGATGCGGGTAGAGGACGCTTACCAACGACGCGGACTGGCCCGCGCGATGCCGACCGAGGGCTTGGCGCGACTCGTGCGGCGTGGCGCCCGCCGCCTGAAGGTCGGGTACGGCACAGACATCGCTCGCGCCCTCTATGTCGGCGCCGGCTTCCAGGTCACCTCCTCCTGCCGCACGTACCGCACGGAACGGCGCGGCGGCGACCACTGAGATCCAACTCGCTGGGACCGCGCCGTGCGCCCAGGTGAACCCATCGGCCAGTACCACGTCGGCCGGCTCACCAGCCGTACAGCCGGTGCCGGACTGTCGGGCTCCGGCGTCGCGCTGTACGAGGGGCTGGATGACATCCTCGTAATGATCGACCGCATGATGATCCTGATGCAGCCGACAACGCTGAGACATTCATCTCGGCTATTTGAGGATGTGTCACCACAAGCCGGCGGCATAGTGGGGTGTGGCGTTTAAGCTGGGTATAGGTGGTTAGGTGTGCTGCTGCGGAGTTGGACCGTGCCATTCGGAGTCGCGCTGTACCTGAACCGTCGATACCATATCGATCCCGATCCGCTGTCCTCAGTGGCCGGTGTGTGGGCTACGGCCCCTAATGTGCAACGGCTGGTACGCTGGCGTGGCAGCACCACTGGTGCCTGTCGCCTCGCGTTGAGCGACCTGGGCGCGTGCGGGATCTTACCTCGCCGCTCGCGAGTACGAGCTGGGTGTGCTGCGATTCCCGATTACTACCGCGACGACGACGTAGCGGTCCACGTCACTGTGGGCGGGTCGGCATTGGGTTACCCAAGCGCATTCCGACAAGTGCCTTACTCCGGTGTGGTGTTGGGTCAGGTCGAGTACCAGGAGTATGCCGAGGGTCGCGCTAGTGCCAGAGTAGTCGGCCGCTTGCGTCAGGTAGGAGCGTTCGAGCGCCTCGCGTGATGCATCCCGAAGTTCGCGCTTGACCTCGACGAAGAACCTGGTTGTTCCGAATCCGAGCTTGATGTCGGCGCGTCCGGTGGCAACGTTGGGCACCTCTACATCGATGCGGCCAGCGAGCATGCCTCGGCGCAGCCAGTCCGCGAAGTCGTTTTGTAGACGTGCTTCCCGTGGTGGTGGGCTGGTCGGCTGCAGATAGTCGATGTCCGTCGACCGCTGGAGATCATGTCGAGCTGCCAGGAACATGACTGTTTCCTCGACCGCAGCGTCGAATGCGCGCCGCACGTCACCGGTGTAGTCCGCGCACCGTTGCAGCCCGAGGGTTATCCGCTCCAGCAGTCGGGCAGTCACCGGATCGCGGCTAGCGGCCCGAGTAACGGCGGCGTTGTATACGACCCCCTCTACGAGACGGAGCGCATCGTCATCGAGCTGGCTCGCGACGATGGCCGCGTCCGCGGCACCGAGCTCGGCGAGGAGCGTGGGCGCGACACCGCCGAGCCGGCGCCAGACATGTGGGTCGGATTCGTCGGCCGTCGGATCGGGCTGGCTCAGCCGCTCGTGCAGCAGGCGAAGCTGGTCGATCCGGGCCAGCTGCCGCGTTCCGCGTTCCGCCTCCTCCACCGCGTACCGGAGCTGGGCCAGCAGGCTACGTCGCCGTGCGAGCGTTGACTCAACCATCGGCTGGATGAGTCGGGAGAATCCGTCGGGGTCGAGAATGCCGGGAACGGGGACAACCGCACGGTCGAGTACGTACGCGTCAAGGATGGCTTCCAGTGCACTCCAGGCATCAAGCCAAACAGGCGGGGCGGTCTCCTGCAGCGCCCGGTCGAGGATCACTGACAAGCGTCCCCAGGCGAAGGCGGCCTCATTCCGGGGTCGTCGCCAAACCGGGATGTTCGTGCGTAGGAGTCCAGCCGTGCGATTGTCGAGCTGTCTGGAGAGCGCGGCACGAGCGGTTCGCAGGTCATCTGCTGAGCCGCGGAAGAACGCCATGACGGCGTCGATCCCAGCACCGTACAAGGCTGCATCGTGGCGTGCCTCCTCGGCCCCCTCAACATTGGCGAAACACCTCCGGGCGGCGACCAACACCAGTGGCACCTCACCGGCCGTGCCGCTTGCCGCCAGTCTCAACAGATCGAGTCCTCGTTCGAAGGTGGCGTCGGCTGCCGCGTCAGGTACGCCTTCCAGAGCCACCAACGTCTGGCGGAGGGCGGATCCGGTGGACGTGTCCGCCCACCACGCATCAAGCGCGGCGCCGACCAAACGAGGCAGCCGTTCGAGGTACTCGCCGTCGAGCGTAGTGATGTCGCCGGGCGTAAGGACGGCCAGCGTCCGCAGCGGATTGCCGACGCCTGTGAGCGCAAGCCGCAAAGCCCCCTCACCATGCGCAGCGGCCAGTAGCGGTCGGTCGGCGACCGTGGCAGCCTGTCCGTGCAGGAACACGTCGTACAACTCGAACCCATGCGATCGCACGAACTCGGGTGAGCCAAGCAGTTCGTCGGTCGCGTCCTGCAACGCCAGGACGCTGGACTGCCGGCCGATCCCCGTCAGCAGCGAAGCGATCCAGGGGCCGGGCACACTGGAGTGTTCGGACAGCTCCAGCACCATCGAGCGGCAAGCCAGGTGAGCGAGTGGCCCGGCGACCGTACGCGTCAATTCTTCCTCGTCATCGCCGGTCAGCTGGGACATCAGTTCTCGCAGTGCTGGAACGCCGCGGCTGGTTGATGCGGCCGCCAGAAGGCTATCGAGTCGTGCCGACATCACCACAACGGCTGGCCACGGCCTGGTGGTGCGATGATCGTAGCTCCGGCAAGCGCCCCGCGGACGAGTGCCTCATCAGCGGTGGTTACCACGATCTGCAGGCCCGGGGTCACGGCGCAGAGCCGTTCCAGCGCCGTCAGAAGAGCGACGGCGTCTTCTTCCTGTACCTCCTCGGACCGTGGGCTGTCGACGAACAGCAGTCCAGGATGGGTCGCGATACCGTGCCGGTGCCCGATCCTCAGCAACGCCACCACCACGGCGATGCGCAAGCGGAGCCGCTCACCCGGCGACTGCGTCCTGAACCATTCTCGTGGACCGCCGGTCTTGTACACCTGGAGGCGGCCGGCCCGATCAATGATCACCCGGTCGAGGTTGCGGAACCCGAAGCTTCGCGCCAGTCGGACGGTCGCGACATTCAGCTCGCTGAATAGCTCATTGCTCGCCGCCTCGTGGTTCTCGGTGAGAATCGCATCAGCCGCATCGAGCACGGCGCGAACCTCTTCGTCCCGATCCTCCGCGGGAATGGGCAGCGACTCCAGGGCCGCGATGGCTCCCTCCAGCCGGGCGATCTGGTTCGCCAGTTCACGTTGCCGATCGGAACCTTCACGGGTCTGCGTCATCGACAGGACATGCTCGGCACGTGCCAGCTCCCGACGTCGTTGCTCGGCGTTCGCTGCCGTCGCGTCGTGGTGCGCCTTCGCCGCCGCCTCGGCTTTGTGGCTCGCGGCCAGCCGCCATTTAGCTTCCTCAGCGGTCGCTGACTGGTCCGGGGCGCGCTTGACGTGACCTGTGGGCTCCGCACACACCGCGCAGATCGCACGGGTCCGCTCCGCAGTTCGTCGTTCGGGACTGATGGGTGTCTCGCACCTGGGACAGACCTTCGGATCGAGGGCATGGAACAACAACCTTGCCGAGTGCCTTTCGCGGATGTCGTTCAGGCGTTTCTCGTCAGATTGTCGTTGCCAGCGCAGCAGCTCGTACGTCTCCCGTGCGTCGCGGAGATGCACCTCGGCGGCGATCACAGCGGTCGTCAACTCGGACACCCTTTGGATTAGTGTGGCAGTGGCCGGGTGTTCCTGGAACATCGCGAACTCCGCCTGTGCCGCCTGCAACTGCGCCCGAGCGGCGCCGCGCTGGCTATCGAGCAGGCGCCGCATTCGTGCCGAGTCAGCCTTGGCGACCCGGTCGGCCTCGGCGAGTTGGGCGCGCGTAGCTTTGATCCTCGTCAGCAGCGCAGCGCTGGGCAGGTCGAGGAAGACCTGCAACAGGCGGCCCACCAGCCCACCGACGACCACATCGCCGAGTAGCGCCTGCTCCCCTCCGGGCGGCAGGTACAGCGCCCCGAAGTAAGCCGGCCAGCCGTACGTGGCTTTACCGGTGCTCGTGCGACTGGAGGCGGATTCGAGCCTCTCGAGGTGTAGCAGCTCCATCATCAGTGTCTCGACCATGGCGCGGAAGCTGGCCTGGTCGGTAGCGTGGAGGATCTCGACGATCCCGCGGTCGGGTTGCGCAGTCTCGACACCGATGAGGCTGGCCGCGTGAGGCGCGGACAGCACGCGCCCTTCGGTCAGCGCACCGCTCTTGATGGCGAGCCGGAAGCCCAGCGCCCGGCCAGCGACAACCGCATCACACTCCACGCGGCTCAGCCAACTACGCACTACGCCTTGCAGGCTGTCGCGGGGCGATCCGCGTAGGCACCAGGTGAGCAACTCGAGCACGCTGGTCTTACCCCGCAAGTTGTCGGCCGTCAGCACGGTGAGGCCGGGGCCGAATCTCATCTCCGTATCGAAGGGACCGTGCGGCGTGACGGACCTCGTACCCACGATCCGCAGTCGTAGCAGTGAAAGGGCCCGGGGCAGCGCAGCAGACAGCTCCAGCGCCAAGCCGTTTTCGCCGAACACCCGCTCCACAACCGGGACCGGTACGCCCGATCTGGCCGCTATGCGGCTAGTGAGATCCTCCGCCATCATCCGACGCCGCCCGTGTGTTGGTGATGCCGTCGCAGCCGGGCGCGAACTCGTGGTGCGATCGTGTCGATATGGCTTCCGATCACGGTGTCGCGATACTCGCTCTGCTGGTACTGCCGGTCCTTGAGCTCGGTACCTCGGTAGCCGTCCGCGAATGCGGCAACCTCGCGGGTACGTTCAACGAAGTAGGCGAAGACAGGGGCGTCGCGCACGATGCGGTCAGCGGTGTCTCTTCCAGACCTGGTCAGGTAGTAGTCGTGCCGTTGAACCCGGGCCGGGCTGCCCCGTTTGCGGCGTACGACGAGGTGGGCACTGCGCAGCACAGCCAGGGCATCGTCCAGCGGTTCATACGCGCCGAACAGAAAACGAAGCATTGGATAGCGCCTGACCTCGGGCTCCTCCGAATCCAGAATGGCCTGCGCCCGGTGCAGCAGTTCGGTGTCGCCGCATCGCTCGTACTCGTTCAGTAACTCGTCGGCGAAGAAGTCGGGATTGCGTACCCAGAAGTCCAGCTTCTGCAGACGAACTTGGCTCTCCAACACGGCCACCGCGTCGGCCATGGTTGGATCACTCCTGGGTGGCCGGTCTATCGGTACGGCCGCAGCAGCAATGATCAGCAGAATGCGAACCGCATCCTGCTCGCGGCTGGTGACGCGATCTCCATCGATGCTGGCCGTCGCCACGGAGTGCATTCTAGAAAGCCCGGCAATGAGGACGCTACGCCCTCGCCATTGTCCAGGCCACCTGGGTTGGAGCGCGGGCCCCTATCACACACCCCGTTCGACCGGGAGGCGCGATCTGGACGTTTTTTTTACGGCGATGGCGGTACGGTCCGTCCGCCTCACCCCTTGTCATGTCCGAGTAACCCACGCAGAATCGAGCGCATCTGCATGTAAGGGATGGAGTGTGGCACGGTCCTGGGCGGATCTTCCTCTTGATCGCCCGATCAGCATCGAGGGCGGCGTGGGCCCCGACGTGCTTGCGTTGTCGATCGAGCAGTTGCCCGTCGATGCACCCGCTGTCATCACATACAGCGCCGAATCGGGTACTCGGCCGGTACGGATGGTTGCTTCCCTCCTAGTCGACCTCGACCGCATCGCGCGCGAGTTGTTCCCCGCGTGGCTTCCCGTTGCCAGACATGTTGACAGTGCTGCCGGTGCCGGTGTAATCGCTGTGCGGTCCATGGCCATGCGCGCCGCGCAGGAGAGCGGACAATACGGCCCGTTCCTGGCCGATCTGGCCGAACGCGCGCTCCGGCGGCAGGCGAGGTCGACCAGCCGGTTCAGCCCGGAGGTACGTGCCACGGGCCTGGCCAAGATCGTGGCTGCAAGTTTCGGGCGGACCCGAACCGCGATCCTCATCCGGGTCCTGGAGGGGTCGACGATCGAGGACCAGCATGCGCTCGCCGCGGCCGGCCATTGGCTCGCGGACAACGGCGACTTCGGAGTCTGGTTCACGGGTGAGGTTCTAAGCGCGGTAGACACGGTCGAGGCAGTCGCCTTCACCCTGCCGGCGCAGGACGCGCTGCTGGTCGACGAAGCCGAACCGTCCGAGGGCCCGGGAACCATCGGATACCCTGCGCTGGCGGGCAGGCCGCACCCGGCAAGCCGACCCGAACAACTGTTGGAGGCGGCACTGAGGTGCGCCGACTGGGCCGACGGCCGGGCGTGGAACCAGCTGTACCAGCCGCATCCGCTGACCAACCCGGTCCGGCTCGACCTGCTCTGGCCGGCGGAACGCTGTGTCGTCGAGATCGACGGCGCTGAACATTGTCAACCGACCAGGTTCGCCGCTGACCGGCAGCGCGACGTGCTCCTGCAACTGGCCGGCTACGCAGTCCTCCGGTTCACCAACCACCAGGTACTTCAGCACCGCGATCTGGTGCTGGCCCAGATCCGACAATTCCTCATCGGCCGTCGGGCCGGGAATGACAAGGGGGCAACCGATGCCGGACCCGAAGTTGTCAGTGCCACAGCGAGCGCTCCTGCTCATCCTGATGGCGGAAAACGCTGAGCTCTCCAACCTCGATATCAAGGACAGGTACGCGCCGGGCCTGCAGATGACCGGTAAGCCCAGGCAAAAGCTGGTCGAGGAGAAGCTGGTCGAGTGCCGGAAGGGTAGCCGGGGAGCGTATTTCTTCACTCTCGCCGATGAGGGCTGGCGCTGGTGCCGAGATGAACTGGCCCGGGCGGCACCGCGCGGTGCCGGCTCGGCCGGGCACGCCCTGTACGCGGTGCTCGGCGGGCTTGAGCGCTACCTCAAACGGACTGACCGTAGCCTCGCCCACGTATTCGGTGACCAGCCAGAAGCTGGGTCGCCGGCGGCCACGCCCACGGCCGACGAGATCGAGCGGGAGATCCGCAGGGCGTACCGGAAGCTGGCCGATGTACCGGGTAGCTGGGTCGGATTGGCCGACATCCGCGACCAACTCTCCGGGTTGTCCAAGCCGGAGGTCGATGGCGTGCTACGGCTGATGGCGCGGATGACAGGCGTGCAGATCGAGGAGGAGACGAACCAGAAGACGTTGACAAACCGCGATCGGGAAGCGGCGGTGAACATCGGCGGCCGGGACCAGCATGTACTCGCGATTGGCGAGCAATGAGCGACACCGAAGTCAAGGCACTCACCGGTCTGCGGATCAGCTTGGCGCCCACCCGCGACGACGTATGGCGGCGGTCTGAATTCCATGTCGACACCCTCCACCGGCAGGTCGCGGATGCTATCCGCGACGCGATCGGCGACGCCCGCGACAGCTCGAACGCGAGCCCTGTCGGCCTCGTCTTGCAGGGACAGCGCGGATCTGGCAAGACCCACCTGCTGGGCTGGGTACGCGAGCAGGTCCAGCGCCAAGACGGGTACTTCTTCTTGGTCAGCCTCCTCGACGGCACACGCTTCTGGTACAGCGTCGCGCACTCCATGCTCAACGGACTGACGCGCCGGGTCGAGGGGCACGAAACTCAGCTCAAAGTGTTTCTGCGACGGATCACCCTCCTGACCGGTGTGCCGTTCCAGGAGCGCCAGGCAATCATCGGTGAAGCGCCGCTGACCCGCGCCGGCGTTGATGCCTTCCTCGAAGCGCTCCACCGGTACGACGGTGAGGTGGCCTCCGAATGCCGGCACACCGCCCGCGCGCTGACCATGTTCAACGCCGGGGATTTTCGGGCGCGGGAGGTCGGCCACAACTTCCTGCTCTCAGGTGACGAGTGTGAGCCGGGCGAGCGGGCACTGTGGGGACTGCCACGGGGTGCCTACCCGCCGAACCAGGTCGTCACCGAGGTGTCCTGGTTGCTTGCCCTGACTGGACCTTCGGTAATCGCAGTGGACCAGATCGATGGCCTGCTCGCGCCGCTGGCCAAGGCGATGGCTAACCATCAGGACGCGGAATGGCAGGACTCGCTCCTGCTCGACCAGATCGCCAACGGGCTCATGGACTTGCGAGAGGCGACCAGGAAGACGCTTACCGTCGTCGCCGCCCAGCACGCAACCTGGGAAGTTATCAAGGCGTACGCGATCGCGGCTGTGCAGGACCGTTTCATGGCGACGCAGCACCTCGGCCGCATTCCGACGGCCGAGACAGGACAGGCGCTGGTGGCCAAGCGCCTGGAGCCACACTTCCGCTCCGTGGCGTTCAAGCCGCCCTATCGGACGTGGCCGATTCACGAGGACGCGTTCGACGACGCGGTGAACTTCATGCCGCGGCAACTCCTCAAGGTCGTTGACCACCACATCCGTACCTGCGTCCGGGACGGCGTCGTCCGGGAGCTGACCACACTTGAAATGCCGGTCGACAACGGCGACGCCCCACCGGTCATACGACCGCCGGAGACAAACCTCACCGCACTGGACGAACGCTTCACCGCACTCAAGGCGGCCGCCGATATCAGCCGTCCGCTCGGAAAGGACACCGAAGACGCCACACTGCCCGGGCTGCTGTCCGCCGGACTGGAGGCGTGGATCACCGAGCGTGGCGAGGCCGGAACCCGGTTCGAGCAGGATCCGCCGCCGAGTACCAAGCCGGCGTTGCATGCCCGCCTACGCCGCACGCTCAACGAAGAGACCGAAGAGGAGGCCCACTGGGGCTTCCGGGGTGTTTCAACCGAGCACCACGCCAACGCCGTTCTCAACCGCATCCGCTCGGCCTGCACAGAAGCTGGGCTGGCGAGTGACATCGACTACCGGCGGCTGTTCCTGCTACGCAATGGTGGCTGGCCGCAGAGCCCCAAGAACGTCGAGGCAGTAGCGATGTTCGAAGGCGCCGGCGGCCGGCGCCTCGCGGTCACCGACGAGGACCTTCGTACGCTGTGGGCCCTTCGCGACCTGCTCGCCAGCAAGCCGTCGGATCTTCAGGCGTGGCTCATTGCCCGGCAGCCGACGCGTGACGTCACGTTCCTACGCGAGGCACTCGCCGACGCCGCGGCCGACTTGCCTGCACCCGATCTGGCCGCCCCGCCGGAGGTGCCGGCTCCTAGCCCGGCTGACGACAAGGCGGTCCAGCGGGGACGCGACCTCGCGCCTGCGGTTGACCTCGGACTCACGTTCGACACCGGAGCGCCGGTCTCGGTCCACCTGGAAGCACTCCGCAAGCACACCGCAATCTTCGCGGGCTCCGGCTCTGGGAAGACCGTCCTCATCCGTCGCATCGTGGAGGAATGCGCTCTGCACGGCGTGTCCGCGATTGTCCTAGATCCGAACAACGACCTGGCGCGCCTCGGCGACGCGTGGCCGCAGGCTCCGGCCGACTGGCGAGACGGCGACGCCGAAAAGGCGCGGGACTACCTGGAGAACACCGATGTCGTGGTGTACACGCCACGCCGGGCCGCCGGCCGGCCATTGAGTTTCCAGCCTCTCCCGGACTTTCACAGCTTCGTCAACGACCCGGACGAGTTCGAGGCGGCGGTCGACTCGGCCCTGGGGACCCTTGCGCCGCGTGCCAAAGTGGATGGCAAGACGAGTAAAGCCGAACGTGGTCGTGCTGTGTTGAAGGAGACGTTGGTCCATTACGCCCGACGGCATCACGAAACCACGCTGCGCGGCTTCATCGGCATGCTGGACGATTTGCCTGACGGTGTCAGTGATCTGAGCAACGCGTCAAGGATCGCATCTGAACTGGGCCAAGCACTCACCGCCGCGATGGTGATCGACCCGCTCTTCGGCGGTATCGGCGAGGCCGTGAACCCGGGTGAGCTGCTGACCCCACCTGACGGCAAACGTGCACGGGTCTCAGTGATCAGCCTGATCGGCCTGCAATCCGACGAGCAGCGGCAGAGCTTCGTGAACCAGCTTCAAATGGCGCTCTTCGCTTGGGTCAAGAAACATCCGGCAGGTAACCGGCCCCTGGGTGGCCTGTTCGTCATGGACGAGGCGCAGACGTTCGCACCTTCCGGTGCCATGACGGCCTGTACCAGAAGTACGCTCGCGCTCGCGTCGCAGGCTCGAAAATACGGTCTGGGACTGGTATTCGCCACACAGTCGCCGAAGGGGTTGCACAACCAAATCCCCGGCAACGCTGCCACTCAGTGCTACGGCTTGCTGAACGCTCCGGTCCAAATTGATGCTGCCCGCGAGATGGCCCGCGCCAAGGGCGGTGACGTGCCCGGGATCTCGCAGCTCCGTACGGGCGAGTTCTACCTGGCCCTGGAAGGCCGGCCTTTCGCCAAGGTCCGTACGCCGCTGTGTCTCAGTCACCATCCGCGGAGCCCGCTGACCATCGAGGAGGTCCTTGATCGCGCGCGCCATAGCGGTTGAAGGCGAAAGGCTCGCTGCGGCCACCACCTCGTCCGGAACCGGCGGACGCGGCACCACGTCATCCGCGGCATGTACTGCGCTGCCGTCCCACTGGCGAGCGACTCAGGCGACACATCCGGTCGGAGTCACGTCACACGGCCGCCGGGCGCGATGGACGCGCTGTGCCCGGTGGACCGGTCCACCCGGCCGTCGGTCCAGCAGGTTCCGTGCGCGTGACCGGTCGCGGTGCTTGCCTGGCTCGACGCCGAGCGGGCCACTCTCCTGGTCGTCTGTGAGCGCGCGGTCGCGTGCGGGTTCCCCGGACACACCGCGCGGCTGGGCGCCACCGTCGCCAGGTACCTCGACGTGCCCGGGCGACACGCCGCAGCTGGGTACGAGAAGGCCTGCGCTCTGGCCGGCCGAACTACGTCACGGTGACCGTGAGCATCTGGCTGCGGGTGATGGAGCCGCTCGTTCGGGCGATCGTCAGCGGGTACGTTCCGGGCGCGGTGTTGGTGTGGGCGCTGACCCACAGGGTGATGTGGCCGTCGAGAGCCCAACTCGAAGCTCTGGTTGGCTTCGTCGGATTGGCGCAAAGCGCGTTTCGAACCAGCGCGCGAAGAACGCGGCGTGCCTCCGGCCGCAACTCTCTCAGTCGGTCGCATCACTGCCGTATCCGAAACCACGCGTCTACGGCACACCGAAGTCGCAATGTCCTCACGGCGGCCATCCGAGGTCGTCGGCGGCACCGCCTTTGACATTGGTCTCACTGGGGCCGCGCAGGTCCACGACTCCATCCGCACGGGCAGCGCAACTCGGCGGAACAACTCCTCGTCAGCGTGACTCGGCAGACCGAATATCAGGCTCGCTAGGGGGCCGCTGACGGATCGAGGACACACCGTCGGACGAAACCTCTGACCAGCACGGCGATGTTCCCTAAGCCTGTGACCTGGAGGTCGCCCAGAATGAGCGACGATGTCGAGCGGAATACCTCTGACGATCCGCCACCACCGTGGGAAGGCCTTTCCCCGAGCGAGATCACGAGCGTCCTTGTTGCCGCCCCGTTCCGTATTGCTGGCTGGGCGATCGGATGGGTCATCCACGGGTTCAGCGACTGGTGGTACGGGAAGCCAAAATAGTCCGGCTGTGGGGTTCTGATGCCTGTGGCAATACAAGGCACCACGATCCGGCGGATCAGTACTCCAGCCTGGGATCGTTATGTAGACGATCAGCGATGAATGCGCCGTGATCGCCCGGCGTGCTGCGGGCACGGAGACGGCCGCCGCGTGATCATCCATGGTCTGTGAGGACAACCGAAGATACGAGGGCGGCCGCTGTGCACAGCGCAGACGCCGACGCGTGGTTGGAGGAGTTCGACCCGGCTTTTGCCCGGATCGCCGGCCACATCCTGGCGCAGCGCGCATCCAACTCCCGCTAGCGATCGGCATCCCCATACGCCGCCGAGACGATTTGAACACCGCTTCGCACCGCCCGGCGCTTCAAGCCTGTGCCGCGCAACGCCGTCCACCGACCGCGGCCGTCATCCGCTACAACGATCACGGCGACGACCGTAACGGGTCTGGGATGCCCGGGCAGCAGATTGCAGCTACCTGGCCCGTACCCGTCAAAGCACCAGCCGCCAGCAAACATCGCCGGTCATCTACATAACCATCCCGGGCTCGAGTATTAACGCTAGAGACAACTCATCGAGCTCGCGGCGATTCGTAGAGGGTTGCGGAGCAAGCCAAGGTCGCAGCGCCGAGGGTCCGGCGCCACCCGCCGATGGAGTTCATCGATGCTCGCCAAATGGCCTACTGGGGAAGCCAAAGCATCGCCGAACTCCGGCGACGCTGACCCTGGGACCCACCACCATCACCGCGGGGCGCCAATGCCTGACGGTCAGCCAGCAGGGTTCCACCGAAGATCATTTGCCGGGTTGCATCTCCACCTACTGGAGATGGGAGCGTGGCGGCATGGAGGGGCGGACGCTTTACTCGATCGGGGACCTGGCCCGGCGGACCGGGTTGCCGGTGCGCACGATCCGGTTCTACTCCGATTCCGGGGTGTTGCCGCCGACCGACCGTAGTTCGGCCAACCATCGACGCTACGACCTGACCGCCATCGCTCGTGTGGATCTCATCCGCACACTGCGCGAGCTTGGCATGGATCTC
>Ga0075429_100003419_pt1 | contig 13533 bp, 12 predicted proteins | sample RhiMetdeltSRZDD3_FD_75295 | JGI IMG/M metagenome (GOLD analysis project Ga0075429, IMG submission 75295) | Populus rhizosphere microbial communities from Tennessee, USA - Rhizosphere MetaG P. deltoides SRZDD3 | ecosystem: Host-associated > Plants > Roots > Rhizosphere > Soil | place: USA... | reverse complement strand
ATCAGCTTCAACTTCTTGAGCTCGCCGATTCTCCACTGTCGGTCCGCCGAGAGCGGGGGCGTTCCCTTGAGCGTCTCCAGCTCTAGATCGTAGGCGCGATGCTCGCCCCGGAGACGCCGGAACTCCTCGTTCTCGGCTGTCAGTCGCTCGATGAGGGACTCCTGATCCATGCGAGGCCTCCTTATGCGGTGGAGGAACCGTCACTGCAGATTTGTTGACGCCTCCTTATATCCTCGGCGCCCCTCGAGTGTCAAGGCAGCGCGCGGCCCACGAGACGCGCCTGGACGGAGTTTCTGGAAATGCGCGTTATCCCGGGCCGATCAGGTTATCCCGGCCCGATGAGGTGGACGGCGCTCGCCTTGAACGCGGCCACGATCGCCCCGCCCTCGGTCAGGCCCAGGTCGGCGGCCGACCGCGCGGTGACCGTGGCGACGAGCGGAAAGCCCACGTCGACGACCACACGGGTGGCCGGCGCCGAAGCCGTGACGCGCACGATGGTGCCGGGAAGATAGTTGCGGGCGCTCGACAAGGGCGCCAGCTCGGTCGGCAGCACCAGCGTGACGTCCTCGGGCCGGAGGCCGAGCCGCACCGTCTCGCCGACGCGCGCCGCCGCGGCCACCTCGAGCTTCCGCCCAGCCGCCTCGACCACCGTCACGCCGTCCCGCGCGATGACCAGGCCCGTCACGAGCGTCTCGACACCGACAAACCTGGCGACCTCCTCGGAGACCGGCGCCTGGAAGACGCGGGCGGTCGCGTCGAGCTGCACGATCCGTCCGGCCATCAGGACCGCGACCCGGTCGGCAAGCGCCTGCGCCTCGCCGCGGTCGTGGGTGACCAGGAAGGTGGTGACCCGGTCGTGGCGAAGAATGGCCGCGACATCGGGCAGGAGCGCGTCGCGCGAGGGCTCGTCGAGCGCGGCGAACGGCTCGTCGAGCAGCAGCACTTCCGGCTCGAGTACCAGCGCCCGCGCCAGCGCCACGCGCTGCGCCTGACCGCCCGAGAGTGTGCGCGCCCGCTGGTCGCGAAGCGGCGCGATGTTGAGCCGCTCGAGCCACCGCGAGACCCGGGTGTCCTGCGCGTCGGCGCCGAGGCCGCGGAACCTGAGGCCGAGCGCGACGTTCTCGGCCACGGTCATATCGGCCAGGAGGGGGCGCTGGAACACGGTCGCCATGCGCCGACGCTCGGCCAGCGCGCGGCGCGCGTCGACCGAACGGCCGTGAATCCGCACGGTGCCCTGCACGGGCTCCTCGAGGAGCCCGACGACGCGCAGGAGCGTCGACTTGCCACTCCCGTTCGGGCCGATCACCGCCAGGACCTCGCCCGGCGCCACGCCGAGCGTCGGCACGTCGAGGACGGTGGCGCGGTCGTAGGTGACGCGCACGCCCGCCAGCTCCACGACGGTCCGTGCGCTCACGTCGGCAGGACGTGGATCGATCCCCGGTGGATCGAGAACTCCCAGTGCCGGTCGCGCTCGATCTCGAGGATCTCGTAGACGAGCCGGGGCACCTCGACCTCGAGATCGAAGTCGCCCTGCGCCGGCGCGCCAGGCGCGTCGAGGCGCAGTCGCAAGGACCACACCATGCCGAAGTCCGACTCACCGACGATGCGCCCGCGCATCAGATTCATGTGGTGGGCGGCGTCAGGCGCGCCGCGGTCTTTGCGGATCAGCCTGACGTACTCCGGCCTGATGAAGAAGGCGATGGGGCTCTCCGGCGGCGGCATGTACGACCGCGTCGGCGAATTCACAGCCTCCAGCATGAGCCCGCGCCAGGAGATCTGGATGCGGTCGGGCATCGCCTTCACCACGGTGCCGTGCAGCACGTTGCGCAGCCCCATGATCCGCGCGACCGCTTCCGACGCCGGCTGCCACAGGAGCTCGGCGCGCGGCGCGGACTGGATGACCCGCCCGCTCTCGTAGATGACGATGCGGTCAGCGATCTGATAGGCCTCGGTGAAGTCGTGGGTGACCAGGACCGCCGCGGTCCCCCACCCGCTCAGGATCGTCCGGAGCTCGTCGCGCAGCGAGCGGCGCAGCGGCGCGTCCAGCGCCGACAGCGGCTCGTCGAGGAGGAGCAGCGCCGGATCGATCGCCAGCGCCCGGCCGAGGGCCACGCGCTGGCGCTGGCCGCCGGAGAGCTCGCCGGTCCGCCGGTGCGTGAGGCCGCCGAGGCCGAGCCGTTCCATGACCTCCGCGGCGCGCGAGAGGCGCTCGGCGCGCGGCCGGTCGCGAAGGCCGAACGCCACGTTCTGGCCGACGGTCAGGTGCGGGAACAGCGCGTAGCCCTGGAACACGTAGCCCACGCGCCGCTGCTGCGGCGGGAGATCGACGCCCGCAGCCGAATCGAAAAGCACGCGGTCGTCCACGACGATGCGCCCGGCGTCGGGGCGGATCAGGCCGGCGAGGCACTGCAGCGTGAGCGTCTTGCCGGCGCCCGAGGGCCCGAAGAGCACGGCAACACCGTCGCCGGCGGACCACGCGACGTCGAGCGTGAACTCGGGCAGCTGCTTCGTGATCTCGACCGAGAAGCGGTGGCTCATGCCGCCCTCGCGCCGAGACGGCCGGCCACCATCAGAACGATGCACGAGAGGATCGTGAGCGTCAGCACCAGCACCACGGCCTCGCCCATCTCGCCGGTCTGCACGGCCGTATAGATCGCCAGCGGTACGGTCGCCGTCTTGCCTGGAATGTTGCCGGCGAGCATGAGCGTCGCGCCGAACTCACCGAGCGCCCGCGCGAAGGCGAGGACCAGCCCGGCGATGATGCCGTTCTTCGCCAGCGGCAGCGTCACCTCGAGCGCGGTTCGCCACTCCGAGCGGCCCAGCGTGTACGCGGCCTTCTCCAGCTCGCGGTCGACCGACTCGATGGCCGCGCGCGCGGTGCGAACGAGCAACGGCAGCGCCATCACCGTCGCGGCGATCACCGCGGCGTACCAGGTGAACGCGACGCTCCAGCCGGTCCACGCGTACACCGGAGCGCCGAGCCAGCCGCGTCGTCCGAGCAGGACGATCAGGTAGTAGCCGGTCACGGTCGGCGGCAGCACGAGCGGCAGCGTCACCAGCAGATCGACCAGCGCCCGCCCGCGAAAGGCGCGGCGCGCCAGGATGTACGCGAGAGGGATCCCGAGCAGCGCGTTCAGGAGGGTCGCGAAGAAAGCGACGCGGATCGACAGCCCGAGCGCGACCAGGGCGTCGGCGCTCATCCCGGCGCGCGCCGCTGCTGGATGGTCGTCAGCGCCCAGTTGACGAGAAAGATGAGTACCAGGAGCAGGAGCGAGAGCGCGATGGCGACGTCGAAGTTTCCCTTGCCGGTCTCCAGCACCATCGCCGTCGTCAGCGTGCGCGTCTGGCCTTTGATGTTGCCGCCCACCATCATGGACGCGCCGATCTCCGAGATGATGCCGCCGAAGCCCGCCATGACCGCCGCGAGCATCGGCAGCCGCGCCTCGCGTAGCACCATCCAGACCATCTGCATCCGGGACGCGCCGAGCGCCAGCAGCTGCAGGCGGAACTCGCGCGGCACCTGTCCGACGGCGGCCAGCGTGATGCCGGTCACGATGGGCGCGGCGATGACGGCCTGCGCGAGGACGATCGCCGCCGGGGTGTAGAGCACCTCGAGGTCGCCGAGCGGGCCCCCGCGCCAGAGCAGGAGCGTCACGAAGAGCCCGACCACGACGGGCGGCAGCCCCATCCCGGTGTTCACGGCGCTCACGACGAGCCCGCGGCCGGGAAAGCGCGCGAGCGCCAGGCCGGCGCCGGCGGGAATGCCGAGACCCAGCGCGATCAGCGTCGCGCTCCCCGAGACCTGGAGCGAGAGCCAGAGGATCTCCCAGATCTCGCGGTCGGCGCCGACGATCAGCGCGATCGCCTGCCGGATTCCGCTCGCCACGAGGTCCATCGGTCGACGAGTGTACTAGAATCTTCCCGGGAGGATTACCTCATGGCTGACGAACGCAAAGGCGCAGTCACGCTCCGCGGCAACCCCATCACGCTCGGCGGACCGGAGATCAAGGCCGGTCAGAGCGCGCCCGACTTCACCGCCCTCGACAACGGGCTCAAGCCCGTGAAGCTCAGCGAGGCCAAGGGCAAGGTCGTCATTCTCAGCTCGGTGCCGTCGCTCGACACGCCCACCTGCGACACCGAGACGCGCCGGTTCAACCAGGAAGCGGCGAAGCTCGGGAGCAACGTCGAGATCTGGACGATCAGTCGCGATCTGCCGTTCGCGCAGAAGCGCTGGTGCGGCGCCGCCGGCGTCACCGCGGTCAAGACGCTGTCCGACTTCCGCGAGCGCGCGTTCGGCCCGGCGTACGGCGTCGAGATCAAGGACGGCCCGATCGCCGGGCTCACCGCGCGGGCGGTCTTCGTGGTCGGCGGCGACGGCAAGGTGAAGCACGTCGAGTACGTGAAGGAGATCGGGTCCGAGCCGAACTACGACGCGGCCCTGGCCGCGGCGAAGTCCGCCTCGAGCTGAGCTCAGCCGCCCGGCGCCCGCTCGAACACGACCGTCACCGGTTTCGCGTAGCGCCCTCTGGCGGTCGCCATCACCTGCATCGTCGCGGCGCCGATCGTCAGCGTGATCGTGTTCGGCCCTTCCGGCACGGTCACGTTGACGCCGTAGTGAAACCCCTGGCCGCCGACCATCGGTGAGAGCTTCACGGTCTGCGCCGGCTTGCCGGCGGCGCGAATCGAGGCCGTCAGCGGCAGGTAGGGCACGGGCTCGCCGGTCACCCGGTCTTTGACGAAGACCATCAGGTGCCCGGCCACGCCGGCCTGCGCGCCATGGCCGGCGTGGTCACCGTGCCCGCCGTGACCCCCGCCGCCGAATTCGAGCCGCACGATGTAGTCGCCCGCCGTCTTCTCCATGGACATCGGCCGGTGATCGTGGCCGCCGGCCGTCAGGCTCTTCAGGAACGTAACCAGGTCGACGAGCTGCGCCACGCTCAGGCTGTCGGCGTAGCTCGGCATGATCGACTTTCCATCCGGCCCGGTGTAGCCGGGGCCTTCGAGGATCACCGCGTTCGGCGACAGGATCGACTCGGCGAAATATTCCGCGGGATGGTGAGTCCCCATGCCCGTCAGCTCGGGACCCGCGTTCTTCGCGTCACCCGTCGGCTGCGGAAACTTCTCCCCCTGAACCGCGTGACACTTGTAGCACTCGAGATCCGCGAAGACCTCCCGGCCCTTGCCCGCGTCCCCGGCCGGCAGCGCAAACTTCCACCCCTGCGGCACCCCACCCATCCGATGCAATTCCTCCATCGTGACCTTCCGTCCCACGCCTTCGCCGGCCGCAGGAGCCGGCGTGGCCGGAGCCGTTGAAGGAGTCGGCGCCGGAGGCGAAGGATGCTGATGCTGCGCGCGGGCCCCCGCGACGGGAAGCGCGAGCGCCGACGCGCCAAGGCAAACCCCGACAATCACCGCCGTCGCCCGCCGCCGCCTATCGATCCCGTACCGCGTATTAGTCAAGAATCACCTCACGCCGAGTTGCTGACGGACTCGAGAAGCGAGGCGAGCGGCGCGGCGAGCAAAGCGAGCCCGCGCCGCCGCGATCCACCGAACCCGGGAACCGCGCGGCGGGGCGGCCGTGGCGGAGTGCGGCAGGGGTCGAAGGGACCCGTTCCCGGCAAGCGGCGGCGGGCGCTGGGCGCCCGGATGGAGCCCAGACGAGTGGGGCAGCGCACGGGTGCCGCGCGGTCGTCTCGACCCCTGCCGCACTCCGCCACGGCCGCCCCGCCGCGCGACGACCCGCTAGGAGAGATCGACCCAGACAGACTTGACCTCGGTATAGAGATCGAGGCCAGAAGCGCCGAGCTCTCGCCCGAAGCCGGATTCTTTGAAGCCACCGAACGGCAGCGCAGCGTCAAACAGGTTGTACGCGTTGACCCACACGGTGCCGGCCCGAATGGCGCGAGCGGCCTTCAGAGCCTTGGCCACGTCGCGCGTCCACACCGCCGCCGCGAGCCCGTAGCTGGTCGCGTTTCCCTCGGCGATCCCGTCATCGATCGACTTGAACGGGATGACGGAGAGGACCGGCCCGAAGATCTCCTCGCGCGCGATCTTCATCCGGTTGGTGACGCCGTCGAAGATCGTGGGCTCGACGAAGTAGCCCTTGCCCGAGCCGACGTTCGCGCGTCCGCCGCCCGAGACCAGGTGGGCGCCCTCCTGCTTGCCCGCCTCGATGTAGGAGAGCACGGTCTCCATCTGCTGCTTCGACACGACAGGCCCCATGCGCGTGGCCTTGTCCATCGGATCGCCGACCTTGAGCGTCTTCACGCGGTCGGTGAGCTTCGCCATGAAGTCGTCGTGGATCTTCTCCTCGAGGAACAGGCGCGAGCCGGCCGCGCAGACCTCACCCTTGTTGTAGAAGATGCCGGTGAGGGCGCCCTTCACGGCCGCCTCCATGTCGGCGTCGGCGAAGACGATGTTCGGCGACTTCCCGCCGAGCTCGAGCGAGAGCCGCTTCAGCGTGCCGGCGGCCTCGCGCATGATCCCCTTGCCCACCTCGGTCGAGCCGGTGAAGGCGATCTTGTCGACGCGCGGATCGCGCACCAGGGCCATCCCGACCTGGCCGCCCGGGCCGGTGACGACGTTGAACACGCCCTCGGGCAGGCCCGCCTCGCGCGTGAGATCGGCGAACTTGAGCGCGGTGAGCGGCGTCAGCGACGCGGGCTTGAGCACCACCGTGTTGCCGGCGGCCAGGGCCGGCGCGATCTTCCACGACGAGAGCAGGAACGGGAAGTTCCACGGCACGATCGCGCCGATGACCCCGATGGGCTGGCGCAGCGTGAACGTGAAGGCGGTCTCGCGCAGGCCGAGCGTCTCGCCGTGGATCTTGGTCGCCCATCCGGCGTAGTAACGGAAGACCTCCGCGGCGAACGGGATCTCGACCTTGCCGGAGTCGAACAGCGTCTTGCCGGTGTTGAGGCTTTCGAGCCGGGCCATCTCGTCGAGGTTCTGCATGATGAGATCGCCGAGCTTCCACACGATCCGCCCCCGCTCGGCGGCGCTCATCCGCGGCCACGGGCCCGAGTCGAACGCCTTGCGGGCGGCCGCCACGGCGAGGTCGACGTCGCGCTCGTCGCCCTTTCCCACCTGCGCGCTCGTCTCCTCGTTCGCGGGGTTGATCGTGGCGTAGGTCGCCCCGGAGACGGGCGGACGCCAGTTGCCGGCGATGAAGAGCTGATCGGTTGGCATGGCTGACTCCTGGAGGTTACTAGCGGTTTGGTTCGGTGATCACGGCGCCAGCACGCGACCCGCGCCGGGCGACTTCATGCGGCCGCCGTCCACGACGACGGCGCCATTGACGACGACGTAGGGAATGCCGGTCGGATAGCGGTGCGGCTCGGGAAAGGTCGACTCGTCCTTGACGGTGCGCGGATCGAAGATCGCCAGGTCGGCGGCGTAGCCTTCCCGCACCAGGCCACGGTCGCGCAGGCGAAGGCGCGTGGCGCACATGCCGGTCATCTTGTGAACGGCCGTCTCGAGCGGGAACAGCCGCTGCTCGCGGGCGTACTCGCCGAGCACGCGCGGAAACGTGCCGTACGTGCGCGGATGAGGCTTGCCCGGGCGGTCGCCGTCCCCCGAGTAGAGCGGGATCGAGTCCGAGCCGATCATCAGCATGGGATGCGCCAGTACCTTGGCGACGTTCTCGATGCTCTGGGAGAAGCTGACCATGCCGACCGTGCACCGCTGCTCGAGCAGCAGGTTCATCAGCGTCTCGGCCGGCGCCATCCCGGACTGGCGGGCGATCTGCGCGAGGCTCAGCCCTTCGAGCTCCCGGCGCGCGCAGGTGGCGATGAACACCTGGTCGAAGCCGATGCCGCCCTGCGAGACCGTGCCCCACCGCTCGCCGTCGATCAGACATTCCTCGACGATGCGCCGCCGCGTCGCGCGGTCGGCCAGCCGCTCGAGGAGCTTCGCCGTGCCGCCGTCGTGGGCCCACGCCGGCATCATGTTGTCGAGCTTGGTCGAGCCGGCGTTGTACGGATAGACGTCGCCGGCCACGTCAACCCCGCGCGCCCGGGCGTCCTCGAACAGGCGCAGCGCCGCGTCGATCTTCGGCCAGTTCTCGCGCCCGGACGCCTTCACGTGCGAGACCTGCACGCCGACGCCGCCCTCCTCGCCGATACGGATCGCCTCGTTGATCGAGTCGAGCAGCATCGAGGACTCGCCGCGGATGTGGGAGAAGTAGTAGCCGCCGCGCCGGGACATCGAGCGGGCGAGCGCGATCAGCTCGGCGGTGTCGGAGTAGGCGCTGGGCGCGTACACGAGCCCGGTCGAGAAGCCGAAGGCACCGGCGTCCATGGCCTCGCCGAGCAGACGCTCCATCGAGGAGAGATCGTCGGCGCCGGCCGGCCGCGCCTCGAACCCGAGCGCGGCGATGCGGAGCGCGCCGTGGCCCACGAAGTGGGCGACGTTCACGGAGGGGCGGATGGCGCGGAGGGCGTCGAGGTACTGCGCGAAGGTCTCCCAGCGCATGTCGAGGCTGGCGCCGATGCCGCCCGCCCAGCCCTGGACGATTTCACGCTGATCTGGGCGAAGCGGGGCCTGGGAGAACGAGCACATCCCCACCACTTCGGTCGTCACGCCCTGGCGCACCTTCGACTCCGCCGAGGGGCAGGCGAAGTAGAACAGGTCGGAGTGCGAGTGCATGTCGATGAACCCGGGCGCCACCACGTGGCCGGCGGCGTCGATCACCCGGGCGGCCTCGCCGGAGAGCCTCGGCGCGACGGCGACGATCCGGTCGCCCTCGACGGCCACGTCGGCGGCGCGAGCCGGCGCGCCCGAGCCGTCGACGAGCGAGCCGTTCCGGACGAGGAGGGACCAGGCCACCCGCTACTCTTCGGTGATGGTGACCGAGGTCATCTTGTCGCCCTGCTTGATGCGGTCGACGTGCTCCATGCCGGACACGACGCGGCCGAACACCGTGTACTGACCGTCCAGGTGCGGTGTCGTGCCGTAGCAGATGTAGAACTGGCTGCCGGCCGAGTCCGGATCCTGGCTGCGCGCCATCGCCAGCGTCCCGCGCACGTGCTTCTGCTTGTTGAACTCCGCCTTGATCTGGTAGCCGGGGCCGCCGGTGCCGTTGCCCTTCGGGCAGCCGCCCTGGACGACGAAGTCCGGCACGACCCGATGGAAGTTGAGGCCGTTGTAGAACCCTTTCTTCGCCAGGGTGACGAAGTTCTCGACAGTCTTGGGCGCATCCTCGGGATAGAACTCCAGTCTGATCTCGCCGCCCTTCTCGAGCGTGATGACGCCAATCTGCTTCACGATGGCACTCTCCTCAGTTCACCTTGAGCGATTTGACGCGGTCGCCGACCTTGATCTTGTCGACGACGTCCATGCCGCTGACCACACGCCCGAAGGCGGTGTACTGGCCGTTGAGATGGCTGGCCGCGCCGAGCATGATGTAGATCTGGCTCCCGGCCGAATCGGGATCGTTCTTGCGCGCCATCCCGAGGACGCCCCGCTCGAAGGGCCGCTTGTTGAACTCCGCCTTGATCGTGTAGCCGGGACCGCCGGTGCCCATGCCCGGGGCGTTCATCGGCAAGGTCTTCGACTGCGGATCGCCGATCTGGACGACGAACCCCGGCTCGACCCGGTGGAAGCGCTGACCGTCGTAGAACCCCTCCCGCGCGAGCTTGAGGAAGTTCTCCACGTGCTTGGGCGCGTCGGCCGGGAAGAATTCGAAGGTGATCACGCCGCCGTTCTCCAGAGTCATGACGGCGGTCGGCGCCTTGGCGGCCGGCTTGTCCTGGGCGAGCGCGGGCGCGGCGACGAGGACGGCGAGCGCGAGAGCGAGCAGGTGGCGCATGTGAGCGACCTCCGGTCGGCGGCTTCGAGTGGTGAAGCGCGAGCGCCATTATACATGCCGCGCGGCCGGAGCCGTCACGCCGGCGTGATACGATGGAACGATGCATCAGCGCGAGAACGTTCGTAACATTGCGATCATCGCCCACGTCGACCACGGCAAGACCACGCTTGTCGACGCGATGCTCTGGCAGTCGGGGCTCTTCCGCCAGAACGAGTCGGTCCCCGAGCGCATCATGGACTCGATCGACCTCGAGCGCGAGAAGGGCATCACGATCATGGCCAAGAACACGGCCATCACCTACCGCGGGGTCCACATCAACATCGTGGACACGCCCGGTCACGCCGACTTCGGCTCCGAGGTCGAGCGGACACTGACGCTGGTCGACGGCGTGCTGCTGCTGGTCGACGCCGCCGAGGGGCCGCTGCCGCAGACCCGCTTCGTGCTGAAGAAAGCCCTCGAGGCGAGCCTGCCGCCCATCGTCGTCATCAACAAGATCGACCGGAGCGACGCGCGCCCCGCCGAGGTGCTCGACGAGATCTACGATCTCTTCATCGATCTGGAGGCGACCGAGGATCAGCTCGAGTTCCCCGTGCTCTACACGAACGCCCGGACCGGCACCGCCACCGTCAAGCTCGCCGAGCCCGGCCGCTCGCTCGAGCCCCTGTTCGAGGCGATCCTGGCCACGGTCCCGGCGCCGCGCTTCGATCCGGAGGCGAAGCTCCAGTTCCGCGGCGCGATGCTCGACTGGGACGACTACGTCGGCCGCCTCGTCATCGGGCGCATCTTCAACGGCCGGGTTCGCCAGGCCGAGCGCGTGGCGGTCGTGCACCGCGACGGCTCGGTCGAGCTCGCCAAGGTGACCGTCCTGTACGGCTACGAGGGGCTCAAGCGCGTCGAGATCGGCGAGGCGAGCGCGGGCGACCTGGTGGCCATCGCGGGGATCGAAACCATAGAAATAGGAGAGACGATCGCTGACGCGGAAACGCCGGTGGCGCTACCGCTGATCCGCATCGACGAGCCAACTGTCTCAATGCTCTTCTCGGCCAACATCTCGCCGCTGGCCGGCAAGGAGGGGCGATTCGTCACCTCGCCCCAGCTTCGCGACCGGCTCATGAAGGAACGCCACATCAACGTCGGCATCCGCGTCGAGGAGACGGCCTCGCCCGATACGTTCCGCGTGTCCGGGCGCGGCGAGCTCCAGCTGGCGATCCTGATCGAGATGATGCGGCGCGAGGGGTTCGAGCTCGAGGTGGGCAAGCCCACGATCATCACGCGGACCGAGAACGGCCAGACGCTCGAGCCGATGGAATACCTGGTCATCGACATCCCCGAGGCGTTCATCGGCGCGGTCACCCAGAAGATCGGCCCGCGCCGCGGCACGATGGCCAAGATGGTGAATCACGGCACCGGCCGCGTCCGGCTCGAGTACCGCATTCCGGCCCGCGGCCTCATCGGCTACCGGACCGAGTTCCTGACCGACACGCGGGGCACCGGGCTCCTCAACCATCTCTTCGACGGCTGGGACGTCTGGCAGGGCGACATCGCCCATCGCCAGTCGGGCGCGCTCGTCGCCGACCGGCCGGGGCGCACCACCTCCTACGCCATCGACAACCTCCAGGCTCGCGGCGTCATGTTCGTCGCGCCCGGCCTCGAGGTATACGAGGGGATGATCATCGGCGAGAACGCGCGCGAGAACGACATGGACGTGAATATCACCAAGGAGAAGAAGCTCACGAACATGCGCGCCTCGACCGCCGACGAGGCCGCCAAGCTGACCCCGCCCCGCGTGATGAACCTCGAGCAGTGCCTGGAGTGGATCCGCGAGGACGAATTGCTCGAGGTCACGCCGAAGTCGCTGCGCCTGCGCAAGCGCGGCCTGGCCGGCCGCCGCCGCTTCTAGATCCGCCGTCTCGAGCCTCTTGACACGATCCCCGATCATGGTGGATCGTGCCGCGATCGCACCGCCTGGCCGTCCACTCGGCCAGCGCCGGCAACGCGTTTCCAGGGAGACGATATGACACGCTGGCAGTCTGCACGACTCGTATTGATCGGGCTTGGAGCAATGGCGGTCCTCGCCAGCTGTGCGCGGCCGGGTGGACCGCAGGGCGTCACGCCCGCACGCATTTTCGGATGGAAGTCGGATCTGGGAAAAGGAACGGTGTCTAGTTACGCCGAGTTCACCGCCTCCGGAACGCCCAGAGCGCTCGGCATCGTCTTCTCGGAGAGCGCGCTCGATGGTCTGCCGACCGGGGGGTCGGACGGTCATCACTGCTTCGACCGAAACAAGGACGGCACGATCGATACCGCCACCGAGTGTCTGCATCAGTACGAGCTGGTGCTCCCGTTGCCGGACGTCGTGGCGCGCAGCGGGGACATCCCATTCAAGTGGGTGCTCCTGAACTGGAACCCGGCCGGTCACATTCCGCCCGGGGTGTACGACGTGCCACACTTCGACGTCCATTTCTTCATGGAGCCAATCGCCAACGTGTTCGCCATCGCGTCGGGGCCCTGCGGGCCGGAGTTCATTCGCTGTGACCATTTCGAGGTGGCACGGCGGCCCTTGCCGACGAACTACATGCACACCGACTTCAAGGACGTGGAGGGGGCGGTGCCCGCGATGGGCAACCACCTCGTTGATCTGACGGGTCCCGAGTTCAACCAGCAGCCCTTCACGCGCACGTGGATCTACGGCGCGTACAACGGCAGGGTGACCTTCTACGAAGAGATGGTGACGCGGTCATTCCTTCAGAGCAAGCCCGACACGTGCTTCCCGATCAAGATCCCACCGGCGGTCGGGCGAAGCGGCTTCTATCCGACCCTCTCCTGCCTCCGGCACGATGCGCGATCTGGTGAGCACACCGTATCGATGGAAGGCTTCGCCTTTCGTGAGGCTCAGGCGCCGGCTCCGCACTGATCGCGATCGGGCGCGCAGCCCCCTCATAGCTGTAGCACCACGATCCCGCCGACCGTCACCGCGACGCCGACGACCGCCCGCGCGGTCAATCGCTCGCCGAGAAAGGCCACCGCCAGCGGGATCGCGAACATCGGCGCGGTCGACGACAGCACCGACGCTACCGCCACGCCTGCATGCTTGACGCCGGCGACAAACATGACCGAGCTGACCGACGTGATCACGCCCAGCACCAGGATCCGGCAGAGGGCGCTCCGGCCGCTGCCGGCGAGCGCGCGCGGGGCGCCGCGCGCCCACGGCAGGAGCCAGAGAAACGCCGAGGCGAGCGGCAGGCGGATGGCCTGCGCGGTGACCGCGTCCATCTCGGCGAGCGGCGGCTTGACCAGCACGGTCGAAAGGGCCCACGCGAACGACGCCACCGCGGCCGTCCCCACGCCGAACCAGAATCGCTCCTCCGGCGGTCGCTCGGCCCACGGCGCTACGATGAGGACGAGCCCGCCGAGCGTCACCAGCGCGCCGACGACGATCGGCAGGGTGATCGGCTCGTCGAGGAACAGGGCGGCGATCGCGGCGGCGCCCAGCGGGTAGGTCGTCGAGATCGTCATGGCGCGGGCCAGGCCGAGGGCGCGCGTGCTCTCGAAGAACACGGTGTCCCCGAGGGCGATCGCGACCACGATCGAGAGCGTGAGAAGCACCCAGGCGCTCGCGGAGATTGCGGTAAAGACGCCGGCTCCGGCCGTGGCGAGCACCCAGACGACGAGGATCACGCCGCCGATCGTCGAGCGCACGGCATTGACGCCCACGGAGCCGAGCT
>Ga0075429_100003418_pt1 | contig 13535 bp, 14 predicted proteins | sample RhiMetdeltSRZDD3_FD_75295 | JGI IMG/M metagenome (GOLD analysis project Ga0075429, IMG submission 75295) | Populus rhizosphere microbial communities from Tennessee, USA - Rhizosphere MetaG P. deltoides SRZDD3 | ecosystem: Host-associated > Plants > Roots > Rhizosphere > Soil | place: USA... | reverse complement strand
GCGCTTCCTCCTCTTCGCGCTTCGCGCTTCGCGACTCCCCTAACTCGAAGGACGAACGAACATGAGCACGGCTCCGGGTGAAACGCTGATCAAGCTCGACGGTATCAAGAAGGTATTCCTCACCGACGAGCTCGAGACCCATGCGCTCGCGGACATTCACCTCCAGCTGATGAAGGGGGAGTACGTCTCGATCTCCGGCCCCTCGGGGTGCGGCAAGACGACGCTCCTTTCCATTCTCGGTCTGCTGGACACGCCGAGCGGCGGATCGTATACGCTGGCGGGGCATTCGGTCGAGAGCCTGACGCCGTCGGAGCGGGCCCGGGTTCGCAACCGTCAGATCGGGTTCATCTTTCAGGCGTTCAATCTGATCGGCGATCTGACCGTCTACGAGAACGTCGAGCTGCCGCTCACCTATCGCGGCATGCCCTCGTCCGAGCGCCAGCAGCGGGTGACCAGCGCGCTCGAGCGGGTCGGGATGGCGCATCGGATGAAACACTACCCCTCGCAGCTCTCCGGCGGTCAGCAGCAGCGGGTTGCCGTGGCTCGCGCGGTGGCGGGTGAGCCGGCGATCCTCCTTGCCGACGAGCCCACCGGAAACCTCGATTCCCAGAATGGCGAAGCGGTCATGGAGCTGCTCCGCGAGTTGCACCGCGGGGGCGCGACGATCTGCATGGTCACCCACGATCCGCGCTACGCCAAGTGGGCCGACCGAGAAGTGAAGCTCTTCGACGGAAAGGTTGTCGAGGAAGAGGAAGCCGGATCCCGCGTTGACGTGCATCACTAAATAGCCCTCAGACGTGAGCTGTCAGCCGTCAGCCATTCGGAGCTGACGGCTGACGGCTGATGGCTGATGGCTCTCGCCAGAGCCATGTCACTCTTCTCGGATTTCCAGCACGCTGCCCGCTCCCTCGCGCGGGCACCCGGGCTGGTCGCCGTTGCCGTCGCCTCCCTCGCGCTCGGCATCGGCGCCAACGCCACCATCTTCAACTTCGTCAACGCGATCGAGTTCCGCCCGCTCCCATTTCCGGAGCCCGAGCGCCTTTTGGACATCAGCGAAATCAATCCGCAAGAGCTCTGCGACGGATGCGCCGTCGGAACCTCCTGGCCGACGTTCAGCGAGTGGCGCGCGTCGTCGAGGAGCTTTACCAGTCTCGAAGCCTACCGGGAGGAGAGCTACGCCATCGCCGGCGAGCAGGAACCCGAGCGCATCGGCGGCGCGCTGATCACGGCGGGACTCTTTCCGCTGCTCGGAGTGCGTCCGCTGCTCGGTCGTGGGCTGCTCCAGGCGGACGACCGGCCCGGCGCGCCGCCCGTGATCCTGATCGGCCACGGTCTCTGGGTGCGGCGCTTCGGCGCCGATAGCGGAATCATCGGGACCGCCGTTCGGGTGAACGGCACTCCGCGGACCGTGATCGGCGTGATGCCTCCGCGATTCCGCTTTCCCGAGTACGCCGCGCTCTGGCTCCCGATGGCGCCCGCGGTCCAGGCCATGGCTCCCGATGATCGATCCCTCGGAGTCGTCGGAAGACTTGCACCGGGCACCTCGTCCGAGGACGCCGGTCTCGAGATGGCGCGAATCTCCCGGAGAATCGCACTCCAGGATTCGGCGCACTATGCCGGGTGGATCGCCGGTGTGCATTCGCTGCGCGCCGACCTGAGCAGCGACGGAAGCGGCCAGGGATTCCTGCTTGCGCTGGCCGCCTCGGGATTCGTCCTGCTCATCGCCTGTGCGAACCTCGCCAACCTGTTTCTGGCTCGCGCCACCGCGCGCGCTCGAGAGCTGGCGATTCGCGTCGCGCTCGGCGCCAGCCGAGGGCGTATCGCCGGGCACTTGCTGGCCGAGTCGGTGCTGCTCGGGCTGGCCGGGGGGGTGGTCGGACTCACACTATCGCTCTGGGGAGTACGCCTCGTCACCCGGCTGATCGACGCCGAGCTGCCGTTCTGGCTCGTCCTGGGCACGGACTGGAGACTCATCCTTTTCACCTTCCTCCTTTCGCTGGCGGCCGGGATCGCCTTCGGCATGGTGCCCGTGCTCCGGATGGCCCGCACCGATGTGCAGGAGGTGCTCCGGACCGGCGGTTCGGGGATGACCGCGGGCCGGCGCGACAGCAGGATTCGCGGGATCCTCGCCGCGGGCCAGATTGCCCTCGCGATCGTGCTGCTGGCCGGTGCGGGTCTCCTGGTAAAATCGTTTCTCGTCGCCCGCCGTACCGACAACCTCGGCTACAATCCACAGGGCGTCCTGTCCGCGCAGATGCAGCTTCAGGCGCCGAAGTACGATGCACCCGAACAGGTCCGACTCATGCAGGCAATGCTGCTGGAGCGACTCCGGGCGCAACCGATGGTCGAAGCCGCCGCCATCGAGCATTCCGAGTTCCTCGGCGCATTCGTCGGGACCGCGAGCCGGGTCACCGTGGAGGGCGAAGACGAGGCGGTGCCGATCGGGCGTGGACCGCGCCATGGCTACGCCGTTTCCCCCGAGTATTTCCACCTTCTGGAAATCCCGCTCGAGTCGGGTCGGAGCTTCACTCCCGCCGATGGACCGGGGGCTCCGCCAGTCGCAGTGATCAATCGGAGCGCGGCGGCCGCGCTCTGGCCCGAGGGAAATGCGCTCGGGAAACGCCTCCGGCTCGATCGGGGACCCTGGATGGCTGTCATCGGCATCGTGGGGGACATCGTCGTCAGTCCGCTTGGCAGGGGCGATGCACCGCTGCTGTACCTGGCGGCGGCGCAGAGCGTCACCCGTCCGTTCAAGGTACTGCTGCGCTACCGTGGGGAGACAGCGACACTGACTACGACCCTCCGCGCCGTGGCTCGAACCGTGGACGCCGATGAACCGATCGAAGAGGTGATGACCATGGAAGAGGGACTGGCGCGATGGATTTCGCCGGTCCGCTTCATGGTCTGGTTGCTCGCGGCGCTCGGGACCGTCGCAGTGTTCCTCTCGGCGTTCGGGATCTATGGCGTCATGTCCTATCTCGTTGCGCGACGGAGCCAGGAAATCGGAATCCGCATGGCGCTGGGCGCCGAAGCGGGGAATGTCCGCCGCTATGTGATGGGACAAGGGCTTCGGCTTGCCGCCATCGGGCTGGCGATCGGCCTTCCCGTCGCGTTCGGACTCAGCCGACTGCTCCGGGGCGTGCTCTTTACCGTGAGCTCCGCCGATCCGCTGGTGTTCGCGTCCGCCGCACTTCTGCTCGCAGCGATCGCGGTGGCGGCCTGCTGGTCGCCGGCACGGCGCGCCACGCGCATTGATCCGATGATCTCCCTGAAAAGCGAGTAGCGAATTGCGAAGAGCGTGGAGGGGTTGTACCCTCCTCTTCGCGATTCGCTCCTCGCGATACCCTGAGGGTCAATGATCCAGCTCACCAACGTCGAGAAGTTCTATCAGACCGGCCCGACCCGGACCTGGGTGCTTCGCCAGATCGATCTCACGATCGGGGAGGGCGAGTTCGTCACGGTCATGGGACCAAGCGGCGCCGGAAAATCGACCCTGCTGGGTATTCTGGGCATGCTGGACGCCGGATGGACCGGGGCCTACGACTTCATGGACCATCCGGTCCACCAGATCAAGCCGAAGCAGCGGGCCGAGCTCAACCGGCTCTACATCGGGTTCGTGTTCCAGCAGTACCACTTGATCGATGACCTCACGGTGTACGAGAACATCGAGACGCCGCTCTCGTACCGGGACGTGCCGAAGGGCGAGCGTCAGGCGATGGTGGCGGACATTCTGGACCGATTCCAGATCGTGGGGAAGAAGGATCTGTATCCGAGCCAGCTCTCCGGCGGCCAGCAGCAGCTGGTCGGTGTGGCGCGTGCGGTGGTGGCCAAGCCGCGGCTGATTCTGGCGGATGAGCCCACCGGCAATCTCCACTCGGCGCAGGCGCGGGAAATCATGGAGCTGTTCCGGGGGCTCAACCGCGAGGGCACCACCATCGTGCAGGTGACCCACTCGGAAGAGAATGCCCGCTACAGCAACCGGATCGTGCAGGTGAAGGATGGCTGGGTGGTGAGGGAGTAGCGAGGAGCGAAGCGCGAAGTGGGCGTTGTTCGCGGGAAAAGGATCACAGGGCTGACGAGTCTCAGGTGTTTCGTGTGGGATGTCTCCGATACGTGGTTACCGCGATCTAATCGCTTGGCAGAAGGCGATGGACCTGGCCGATGGTGTACTCGATCTGGCGGACTTGCTCCAGCGGCCGCAAACGTTTGGATTGGTGGATCAAATGAGGCGAGCGGCCGTTTCGATTCCGTCGAACATCGCCGAAGGCCATGGCCGCCGGAGCCGTGGGGATTTTATTCGATTCCTGTCGATCGCCAACGGCTCCCTTCGGGAGCTCGAGACGCACCTCCTGCTGACCCAAAGACGGAAACTGGCGCCGTCGGGCGGGTTGGAGGCGCTGCTCGCGGTTGCCGACGAGGGGGGTCGACTCTTGACGGGCCTCCATCGCCGCTTGGTCCACATGAACAAGCCGCGGTGATGTTCCTCTTCGCTCTTCGCGCCTCGCGACTCCCTTGACTCAGCCCCTCGTCCTGATCGCCGACGACCAAGCCGATATCGTGGAAGCTCTCCGCCTCTTGCTCAAGGCCGAGGGATACCGCACGGTCACCGCGCACGTGCCGGAGGGAGTCATCACGCTGCTGGAGCGCGAGCAGGCCGATGCCGCGCTGATCGATCTCAACTACACCCGCGACACCACCTCCGGTCGCGAAGGTCTCGATCTGCTGTCCCGCCTCCGCGCCCTGGACCCCACGCTCCCGGTGATCGTCATGACCGCGTGGGGCAGTGTCGACAAGGCGGTGGAGGCGATGCGGCTCGGTGCCCGCGACTTCATCGAAAAGCCCTGGGACAACGCCCGCCTGCTCACCACGCTGCGCTCCCAGGTCGAGCTGGCGCGTGCCCTCCGGGTCTCGCAGCGGCTGGAGCAGGAAAACCAGCTGCTCCGGCTCACCGGATTGCCGGATCTCGTCGCCGAATCGCCCGCCATGCGCCCGGTGCTCGAGCTCATGGAGCGGGTCGCCCCGAGCGACGCCAATATCCTGGTCACCGGAGAGCATGGCACCGGGAAGGAAGTCGTGGCCCGCTGGATTCACGCCGCCAGCCGGCGGCGCGACCGCTCGATGGTCGTCGTCAACGTCGGCGGGCTGTCGGAAGGTGTATTTGAGAGCGAGCTCTTTGGTCATGTGCGCGGAGCCTTTACCGACGCCAAAACCGATCGTGCCGGCCGGTTCGAGCTCGCCGATGGGGGCACCCTCTTCCTCGACGAAATCGCCAACATCAGCATGGCGCAGCAATCCCGGCTGCTCCGGATCCTGCAGACCGGCGAGTTGGAGCGGGTCGGTTCCTCCCTGACTCGTCGCGTCGATGTCCGACTCATCGCCGCCACCAACGCCGACTTGCGCGCCGAAGTGGCGGCGGGCCGCTTCCGCGAGGATCTCCTCTTCCGCCTCAACACCATCGAGCTCCATCTCCCGCCGCTGCGGGAGCGCCGAGAGGATATTCTCCCGCTGGCGCAGTATTTCCTCCGCCGCCACGCGGCCCGATACGGAAAGCAGCGGGCCGGAATCTCCGCCGAGGCCGCCCAGCTCCTGCGCGGGTATGACTGGCCCGGAAACGTTCGCGAGCTCGATCACGCGGTCGAGCGCGCGGTGCTGCTCGCCCGGCTCGATACGCTGGAGGTCGCCGACTTCTCCCTGACGCAGCCGGCCGCGCGCACCGGTCTCCCGCTTTCGTCGCCGATGAACCTCGAAGAGCTCGAGCGCGAGACCATCCGCCAGGCCCTCGCCCGGCACGACGGCAACGTCAGCCTGGCCGCGAAAGCCCTCGGCCTTTCTCGAAGCGCCCTGTACCGTCGACTGCAGCGATACGGCTTGTAGCCAGCCGTCCAGCCGTCCCGCCGTCCAGCTACTTTTCTTTCGTGAACCTCGGCCACGACCGCCGCATTCTCGTCCTCGCCCTCCTGGCCGGCCTTCCCGCGCTGGCCGCAGCGGCGATTCTCCTCTGGCTGATCCCGACCTCCGGTCTCCTGCGCGCGACGGTGCTCGGCGGGCTGGTCCTCCTCTGGCTCGTCGCGGCGCGCGCCGCCCAGCTCCGCGTCATCCGTCCCCTGCAGGTCATCGCCAATCTGCTCGCCGGCCTGCGGGAGGGACATTTCACCCTGCGGGCCCGCGAAGAGGAGACCGACGATGTGCTCGGCGCCGTGCGGCGGGAAGTCAACGCGCTGCAGGAGACGCTGAAAGAGCAGCGGCTCGGTGCCCTCGAAGCCGACGCGCTGCTTCGTCGCGTGATGGAGGAGATCGACGTCGCGGTGTTCGCCTTCGATTCCGGCAGCGCGCTGCGGCTGGCCAACCGGGCCGGTGAGCGGCTGCTCGGCCAGCCGATCGAGCGGCTCATCGGCCGCACCGCAACGCAGCTCGGGCTGGAGCAGACTCTCGAAGGCGAAACGCCCCGCATTCTCGAGATGGTCGTTCCCGGCGCGGGAACCGGAAAGTGGGAGGTCCGCCGCCGGCCCTTTCGCCAGAGTGGCCTGCCGCTCGAGATGGTGGTCCTGGCGGACATCAGTCGCGTGCTCCGGGCCGAGGAGCGCCAGGTCTGGCAACGGCTGGTTCGGGTGCTCTCGCACGAAATCAATAATTCGCTCGCGCCGATCAAGTCGCTCGCCGCGACCATGACCACGCTCCTCGATCGCACCCCGCGCCCCCCCGATTGGGAAGACGACCTCCGCACCGGGCTCGACGTCATCGAAGCGCGCTCCGAGGCCCTCAACCGGTTCATGGCCACCTACGCGAGGCTCGCCAAGCTTCCGCCGCCGACCCTCGCGCCGGTGGACGTCGGGGACTGGGTCCGCCGCTCAGTACGGCTCGAAGGCCATTCTCCCATTCACCTCATCGAGGGACCCGAGGTGTCGATTCAGGCGGATAGTGACCAGCTCGACCAGCTGCTGATCAACCTGCTCAAGAACGCCGCCGAAGCCGCCCGGGAAACCGGAGGCGGCGCCGAGGTCACCTGGACCGTCGCGGACGACGCCGTCGAGGTCGAGGTGCGCGACGAAGGGCCCGGCCTCCAGGCAATGTCGAATCTCTTCGTGCCCTTCTTCACCACCAAGCCGAACGGCAGCGGCATCGGGCTGGTGTTTTCCCGTCAGGTGGCGGAAGCGCACGGTGGAGGACTCACCTTGCACAACCGGACCGACCGCCGCGGATGCGTCGCCCGCCTCCGTCTGCGGAGATCGCGGTGATGCTTCGACGGACGCTGCTCTGGTTGTCGACCCGGCCCCGGGTCTGGCGGTTCGTACGCAAAAATCGACTCGCGCGGTCCGTGGCCTCCCGCTTCGTGGCGGGAGAAACCCCGGAGTCGGCGGTCGCCGCCGCTGTGGCGCTCAAGGCCAGGGGCATCACCACGTCGGTCGATATCCTCGGCGAGAGCGTGAGCGAAGCGCCGGCCGCCGAAGCCGCCGCGGCCGAATATCACACGGTGCTCGACCGGATGGCGCGGGCCCAGGTCGAGGTGAACGTCTCGGTCAAGCCCACCCAGATGGGACTCGACCTCGACCCCGCGCTCTGCGAGCGGAACCTCCGGTGCATCATCGCCAAGGCCCGGACCCTCCAGGGGTTCGTGCGGCTCGACATGGAATCCTCGGCGTACACCCAGCGTACTCTGGAGCTCTTCGACCGGCTGCACCAGGAAGCGGACGGCGGGGTTGGCGTCGTGATTCAGGCGGCGCTCCGGCGCTCCACCGAGGATGTCGAGCGCCTGATCGCCCGCTCCGCGCGGGTGCGCCTCTGCAAGGGCGCCTATCTCGAGCCGGCAACCGTCGCCTATCCCGACAAGTCCGACGTCGATGCCCACTATCAGCGCCTGATGGAGCGCCTGCTGTCCGCGGGGAATTATCCCGGAATCGCCACCCACGACGAGCGGCTGATTCGGCATGCCCAGCGGTTTGCCGAATCGAACGGAATCGGCCGGGAGCGATTCGAGTTTCAGATGCTCTATGGCGTGCGGCGCGACCTCCAGATCCGGCTCCGCGCGGCCGGTTGGAATGTGCGGGTCTATGTGCCGTTCGGGACCCAGTGGTATCCCTATCTGATGCGCCGGCTCGCCGAGCGGCCGGCCAACATCGCGTTCATCCTCGGGAGCGTGATCCGGGAGGGCCTATCTCGCCAATCGACCCCGAGCTGACGCTGGGCGGCTACATGGCCCGGCACCAGCGCGCCTCCGCGTTCGGAGGCAGCGATGGCCATGCGTATTCCGTGGCCATCTGGGTCGATGACCAGCCCGACGCCCGCGGGCGCTACGGCGCGTCGCTGCTCTTCGTCCGCTGGACCCCGGCGGGAGACGCCCCCGCGGGCCATGTCGAATCGGGTGCGCTGGCCTGGGGCAGGACGCCGGCGGAAGCGGAGGAGCGGCTGAAGGCCTTCTCGCTGTACGACGTGAAGGCGGCACTCGACGAGGCCATCGCCGCGCAGCCGGGGGAATGGTGAGCCAGCTCAGCGGGCTGGTGCTGGAGCGGGAGGGCGGCACCTTCCGCGTGGCCACCGAGAGCGGAGAAGTCTCGGCGGTGCTCCGGGGCAAGGCCAAGCGCAGTCGCTACGACCGGGTGGTCGTGGGAGACCGGGTGCGCCTCGATGCCGGAGACGAGCAGGGGACGCTGGGAATCTCCGCCGTCGAGCCCCGGCGCAACCTGCTGGAGCGGCGTACTCCCTCGGGCCGCGCCAATCGTCCCGTCGCCGCCAATCTCGACCGGGTGTTCGTCGTGACGTCCGCGGCGGATCCCCAGCCGATTCCCCAGCTCATTGACCGGCTCTGCGCGATTGCAGAGGCCAACGAGATTCCGGTGGCGCTGGTCATCAACAAATCGGAGCTCGGATCCGCCGGCACCCTCGCGGCACGGTACCGCCATGCGGGTTATGAGGTGTTCGAGGTCAGCGCCAGGACCGGCATCGGGCTGGAGCCGCTGTTCGCGGAGCTCCGGGGCAGGGAATCGCTCCTGACCGGGGCCTCCGGCGTGGGCAAGTCCACCATCCTGAACCGGCTCCAGCCCGGCCTGGCGCTGCGCACCGGGGACGTGAGCGAAAAGAACCGGCGGGGCAAGAACACCACCGTAGCGGCAGTGCTGGTGCCGCTGCCCGGTGGGGGGTGGCTGGTCGACACCCCCGGGTTCAGCGACGTCGGGCTCTGGGGGATCGAGCCCCGGGAGCTGGCCCGCTGCTTCCCCGAGATGCGCAACTTGATCGATGCCTGCAAGTTCGCCGACTGCACCCATCGGGACGAGCCGGCCTGCGCGGTTCGCGAGGCGACCAGGTCCGGCGCCGTCGATCCGCTGCGCTACGCCAGCTACCTGACCCTGCTGGAAGAGCTGCGAAGCGAGCCCAAAGACTGGGAATAGCCCTCCTCCCTGCTCTTCGAGCTCGAGCCGGTGACCCGACGACCCTTGCAGGCGCGGTGATCGTGACGCTGATCGTGGCGCTGATGGCGGCCTACCTCCCGGCGCGCAGAGCCACTCGCGTCGATCCCCTGATCGCATTGCGCGCGGAGTGACGCGTCGTCAGGAGTCTCCTGACTGCTTGAGCGTCCAGCGACTGGCGTCGCGCCGGTCCACCTTCTCCATCATCCGGTCGAACGCCGCCTGAAGGTCGATTCCCTCCCGGTTCGCGATGCAGATCAGCACGAAAAGGATATCGGCGAGCTCCATCGGCATATCGCCGGGTGGCTCCTCCGCCTTTTTGGTCTTCTCGCCATAGCGGTGATTGATCTCCCGGGCCAGCTCGCCCACCTCCTCGGTAAGGCGCGCCATGTTCGTCAGAGGGTGGAAGTAACCCTCCTCGAATCGGGAGATCCAGGCGTCGACGCGCCGCTGGGAGTCGGTGAGGGACATTGGTCAGGGGTCAGGGGTCAGGGGTCAGTGAGGCAGTAGGTGGCGGTCGGGGTTTTCAACCTTGACCCCTGACCCCTGACCTCTGATCACTCAAAGACGTGATGATCGCTTTGCAAAAATCCGGCAAATCCCCGGGCCGTCGGCTCGTGATCAGGTTCCCGTCGACGACCACCGGGGCGTCCTCCCAGAGCATCCCCGCATTGACGAGGTCATCCTTGATCGCGTCCACACTGGTGCCTCGTTTACCCCGGACGATCCCCGCCGAGATCGGCACCCACCCCGCGTGGCAGATGAAGGCCACGGGCTTGCCGGCGTGATGGATGTCTCGGGTGAGCTGCAGCACCTTCGGAGAGCGGCGGAGCTTGTCGGGGGCGAACCCACCCGGAATCACCAGCGCGTCGAAGTCCCCGGCCGACACCTGATCCACGGTGACGTCGGGGGTAACCGGGTATCCGTGCTTACCCGCATAGGTCTTTTCGCCGAGGCCGGCGACCACGCACACCGCGCCTTCTTCCTCGAGCCGGATTTTGGGATACCAGAGCTCCAGGTCCTCGTAGAGCGCGGCAGCGAAGAACAGAATCTTCTTTCCAGTGAGCATGATCGACTCAGCGAGTAGCGAAGCGCGAAGAGCGAAGCGGGAATGGCCGTAGTATACTCCCCTCCTCGTTCCTCGCTACTCCCTAATCCCTGGTTCTATGCGCCCCCGCGACAAGATCCTCAGCAACCTGGAAGCCATCTACCGCGAATCCTTCGATCGGGCGAAGGAGGCAGCCGATGATCGCAGGATGGCCGATCTCGAAAACAGCTACATGAGGGACCAGTTGATGCTCGAGATTCTCCTCGACATTCGCGATCTCTTTGCCGTAGCGCCCGCGGCCCCCACCAAAGGCACCAGCGCCCTCGAGAAACTGGAGTCACTCAGGCGCCTGGCGCGGGGCAAGCTGTAGCAGGCAAGGTGGCATTGCCTCTTTGCCTCTTTGCCTCTTTGCGCCTTTGCGCCTTTGCGTCTCATTCAGCTCGCAACGCCACCAGCGGACTTCCACTCCCATGCCAAGGGGAAGGACACTCGTCTCCCGGTGAAACCCCTGCCGGGGCCTGGTCGTCGGGAGAGCATGACCTTCATGCGTGCGCTCGTCGTTGCTCTGAGTCTGGTGGGCGGCACCAGCCGCTGCTCGCTGTCCAGCACCGGCCCCAACGGCGATCCCGAGCCCGATCCCAGGGCCTCCATCCGCATTCTCTTCGTGGGAAACAGCCTGACCTATTTCAACGATCTCCCGTCGATGGTGGCGGCGCTCGCGGATTCCGCCGGGATCGATGGCGTGCAGGTCGCCCAGATCGCCAAACCCGACTATGCCCTCGAAGACCACTGGAATGACGGCCAGGCCCCGCGCGTCATCGAGGCCGGTGGGTGGCACTGGGTGGTCCTGCAGCAGGGTCCGTCGGCGGTGCTCGCGAACCGGGCCAATCTGAGGCAATGGGTTGCGACCTTCTCGACGATGATCCGGAGCGCGCAGGGCGAGCCCGCACTGTATCAGGTCTGGCCCCAGCAGGTGAATTTCTCCGATTTCGATGCCTCGGCCGAGTCCTACCGGCTCGCGGCCCTCGATGTGAACGGCGTGCTCCTCGCCGCGGGGAATGCCTGGCGGGCTGCCTGGGCGCGAGACCCCACCGCGCCGCTCTATGCCGCCGACGGGCTGCATCCCTCGCTTCAAGGGAGTTATCTCGCGGCGCTCACCATCTTCGGCGGCATCTTCCACCGCTCGGTGGTCGGCCTGCCGCGAGGCCTCACGCTCCCCTCGGGATTCTTCCAGCTCACCGCCGAGCAGGCCCTGCTGCTGCAACAGTCGGCTGACGAAGTCAATGCACCGTTGATCCATCCGTAACTGCTGGCCGCGGTGCTGGGCAGGCGATACGTTTCCGCCATGCCCAGACTCCTCTCCGTCATCCTGCTTGCCTTCGTCATCGCCTGTTCCTCGTCACCCAAGGCCGATCTGGTCGTGTTCGGCCGAATCTGGACCGGTGACTCCGCCAACCCGTGGGCCGCCGGGATCGCCACACGGGGCGACACCATTCTTGCCGTGGGCGACAGTGCCGCGATGGTTCCCTTGATGGGCTCCGCCACCCGCCGGCTGGGGACCGGAGTCTTCGTCACTCCCGGATTCATGGACGATCACGTCCACCTCTTTACCGGCGGGTTTCAGCTCACCAGCGTCGATCTGCGCGACGCCGACTCTCCTCAGGAATTCACCCGCCGCATCAAAGCCTTCGCCGCCACGCGGCGGCCAGGGGAGTGGATCCTCGGAGGCGTCTGGGACCACGAAAAGTGGGTCGGGACCCCTCTTCCGGATCGCTCCTGGATCGATTCGGTCACGCCCCAGAATCCGGTCTTCATCCTTCGTCTCGACGGCCATATGGCGCTCGCCAACACCCGGGCGCTGGAAGCCGCGCAGCTCGACCGCTCGGCGCCGGAAATCGCCGGCGGCTCGATCGTTCGTCGGGCGGATGGAGAGCTCACCGGTGTCTTCAAGGATGAAGCAATGGGGCCGCTCTACGCGGCCATCCCGAATCCCAACGCCGAGCAGCTCGATTCCGCGCTGGCCGGCGCGATGCGCCATGCGGCATCGCTGGGGGTCACCGGCGTCGCCAGTGTGAGCACGGGGTGGGAGGAGATTGCAGCGCTGCGCCGAGCCCGTGACCGCGGCGCGCTCACGCTGCGTGTCTCCAACTACATCCCGCTGTCTGAGTGGCGCTCCCTGGCGGATTCGTTCCGCGTCGGGGGCCCGGGTGACGACTGGATCCGGACCGCGGGCGTGAAGGGATTCGTGGACGGCTCGCTTGGCTCGACCACGGCCCTCATGTTCGAGCCCTATCGTGACGCGCCTGCGACGCGGGGCCTCTTCGTCACCCCGGAGGATTCCCTCCGTCGCTGGATCGGCGCGGCCGACTCGGCGGGATTGCAGGTGGTCGTGCATGCCATCGGCGACCGGGCCAATGCCCTGCTGCTCGATATCTTCGACAGCGTGGCGAAGGCGCACGGGCCTCGTGACCGCCGTTTCCGGATCGAGCACGCCCAGCACCTCCGCGCCGCGGAGATTCCTCGATTTGCCGCTGTGAACGTGATCGCATCGATGCAGCCCTATCACGCCGCCGATGACGGTCGCTGGGCCGCCAAGCGAATCGGACCGGAGCTGATCCGGGGCACCTACGCGTTCCGCTCTCTCCTCGACGCAGGCGCACGACTCGTGTTCGGATCCGACTGGTATGTCGCGCCCCTCGATCCGAGACTGGGCCTGCAGGCTGCCGTCACCCGGCAGACTCTGGACGGGAAAAATCCCGGAGGCTGGGTGCCGGAGCAGAAGATTACGCTCGAGGAAGCGCTTCGGGCGTACACCGTCTCCAATGCCTACGGAGTCTTCGCGGACGGGATGCGTGGTATGCTCAAACCTGGATACCGCGCCGATCTCGTGCTGTTCGCCCGGGATCTCACGAAGATCGCCCCCGACAGCATCGCAAACGTGGGCATCCTGGCCACGATTTCGGGCGGCCGGGTCGTCTGGGAAACCGCGGCCGCGCCGAGACCGTAGGCCTCCTTCGGCAACCTGACGCAACTATCTTTGGGGTCAGTTCCCTGGCTCTCTGGCTCCCTGGCTCCCTGGCTCCCTG
>Ga0075429_100003417_pt1 | contig 13538 bp, 11 predicted proteins | sample RhiMetdeltSRZDD3_FD_75295 | JGI IMG/M metagenome (GOLD analysis project Ga0075429, IMG submission 75295) | Populus rhizosphere microbial communities from Tennessee, USA - Rhizosphere MetaG P. deltoides SRZDD3 | ecosystem: Host-associated > Plants > Roots > Rhizosphere > Soil | place: USA... | reverse complement strand
ATGGCGAGCCTCGGCGAGGAGACGCGGGCGTCGTGCCGCGGCCCGGCCAATCACAACGCGGTGGCGCTGATCCTGCCGCACAAGTCGATGCTCGGCTTCAACGGCGGCGCGATCGGCGCCGACATCTACTGCGACCGCAGCGGCATCCTCTGCCGGACCCTCGCCGATTGCGCGAAGGTCCTCGACGCGCTGAAGGACGCGGTCGAGGGCTACTACGACCCCCGCGATCACTACACGACGGTGCCGCGCTCGTCGGTATTGAATACGCCCTACGCGAGCCACACCAAGGGCTCCGGAGCTCCGGGCGCCCTCAAGGGGGTACGGCTCGGCGTCGTCCGCGAGTCGATGGTCTATGCGCCGGGATCGAAGACCGAGGAGCCGATCGTCACGGCGGCGGCCCGCGAGATCCAAGCGGTCCTCGGCGAGCGCCTGGGCGCGACGCTCGTCGAGTCGGCAGATCCGCTCTGGAAGCGCGATCCCGAGCTCGAGATCATGACGACGGATTTTCGCCGCGCGCTCGCGCGGCTGGTGCCGCTCATCATGCCCGACCTGCTGTTCCGGCTGGGGCGCGACGGGCGGCCGCTGTTCAAGGAGTTCGCGGCGGCGGTCGTGCCGACCGAGTTCGTGACCGGCAAGGTGTTCGGTACCGGTACCCTGAAGCCGATCGACTACTGCGTCGAGCTCGCCGAAGGCCGGATCGCGCCGCCCGCGAATCTCGACATCGCGACCATCCAGGAGCAGGAGCTCGCGATGGCGTTCAGATTCCACGTGCCGCAGTACCTGACCCGCCGCGCCGAAGACTGGAAGGCGCGCGGGTTCAGCGAGACGCTGGTCGATTTCGCCGCGCTCAACGCGCGCTCGAAGTTCTGGGGCGACGACGGCCGTGCGGCGTTCCGCAACTGGGAGGAGGTCGCCGACCCGCGCAATCCGCTCGGCGGGCGCCAGGGTGTCGACGAGCGCATCATGCTGCGGGAGCTACTCCGGCGGGTCGACATGATGGTGCTCCTCGAAAACCGCCTGGACGCGCTCGTTCGGCTGCACACGCCGTTTCCGCCGGGAAAGATCGGCGGCGCCTATCAGCCCGGGCTCCCCGGCAATCTGCGACCCGAAACGTTCTACGGCCCGAACGCGGGGCTGACCGAGGTCTTGATCCCCGCGGGCTACGTGAGGACGGTCTACGATCCGGTGTTCGCACTGAGCCCCGAGGGCACGCGCTACGTGCCGGTGCCGTCCGACACGCCGACCAGCATTCCGGAGCCGGGTCTGCCGTTCTCGCTGGTGTTCCGCGCCGAGCCGGGTCGCGAGGACGTGCTCCTCCAGATCGCCTCGAGCTACGAGGCCGCGTCGCGGCGCCGCATTCCGCCGCCGGCGTTCGGCCCGCTCCCGGCGTGAGCGCGTGAAGCGCGCGCGGCTAGGCGCCCCGGTCGCTCCGTAGCGCGCCGACCAGCTCCCCGAGCCGCGGTAGCTCGTCGAGCCGATCGATCAGGCCCTCGATGCGCCCGACACCGTGAGCGCTCAGCACCACGCCGGCCAGCTCGCGGAACTTCGCGCGCAGCTCGTCCTCGCGGTAAGGATCCTGATAGTCGCCTCGCGCGCTCTCGCGTAGGCGCGTCGCCTGGCGGCCGTCGGTGAACGTGACGGTCACGCGCGCCGGCTTGAGGCGCGGCACCGAGGCGCTCAGCTCGGGATCCTCGCGGACGGTGACGCGCCGCCGGAAGGCGGCGATCGCTGGATCGCGAACGGCGTCGTCGGTGAAGGCGCGATAGCCGGCGGTACCGCGCAGCACGAGCGCCGCCGCGGCGTGCGGCAGGGAATACTTGGCCGCGAAATAGTTGGCGGGGTTCGGGTCACGCATGTTGGCGGCAAACCGATAGGTCGCCACGTCGATGCGCGCGATGCCGGCCGGATCCGGGCGGTGCTCGCGCAGCACGTCCTCCAGCGCGTCCAGCGCCGAGTAGATCGGGTTGCAGCACGCGCGCAGGCGGAAATAATTCCGCGCGATCTCCCAGCGCTTGCCGAGATCCTCGGTCACCGGCGCGGGCTGGAAGCCGTCACCGACGAGCTGGCCGAAGGCCTCTTCGATCGCGTTCGGCTGAGCCGCGACTCCAGCCAGCGCGAGCTCGGGCGCGAGCGTGCCGGCAAAGCCGCTCATCCCGCCGGCCACGTTCAGGGCGGTCGCGCCCGCCACGGCGTTGGTGTAGCCCGGCGTGAGGACCAGGATCGAGCCGATCCGCAGGGCCAGGCTCGTCTGCTCGGCGGTCAGCCCGCGCAGTCGAGCCCCGGCGGCGACCGCGCCGAGCAGCGGCGCTTGACCGTTCTGATGCGCAAGGGGCCGCGCCGTCAGCCCTGCGCCGACCCGGGCAGCGACGTCGTAGCCGAAGATCAGCGCGGCCAGGGTCTCGCGGCCCGATCGCTCCAGCCATTCACCGCTGGCCAGCGCCGTCGGCAAGACCTGCACCGCGCCCTGGCACGACACGTAGCGGTGCCCCTCACAGAGCTCGATCGAGCGCCCCGCTAGTCCGTTCAGCAGAGCCGCGGTGCGCGGATCGCTCGTTGCCCAGCCCGGTGCGTAGACGGTCGCGCCGCGGCCGCCCGTCGCGGTCAGGCGCGTCCGCGCTTCCCCGACTTCCGGTTGCGCCGAGCCGGCGAGAATCACGCCGAGCGTATCCAGCAGGACGAGCTTGGCGTGTTGGCGAACGGCCGTGGGAATCGCCTCCCACGGCGTGGTGGCCGCGAAGCGCGCCAGCTCCTCGATGGCTTCCCCCATTGCGATCTCCCTTGATGCTCAGCGCTGATTGAATCGCCAGCGGCGAAAGACGTAGCCAGGGTCGGAGCCGGTTCGTCCCTCGCCGATCAGACGAGCGCCCTCGGCTTCGAAGTCGAAGATGCGCCGGACCTCGCGATGCTCGGTGGGCTCGACGTGCACCTCCGTGACCGTCACGAAGATCTCGTCCAGGAGCTGGGCCCGATGCAGAGACTCCAGCACGACGGCGCCGCCCTCGCAGTCGAGGTAGCGCACCCCGAATTCGCGGAGGAGGCGCCGGTGCGCGGCGGCGAGCCCGGCCGCGTCGATCTTCTCGTCGGCGGCCACGACGATCGCGAGGCGCCTGTCGCCGCCGCCGCGCGAGCGGAGAGATTCGGCTCCCGCGCCCGTCGTGATCACCACGACCTCGAGCCCGGGCGTATTGAAGATCGGCGCGGCGAGATCCAGCCGGCCCGATTCCGAGTACAGCACCTGGAGCGGAAACCGAGCGAGCCCGTGACGCTCGCGGAATCGATAGAGGGCATCGCCGAGGCCTCCCGCGATGTCCGGGGTTCCCAGGAGATCGGGCTGATCGCGCAGGGTTTGAGCGCCGAAGGAGACGGCGTCGCCGCACGCACGGAGATAGCGCATCAGCTGAAGATCGGCCAGGCGCCCGGGCCGGCTGAAATCGCCACCGGCGATCGCGCGGACAGGATCGTCGTGCGGGCCCGCGCGCTTCCAGGTGAGGATGCCGTTGGCCGACGCGATCACGTTGGCGTAGATCCAGGGACGATCGGGCCACGGCGGCGGGAAGCCGAGCGCCTCGATCCGATCGGGATCGGGCGAGATCGAGCCGTACGTCAAGCGCGTCTCGGTGTTCCGAGACCACGAAACGCGCGCTCGATCTCGCTCGATCACTCGGGAGGGGTCCGCCGGCGGCGAGCGTCTGCCGACGCTCGCGGCTCGGTCTAGCGCCTCATGCCCGTCGGCTGCGGAACGGGAGCCGGCGCGACGCGCCGCCCGAGGGCCAGGTAGACGCCGCCGGCGACGACGATGCCGACCAGCCAGCTGAGATCGGCGCCGCCCAGGAGCTTGGTCGAGATCGGCCCCTGCAGCGCGGGGACCAGGCCGTCCTCGACCGACCAGCCCGCCACCAGACCGACGACGAACGCCACGATCGCGCCCCAGTTGACGTCGCCATACGCGCTCTCGTCGGGCTCGCGATAGAGCTCGTCGACGTCGATGCGCCCGCGGCGCACAATGTAGAAGTCGGCCAGGACGACGCCGGCCCACGGGCTCATCCACAGGAGCAGGCTGATCATCCAGTTGTCGAAGGCCTTGGCGAACGAGGGCTGGAAGACGAAGTAGATCGTGACGATGTAGCCGACGACCCCCGCGATCAGCGCGATCGCGGTGCGCGAGAGCTTGAGGCCCATGCTGAGCGCGGCCAGCGCGGCCGAGTAGACGTTGAGGATGTTCGTGGCGACCGGACCGTGGAGCACCATCAGGAGCACCAGGATACTCGTGACGCCGCCGAAGACCGCGCTGACCATCTTGGCCGGATCGGTGTCCTTCGTCACGCTGGCGACGGTCGCGCCGAGGATGGCCAGCCACACCGTCGGCACGAACATGCCGATGTAGCTGTACCAGAACACGGCGGCCGACGAGACCGAGCGCGGCACGAAGCGCGAGTAGTCCGACGCCCAGGTGACCCACGAGATGCCCCAGCCCACGCCGATGGCGGTCATCAGGAGCGAGATCATCGCCAGGTGGGCGGCGGGCGGCAACGTGCTCGTGAGGTTCCAGTTGACGACCCCCGGCCGGCTCCAGGCGAGGATGCTCATCAGCACCATGATCGCGGCCGTGATCGGCACCGTGTACTTCTCGAAGGTGCGGATCGCGTAGAACCCATAAATCCCGATCAGCACCTGGATCACCATCACGACGGTTGCGACGACCAGATTGCTGAGCCACGTATCGCCGATACCGAACTGGCCGAGGATCGCGACGGCGATCTTGACGGGAAAGTACGTGTTGACGCCGATCCAGCCGAGCGTCATCAGGAACATCAAGGCGCTCGGCAGGTAGGCGCCGCGCCGGCCGAACGCCGAGCGTCCGAGCACCATCTGGTTGACGCCCGTCTTGTGACCCATCACCGTGAAGGCCGCGAAGATCGCGCAGCCCACGATGTTACCGATCACGACGACGGCGATCGTCTCCCAGAGGCCCAGGTTGAGCACGATGCCGAGCGCGCCGAGGGCCCAGTTGATCGGCGCGATGTTGGCGCCGGCCCAGATCCACATCTGTTGCGGTCCGGTGGAGTCCTTGTCGGCTTCCGGGATGGGTTCGATGCTGTGGACGTCGACCTTGAGTTCGGCTCGGGTGTCACTCGCCATGGGTTCCTCCCCTTGCCTGCCGAAGGTGTCCGGGCGTCGTCGGCGCGATACTGCGCCGCCGCCGAAGACACTGTCAAGGCAGGCGACCGGGGAGCCGACTGGCTCAGAAATGACCTGGGGCGGTCACAGATGCAACGGTCGAGTCGTGCCGAATCGCCGGGACCGCCGCGGAACCCCTTGATCCATTTGTAATGTTATTTCGGTATCACTTTTGCCTCAGGGATCTTCTATGGGTGGTTTCGAGGCTCGACACGCTAGGCGCCCGTCCATCGTGGCGCGATACGCCGCCCAGGTCGCCCAGTGGCTGCGCGAGGATCCGGCCATCTCGGCGGTGGAGATCCTGCGTCGCGCTCAGGCGGTCGGCTACAGCGGGGGCAAGAGTGCGCTCTACGAGCTGGTCCGGAGGGTCAGAACCCTGGACGAGCGGCCGGGCGGCTCACGGCAGCTCATCGTCGTCGCGCCCGATCGAGAGCACCTTTACAATTTCTTCAAGCGCGCTTTCGAGGGCAACGCGACCGTTCAGGTGATTCTCGATCGCCGGGCGGAGCGACGGCAGGACGGCGCGGCCGCCGAGGCCAACGCCGCGCGTCGCCCGCGTAACCGGCGCCTGCCCCAGCGGACCGACGGGCTCCTGCGCGCGATCGGCTGGACAATCGTCCGCCTGCGCGGACCGAAGGTTCGCCGAAATCCAGCCGGCCCCGCCGCTTCCTGACGCCCCGGCCTACGCCTCGGCTGGCACCCGCTCGAACCGGTCGAGGCTGTCGGCGAGCCAGCGCGCCGCGGCGCCGCCGAGCACCGCCATCACGACCGTGATCGACAGCGCCGCGATGATCGTGCCCGCTCCGGGCATCATCGGCGCAAACGCCGGCGTCCGACCGATCGTGAGCGCCCAGAGCATGAACACGCCTACCGCGTAGACGACGGTCGCCCGCATCGGGCGGCGCCGCGGATCGACCGCTGCCAGGAGCAGTACCGGTCCCAGAGTCAGGAAGCGCGCGAGCGGTCCGCCTGGCACGCCGCCGGGGGTGCCGCCGTTCTTCCGTGCGATCGCGTGAGAGACCGCGATCGGCGATGTCGGATCCTTCGCGATCTCCTCCTCGATGACCGACACCGGCCGGAGGATCTCGAAGCCGATGCGCGCGATGTTCGCCCCGATCGCGCCGAGCGCAATGCCGACGATCAGCAGCACGATCGGCGTCGAGCGCCGGCCGGTGAGGCGTACGGCCGCGATCAGCGCCAGCGGCAAGAAGAGCGCGGCGAGGATCGGGTACGAGTAGAACCAGAGTCCGCCGTAGAGATACGCCAGGCGGCTCGCCGGGCGCAGCCCGATCGAGAGGCTTCCGTAAAAGCTGGTCAGCGCGACCACGAGCGCGACGTAGCGCGGCCAGCTCTTCGCCGGATACGCCTCGCGGGCGATCAGCGCGCATCCCAGCGTGTTGATCGTGACGCCGAAGAGCCCGAGCAGGTGCGGCGGGCTCCACAGGGTGACGTCGATCCCGAACAGGCGGTGCCAGAGGTCATCGATCGGCGCGGCGATAACGGTCAGCGCGATCCCGCAGGCCGCGAGCAAAAACCCCGGCGTGCCCGTGACCCCGAAGACCCGCTCGGTGCCCCTGGCCGCGCGGGCGCCGCGCAGGGATCGCCAGGTGTCGAGCGCCAGCACGCCAAAGCTCGCCAGCACCATCAGGGTCACGCCGCCGTAAGTCATGACGTGTGGCGGGATCCAGAACGAGTCACGCCCGATCCGCACGTGCCACTGGATGTCCCATTGCACGCCCCAGGCGGCCACGAGGTTGGCGCCAAGCAGAACCCAGAGCGCGGCGCGGTAGAGGCCGAGCGAGTCGACGCGGGCGGTCGTTGACATCTCGGTCGAGCGTTCGAATAGCGCGGTCGGGATCGAGCTCATCGGTGCTTCTCCTGTTCATGGCGCGCCTTGGACGACGACGGCCGCAGGTACGTGCCCAGGCGCCGCAGGAAACGCGCCTGGCGTTGCTGGAACCCGGCGTCCGACGGTCGCGCGCCGGTGACCATGCGCACGAGCTGCGGAAACGCCTGCGGGAAGATCGTGAGGGCCATGAGTGCGAGCACCAGGTGCTCGGCCTCGAGATCCTGGTGCAGGTGACCGGCGCGCTGCGCGTCGCGCAGCCGCTCGGCGGCCTCGACCCACGCCTTGCGGCGCTCCTCTTCGGCGACCGCCTTGCGCTCGCCGGTCCCGAGGGCCTCCCACTGCATGAGACGGAACCCGTCGGCGCGCTCCAGGACGCGCGTGAAGAGAAACGGCAGGAGCTCGGCCGGGTCGGCGGGCGCCGCGGCGACCAGGTCGAGGTTCGTCGCGATGCCCTCGCGCAGGACGGCGCGATAGAGCGCCTCCTTGTCGCCGAAGTAGTGGTAGAGCATCCGCTTGTTCACGGAGGCCGCGCGGGCGATCGCGTCGACGCGCGCGCCGGCGAAGCCCTTGGCCACGTACTCGCGGCGCGCCGCGCGGAGGATGCGCTCGCGGGTACGGACCGGATCGCGGCTCGAAGTAACCATCTGGATACTAAACAGTGAGGCGAGAGTAACTGTATGGTTACTTGCTGTCAAGCGGGCGGCGGGGCTGGGGCGGGGGCCGGGGACGGGTGGATGGTGCCGGGCGGCGGGGATCAGCCGCCCGGCTCGGCGGGTGTCGCGTCAGGCCTTCGTGGCCAGGCCCTTGCGCTTCACGTAGCTCCAGAGCTTCTTGGTCATCTCGGCCGGGCCGATCGGCGTGGCGCCGAACAGCGACTCCAGGCTGTCGGTGCGGCCCCGGAAGCTGATCGCGTAGCCTCCGAACGCGGGCTTCTTGCCTGCCTTCTTCGTCATGGGTTCCCTCCTTTCCTCCCGAATTGAGTCCCTTCGCACCAATGACTACCACGCGCGGTGGGCAGGACCAAAGAAAACGACGAAATCTGGGGTCCGTTGCCCCGGTGTCGCCCTCGCGCCCGCGCTGCCGTATGGTCGGACGGCATCGAGTCGCCAGACGGGAGGGCCGGACCGTGAACGAATTCCAGGGAAAGAGCGTGCTGATCACCGGGTGCGGGCGCGTGCGGGGGATCGGTCGCGCGCTGGCCGTCGCGTTCGCCGCGGCCGGAGCCGACGTGACCGCGACGGATATCGCCGCCGGCGGAACGCGCAACGAGAACGAGGAAGGGCTCGAGGAGATCCGGCAGGGCTGGAAGGGGCTCGAGAGCCTGGCCGCGGAGATCCAGGGCATGGGGCGGCAGGTGCTCACGCTCGTCGGCGACGTGAGCCGCCCCGCCGACGCGGAGCGCTTCGTGGCCGAGTCGCTGGCGCGGTTCAAGCGCATCGACGTGCTCGTCAACAACGCGGCGGCGCCCCACGGCGCCGATCGCCGCCTGGTCTGGGAGGTGCCCGAAGAAGCGTGGGACCTCGTGCTCGACGTGAATCTCAAGGGCACGTTCCTCATGAGCCGCGCGGTCATCCCGCACATGCTGGCCCGCCGGAGCGGGCGGATCATCAACATGGCCTCGGTCTCGGGCAAGCGTGGCACGCCGCGGCGCGGCGCCTACACCGCATCGAAGTTCGGCGTGATCGGGCTCACGCAGGTCCTGGCCCAGGAGCTGGCGCCCCATGGGATCACCGCCAACGCGATCTGTCCCGGCAGCGTCGACACGAGCCGGCGTGAATCGACCTCGCGGCGCGACCGCGCGCTCGCCGAGCAGACCCCAGGTGCGCCGGTGCTCGGCCTGCCGCCGACCGGACGCGTGGCGCGCCCGGACGACATCGCGCGTCTGGCGCTGTTCTTCGCCTCAGAGCAGAGCGACCACATCACCGGCCAGGCATGGAACGTCGACGGCGGGTCCGTGATGTCGTGAGACGCCTCGGCGGCGTTGACTCCTGCGCGAATCTCTTCCACCATCCAACCGCCGTGAGGACGATCCCGTGACGAGCGTGACGCGGTGAGCGACGACAAGCCGCCGAGTCCGCTGGATGCGGCGGCCTGGCGCCAAACGATTGCCGCGATGCACGCCTCCGGGCGGCAGGCCGTGCTGGCGATCACGGGCGGCGGCACCGGCGCGATCGCCGAGCTCCTGCGCGTGCCCGGCGGATCGCGTTTGCTCCTCGAGGCGCTGGTGCCGTACGACGCGCGGGCGCTGGCGGGCTTCCTCAGCTTCGAGCCCGAGCAGGCCTGCAGCGCCGAGACCGCCGTGGCGATGGCCCAGCGCGCGCGCGAGCGCGCCGGGAAGCTCGCGCCGACCGGCGCCCAGCTCGTCGGCCTTGGCGCCACCGCGGGGCTCGTGACCGACCGGCCCAGACAGGGTGAGCATCGGTTTTACATCGCGGTCGCCACCGGTGCCGGCACCGACCACTGCTCGATCGTGCTGGCCAAGGGCCGGCGAGATCGGTCGGGCGAAGAGGATCTCGTCACGCGGGCGATCGTGCTCTGGCTCGCCCGCGCGTGCGGCGTTCCCGTGCCGTCTCCGCGAAACTTGCTGGACGCCGACGAGCACTACGCCGAGGCCGTGGTGCAGACCGGCGATCTGGTCGACCAGCTCCTGGCGGGCGGTCTCGCACGGGTCACGGCGTGGCCCGACGGCCAGCTGGTGCAGGCCGCGCCACCGCCGAGCGTGATCCTGCCCGGCTCCTTCAACCCGCTGCACGCCGGGCATCTGCTCCTCGCGCGCGTCGCGGAGGACATCCGCCAGCAGCCGGTCGCGTTCGAGCTCGCGGTGATCAACGTCGACAAGCCGCCGCTCGCCGCCGGCGAGGTGCGCGACCGGCTCGCGCAGTTCGCCTGGAAGGCGAGAGTCGAGCTCACGCGGGCGCCGACCTTTCTGGAGAAATCGCGCCTGTTCCCGGGGGCCACGTTCGTGATCGGTGCCGACACCGCCGAGCGCCTGGTGGCGACGCGCTACTACGGCAACGAGGGGCGAATGGCCGCGGCGCTGCAGGAGATCGCCGACCGAGGCGCGAGCTTCCTCGTGGCGGTGCGAATCGACGCCGGCGGCCGCGTGCGCTCGCTGGCCGACGTCCCCGTGCCGAAGCAGTTCGCCGGGCTCTTCGCGGCGATCCCGGAGAGCCGGTTCCGCCTCGACTCCTCGTCCACGGACATTCGCGCCCGGCGGCAAGCCGGGCCCTGATCAGGCGGGCAGCGGCGGCTTGCCGAGCACCAGGTCGGCGGCCTTCTCCGCGATCATCATCACGCAGGCGTTGATGTTGCCGGAGACCAGATCCGGCATCGCAGAGGCATCGATCACGCGCAGTCCGTCGACGCCGCGCACGCGCAGCGAGGGATCCAGCACCGCGTCCTCGCCCGTCCCCATCGCGCACGTGGCGCACGGGTGGTGCGCCGTGATCGCGGTGCGGCGCACGAACGCGTCGATCTCGGCGTCGGTCCGGCACTCCGGCCCCGGCGCGGTCTCGCGGCCGCGAAACTGCTCGAGCGATCTGCACCCGGCGAGGTCGCGCCCGAGCTTCACGCCCTCGCGGATCGTGCGAACGTCGTGCTCGGTAGCCAGGAAGTTTTGCGCGATCCGTACCGGGGCGCTCGGGTCGGACGAGCGCAGCCGTACGACGCCCCGGCTCTCCGGATGCAGCATGACCGGACGCAGGCCGAAGCTGTCGGCGTATGCCGGCTTGATACCAGGCAGCCACGGATGGGCGCGCGGCGGCGCGCCGCGAAACAGGAACTGGATGTCCGGCACCGCGAGCTCGCGCCGCGTCTTCAAGAAGGCGTGGAGGCGACTCGGCAGCACCGTGCCCGGTCCGGTCCCGAGCACGTACGCGCGGGCCATGTTGAGCGCCGCCCGATCCAGGCGCATCGCGGCGTGAAACGGTCCGGGGGCGCGGCGGAGATGGTGTACGTCGACCGTGAGGTGATCCTGGAGATTGCGCCCGACGCCGGGCAAGTTCACCTTCGGCTGGATCCCGATCTCGCGAAGGTGCGCGGCCTCGCCGATACCGGACAGCATGAGCAGCTGCGGCGAGTTGAACACGCCGCCGGCGAGCAACACCTCGCGTGCGGCCGCGACGTGATGGATCCGTCCGGCGCTCGCGTACTCGACGCCTCGCGCGCGCGTTCCCTCGAGGATCACGCGGGTCGCGAGCGCGTTGATCTCGACAGTCAGGTTGCGCCGGCTCAGCGCGGGTCGCAGGAATGCGACCGCCGCGCTGCACCGCCGTCCGTTCCGGATCGTCCACTGGCCGAGACCGAACCCTTCCTGCTCCTTGCCGTTGTAATCCTCGGTGAAGGGCCAGTCGGCCTCTCGCGCCGCGCCGAGCCATGCCTCGAAGAGCTGATCGCGATTGCGCGAGTCGATGACCGAGAGCGGCCCGCGGCCGCCGCGCCAGGCGTTTTCGCCCCTCTCCCACGTCTCGCATCGTTTGAAGTAGGGCAGGACCTCGGCGTACGACCAGCCGGTGCAACCGTTTCGCGCCCACCGGTCGTAGTCGCCCCGATGGCCGCGCACGTAGGCCATCACGTTGATCGACGAGCTCCCGCCGAGCACCTTGCCACGCATCGCCTCGACGCGGCGGCCATCCAGCCGCGGCTCGGGCTCGGTGTCGTAGCCCCAGTCGAACATCCGGTGCTCCCAGATCTTGCCGAGCCCGATCGGCACGTGGATCAGCGGATGGGTGTCGCGGCCGCCGGCCTCCAGGAGGAGCACACGTGCGGTAGGATCAGCGCTGAGCCGGTAGGCGAGGACGCAGCCCGCCGAGCCGGCGCCGACGATGACGTAGTCGTAGCCCGTGCGATCAGCCATCGCGATACGCGACGGGCGATCGAACCGGAGGATTGAGATGGCGATACTCGAGATCTCTCCCGGCGTGAATCTGCACTACCTGGTCGACGACTTCACCGAGCCCTGGACGGAGCCCGCCACGATTCTCCTGCTGCACGGCAACGCCGAGAGCGGCCGGGCCTGGTACGCGTGGGTGCCGCCGCTGGCGCGGTGCTTTCGCGTCGTGCGGCCGGACATGCGCGGCTACGGGGCGTCGACCCCGATGCCGCGTGATTTCAAGTGGTCGCTCGACGTCGTCATCGACGACTACGCGCGGCTCATGGACTCGCTCGGCGTCCGGCGCTTCCACCTGGTCGGCGCGAAGATCGGCGGAATCATCGCGCGGGCTTTCGCCGCGCGCCGGCCGGAGCGGCTGAGAACGCTGACCGTGGTCGGCTCTCCGCCGCCGCTTCGCAAGGGCGCCGAGGGGATCCCGGCGCTGACCGAAGAGTTCGAGACCAGGGGCGTCGAGCACTGGGCCCGCCGGACGATGGCCGGACGCCTCGGCGAGCGGTTCCCGGCCGCCGGCATGGAGTGGTGGATCAAGTTCATGGGACGCACGCCGGTGTCGACGATCGTCGGCTTCAACGCGGCGATCAACTACTCCGATATCCGAGCCGACCTGCCCCGGATCGCCTGCCCGACCCTGGTGATCACCACCGAGCAGAGCGGCCTCGCGTCGGTGGACGAGACTCGCGCGTGGCAGCAGACGATCAAGGACTCCGAGCTGCTCGTGCTCCCGGGCAACTCGTTCCACGTCGCGGCGAGCGACGCGGAGCGCTGCGCGCAGGCCACGCTCGACTTCATCGATCGCCGCGGCGGGGCCTGAGCGCGACGGGCGGGGACCCACGGCTACCGGACCTCGACCAGCTCCAGCGCCTCGCGGCTCGGCCCCTCGACCATCACGGCGCGCGTGCCGCCGAGGCGGTAGGGCTCTTCGAGGAGTCGCACGCCCTCGGCGCGCAGCTTAGCGACCCACGCGTCGAGATCGGTCACCGTGAGCGCGATGTGGTCGTAGAGCTGGCCGCGCGAGCTCGCCAGCGGCTTGTCGTCCTGACGCATGTAGCAGGGCAGCGCGACGTCGCCGAACACGACCGCGGCCGACGGAGATCTGAACATCCCCTGGCGCTCGAGCGCGGGCCACGAGCGCTCAGGGCCGCGCGGCACCTGACACGTGGTCTCGGTCATCCCCGCCGGAGTCGTCCGCCCGGCGTAGACGGGTGCGTTGAGATGTTTCTGGTACCAGAGCTGGGCGCAGAACGGATCGTCGTGGAACATGTGGACGTGGTTGAAGCGCTCGGCCGGATGATTGCCCGCGTACTCGACCAGCGCGTTGTCGGGGCCCCGCATGTAGCCGAAGCCGCCGCTGCGCGCGGGCTGGATGCCGTTGGCTTTGGCCTCGGCGATCTGCGCCCGCGTGCGCCCGGGCACGCCGCCGGTACCCGGCCACGTATCGCTGCTGATGAACACCTCGCCGCCCTCGTCGGTGGTGTAGAGCGGAAGGAGCTTGAGGTTCTTGCGGCTCTTGTAGGTGTCGAGGCTCTTGCGCGTGTCGGTCACGTGCCAGCCGAAATGCCAGATCGCGCTCTGCGGCGACGTCGGCGGCGGCGCGGCGACCTTCGTGAACAGGACCAGCAC
>Ga0075429_100003416_pt1 | contig 13538 bp, 13 predicted proteins | sample RhiMetdeltSRZDD3_FD_75295 | JGI IMG/M metagenome (GOLD analysis project Ga0075429, IMG submission 75295) | Populus rhizosphere microbial communities from Tennessee, USA - Rhizosphere MetaG P. deltoides SRZDD3 | ecosystem: Host-associated > Plants > Roots > Rhizosphere > Soil | place: USA... | reverse complement strand
CTTTAAAATAATTTTTTTCATAAAAAGTTTTTTGGACAGGCAATTTAGCTAAAAAGTCAATGCGTTTTATTTTAATTGTAAAAGGACAAAATTTGCGGCATCCTTCGCTCGTAAAGAAAAATTCTTACCGGCTTCGACCCATATATAATGACTAGGTTTTAAAATGCGATGGTGTGTTACGCCGTTTATAGTATAATCGATGACGGATCCTATTTGACTTACTATCAGATAACCCCTGGCCGATGCTGGTAATTCAAGGGCATTGCCTGTCTTCAGATCAAGGGTATAGCCATTTACCTGCTGTTCAATGAACAGCAATTTTAAAAATGGATTTTGTAAAACGGGTATATTCTTTCTGTGTTTTGAACCGGTAAGTTCAATATCCATTACATGAAACCAACTGGTATCTTCATTCCACACACGATGAATGCGTGGAGTGTTGATACTATCATAGTCAATAACTCCTGTAATATTGGCGCCTTTTTGAGGTTGACCGCCCAAAATTTGGGAGCTTACTGTTGTATTTGTAAAAACTATAAATACAGAGGGAGTGTTATGTAAATGATATAAAGTGGTATCGCCTGGACCCAAGTAAACATCAAGAATACGTATAAGATCATTTTCAAAAACATTGTGATGTCTTGGCTCATCTCTTACCTGTACTTGTGCAGAGGAAGATAATGAAAAACAGATGGCGAATATAAACAATATGTTTTTCCGCATGATTAAAGATAGTTGTCTTTAAAATAAAAATGATAACTGAAACATAGTTTGATAAATTTGGATACAAATAGTAATAATGATAACAGTAAAAGGATATGCGGCAACAAGCCCGGCTGCTCAACTAGCTCCGTTTAGTTTTGAAAGAAGAGACCTCAGAGAACACGATGTATTAGTTGACATTTTATTTTCAGGTGTTTGTCATTCTGATCTGCACCAGGTAAGAGATGAATGGGGAGGATCTATTTATCCAATGGTGCCGGGACATGAAATTGCAGGTAAAGTGATAAAGATCGGCAGCCATGTAAAGAAATTTAAAGTTGGCGATACTGCGGGTGTTGGTGTCATGGTTGATAGTTGCCGTTATTGCAAGCCTTGCAGTAATTATATGGAACAATATTGTATTGAAGGAATGACAGGAACTTATAATAATTATGAAAGAGACGGCATAACATTAGCGCAGGGAGGTTATAGTACTCAAATAGTTTGTGATGAAAGATGGGTGTATCATGTTTCTGATAAGTTAGACCTTGTGGGAGTAGCTCCTTTGCTTTGTGCAGGTATTACAACTTATTCGCCGTTGAAATTTGCGAATGTAAAACCGGGTGATAAAGTAGCCGTAGCGGGATTGGGAGGACTTGGACACATGGCTGTAAAATTCGCTGTTGCCATGGGGGCAGAAGTGACCATGCTGAGCACTTCTCTTTCAAAAGCAAATGATGCCAAACAACTCGGCGCACATCATTTTGTATTGAGCACTGATGAAATTGCCATGAAAAAACATCATAGTCTTTTTGATATGGTTATTGATACTATCAGTGCTGATCATGACTATGAGATCTATCTGAAGCTGCTTGACCTTCATGGAAAATTATTGGTGGTTGGGTTGCCAAAGGACGAACCTCATGTAAATCCATTTGAGTTAATCAAGAATCGTCGCAGCATAATTGGATCAATGATCGGTGGAACTGTCGAAACACAGGAAATGCTTGATTTCTGTGCCGAAAAAAATATAATAGCCGATGTGGAAGTGATACCCATGCAAAAGATCAACGAAGCTTATGAAAGACTTTTGAAAAGTGATGTGAAATACAGGTTTGTAATTGATATGGCAAGTTTGAAATAGGCAATTATTTTTTCTGAGATCCCAGCCAAATTAATGCATCGACGATCATTTTATCCTGTATATCATTTCCAAACTGGAATGATAGTTCCTTGTTTGTTTTATTGTCGTAATCAATATCATTATGCCCCATGTTTATATAAAGCATTTTATATTTTGTATTTGTCCACACTACAGGATAATAACCACTACGCCATATTTCAGATTGTTTAGGACCGTTGCCAAGGGGAAAGCTTGTGACATCAATTGACAAAAGAATTTTAATATCAGGATTTAGACGAATATCTTTTTCCCACCGATACCATTCATTAGGTGAAGATTTAAAGCGCCCCGGTAAATTTTTTGTAACCGGATGTGTGCTATCTTCTACACGAAGAATTGCTGAAGTAGGATGCCATGTATTGCTTTTATACTGGCCTGATCCAATAAAATCATTATGATACCAATCCCAGTTCTGTGGGAAATCAGAATTATTCAATGCAAATCCTGCAAAATGAAAACCCATAAAGGCACCGCCATTGTCCATGAATTTTTTAAAGGCTTCTCTTTGCGATATTTTTTCGGGCCTTGTATCTAAAAAGATCACGACCTGATATTGAGAAAGAAATTCCGAATTAAGATTGTTCCAGTTATTCGTAGAGTCATAAGAAAAATTATATAAAGCTCCCATTTGCGGGAAAAATTTATTCGCTTCGTGAACGAAGCTGATATGAGCAAGATCGCTCTTAGCGGTGTAAAATGCAATTACTTTAAATTGCGGTTTGTTTTGTGCATTTGTATTTGCAATAAAACAAAAGCAAATACAGAAGAGACGTATGCTGCCGAGATGCCTTTTTATATTTTTCATTCTTCAGTATTCTGAAATTACCTGATCAGCACACAAGTTCCTTTTTGCCGATAAACTACATTATTGATACCTGTGCCCTCAGCCATCCAAACAACGACTTGTGTAGCCTGTGGTTTTCCTTTAAATATTCCATCCCATCCTTTGGGATCATCTTTCAGATCAAAGATCAATTGTCCCCAGCGATTATAAACTCTGAAATATTTAAAATCTTTTATGCCAACCGGGATTGGTTTTAAGTAATCATTTAACCCGTCCTGGTTAGGAGTAAATCCGGAGGGCACATAGAATTTTACTTCTTTAAATACTTTTACCAATTGCGTATCTACTGTTACACATCCACCTGCTGTTTCGATGGTAATTGTATAAAGCTTATCTGTTGTTCCGTTAAAAATAGGGAGCATCGTTGAAGTGGAACTCAAAAAACTTGGCGGACTCCATTCAACATCAACGCCAAATGTCCTTGCTTTTAATTGATGCGGATAATTTACAACAGCATATTCAATCGGGTAAGTAATACCTGGCCTGGGTATTTCAATAACCACCGTTTTTTCCTCCGTGAACGCAATACATCCCTTGTCATTATAAAGTATAGCCCGATAGTTGCCAGATTGATTTGCCTTGTATCGAATCTGGTTTTGCCCTGTTATCGGGAAATTATCCTTCAACCACTGAATGCTGTCAGTAGGCTGCACAAAAAATACGGCGCTGTCGCCACTCGTAATGCAATATTGCAATTTCCCGACAACACGAAGTGAAGTATCAATAACTGATGCCTCGACCACCACAGTATCTTTCGTAGCACAACCTCCCCCTGCACTGCTTGTTGTAAGTATATAAGTCGTTGTTACGACCGGTCCCGCTCGTGGATTGGCAATCGTAGGATCAGATAGACCCGTTGGCGGATCCCACCTATAAGCTAATCCTGGTTTTGGAATTGCGCCAATAGGAACAGGATTTCGATTGCATGAAAGCGTATCTCTTCCTGCATTGGCAAAAACGGTCAATGTATCTATCAATTGAGCATATAATGTATCAAGACACCCGTATCCATTGTAAGGAACGACTTGTACGGCAATGACAGTACCGACTGGCGGTGGCGGATTGAAAATGATGCTTTGGCTATTTCCAATTGTTTGAGTAAAATTACTGTTAAACCATGTGTAGCTCTCATAACCAAAAGGTGCCGTTACATTTATGAATGCATCGTCAGGGCAATAAGTAGCTCCTACAAACTCGCTGCTGCATTCTGAATTAACATCGATATAAGCATATCCGAAATGGCGGGTAAATGTGCAATCACCGGTCTTAAAAAACAACCTTATTCTCTTACCTGCATTATTGTCAAGATTGATGCTTACTGCCGACCAATCTTTACACCACACATCTGTTGTGTCTTGCTGGAGAGGGGAAACAAAAAAACCCGGAAGTAGGCTGCCGAATGGAATAAAAGTAAACGATGAGCAATGAAGAAGCGTGTTATCGGTCACGTTTGTAACTTCGATCTCGAGTCTTGGTTGCTGAAATATTTCATGCCCCGGATCCTGGAAGACAACTGCATAATGATATATCAGTGAATAAATATTCTGGCCGGCCGGTATAGTAAATTCATAAGAGATACCCTCGGCCTGTCCACCGCCTGTATTATTTCCCAGTCTTATGGAATGCCCGCTTCCATTGGGACAGTTGACCGAAAATCCTCCAAAAGGATCAGTTTCAGTACTCGGAGCCGTGTACATTGTATGTTGGTTGGCTACCGCCCCGCCTGATTGCGTTAAAAAAATATTATTCACACCGCCTGCGGCAGAAACATTTCCTGTATAACAAGTCCAGTTAGCAAAAGTGCCCGTTTCAAAATCAATGTTAGGCGGGCATATCTGTGAAAAGGATTCCAAGGATATAAGACATGAAATAATTACGGGGAACAAAAAATGTGCATGGAAATGGTATGGGAATTTTTTCCTTATGTCATTTTCGACGGATATATGCACAAATTAAGATTGAATTCTAAAGATAAAACTTACTTAAGAGAAACGGCAGACTTTTCTTACAGGTTGCCAATAAAAATCTTTCTACTGACTTTATATATAAAACAGAGTTTAAATACCAGAATGGTTTAATTTCTACCTGCTAGCTCTGGACTTTCGTATAGCATTTTTACTAATTTCGCAAAACAAAAACAGAACAATGAAATTACTTCTTACAAGCATCGCATGTGTGTTAATTGCGCAGGGTCTATTTGCTCAAAAACCGGATGTAAAGGTTGCCAAACCTGATCCTAATAAAAAAATACAAATAGTAGAAGCTTCATGTGGAGAGTGTCAATTCAAGTTGGCAGGCAAAGGATGTGATCTAGCCGTGCGAATAGACAGCAAAGCTTATTTTGTAGATGGGACCGACATAGATTCTCATGGCGATGCGCATGCAGATGACGGTTTTTGTAAAGCGGTAAGAAAAGCGGAAGTGCAGGGTGAAGTAGTTAATAATCGTTTTAAGGTTACTTATTTCAAGCTGGTAAAAGATGCAGAGAAAAAAGATAATAATACCAAACAACAAAATTAGCATATTGTTATAGCTGCAAGATCCTGCTCATTATTGATGAATTGAAACTTTAATTAGAAAAATCAGCCGGTAATACAATACTTCTCCGTTATAAAAACTGCTTTTCGTTACCTTCGCAGCCCAACATTCAACCTATGCCTGAACATTCACATCAATTAGCTGCAATTCTTTTCGCAGACATAGTGAATTATACCGCTATGATGCAAGAGGATGAGAATTCAGCGCTGGAAAAGATCACACGTTTCCGGCATGTAATTGATATCATTGTTGAAGAGCTGGAAGGAAAGATCATCCAATATTATGGCGACGGCTGTCTTGTTCTTTTTAACAGCGCCACAGATGCGGTAGAATTTGCCAAGCTTTTGCAGACAGATTTTAATGAAGAGCCCAAAGTGCCGGTACGTATCGGTGTTCACATGGGCGATGTGCTTTTGCGTGACGGAAATGTTTTTGGAGATGTCGTAAACATTGCTTCCCGTATACAAGCTTTGGCTCCTGAAGGCGGCATCTTTGTTTCCGAAACGGTCTACCGGAACATTGCCAACAAAAAAGGAATGGATTCTGTATTTATCAAGGAAGAAAAGCTAAAGAATGTAAGAACACCGATCAGGATATATGAAGTGCTCACTGAGTACAGTAAAACAGTTTACCATACTAGCGCTGATGAGGAGCAAGTGGCGATCGACGAGAATAGCATTGCAGTATTACCCTTTGTAAATCTGAGCAGTGATAAAGAGCAGGAATATTTCAGCGATGGACTTACTGAAGATATTATTACTCAGCTTTCAAAGATCAAATCCTTTAAAGTTATTTCCCGTACATCGGTGATGCAGTATAAGAAAACACCGAAATCAATAAAGGAAATAGGAAAAGAGTTGGGTGTGGCAACGATCCTTGAGGGAAGTGTCCAGCGATCGCCGACAAAAGTTCGCATTACTGCACAGTTAATAAACGCGGTATCTGATGAGCACTTATGGTCAGAATCGTATGACAGGCCTGTTGATGATATTTTCACCATTCAACGCGAAGTAGCGCTGGCCATTGCTTCGATCCTCAATACAACGCTTACAAAAAAGGAATCGCAGCAATTGGATTATGTGCCAACAGTGAATCTACAGGCTTATGATCTTTACATGCGGGGAAAGTTTCTTATAGAAAAAAGAAATAAAACCGATCTGTTGGTTGCCCGTGAACTTTTCCAACAGGCGGTAACAAAAGACAGAACTTTTGCCGATGCGTATTCGGGTCTTGCGACTACTTATTTGCTTTCTTCTTTCCGCGGATATGAAGATCCTACAAGAATGCTTTGGTTAGCGAAGAAAAATATCGATACAGCTCTTGGGTTGGATCCATCTTCTGGTGAGATACAGGCGACACTTGGTTATTGGTATCACCAAACATTTGACTGGCATGCCGCAGAAATCACTTATCGCCGCGCTATTGATCTGAATGCGAACCAGGCCAACGTGTATTTATGGTTAGGCATTTTACTCGAAGCCAAAGAGGAAAAAGAAGAGGCATTAAAGGTTTATAGCAGGGGCACTGAGTTAAATCCAATGTGGGATTATCTGGTGGAAAACAAGATAAGGGCGTTGGTAAATAATAACCAGGTAGACGAAGCCATCGCTTTGCAAAAAGGATTGATCGATAAAGCATCTGCTGATCCTACTCTTCAAAAAATGTATTACGAAGATATTTCCCGGCTTTATTGGTTTTTAAATGATAAAAATGAAGCAATTGCCGCTGCAGAAAAATCAGGGAATAAAGGATTGGTCAGATTTTACAATGATGGCAATTATTCGCTCATGGAAAAAGAAGCAGATAATTACTACAATGATCTTAAAGAAAAAAGTGAATACATTTCCCAGGTTTGGATGGGTATCGACTATGCCCGCGCGGGTGCCAGAGAAAAAGCGCTGGATTGTTTTAATAATGCTATTGCATTGAAAGAAACTGCGATCACATTTTTGTTACTCAGGCATTTTGATTTTCTAAACATCAAATACCTGAGTATGGCGTTAATTACAAGAAAGATCAGGCAGACGATAAATTTCTAGAATGAATTAGTGGTACTTAATTTCCCGTTCTTTAATTTCTACCACCGTGTCGTTTTGCATTTTCTTCTGCAGGATCCAGTTATTTTTTTTGTCGAACTCGCGGCTGACAACATAAGCTGCCTTAAGAACGCCGTCGCCGTCGAAATGATCTTCCGCTATTAAATTATTGTTTGCATCATATTTATAAATCACTCTGCCGACAATAGCATTACGCTGACCGTATTGTATCCACTCGATTCTATTGCCTTTATCATCATACTTAAATTCATACCTGAATGAAAGCGTTCCATTACCCTTGTGGGCAATCCGTTCGATTTGCTGCCCTTTTTCGTCATACCTAAACAAATACTTATAGGTAAATAGCCCATTGTCAACCGGTCTTGTGTCATTCTGTTCGATAATGTTCCCCTTTGCGTCCGTTTTTATTGCGGAGTTAACATCAACTTTACCGTCTGCAAGAAATGTTTGTTCACCGGTTATGATGCCATTAACATCATACGTTGCTTTTATTGTTGAACTCAACTTGCCGGCTCTATAGCTCGATAATTCTATTCTGTCGCCGTTCTTATTGTATTTAAAGACATTTTTTGAGGAAACTCTTTTGGGGTTGCCTGGAAACGAGGTCGTTTCAGACATTACTTCTACCTTTCCTTTAATCCCCTGCACCACTGCATCCGGTTTTTTTACCTTTGCAACAGATGCTATTGTTGTGGGAGTACTAACAGATGCCATTGTTGTGGGAGCATTGTTGACGGAGCTAGAAGCCGTGTTTGTTTTACCACTTTCCTGGTCAGCCGGATCATTAGAGCATGACGATAAAATACTGAGGCCAAATAAGATCAAGTAAAATCCTGGACGTTTCATAAACATTTATTTGTTTCAGGCTGCCAACCTAGTCGATTTACTCAATATATCCAATAAGTAATATTCCGGTGGTGTTAATATTCCTTAAAAGACTTTTACAAAATAGGTAGCCCGGTGCTTATAAGGTTTTTGACCTATAAGTACCGGGATTGGGAAAATAGAGTAAGAGGGCTTTTAGATAACGATCACACTATTGCTGCCACCAAATTCATTGGGCACTTCTTTGTCTGCCTCAGGTTCGTTCAGCCACAACGCTTCGTTCACTAAATATTTGAATTCATGCGTAGAGTCTTTGGGTAGGTTTACATCAGCACTGAAACTACCATCTTTCTTTTTACTCATGATCACAGAATTCTTCCAGTCACTGTTCAAACCGAGTATTTCAATGGTTTCAGCAGCATCAGCTACAAATGAAAATTTTACTTTGCAATAATCTTTTGTTTTGTAATAGGTTTTTTGTACCATTTTCTTTCTTTTAAGGTTTAAATGAGTCTTAAACTACCGTTCATTAGCAAGTCACCTCGTTGAAAACGTACGGATCGGGATTTCGTTGTTCTTAATACTGCGAAGTTAAGTAAGTAACCTTTTTGACATGATCTATTTATTAAGGTATTGGTTCATTTGTGGATTTCGTGTGAAGATGAAATAGATTTTTTCTTTTGCAGGTTATTTTCAATTTTTATAAAATGAAAATCCGTGAAGCTGAAATGAAAGATATTCCCCGGATACAAGTGGTGAGAAATCTTGTAATGGAAAATCGTTTATCGGATCCCGCATTGGTACCTGATAGTGATGTGAAAGATTATATGTTTCGCAGGGGCAAGGGTTGGGTTTGTGAAATAAATAACGAAGTTGTTGGTTTTGCAATTGCCGACCTTGTTGATAATAATATCTGGGCATTGTTTATTCATCCTGATTTTGAAAGAACAGGTATTGGAAAAAAATTACATGATGAAATGCTGAGTTGGTATTTTACCCAAACAAACAAAACAGTTTGGTTAGGCACTGCACCCGGCACAAGGGCCGAATTATTTTATCGTAAGGCCGGATGGAAAGAGGTAGGAATGCATGGAAAAGGGGAAATAAAATTTGAAATGGCAAAAGATGATTGGGCCATGTTACACTAATGTTGACGATAATGCTAACATTAAACTTTACACCATTTCATGAATAAAAAGAAGCTCATTTAAAAGAAAGTTTTTATTTCAGAGGTAAAGTCGACGATACTTTAATTTATTCAAAATTGAATAAGTAAAATCACTATCGGCAGCAACATCTGTTTAAACGTCTATTTATAATTTGTACATTTAAGAAAATGTTATTTATGAAGACTAGGTCAATCTTTTTGCTGTTTATTTTCTCTTCAATTCTTATTTCAGCTTGCAAAAAGGATGTGAGTAAAGATAAAACCATTATTGAAGAGATCGTTACCGGGAAACCTCAACCCCCACAACCTCCTGTTCATGGTGTTTGTGATTATGATATAAATGAAGCTGCGATCACTGGCGCAGGCTGGACAAAAACTTTTGAAGATCTTTTTTCAACTAATTTGAATAGCTGGAATATTTGGTATGGTGGAGCATTCAATAATGAATTACAATTGTACCAGGCATCCAATCTTTCAGTAACAAACGGAAATCTAGTTATTGCTGCAAGACAAGAAACGGTTTCTGGTCCAACAACTCCATTTGATCCAACACCCAAAACATTTAATTACACTTCTGGTCGTATCGAATCAAAAACAAATTTTTCCGCATCGTCTGCTTCCCCAAGTGTAAGAATGATGGCAAGAATAAAATTGCCTTCCGGATACGGGATGTGGCCGGCATTCTGGAGTTATGGTGATCCATGGCCGACTCAAGGCGAAATAGATATTTTGGAGGCACGGGGACAAGAGGACTTTAAATACCAAACCAACTATTTTTATGGCAGAACGGCTAACCGCAATCTTGTTCGCGGCGCCGAAGGTTTTGTTACTGTCGATACAAGCCTTCAAAGTTGTTATCATGTATATGAAATGATATGGAGCCAAAACGATCTCAAGTTTTATTTTGATGGAATATTGGTAAAAACAAATTCCGGAGGTTATGTGCCAAGCCTATTTGGTAAAACAGAAAGAATAACATTGAACCTTGCAGTTGGTGGACTTTTCTTTTCCAATTTTAATCCCGCATTGATACAAACAGGTACTATGTATGTGGATTGGGTAAAAGTATTTACAACCGGGGGATAGATCTTATGAGAAAAATTATTGGTGGCTTCGCAACTAGTATTGATGGCTTTATTGAAGGCCCCAACGGAGAAAGGACTCAACCCGGGAAAGATATTGCAGTCTTCGGCGGCGCAGAATTATTGAGCGCTTTATTGAACTATGACCTGGTGGATGAACTTACCTTAGCAATAGGCCCTTCACTGATCGGAAAAGGGAATTTTTTTTCAGCACATTGAAAAACAAATTGACTGGAAAGTAAAAGAAGTAAAAACATATAACTCCGGTTTGATCTCAATTACTTATCAAAGAAAATAATTATACGCAATAGTTACATTTGCAATAATGATCCCATCTCTGAACGATTTCCAAAATCCTTTTTTTATTGGAGTAGCCGGCAGCGGCATGAGTGCCTTGGCCCAATACCTGCAGGGCATTGGTAAACATGTTTCCGGCAGTGACCGGTATTTTAAAAAAGGGGAATTCAATGAAACTAAAGAAAAACTGGAAGGAGAAGGGATCAAATGTTTTTTACAGGACGGATCGGGTATTGCCGATACAACCGATCTCATAGTTGTAAGCACAGCTATTGAAGATACCGTATTTGAGGTACAGAAAGCAAGGCAACTAAACATTCCAATTATCAAACGCAGTGAGTTGCTAGCATTAATTGCAGAAAGTAAAAAAACAATTGCAATCGGAGGCACATCAGGTAAAAGCACAACTACTGCTATGCTCTTTGATATTATGGAGTATGCGAAACTTCATCCCAGTATTATCAGTGGAGCAGGACTTACCAGTATCATTAAGCAAGGTAAGATCGGTAATGCAAAAGTTGGAAAAGGAGAATGGTTAGTGATCGAAGCCGATGAAAGCGATGGATCAATTATTCAATATAAACCCGAAATTGGGGTGTTGCTGAATGTTGATAAAGACCATAAAGAGATAGATGCATTGATGGAAATTTTTACGGTGTTTAAAAATAATAGTAAGAAATTTGTGGTGAATCAATCTCATTCATTAGCAAGAAAACTTTCACAAAATGCCGAACATGATTTTTCAATAGATGAAAAATTTGCTGCAAAGTATGTGGCAAAGAGTTTTAAGCAACAGGGACTAAATGTTCAATTTTCAATATTTAATGTGCAATTTTCAATCAATGCGATCGGCCGACACAATATGGAAAATGCAACCGCAGCCATCGCGGTTGCAAACCAAATCGGAGTTGATCTGCCAACCAGTGCCGGGGCCTTAAAAAATTATGAAGGTATTTATCGCCGTAACCAGGTTTATGGAAATAAGAATGGCATTTGGCTGATCGACGACTATGCACACAATCCGGTTAAATGTGCAGCAAGTATCAAAGCTTGTCAACCGATCACTCCAAAAGTCGTTGCATGGCTTCAACCACACGGATATGCTCCGACAAAATTTTTAAGAAATGATTTTGTTGATGAGATCGCAAAAGCGCTAAGACCGCAGGATGAAATATGGATGAGCGAGATTTTTTATGCAGGAGGTACAACTACAAAAGATATTTCTTCAAAAGATTTGATTAATGATCTGAAAACAAAAGGAGCCGGTGCTTTTTTTATTGAGAATAGAAATGACCTGGTTCAGTCAGTGCGTTCTCATCTTACTGATAATTGTGTACTATTGCTGATGGGTGCAAGAGACCCATCATTGGAACAATTTGCAAAACAGGTTTGGAATGAGCTATAAATGACAACGCTTATCACTAATATAAAACAGTTGGTAAATGTGAGCGAAGGGTCAAAACTTCTTCGCGGGAAAGAATTATCGGTGCTGCCTTGTATTGAAAATGCTTACTTGATTATTGAAGATGGAATAATTACCGAGTACGGAAGCATCAATACCCTCAAACCTCAACCCTCAAACTTCAAACAAGCCATTGATGCTTCCGGCCAGTTTGTACTTCCCTGCTGGTGTGATAGTCATACTCATTTAGTTTTTGCTGCTTCAAGAGAAGAGGAGTTTGTTGATAAGATAAATGGAAAAAGTTATGCTGAGATCGCTGCGAAAGGCGGAGGCATCTTAAATTCTGCCAGGAAATTAAATGAGATGAGTGAAGATGAACTCTTCAACCGTTCATGGAGGAGATTGGAAGAAGTGAGTAAATTGGGAACCGGTGCAATAGAAATTAAAAGTGGATATGGATTGACTGTTGAAGGCGAATTAAAAATGCTTCGTGTCATAAAAAGATTGAAAGAAAGATCTTCTCTGTCCATCAAATCAACTTTTCTCGGCGCCCATACCTATCCGCCCGAGTATAAAGAAAATCACAAGGGCTATATCGATCTTATGTTAAATGAAATGTTGCCCGTCATTGAAAAAGAAAAGCTGGCAGATTATATTGATGTTTTTTGTGAAACAGATTTCTTTTCTCCCGAAGAAACTGAAACCATATGCAAGGCAGGTATGCGTCATGGATTAAAGCCAAAGCTCCATGCAAACCAGCTTAACTTTTCCGGTGGAGTTGAGACGGGAATAAAACTTGGAGCGGTCTCCGTGGATCATCTTGAAACTGTTAATGGAAACATTATTGATAAACTTGCAAAGTCCGAAACTATTGGAACATTACTTCCCACGGCTGCTTTTTTTCTTCGTATGCCTTTTCAACCGGCAAGACAAATGATCGATGCAGGTTGTGCAATTGCACTGGCTTCAGATTATAATCCCGGCTCGTCACCTTCGGGAAATATGAATTTGGTCGTAGCAATGAGTTGTATTGGAATGAAGATGTTGCCTGAAGAGGCCATTAATGCCGCGACGATCAACGGTGCATTTGCCATGGAACTTCAAGATGCAGTAGGAAGTATCAGTGTCGGCAAAAAGGCAAATTTGATTTTTACAAAATCGATTTCTTCATTGGCGTATTTGCCTTATGCATTTGGATCAGATCTTATTGATAAAGTAATGATAAATGGTGAGTGGACCTGATAGGCAAATGGCTAAATTGTCAAATTGTAAGCTTGGTAGTTCTTTAAACAATTTAGCAATTTAACCATTAAGCAATTTCCTTCTTATCAAATTTTTTCATCAGCTTCCCTGTGGCTATTAATGCCAGTGATAAAAGAAAAATAACCAGTAATATCCCACCGGCATTCAATAAAGTTTTAGTATACCCGAGGTCATTGA
>Ga0075429_100003415_pt1 | contig 13540 bp, 5 predicted proteins | sample RhiMetdeltSRZDD3_FD_75295 | JGI IMG/M metagenome (GOLD analysis project Ga0075429, IMG submission 75295) | Populus rhizosphere microbial communities from Tennessee, USA - Rhizosphere MetaG P. deltoides SRZDD3 | ecosystem: Host-associated > Plants > Roots > Rhizosphere > Soil | place: USA... | reverse complement strand
CGACGGCCTCGGCGCCAGCACCTGGATCGACGTCCGCGCCGGGAGCGCGGGCACGCTCGCCGCGGGCAAGGCGCTCCACGCGCTGCGCGACGGGGTCCGCGTCCACTACTCGGTCGGGCGCGATCTCGACGAGATGCTGACGACGCCAGCGAAGAGCTACGCGATCCATCCCGATCGCAACGACCTGGTGCCGTACCAGTGGGACGTCCACGACGTCTGCGTGCCGCGCGGCGCCACCGAGCTGTTCCTGACCGGCGACCTCATCGCGGCGTTGACGCCGTTCGACGATCTGCCGCCCGATCGCGCGCCCGGCCGCTGGCTGCTCTTGCGCACCGATCCGGTCGACGCCGGGTTGCCGGCGCGGCGCCACCTGGTGCGCATCGTCGCCGCCGCCAAGGTCCGTGACCCGCTCGCCGGCGGCGACACCACGCGGATCCGGTGGGAGGAGGAGCAGGCGCTGCCGTTCGAGCTCGATCTCGCGGCGCTCCACGTCCACGGCAACCTGGTCCCGGCGGTCGCCGGGCGGCTCGTCGACAAGGAGTTCGTCATCGGACCCGGCGGAGAACTGCCGCCGCCCCCTCCCGGTCAGGATCCGCAGTGGGCGATCGAGCGCCTCGGCCCGGGCGGCGCCGTCACGTTCCTGTTCAGCTTGCCCGGCACCGACACTGACGGGCTGGTGCGGCGCGCCCGCCGCGACGCGCCGGGGGATGCGCGGCAGGCCGAGGTCGAGCTGCGCCTGGTCGAGCGCGTCGCCGCCGGCGGCGGCTTCACCGACGGCACTCGCTGGCAGTGGCGGCACTCGCTGCTCGACTCGCCGGCGTCGACCGCGCTCGACACCGACTTCACCCTCGACGATGGCACCTGGCGGCGCATCGTCGGCTTCCGCCGCGACGGCGCCGAGATCGTCCACCTCGACTACGCCGACGACGACGGCGTCACCGTCCGCTTCGGCGACGGCGAGTTCGGCGCAGTGCCGGCGCGCGGCACCCGCTTCCGCGCCACCTACCTGGTCGGCAACGGCCGCCGCGCCAACCTGCCGGCGGGTGCGGTGACCCGCTTCGATCCGGCCGCGCTCACGGCGGTGGCGGCGATCGAGAACCCGCTGGCGATCGAGGACGGCATCGATCCGGAGACGCCGACGGAGATCCGCCAGCTCGCCCCCGACGCCTTCCGCGCCGTCACCTACCGCGCGGTCCGCCCCGAGGACTACGCCGAGGCGGTCGAGCGCCTGCCGTGGGTGCAGCGCGCGGGCTGCACCTTCCGCTGGACCGGATCGTGGCTGACCGCGTTCGCCACCCCCGATCCACGCGGCGCGGTCGTGCTGAGCGACGCGCAGCGCGCGCAGGTCGAGCGCCAGCTCGATCGCTTCCGGCAGGCCGGCCGCGAGACCCACGCGCTGGCGCCGCGCTACGCCGACCTCGATCTCAAGATCACCTTCTGCGTCGCGCCCGACGCCTTCGCCAGCGAGGTCGTGCCCCGGGTGGCGGACGCGCTCACCGGCTCGCCCGACGCGTTCTTCTCGGCCGACCACTTCACCTTCGGCACGCCGCTCGAACGGTCGCGCCTCGAGGCGGCGATCCAGCGCGTCGCCGGGGTGCGCGCGGTCGAGGATGTCCAGTTCCGCCGGCGCGGCTTCTTCGACTGGCGGCCGCTGCCGGTCACCGCCTTCACGCCGGCCCACGACGAGGTGATCCGCGTCGAGAACGATCGCCTGCACCCGGATCGCGGCTCGGTGCAGCTCGTGCCGGATGGTGGCGCATGAGCCCGCCGAACTGCCCCTGCGACGACTTCGTCCACCCGGCCCCGCTCGCGATCGACGCCGGGCTGGCGCTCATCCCGCGCCAGATCGCGACCTTCGCGCAGTTCCGGCACGCCATGCTGTCGGCGCTGCCGACCCAGCTGGCGCTGAACCGGTGGCGCGCCCGCGGCGATCAGGATCTCGGCGTGATGCTGGTCGAGATGTGGGCGTACGTCTGCGATCTGGTCGCGTTCTACGACGAGACGATCGCGCACGAGGCGTACGTGCGGACCGCGCGGCTGTCGCCGTCGGTGCGCAAGCTGGTGGCGCTGATCGGCTACCGGCCGCGCCCGGCGGTGGCGGCGCGCGCCCGGCTGTCGGTGAAGGCCGACGGCCGGCAGCCGCTGGTGGTGCCGGCGGGCGCCGGTTTCCGGTCGTCGGCGTTCGGCAGCGAGCCGCCGCAGGTGTTCGAGCTCGACGCCGACACCCGGGTCCACCCGCTGCTCAACGGCTGGAGCCTGGCGCCGGTGCGGCCGCAGACCGTCGCCGCCGGGGCGACGTCGCTGCTGCTGGCGCTCGACAGCGCGCGGGCCAAGGCGGGCGATCGGCTGCTGCTCCTCGCTGGAGGGACGCCGGTCGGCGTCTTCACGGCGCGATCGGTGAGCGCGGTCGTCGGCAGCGACGGCCACAAGTACAAGCAGGTCGCGCTCGACCGGCCGCTGACCGCCACGCTGTCGATCGCGAGCGCGCGGCTCCTGCGGCCGACGGCGTCTGTCGCGCTCTGGAGCAACGACTCCGACACCAGCGAGCCGCTCACGATCGGTGGCGACTCCGTCTTCCTGTCCGCGGTCGTGCCGCAGATCGAGGCCGGCCAGGACGTGATCGCGACCGGGCTGTCCGGGTCGATCTCGCTGCGCGTCACCTATGCCCACCAGCGGTCGCGGCGTCTGGCAGTCGGGACCACGATCGGCAGCGGCGAGGGCAAGGTGACCACCCCGGATGTCAACGTCCCGGTCACGCACGTGCACTTCACGCCGACCTGGCCGGCGTCGATGGGGACCAGCGCGGACGCGATCAAGATCGAGTACGGCCTCGAGGACGCCGGCGCGATCACCGCGGCGCAGAAGCCGCGCATCGACCCCGGCGATCCGCTGCGGCTCCTGCCGCCGGTCGAGGCGCCTCCCGACGGCACCCAGCCGGGCGCGTTCCTGATCGCCGACGCCGATGGCACCTCGCAGGAGCTGGCCGGCGGCGTCGACTTCGCCACCCGGGTGCTGACGCCGGCGCAGGGCAGCGGCCTGGTCGCGCCGCTCGATCCGCCGGCCACCGTGTACGGCAACGTCGTCGCGGTCAGCCGCGGCGAGACGGTCCCGAGCGAGCTCCTCGGTGTCGGCGACGCGTCGCTGGCCAACCAGTCGTTCAAGCTGAAGAAGAAGCCGCTGACCTACCTGGCGGCGCCGACGTCGACCGACGGCGCCGGCGTGACCAGCACGCTGCGGGTGTGGGTGCGCGACATCCTGTGGCGCGAGGTGCCGAGCTTCTTCGGCGCCGGCGCCGCCGACGAGGTCTACGTCGTGCGCCAGGACGACGACGAGGAGTCGTGGGTCACCTTCGGCGACGGCGTCCGGGGCGCGCGCCTGCCAGCCGGCGCGCAGGTGGTCGCTCGCTACCGCTTCGGCGCCGGCGCGGCGAGCCCGCCCGCCGGCGGCGTCAACCAGCTGGCGAAGCCGGTCAAGGGCGTCACCTCGGTGCGCAACCCGGTGGCCGCCGCCGGCGGCGCCGATCGCGAGCCAGCGGCGCAGGTGCGGGTGTACGCGCCGCGCTCGGCGCTGCTGTTTGGCCGCGCGGTGTCGATCAAGGACATGGAGGCGCTGGCGGCGCGCCAGCCCGGCGTCCAGGCGGTGCAGGCGCAGTGGACCTGGGACGCGCCGATGCAGCAGCCGGCGGTGCGGATCTGGTACATCGGCCCCGCCAGCCTCGCCGCCGCCGTCAACGCGTCGCTGCGCGCCGCCACCGCGCCGGCGACGGCGATCAAGGCCAGCCCGGCGCTGCCGGTGGCGGCCACCCTCGACGTCGACCTGCGGGTCGATCGCCGCCACCAGATCGAGCCGGTCGTGGCGGAGGTGATCGCGCGCTTGACCGCGGCCGGCACCGGCCTGCTCTCGCCGGAGCGGATCGGCATCGGCGCGCCGCTCTTCCGCAGCCGGATCCTCGCCGAGGTCCTCGCCGTCGACGGGGCGACCCGCGTCGACGGCCTCCTGTGGCAGGGCGCGCCCCTCGACGTCTACGGCGTCGCCCCCGGCGACGGCGCCTGGTTCCAGGTGAGCCTCGCGGTCCACGCGACGGAGGATCAAGATGGCTGACGCGCCCGGCGACCGCTACCGGCGCTACTACGCCGAGAAGCTGTGGGAGCTGATCCCGCCGATCTACCGCCACGAGGACGGCATCGCGGCGAACCCGGGCGTCCTGCGCGCGCTCGTCGAGGTGCTGGCCGAGCAGGCCGCGATCCTGCGCCGCAGCAGCGACCGGCTGTGGGAGGACCAGGTCATCGACTTCTGCGACGACTGGGCGGTGCCGTACCTCGGCGACCTGGTCGGGACGCGGCTGGTCTCGGCGCTCGACCGGCGCGGCCGCCGCGCCGACGTCGCCAACACGATCTACTACCGCCGTCGCGCCGGCACGCTGGCCGTGCTCGAGGGGCTGATCGCCGACATCACCGGCTGGCAGGGCACCGTCGTCGAGGAGCTCCGCCGCCTGGTCCGCCACCCGCACGGGCTCGACCCGGCGCCGGCCGCCACCGGCCGCTTCACCACCACGCCGGCGCACGGCCTGCCCGACCTGCGCCGCCCGCGCGGCGCCGAGCTGGCGTGGACGGCGTGGGACGAGTTTCACCACCTGCCCGACGTCCGCCGCCACCGCGGTGGCCTCGACGGCCGCTACGGGATCACGAAGGTCGCGTTCCACCTGTACCGCCTGCTCGCCTTCCGCGTCGCGCGCGCGCAGCCGCGCCTGCTGACCCCCGACGGCAGCGGCAAGGTCCGCTTCGCCTTCGATCCGTCGGGGCGCGCGATCCCGCTCTTCCAGCGCCATACCCGCCCCGACTTCGCGTTCGACTGGCGCGCCGCCCTCGAGTGGGAGCTGCCGGCGCCGATCCGGTGCGAGGTGCTCGCCCACGCCGAGTTCGTCGTCACCGAGGCGCTGATCCTGACCTGGCTGGCGGCGTCGGTGATCACGGCGACCCAGGCCGGCGAGCTGCGCTCGCTCCGCGGCATCCGCTTCCCCAGCGAGGCCCGCTTCCGCGCCCGGCTCGCGATCGCGCTGTCGACGCCGCTCGGCCCGGCGGCGCTGCATCGCGTCCTCGCCGACGCGCTGGTCGCCGACTGCGGCAAGGGCGTGCTCCTGCCGCCGCCGCCGGGGACCGGCGCCGGCGACACCTGGTCGGTGCAGGTCGAGGAGCCGGTGGCCGCGACGCTGACGCCGGTCGCGCGCGACGTGACGGTGGCCGGCGATCTCACCGCGGCGCTGCCGAACCCGGCCGACAAGCGGCTCGTCATCGACGCCGAGAGCGGCCTCGGCTACTTCACCGCCGGCACGCCGCCGGCCGGCATCCGGGTGTCGTACGGCTACGGCTTCTCCGGCGGCATCGGCGCCGGAACCTACGACCGCGCCGGGCTGCCGATCGTGCCGGCGACGAGCCGCATCAGCGGCGGTGGCGCCATCGCCGCGCCGCCCGCCGCCGTCGATGCCCAGCTCGAGATCGCCGACAGCCTCACCTACGGGCCGGTCGCCAACGTCTCGGTGCAGAAGAGCCTGCGCGTCCAGGCCGGCAACAAGCAGCGGCCGTACCTCGAGCTCGGCGGCGACTGGACCGTCACCGCGACCCAGACCGACAGCGCGCTCACCCTCGACGGCCTGTGGCTCGGCGGCCCCGGCCTGCGCACGATCCGCCTCGCCGCCGCGTCGGCCACCGCCGGCTGGAGCCGGGTCACGCTCCGCCACGTCACCTTCGACCCGGGCGGCGTCACCGCCGACAACCGCCCGATCGGGCCGATCCTGCTGTCGATCGAGTCGCGCGTGACCGAGCTGGTGATCGACGCCAGCATCGTCGCCCCGATCGCGGTCGCGACCAATGGCCTGGTCGAGCAGCTGACCATGCGCCGCACGATCGTGCACACGACCGACCCGAGCGCCCGGCCGGTCGCGCTGTCGCAGCCGCGCGGCGAGCTCGACATCCGCGGCTGCACCGTGATCGGTCGCCTCGCCTCCCACCGGATCGAGGCGTCCGAGCTCCTGTGCACCGGGATCATCAGCATCGACGACGTTCAGGCCGGATGTGTCCGGTTCTCGGCCTTCCCGGCCGGCAGCGTGGTGCCCCGCGCCTACCGGACCCAGACCGTCACCGATCCGCGGTCGCTGTTCACGTCGCTGCGCTTCGGCGACCCCGGCTACGCCCAGCTCAGCGACGTCGCGCCCGAGTCGATCGCGCGCGGCGGCGACGACGGCACCGAGATCGGCGCCTTCCACGCGCTGCTCGGCCCGATCAAGCTCGACAGCCTCCGCGCCAAGGTCGATGAGTTCCTCCCGTTCGGCCTGATCCCCCTCTACGTCACGGAGACCTGAGCATGGCCCAGGATCGTTCACGCTCCGCCTTCGATGTCCGCAAACCCAAGCACTGGAGCAGCCTGCAGGCCCAGCAGGGCCGGCTGCTCTCCGACGACGACTGGAACGAGGCCGACGCGATCGACAAGGACGACCTCCGCCACGTCCACGCCCACGTGATCGGGCCGGCCGGGTCGCCCGACGACGGCTTTCGCCTGTCCAACCCGCGCGTCAGCGGTACCGCCATCGACTTCGATCTCCTGCCCGGGACCATGTACGTCGGCGGGCTGCGCGTCACGCTGGAGCAGAGCGAGGCGTTCTCGCTGCAGCGCGACTGGCTGCAGCAGCCGGCCAGCGAGCGGCCGGCGCTCGGCAACGCCGAGCGGATCGATCTCGCCTATCTCGAGGTCTGGCAGCAGCCGGTCACCGCGGTCGAGGACGACGAGCTGCAGGAGGTCGCGCTCGGCGGCCCCGACACCTCGGTCCGGCTCCGGACCATGCGCCGCGTCCGTCTGCGCCCGAACGTCGGCACCGAGAGCTGCGCCACCGCCTGGGCCGGCGTGGTCACCAGCCTGGGCGGGCTGGTCGCCGACAACGAGCTGCGCAACGACGCGACGCTCACCGTCGGCTACGTGCCGAACAGCGGCCCGGCCACCGACCTGTGCAGCCCGTCGGCGCAGCTCGGCTACCTCGGGGCCGAGAACCAGGCGATCCGCGTCGAGGTCGGCGCCGGCAACACCTTCCTGTGGGGCTTCGACAACGCGTCGCCGCTGTACCGGGTCCAGGTCACGACCGACGCCAGCGGCGCCCAGGTGATCCACTTTCCGTCGCCGCCGCGCGACGAGGCGCACTGGCCGCTGGCGCAGCAGATCGTCGAGCTCCTGCCGTGGTCGGCGGTGCTGCCCAACGGCGAGAAGATCGCCGAGGCCGCGGGCGGCTTCCTGACCCGGGTCAGCGCCTCGTACGACCCGAACACGCAGAACATCAAGGTCAACCCGGCGGTGCCCGCGACCTTCGGCGCCGCGTGGCAGTCGCGCGCCGACGCCGGCTCGCTCGGCACCAGCTCGTCGGCGTTCTTCTACCTGCGGGTCTGGAACCGCGGCGCCGACGTCGCGTCGCCGCCGCAGATCGCGTTCACGCCGGGCACCGCGGTCCCGCTGACCGGGACCGGGCTCCAGATCACCTTCGGCGGCACCACCTTCCGGCAGGGCGACTTCTGGATCATCGCGGCGCGGCCGCGCAGCCCGGCCAAGGTCGTGCCGTGGAGCCTCGAGACCGGACGCGTCGCCGAGGGCGTGCGCCGCTTTTACGCGCCGCTCGGCCTGATCCGGTGGCGGCCGGGCGGCACCCACAGCGTCATCGACGACTGCCGGCAGGTCTTCCCGCCGCTGACCCGCCTGCGCGGCTGCTGCACCTACACGGTCGGCGATCAGGCGTCGAGCTTCGGCCAGTTCACCAGCATCCAGGCCGCGGTGGACGCGCTGCCGCTGGACGGCGGCAAGGTCTGCGTGCTGGCTGGCACGTACACCGAGTCGGTCACGATCGTCGGGCGCCGCAACGTGACCATCGAGGGCTGCGGGCGACGCACCGTGCTGCGTCCGACCGTGGGCACGCAGTACACGATCCTGATCGCCGGCGGCCGCGACATCACGGTGCGGTCGCTGGCGATCGACTCGCCCGACGCCTTCGGCATCGTGCTCGACGACCTGTTCGAGAAGGGGCCGCAGTTCTCGCTCAAGTCCGTCTTCGCCAAGAGCAGCCGCCAGCGCGTGATCTTCGAGGGTCTCGCCATCGCGGTCGCGTCGTACGCGGCGATCGCGGCCTTCGGCGGGCGCGGCCTCACGATCCGCGACTGCGACATCGTCGCCGGGCCGCTGGCCGAGGCGATCGGCAGGGACGACCGCGGCCGCTGGTCGGCGATCGTGTCGTTCGCCGACGACGTCCTCATCGAGAACAACCGGATCGCCGCGCCGTCCGAGTCGCCGGCGCTGCCGGGCGCGACCACGCCGGCCGGGGTGCCGACCTTCACGCGCACCGCCATGGGCGGCATCCAGATCGGCAGCGGCGCCGAGCGGGTCGAGATCCGGCGCAACCAGATCGAGGGCGGCAACGGCGACGGCGTGACCCTGGGCTCGTGGGCGTGGGCGCCGCGGCAGCAGCAGCCGGACCTCGAGTGGTCCACCTTGGTGTCGAAGTGGACCTGGTTCCCGTCCGGCATCTCGATCATCATCAACGACGACGGCTGCATCGAGATCACGTGGGATCCGCCGCCGCCCGGCGGCGGCGACGGCGGCGGCCAGGACCTGGTGCCGGTGTCGATGGGCGACGTCTACGACGTCAGGATCATCGACAACTCGATCCGCCGCATGGGGCGCAGCGGCATCGGCGTGGTTCGCTTCTTCGATCTGTCGGCGCGCGACGAGATCGTCGGGGTCCGCGGCCTTCTGGTCGATGGCAACCGGATCCAGCAGTGCCTCCGCCTGCCGATCCCGGAGCTGCCGCGCACGATGCGCGACGTGGCTGCGGCCGGGGCGATCACCCTCGCCGAGGTCAGCGCCGGCCTCATCCGCGACAACGACATCAGCGAGAACGGCCGTCGCCACTTCGATCCGGTGTGCGGGGTGTTCGCGCTGCGCTCGACCGGCCTGGTGCTCGAGCAGAACCGGATCGTCGACAACGCCCCGCGCGTGAACAGCGACGAGCCGGCGCGCCCCGGCTGGCGCGGCGGCATCGTCTTGACCCAGGCGCTGCCGCCGCAGGTGCTGATCGAGACCGGCCTCGAGGGGCTCGACCAGATCCGGCGCCAGAGCGGCGAGCCCGCGGTCCGCATCGCCGACAACATCGTGGTCGTGCCCGACGGCCGCGCGCTCCTGGTGATCGGCATCGGCACCATGGCGATCGTCGACAACAACCTGACGTCGCGCGGGGTCGGCCGCTCGGATCTGACGCCGGCCTTCACCAACACGACGGTGTTCTCGGAGGCTCCCACCGCCCGCTCGCCGCTGGTCGCCCGGGTGCTGGCGCAGGGCGTCCTGCAGCCGCTGTTCGACCTCCTCGGTGGCGTCGTGGTCACCGTCGCCAACCTCGGGCTCAGCAACGAGCTCTTCCTGCAGCTCCAGTACTACGCGCAGCAGGACGACGACCCGGAGCCGGGGCCGGGGCTCGATGCGCTGCCGGCGGTCGCCGCCTCGGGCCAGATCCTGTTCGACGACAACCAGGTCGGCCTCGACCTCCTGGCCAAGCCGACCAACCTGATCCTGTCGGCGGTCGTGCTGTTCACCCTCGACGACCTCGCGGTCGCCGACAACCAGGTCGAGGTCGACGCCGAGCAGGATCTCGTCCTCATCACGGCGCTGCTGTTCGGGTTCTCGACGCGCGTCTGCGGCAACCGGATCAAGGAGCCCCTGCGGACCTTCAGGCGCGCGGTCGGGCTGTCGGCCTGGAGCCACGGGTTCCTCATGAACACGACGGTCGCCAACCAGTCATCGCGCTGCATCACGGTGACCGGTGCCCGCCGCCAGGACGAGCTCAACATGGCCACCACCGAGGTCTTCTCGGACGTGTCCTGCCGCAAGAAGCTCAGCGTGGTCAACAACACGCTGGCGGCGCGCAAGGTCCGGATCGAGGAATGAGCAGGAGCGCGAACCATGTCGACGAAGACACCCGGCAACGATGATCCGCTCGCCCTCGCCGCCGATCTGGTGCTATCGGCCACCGACGCCGTCCAGCGCCTCGCGCAGCGGCGCGCGGTCTCGGTCGAGAAGGCGCGGTCGGTCGCGCTCGGCCGCGAGGCCCGGCGCCTGGCGTTCAAGTACGGCGCGACCTCGACGGCGGCGACCGAGGCCGCGGCGCGCGCCGAGGCACAGCGCACCTTCACCGTCGCCGCTCAGGCCACCGCGGAGCGGTCGCAGGTGCCGGTGATGGACGTCGCGGACGACCGCGCGGTCGTCCACGGGCGCGTCGTCGACGCCAGCGGCCGCGGCCGGCCCGGACTGGTCGTGACCGCGCGCGAGGAGAGCGAGAAGAAGGGATCGACCCAGGAGAAGACCGACGACGGCGGCTACTTCGCGTTCCAGTTCAACGTCGAGCCCGCGCCGGTCAAGAAGGTGATCCTGACCAAGGACACGATCCCGACCAAAGACACGACCGTCCCGAAGGAGAAGGAGACGACCACCAGGGTCGAGACCGAGAAGCCGGGCGGCACCGAGCCGGCCAAGGCGCCGACCGCGAAGGCGATCCTCCTCGACGTGACCGACGGCAACGACGTCGTCTTCCGCGACCGCGAGCCGATGCCGCTCCGCCCCGGCCGGGCCGTGTACCGGGAGATCGTGGTCAAATCGAAGAAATGACGACCAGCGCCCCGAGGGTGCCGCGGCCCGCGGTCGGTTGGCTGCTCGGCCCCGAGCTGATCGCGAAGCTGCGCAAGATCGGGCGCAGCCGGCGCGACCCGCGCGACTGGATGGCGTACTTCCTCGGCTTCGTCCACGACGAGTGCCGCTTCCGCGATGGACGGCTGATCCAGATCGTCGGCTCTGACCCGTCCGGGGTCCGGACGATCCTGGAACCAAGGCAGGGCGGGCTGGAGGCGGACTTCACGCGCGCAGGGGGGCCGGCGCCCGGCGAGGTGGCCGCCCCGGTGGCGCGAGCCCCCGACGAGGTCGACGAGATCTGGTTCGACTACATCTCGGATCTCGGCGACAGCAGTGACGCCATGTACGCCGTCGCCTACGCCTGCCAGGTCGACCTCGAGCTCGAGGCCGCGGCGCAGGGGCCGCTGCCGCGCGCGCGGCCGGTCCACAATCCGACCGTCAAGGTCTGGCGCAAGGCCGATCGAGACCGGAGCCGACGGGCCGGCAACCTGCCGCGCGGGCAGTTCCTGTTCGTCGGCGGCGACACCGCCTACCACGTGGCCGACGAGGTCACGATCCGGGCCCGGGTCAAGGAGCCGTTCGAGTGGGCGCGCGGCGATCTCGGCGAGGACCGGGTCATCTACCCGGCGACGCCGCGCCTCTACGGCATCCCCGGCAACCACGACTGGTACGACGACCTCGACGGCTTCTCGTTGATCTTCCGCCGCGGCGACCACCCGCGCGCGATCATTCTCCCCGGCTTCGAGCGGGTCCAGCTCGGCTCGTACGTCGCGATCCAGCTCCCGCACGACTGGCAGCTGTGGGGGCTCGACATCGATCCCGGGATGGATGAGCGGCAGGGGCGCTACTTCGCCGCCCTGGGATACCCGGCGCGCCTCGTCCTGTGCACGCCGTCGCCGCCGGTGGTTTTCGGCGCCGCGGTGCCGCATCCCGAGCACCAGCGCGCGTTGCACGAGCTCGGCCTGCCCGAGGCGTACCTCGACGGTGCGGCCCACGAGCTGCAGCCCGGGCACTGTCGCCTCGACCTCTCCGGCGACGTCCACCACTATGCGCGCTACCGGTCGCCGCACGAGGATCCGCGAGCCGCGGAGCCGCTGTCGTCGCCGTACGCCTCGGTCGTCGCCGGGCTCGGCGGCGCGTTTCATCACCCGAGCTTCACGCGGCTCGGCGATCGCGCGCCGGTGGTCCAGTATCCGCGAGTCGAGGAGTCGCTCGCGGCGGTGACGCCGGCGCTGCTGCATCCGCGCAGCGTCGTGGTCGGGAGCTGGATCCGCGCCTTTCCGGTGCTGTTCGCGTGGCTCCTCGGCTTCGGCTCGCTCGCCAGCGGCGGCGCCGGCTGGCTGCTCGGCCGGCTGTTGTCGTGGGTCCCGGGGCTCGCCGACCAGGCCGGCATCGGCGACCGCGCCGAGCTGCCGCGCGCGCTCCTGCTCCTCGCCGTGCTGGTGGTGAGCGGGGCGCTCGTCGCCGCCGCGCTCCGCCTGTTCCGGATCACGTCGGAGGCCCACGCCGCGCAGCCGCAGCGGAAGCGCAACCTCGCCGAGGCGCCGTGGGGGTTCGGCCCGGGCGCCAAGCTCGATCCGCTGCGCAGCTACTGGCCGTCGACGCTGCTGGTCCTGGCCGCGCTCGCGCTGCTGGTCCTGTTCCCGCGCTGTCCGCTGGCGCCGCGCGCACTCACCGGATGGCTCGACGTCGCGATCCTGCTGCTGCTCCTGCTCGCGCTGATCGGGGGTCCGGTGGCGGCCGCCGTCGTCGGCGGCAAGCACCAGCGCGGCGCGCGCAAGCTCGGCCTCGCCATCCTCGGCCTCGTCCACGGCGTGGCGCAGCTGGCGACCCCGCTCCTGTGCGCGCGCCTCGTGACCGCGTCGATCGGGACCGCCGCGACCGCGGGGCTCGTCGTGCTGGCGACGTACGGCCTCCTGGTCGCGACCCGCCCGGCGTTCCGGCGGCGCCGGCGCTGGGCGGTCGCGGCGCTCGGGATCGCGGCCTGGCTCGGCGGCATGGCGGCGCTGATCGCCGCGTCGCGCGGGCACCTCGTGATGCCGTCGTCGTTCGCATCGGCGCTCGGCCAGGTCTCCGTCGGCGCGCTGGTCGCGATCCCACTCGGCGCGATGTACTTCGCCTGGTACCTCGCGATCGCGGGCCTGGTCGACGCCCACAACAACGAGGTCGGAGGCGCCGCGCGCGTGACCCGCTTTCGTCAGATCATCCGGTTCCACCTCGACCGCGACGGGCTCACCGGCTACGTCATCAGCGTCGAGGGCGACGCCGCGCGCCTCTCGTTCGCGCTGCGGGACGTCTTCACGGTCGCGCCGGCGGCGCCGGTCGCGGCATCACCCCGGCCAGGTGGCCTGGAATAGCCATGTGGAGGCGAGATACAGTGCCAGGGCTCGCCCGGGACGCGCCCCCGAGTTGATCATGCCGCTCCCCGACAACGAGCTCGACGGCCTCGCCGCGCTGCTGGCGCCGGCGATCGATCTGCTGGTGCCGGCCGGAAATCGCGCCGACCTGCCGCCGCTCGCGATCGCGCCGGACACGGCGGCGGTGAAGGCGTGGCTCGCGGCAATGTCCGATGCCCAGACGCTCGCGCTGCTGGCGCGGCTGCCGGAGCCGCCGCATCCGCGCGCGGTCTCGGCGCGCGCCCGCCTCGACGCCCGCGCACACGCCGCGGTCGTCGCTGGTGCGCCGCACCAGATCCTCCACGGCATGCCGGTGGTCGATCGCGTCGAGATCTGGTCGCGGCTGCTGTCGATGCAGGCCGGGGCGCTGCGGATCTTGACGATCCGCGGCGAGGAGCGCACCGGCAAGACGTACTCGAAGTGGCTGGTGGTCGAGT
>Ga0075429_100003414_pt1 | contig 13541 bp, 18 predicted proteins | sample RhiMetdeltSRZDD3_FD_75295 | JGI IMG/M metagenome (GOLD analysis project Ga0075429, IMG submission 75295) | Populus rhizosphere microbial communities from Tennessee, USA - Rhizosphere MetaG P. deltoides SRZDD3 | ecosystem: Host-associated > Plants > Roots > Rhizosphere > Soil | place: USA... | reverse complement strand
GTGCTCTTTTATGTCGCTTACATGCTCATTGTTATAGCCTGACATTGCGCCCTCCGTTGGTTGGGTTTGAGCGGGCGCCCTCGCGCCCGCTCGGTGAAGTTTACCGCAGATAGTTCCAGCGCATTGCGAACATGCGCGCCGGATCGACCGTCCAGACGTTGCCGATATCTGATTTTGCTTTTTTGTTTTTGTCTACCTTGCCGTACCCCATGATGTTGAAAATCTCGCCCGTCGCTTTTTCCACCATCCAGGCGCCAGAGCCGCCGACATCCACATACAGGTACTTGCTGCCCTTGTCTTGGAAGTGTACGAAATCGGCAGGGTGCGTGAACCCGTTCGCCGCATGCTGTGCCTGTTGGACTTCGTTCAGAGACTTGCACAACTCGACCATTCTCGCCGCCAGTGTTTCGTTTACCATGATCGTGATCTCCTCTTGGTTGGTTGGGGTTTGTGTTCTGTTCTCTTGCTCGGGATAGGCTGCGGTTGATTGTCCCCCGTGAGCCTTACCATCCCTCTGTACGCTTCGCCGGTGTCGGCTGCCGGGGCGTTCTGCGTTGTGCGCCTCTGCCCCAGATTTTTCTGCCGGGTGGTTTTCCCGGTCTGCCTTCAAAATCTCCGGCTCGATCTCCCTTCGTTAAAACCCGCGCACAAGTGGATTCTCCCATAAGAGGGCCTGCCGGTCAAGCGAAAAACCACGATTTCGAGGTTTTTCTGCTATCCACCGTCAATCCCCAGCCTGTGCATAGTCGAAACGCCACGCCAGGCGCGCCGATTCGTCGCTTTGTAAATTCTTTCTAATGCAGGAAAGAGGGCGGCCTAGCGCCGCCCCTGTTGGCAGACTTTCAGCTCTTGGCGCAGGTTGCCGAGATCCTCCAGCGCGTCGGCGTATTTCAGCGTATACGCGCGCAGCTCTTTCTCGGTCTGTTCACACTGGCAGATACTACGGGGCGGCAGACAGCCGCTCAAGCTCAGCCATGAGCACGCGAGCAGCGTCAAAATCATTGCGCGCAATCGCATCTTTCACCTCGGCTTTTTTGGCCGCCAGCGCCCGCCGCTTTTTGAAGGCGGCGAGCCCGGCCTCGTCGGTGGTCCACGAAAAGATTTTCTCGGCGAGAACCGCCCAGGCGTCGCCGGGCATCATTTCACAACCCGGCTCTCGACGGTTGAGGCATCCGGCAAGGGTACAGGCGCGTTCGTGACGTTCGTTTGCTTGGCGCTGCGCCCGAGGCCAGCGATCAAGACGCCGATTGCGAGCGTGCTCCAGCCGCCGAACGTCGTCGGCAGGCCGCCGCTCTCGATAATCACGCGGGCATCGAGCAGCCCGCCCGCGAGATAGCCGAGGACCGTCGGAACGGGACTTGAGCCGAGGATCTGATTCATGGCCGACATAATTGCCCCCCCTGTTGAGGTGTTATTTCGTCGCCCCCTGCCGGTATTGGTACTGCTGCTGCATGATCCGGCTTTCGATGTTCCCGAGCTGCCGTTCCAATTCTTGTTTTTCCATCATGAGCGCCCGGTACTCGGCAATCGCCGCCTCGTCGCGATCCTCGTGCGCGAGGTTCATCTGCGGCCCATAGCGCTCTTCCATCTTCCAGATCCGAAACTGCAAGGCGTTCAGCCGATCATTGAGGATCTTTTGATCGAGGCGCATCTCGACGAGGAGCAGCTCGGCCCGGTGCTCCTCCACCATGCGGATCTGCGCGTAGGTCGAATCGTGCCATTGGTAGGCGGTATACATGCCGCCGCCGCCTGCCATCATGACGCCGAGCCCCGCACTGATCGCTTTCAGATAGCCTTCGGCCTCGAACGGGTTCCACATGGGCGCCCCCCTATCTGCTGCCGGGCGTGCGCTCGTCGAGATAATCGCGCATCAACAGCTCTTTCATTGACGACGACAGGTTACTTTGAAACTTGATTTTCTGCGCATCGGTCAACAAACACGTTCGCCCGATCTCGCGCAGGTAGTCGCGATTGAGCACGATCTGATTTTGCAGTAATCGAATATCCGACTCAGCCGCGCCCCGGTAACGGTTTATCATTGTCGTGATATCGTCGAGCACTTTGTTTTGCGGATCGACGACGGCCTCAATTCTCTGATTCAACCAGGCATAGGTCAGGAGCGTAAACAAGCCATTGCCCGCGAGCAGGATCACGAGCACAACGATACTGCCCCGCGCGATCACGTTCAGCCCGCCGTAACTCAGATCGAGCGCGTCGCGCTGGTGATTCTCTTCGCTCGGCGGCGGGACGGGCGGCGTCATAAGGCCTTGGCGGCATCGTAGGCATTCCAAGCGCGCTGCACACTATCAACGTAGTGCTGGTTTACATACGTGTCGGGTTCGAGCTTGCGCGGGCTCCCGGCGTTATAGCTGGCAATCGCATCCGGCCAGTTCGCATGCTTGGTATAGAATCGCTTGAGGTGCTTGCAGCCATAATTCACGCCGATATGCGGCTCGCAGAGTTTCGGCAGCGGCCCGGTATAGCCGTGCTCGCGCGCCACGCCGCCCATCACTTGCATGAGGCCCCAGCTGCACATTTGCCCAAACTTTTCGGTGAGGCTCATCGTGAGCTTGTCGCCGAGCAAATACTTGTATTGCGGCTCATAGCGAAACGCCCACGGATCGAACGCGCTTTCGATCTGACAGATTGCCCGCACGAGCGCGGGCGGCAGCTCGTACTGTGCCGCGCAGACTTCGATTGCCTGTTCGATGCCGTTCTTATCCATCGTCAATATCTGATAATGACTTTCCCGTTTGTGCCCGCGAGGCCTGAGCCCCCGCCGACGCCGCCCGCCCCGCCCGGTGAGCCCGAGCCGGTAAACGTATAATCGCCCGCGCCCACGCCATCCGATCCCTCGGGCGGCACTTCCGGCAGCTGCGGCATGAGCGAGCCCGTGCCCCCGCCGCCAGGGAATCCCTCGGCGACGCGGCTCTCGCCCGGCGCACTGACATAGCTTGAGCCGCTACCCGCGCTGCCGTTGGATTGAAACGCCCCGCCCGCGCCGCCCGTGCCAATGACAATCGTGAGCGTCGTCCCTGCCGTGTACTCGCGAAAGCTCACGGCCTTCCCGCCTTCGCCGCCTTTACTGCCGCCGAACGAGGCGCCCGCGAACGAGCTGCCGCCGCCGCCCCCGCCGCCAGGGCCGAGGGCCTGCATTTCCACCTGCACGGTTCCGGCGCCGGGTACGTTCCACGTTTGCCCGGCTGAAAAGAGCACCTCGTTTTGAAACTCATCCGTCGGAATGACAATCGTCGTCTTGGCCGCGCGCACGATCCGCAAGAGCGAATCGAGATTCAGCTGCCGCTTGTTCGTCGCCGTGCCTTCGATCTCGTAGAGGATCTTGCCCTCGTCGTCTGAGATGCTCATGCGGGAAATCTGATATTCGCCGCTGAGGCTGAGCCCCGGCATATCGACTTCGAGCAGCTGCCCGACATCGAGCAGCGTGCGACGCAACCGCGCGGTAAAGTTTTTATTCACACGCGCGCGGGATTGCATAAAGAGAAACGCGAAACTCACGCCCAAGCGCGCCAGCTCGACGACATCGTTTGACGACGGGTGTTGAATCGTTTCGTAGGCCCGATAGATCCCGCTCGATCCCTCAATCGCCGAGCGCAGCGCGATCTCTGCCGTATCGGCCCGCTCGATGTTCGCCGTGGCGCCGCTCGTGCCGGTGACGAGGACCGTGACGCTGTTCACGTAATCATCGACATCCTCGACGGCCTGCGCATACTCGGGCTCGGCGTTCGTGAGCGCGAACGGCGCCTCGCGCAGCGCGAGCTTTCTGAATGAGATCACTTTCTCGGGACTGATTTCGATGGAGCCGCCGCCCGCCTCGGCAATGTCGCGCAGGTAATCCGAGGCCCGGACATAATCAGCATCGACGAGCTTGAGCACGGGCGGGCCGGGATCGGTGTACCCCAGCGAGAAATTATCGGCATCGAGATCCGCGTCGAGGATTGCAAACTCGATCAAACTCTGCACGGGATAATTCGCATACGAGCTTTTGACGAGGTGCCGTTCGAGCTGCCCTTCCCAGCCCACGGCCTCGACGGTAAACTCTTTCACGGCCTCGGACTGATCGGTGTTGAGCGTGACGGTTTGAATGATCCCGCCGAAATAGAGTTTGCCGCGATCCGTAAACGTGACGGTTTGCCCGCAGAGCGGGACAATCGGCGGGTTGATTACAATAAACGAGAGCGAGCCTTTGCCGTTGAGCACCAGCTCGCAGCCGAGCGAGCCCACTTTCGGCGAGCCAATGATCTCGCCTTGAATCGTGATCCAATAGCCGAGCCCGCTGATCTCAAGCGGCGCCGCTGCCGTGGCAGACGGTTCGAGCACGGGCGCATCGAGCGCAGGCCATTCCCCTAATGCCATCGTTCACCCATTCGCACTGTGCTTAATGAGCTGAAACGCATTATTGGCGCATCGAACATACGTAACGATATCGTTGGCGTTCGGCGTAATGTCGAGCGCTGCCGGATGCTTCAAGGTCGATCCCTGCTGGAGTGTCGTATTGCCGTTCGTAAAGAGAATATAAAACATCTGCCCGTCGGTTTCGTCGTCGAAATCGGTGATCGTCGTCGCCCCGGTGTTCGAGCAAATAAACACGTTCGCGCCTTTGATCGACGGCGAGGCGTCGCCGTCCACGAACGTCTTGCTGCCGATACTATTAAAGCTCTCGGGTACATGCTCGCAGTACACGTATTTCGTGCCAGGGCCGAGCGCGAGTTTCGCGCCGCCGATACTTGAACCGAGGCAGAGATCGCGTGAGAACGTATCAGGCCCGCCGCCGTGATCCGTAACCGTGCCGATCCCATATTCCCAGTATGGCCCCCACAGAATCGTATAGAGCACCTGCGCGCCAGCGCCGAATGCGAATTGAATCCCCCGGTGCCCCGTCGTCGGGCCGCCGAGCGTCAGATCGCCCGTGCCGGTGGTTGTCGTCGTTTCTTCGACGAGCATTGCGAGAAAGTTCGGCATCAGGTATTGACCGAGCGTGAGACTTCAAACCAGGCGCCGAGCACGCGCACGAGCGTAATCGTATCGTTACTTGAAAACGTAAAATTCACGCCGCCCGACAGGTGAATGTTCGCGCCATGCTGTAGCGTCATGTTGGCCGTGGTTGACGAGATCACGATCACCTGCCCTTCCATCCCGCTTGTGAAATCCGTGACTGTCGTCGGGCTCGTATAATTCGAGAGCCACACGTTGCCGCCTTTGACGGCGGGCGAGGTCCCATTATTCGGGAACACTTGCACGCCGTTATTAAAGCAGGCCTCTGGCGGGATCGGGCACAGCACGGTTTTCGTGCCCGCGCTCCAGTTGACCGCCGCGCCCCCGGCTGAGCTGTTAATCACAATCGTACGGGCGAGCTGATTCGAGGAGTTGATCGTACCGAGCCCGTATTCATACGTCGCGCCGTCGGCACTGTAAACCATGTAATAACAATTCGCGCCGTTGCCGAAGGAATCGAGAAACGTCCAGTAGGTTGCGGGCGCCCCGTTGAGCTGATAGGTGCCCGTGCCCGTCGTCGTCGTGGTTTCTTTCACGCGAGGCCGAATCAGTTGAGCCATTACGCAGGCGCCCCCTCGTGTCGCCATCCGGCAGAGGTGTACCGGCTTACTGCTTTCATGAATTTTTTCCCGTCGATTGCAATCGTCGTCTGAATAGGCCGCTGATCGCCGCCCCCGCCGAGCAGATCGCCTGCACGGTCTAACGGAATGATTGCCTCCGGCCCGGCCTCGCCCACCATGCCGAGCGTCGGCCCTGTCACGACGCCGCCCTCGGCGAATTTGATCGCTTTCAGCGCGAGCAGCGCGCCCGCGATCACGACGACGCCCGCGAGGATCGCGCCCGCCCACGGGATACCGAACACGGTTTCGGTCAAGGCGGTGGCGATTGCCGTGAGCACGCCCATGATCGCTGTACCGACAGCGGTCACGATCCCGACGAGCGCCGCAAACATGCTCGTCATGGCCGCCGTTACCGTGCCCCACACGCCGACGACGAACGCGCCCGCGCCCGCCCACACGCCTTCTGTGCCTGCGGCTGCCGCTTGATTGACGAGAAACGATTTTGCCGCCGAGGCCGCTGCCGCCACGCTCATATTGATCGCGGCCTGTACGACGGCGATCTTTGTAGACTCCCATGCGGCCTTGAGATCGCCGCCTTTCACAACCATCGTCGCGATTGAATTGCTCCAGGTGCTTACCATCGACGCCATCGAAAAGACGTTCGAGGCCTGCAGATCGTTGAGCTGCTTTTCCCAAAAGCCGGGAAACTGCTGCACGATCTGAATCCGTTTCGTTTCTCGATCCATATCGAGCGCATGTACTTTGGCGTTATAGGTTGCCAGGCCGATCAATCGCGCGTCGTATTGTTCTTTCAGCGCGGCGGTTTCGAGTTTGTAGCGCTCTTCGTTGGCTTCAAACGCCACTTGCCGGGCGGCATCAGCCGCGCCGATCAAGCCTTGCTCGGCTTGAAAGAGCACCTGCTGCTGGCGCTCCACCGACTCAGCGATAATCACATTATTTTCGAGGACATCGTTGCGATGCAGCCAGGATTGCGTGCCTTCCTCGACAATCGCGCGGCCCTTGGCTTCCTCTTCGAGCATGACGCTGATCGCGTCGGCTGAATCCATTTCTTTGGCGCCCCAGATTTCGGCGAGATTGCGCTGCGCCTCGCGGATATGCTCGACCGATTTCTCGAACGGGCCGCCCGTGATCTTCGCCATGTTGCCCGTACCGATGCCTTCCGACAGACTTTGCAGGCGTTCGGCTTCGAGCACGCGCTCAGCGAACGCGGCGTTTTCTTCCTTCGCCGTGCGCTGGATAATGTCGAGCTGCACTTTGCCGAGCGCCTCTTCGGCATTGCGCTGCGCCTGCAGGTAGTGCTGCGTATTAACGAATCGCGTGACGAGCTTGCGCCCGAGCGCCTCTTGCCGTTCGCCCCGCTCAATATCGCTCGCCTTGTCGAGTTCGTTTTGCTTTTGTGTCGCCTCGACAATCGCTCGCCCGAGAAACGCCTGCGCACTGTTGTCCTCTTTTTGGATTTGCCCCGTCAGCTCGCGTATGCGAAAGGTAATCCCGGCGATCCCGTCGGTGATTGCTTTAATCGTGGCGAGCACGCTCGGCGCGAAGGCGAGAGCAAAGGCCGTTTGTAATCCCTTGAGGGCCTGCCCGAGATCGTCGCTCGCGTCGTCGACTTTCGTGAGCGCTGCAACCTGCTCGTTCGTGAGGATCAAGCCGAACCGCTCAGCGGCCTTGCGCGACTCATCGAACGCGGCGGCGCCACGGTTGAGGATCGGAATCATATCGAGGCCGGATTTCCCGAAGAGCTGCACGGCGAGCGCGGCTTTCTCAGCGCCGTCGGGCATCTTTTGGAACTGATCGGCAATCGCACGAATCGCGTCGTCGGTCGTCCCGAGCTGCGCGATGCTGATCCCCAGCTCATCGAACGAACTAGCCGCTGCGCTCGCGGGATTGCGCGCCTCGACGATTTCTTTCGAGAGGGTTTTCGTGGCAACCGTGAGCTGCTGCGCCTGTACGCTGTTCTGCGCCATGACGACAGACCAAGATTGCAGCGTTTGCACGCTGATCCCGGTCTTTTGGCTCATCTGTTCGGTTTCTTCGGCCTGCTTGGCGATTGCCAGGGTGTTCGCCGTGATCGCCGAGGTCACGGCGAGGATCGCCGTCGCCCCGACTTTGCCTACGGTTTGCAGCTTCGTGCCGAAATCGACGCTCGCGCTGCCGAGCTTCGCGAATTCCTTGTGCAGCTCGCTTGCGTCGGCGGCGATCTTGACAACGAGCGATCCGATATCAGCCATGCGTTACGCTCCCGGCTGCTGCATGCCGCGAAAGAATGAAAGCACCTGATCGCCGCTCATTTTGCGATCCTCTTGCGCTGCCCGCGTTTTGAACGAGAGCATGAAATCGTCGAGCTTGAATACCTTGCCCTTCGGCGCGTTCACCTGCGCAATCGTTTTCGCAATTAGCGCGGCGTGATAATCGTCGCGTTTCGGCCCGAACGGATTCATTTCGTAGTACGCGATCCATTCGCAAAACTCCTCGCTACTCATCACCTCTTGCCACTCGGCGATGGTGCGCCCGCCTAGCGCCAATGCCAGCAGGTGCCAGAATTGGCGCTCGGGGCGCTCGCTCAGTTTTTTGCTTTCGCCTGCAGATCCTCGGCCCTCATACAGCTGAGCCGTTGCGAGGCCTCGAATAACCTATCGAGGATCTCGCCGCTCTTCTCGCCGAGCGCGTCGAGGTGCTCAGCGGTAAAGAGTAAATTCCCCTGAGCATCGCAGATCGTCGCCGCGAGGAGACTCGTGCGCGTGTTCTCGTGAATAATCTCGACTTCCTTGCCGTGCATGCGATAGCGAGACTTCTCGAATCGCTCGCGCGCTTTCCCGGTGAGGTTGCGAATATAGACAGTGCCGCCCCACTCGGGCACCTCGACGGCTTCGATCTTCATATCGACGGCTGCTAGGATTTGCTCGCGCGATAATCCAGCATGGCCGTTGCTCTCAGGGTTCATACGCAGGCCCTCCTCGTGTTAATCCCGAGTCAGTTAATAACTGATCTCATGGATATTGTTATGGTGTTATCGTGAGCGCTCCGGTGATCCGCAGCGTGATCTTGCCGCCCGTGACATCATCCGTCGGGAACGATTTCGGAAACGAGGTCACATACGCCTGGAACGTAATGCTCGCCGTCGCCCCTGCGGCGTTCGGCGGCGGGATCACTTTCCAGTCCCGCTTTGTCCGATTCTGCAGATCGGCCCAGATCGCTTGGTGCGTCGTGTCGGAGTGGACCCAGTTCAGATCGACGTCAATCGTGCCGGGGTCGATCAAGCTCGGGATAAACTCGCGGTAATTCCCCGACGCCGCCGAGCTGTGCGTCGTGACATCTATCGTCGAGACTTCGGTGCTCGGGCCGTCGATGTTTTTCACTTCGCCGAGCGTTTGGTAACTCGGCGTCGAGCCTGCCGTCGCCCCGCTGCGTTGTAACAAGGTTCCGTACGATGGTATGGCATTGCTTGACATAGTTCCCTCCTGTTTATTGCGTTCTTGGATCTGCCCGCGTGTGCTCGTACACGATTTCAACCCGCAGCCCACGAGCGAGGTGCGGCGTTTCGGCGTCGACTTCCATCTCCAGATAGGTCGGTGGATCGGTCATGAGTGCTAAGCCATCCCAGCGTTGATTGCTCGCGAGGCAGCGCTCGATATCGCTCACGAACGCATTCAAAATCTCGCCGCCTGAGCGCGGATCTGCTGCCTCGTCATGCCGTACGCAGACGACGAGAAAGAGTTCCATGCGGCGCCGGATACGCGGCGCAGCGGATTTTTCCAGCTCGGGAAAACAATCGCCCTCTTTCACGAGGATTGTCGGCATGGTCGAGAGATCAATGCCGCTCGCGCGAAAGCGCTGCACGCTGCTGATCTCGTTCTCGTATCCGTTGGCAACCGAGATCGTCGCCAGGGCGGTACTGATCGTTTTCAATATCTGCTCTTGAATCGAATCCATTAGAGCTTCCTCTTGAGCGCCTTCTGCAGCGCTTGCTCGGTGCCGCGCAGGCCCGCCTCGGCGACTTTCTTGAGTTCCGGCAAGGCCCGGCTGCGCACGAGCTGGCGAAATTTCAGCCGGGCCGGGATCACCACCTGCGGCACTACGGCACTGATCTCGCCTTTCCCTTTGCCGAGTTTCTTTTCGCGCAGGAATAAAAACCCGGTTTTCCCTTTGGCTTTGATCGTGATCCCCTTCTCATGCGTGTGCAGAATGCGCGAGATCCCGATCTTCCCGGCGAGGTTTTTGTGCGTGTCGCCCTGTACATAGGTCCAGATATTCTTGCCTTTCGCGAGCTTCCCGGCCTTGATCCCCGGCGCGCCTGACAGCTGCTCTTTAATAAAGAGCTTGCGAATCCGCTGCGCCCCGCGTTTCATTTCGGTGCGCATGTAGCGCAGGCTGAGCTTGTCGGCATTGTTGAGGCCCTCGACAAACTCTTTGCCGTTCACGAGGATCGCTGAGATTGCTTCGCTCATAGTTCCCGCACCTGCATGAGAATATCTTCCTCCAACAGATCGCCGTTCGAGAGCGTCATCATGAACGTAATCCGATAATCGTTGCCGTGCGTGCCGTTCAGCACTTTAATGATCGACTGTGTGCCGCTCACGCTTGAGAGCGTGTTCGCGATCACGGTGTTATCGACGACGAGATCAGGGTATCGCGTGGCCTCCACCGTGCCCGACACGAGCGAGGCGCCGACGGGCAGCTTGCCCGCCCATTCGACGGCGATGAGATATTGCTCTGCCGGTTGCTTAGCAAATTTGTTCACGGTGCCCCCCAGCTGGAAAGATAAACCGGCGATCCCTTGCCGCGATCACGAACACACGGCCCCGCGCCTTAAAGACGAATACGCGAGACTTCGCGAGGAAAATCAGCTCGGGCAATTCCTTCGGAATCGTCAGCTCGGCAACGAGCCTGCCAACGTCGCGGCTGATCCCGCCGTCGAGCGGCAGGCTGCTTACGAGCAGGCCGCTTGCCGTGTAGCCGTGTGCCCGGCTGATCGGGCTCGCGAACGGATTCTCAAACGCCCCGGTTGCGAGCGCCTGCGCGAGACTCGTGCCGGTGAGCGGCAGGCGAACCAAGAGTTCGATGCTCGTGAGCGAGAGCCCGTGCGCCATGCTCGGCGCGCTTGGCGTAATAATCCGCAAGAGGCCGACGGCCTGCGCGTGGGCTCGGATGCTCCCGGCAACCGGCTGCACGCTTGCCCCGGTGAACGCGAGCACGGCAACGGCCCTCGGATGCCCGAGGCTTGAGCCCCTGAGCGCGAGCTGATAGCTCGGCGGTTCGCCGACGGCCCTGCCGTGCCCTTGTATCCAGCCGCCCGCGAGGCTGATATGCAGATTCGCGAACGTGCGGCTCGTCGCATAGCTATCGCCGTCGAGCGCGATCACAAGCGCCCCGGTAAACCCGAGCTGCGCATTCGCCAGGCCCGCCGCCCGGCTCGTGCTCGTCAATGCTTGCTTGCTCGTGAGTGTCGCGCCCGGCGTGCGCGCTGAGCCGATTGACGGCTGCGCGGCGTAGAATGTTTTGATCGTGGCGACGGCCCGGCTGCTCGCTCGGCTGATCCCGCCTTGGATCTGCACAACGGTAATCGGTAGGAATTCGAGCACGCCTGAATAGGTGCGCGCGACATCCCGGCTCGGGGCAGCACTCACGGGTAATTTATTAAAGCCGACAGTTCCGAGCGCCCGGCTCTCCGCGAGGCTCACGCCGACGAGCTGCGGCCTGATCGTAAGAAACGCGCCGGGCACGCGGGCGCTCTGCCGTGAGAGGCCTTGCAGATTGATATGCAGGCTCGACGTAATGGTTGCGAGCGAACGCCCGCCCATCCCGCGCGACGGCCCCGTTTCCTGGTGCGTGTGCAGCCAGGCCGAGGCGCGCGGATCGGCCTTTGACGGCGTGACGTAATAGAGCGTGAGCAGCGTCGGCGTCGAGGCTGATCGGGCGCGGCCTTCGGATCGGCTCAAGCCCGCGACGCCGATTTTCGGCCCGCTCAGGGTTTGCAGCTGCAGGCCATGCGCTTTGCTACTGGCCCGGCTCAGCCCCGCGAGGTTCGTTGTCGCGCCGCCTGAGAATTGGAGCGTGCCCAGCGCGCGGCCCGAGGCGAGACTCGGTACGGTGGCGTAGTACAGTTTGATATGGACCGAGAGCACCCGCCCGCCCATGCCCCGGCTGATCGTCGGCGGCTGCTGCCCCTGCAGCCCGAGCGTCGTCAGGCAGCGCGCGAGCCCGGTGGCTCGGCTCGGCCCGGTTTCCTGGTGCAGTTGGATCGCGGCGAACGTGCGCGGCGCCCCGCGCATCGGTGTCGCGTAATAGACGCGCTTGAGCAGGCTCGGCCCGAGCGCGCGGCCTTCGGCCCGTGAGAGGCCGCTGCCCATATCGAACCCTGCGCCCTGAAACCGCAGCGTTGCCGGGCCTGCCTTTGCGATATCCCGTGACGGCGTTGCCTTGCCCACGAGGATAATCCCGGTGGATACGGCGCGGCCCGTATCGCGTGAGATCGCCCCGCCGATATCAGTTGTCGGGAAATGCGTCGAGAGCTGTGCCGTGTCTCGGCCATTGGATCTCGACGCGCTCCCGAGCGAGACTTTCCCGCCGAGGAAAGCCGAGGCGGCGATCCCGTTCGAGCGGCTCAGCGCCGAGGGAATCAGACTCTTGAGGGTTGCCGGTTGCGTGCGGCTTGAGGCCCGCGAGAGCGCGGCAGGAATCAGGCTCTTGAGCGTGCCCGGCTGCGCGATCCCAGACGAGCGCGAGAGGGCGGCGGGAATCAGGCTCTTGACGGTTGCGCCTGGTGTGAGCCCAGCCGCCCGCGAGAGCCCGTTGCCCATGTTGAAATTGACGACGCCCGCGCTGAGCGTTGCGCCAGGTGCTAGCCCGTGGGCTCTCGACGGCGCGGCTGCGAATTGACTCGTGAACGTCGCACCCGGCGAACGGGCAGCGGCCCTCGACGGGGCAGGCGTGAGTAGACTTTTGAACGCGCTCGGTTGTGCGAGGCCGTGGGATCGCGACGGCGCGGCTGCGAACTGGCTTGAGAACGTAACGCCCGGCGAGCGGCCAGTGCTTCGGCTGATCCCGGCGAGCGAGACTTTGCCGCCGAGGGTTGCCCCGGCGACGCGCGCGACATCCCGCGAAGGCGTCGCATAGTTGACGGCGAGAATGCCGGTTGAGAGCGCAAGGCCTGCGGCGAGGGCGATCCCAGCGCCCATCGACAAGACGGTACTCGGGCCGCCCCGCCCTTGAATGCGCGGCTTCGTTTCTTGATATTGCGGCTTGCGATTCGGTGAGGGATACAGAGCCATTTACACGCCCGCTCCTGCCGGTAAGATCGGCGCCATCACGCGGCCCGGCGTCCAGAATTGCAGGGTATTCGCAAACTCAAGCCAGGGCCGCAGCGTCGTCGTCGTCGTGGTTTCATCGACGGGCAGATCGCCGCCCGAGGCATTGCAGCCCCAGCGGATTGATCCGTTGTGCCCTTGCACTTGGCTCGCCGCCGTTGTGATATTGCCGCCGAGCCCGACTTCGATCACGAGCCGATCCCCAGGATCGACGACGGTGTATGACGAGAGCGCCGTCGAGGGAAACGTGCGATTCGCGAGCGCCGTGCCGAGTTCGAGACTCGTCGCCCTGGTGATCGCGAGCAGGGTGGCCCGCGTCGAGCCGCCCGAGTACGAGCACACGAGGATTTTGATCGTGAGAAATAAATTGTTGTTCGCGTGATCTTCGAGGCATTGAAACTGCCCGGTGACGTTCCCGCTGAGTACCTGCAAGCCGAGCGGATCGCTCACATATTGCCGGTGACACGAATCGCGGTTCGTGAGATCGTCGGCGCCGTCGGGCGCGTAGCTCGTCGTCGTGAGCGTCGAGCCATCGGGTGCGAGCAAGAGCTGCCGCTGTACCGAGTTGATATGCTCCCACTCGGTTGAGCCGACAGGTGCGGGCGGCGTAACCGGCGCCGCCAGCGTTTCGGGAAAATAG
>Ga0075429_100003413_pt1 | contig 13544 bp, 10 predicted proteins | sample RhiMetdeltSRZDD3_FD_75295 | JGI IMG/M metagenome (GOLD analysis project Ga0075429, IMG submission 75295) | Populus rhizosphere microbial communities from Tennessee, USA - Rhizosphere MetaG P. deltoides SRZDD3 | ecosystem: Host-associated > Plants > Roots > Rhizosphere > Soil | place: USA... | reverse complement strand
TCGATCTTGTCCACGACGTTGCCGATGGAGGCGTACATGTCGCCGGTCTCGTCGGTTCCCGTGAACGTGTGATGCCGGCTCTTCACCACCACCTCCGCCGTGTGGCGGTGCTTCTCGACGAACAGCACGACATGGGCCTCGATCACGTCGTCGATCCACTTGTCGAGCTTCGAGAGCTTGTCACGCGTGAAATCCCGTATCGCCGGCGTGATGTCGATATGGCGCCCCGTGATGTCGAGTTTCATCCCTGCCTCAGGCGAATGGCATCTTGCGATCGGTCGAGGAGCCGATCCGGAGCTCGCCACGGTACTTCGCGACCGTCCGGCGAGCCACCTTGATGCCGTGGCGATCCTCGAGAAGCTTCACGATGGCGGCGTCCGACAGCGGCCGGTTGCCGTCCTCCCCTTCGACGATCTCCTTGATCCGCTGCTTGACGCTCAGCGAGGAGACCTCGCCGCCGTGATCGTCGGGGACGGAAGCGTGGAAGAAGTAACGCATCTCGTACAGCCCCCGCGGGGTGTACATGTACTTGTTGCGCACGACGCGGCTCACCGTCGATTCGTGCATCTGGATGTCATCGGCGACGTCGCGCAGCCTGAGCGGCCGCATGCGGTCGATGCCGTGGTCCAGGAACTCGCGCTGGTGTTTCACGAGGCTGACGGCCACTTTCATGATCGTCCGCTGGCGTTCGTCGAGGCTCTTGATCAAGCGCACGGCGGAGCGGAACTTCTCGCGCACGAAATCCTTGGCTTCCCTGTCCGTGTTCTGCGCCCCGCGATCGAGCATGCGGCGATAGGTCTGGCTGATCCTAAGGCGCGGCAGGCCGTCCTCGTTCAGGACAACGCGGTACTCTCCCTGGTCGTCCTTGAGCACGTAGACATCAGGGGTCACGTACTGCGAGCGGGCGTTGTTGTACTTGAGGCCGGGGCTCGGGTCCATCCGCCGGATGATCTCGACGTGCTCCTGCACCTCGCTGAGCGGGCAGCCGAGCCGCGTCGCGATCTCCTGGTACTTGTGCGCCTCGAGGAGATCCATGTGATCGCGCACGATCATCTCGGCCGTGGTGCCGGCGGCCCCGAGCAGGCGGAGCTGTATCAGGAGGCACTCGGAGAGATCGCGCGCGCCGACGCCGGGCGGGTCGAAGCTGCGCACGAGGGCGAGGGCTTTCTCGATCTCCTGCGCCGGCCACGGGGCACCGTTGGAGGCGCCATCCGACCCTGACATGCCCGACATGGCCTCCAGCTCCTCCATCGTGGCGTCGAGGTAGCCGTCATCGTTGAGATTGCCGATGATGGCCTCGGCGATCTCGCGCGTCCGATCGTCCGTCGGCGTCATCTCGAGCTGCCAGGTCAGGTGGTCGGTGAGGTTTTCCTGCTTGGTGAGGGTGGCCTCGAAGGAGGGGACGTCCATGGCCTCGACCGGGCCGCGCGGCTCGTACCCCTTGTCGAGGTAGTCGCGCCAGAACGCCTCGTAGTCGTCCTCGTCGCCCGTGCCGCGCTCGCCGATCGTCCCGTCGGTGGCGTTGGCCTTGTCGGTGGGCTGGCTGTCGAGCTGCTGGGGGGCCATCGTCTCCAGCCCCTCCTCCAGCACGGGATTCTGCTCGAGCTCCTGGTTGATCTCGTTGACGAGCTCCAGCTTGGAGAGCTGCAGCAGCTTGATGGCCTGCTGGAGGGACGGCGTCATGATGAGCTTCTGGCTCATCCTGAGATTGAGCCGTTGCTCCAGAGCCATCGTCCCCCTCTCCTGTGCTCCGCGCCGGTGGTTCAGCCCAGCGTGAACTGGGTGCCGAGGTACGCGTCGCGGACCTCGGGATCGTTCACAAGCGCTTCGGGTGTGCCTGCCTGAAAGATTGCCCCATCGCGAATAATGTACGCGCGATCCGTGATTTGTAAAGTCTCCCTTACGTTGTGGTCGGTCACCAGGATTCCGAGACCCTTCTGCTTGAGGTGATCGATGATGCGCTGCAGGTCGTACCTCGCCTTGGGATCGATCCCGGCGAAAGGCTCGTCCAGCAGGATGAAAGAAGGATTCGTGGTCAGCGCGCGCGCGATCTCCAGCCTGCGTCGCTCGCCGCCCGACAGCGTGGACGCCCGCTGTCGAGCCACTCGCGATATCCCGAACTCCGCCAGCAGCGACGCGGTGCGTTCCGTGATTTCCTCGGGGCCGATGTCCATGGTCTCGAGGATCGCGAGAAGATTCTGCTCGACCGTCATCTTGCGAAAGATTGAAGCTTCCTGGGGCAGGTAGCCCACGCCGCGACGCGCGCGCTGGTACATCGGAAGCTGGGTGATATCGTCGCCGTTGAGCAGGACGCGGCCGGAATCCGGCGCCACCAATCCCAGGACGCAGGAAAACGTCGTTGTCTTGCCCGCGCCGTTGGGCCCGAGCAAGCCGACGACTTCCCCGCCGTGGATGTTGATCGAAACGTCTCGGACGACATCGCGTCCGTGGTAGGACTTGCTGAGGGCTTCAGTTGCGAGGGTCTGCGCCAACGACCGGCGCTCCTTTCTGCCGCGGCTTGAGGGTGATCCAGGTGCGCCCCCCCTGCTCGGATTCGACGAGAATCCTATCACCCGTCCGATCGATTGTCAAAGAACTTCCTCGCACAAATTGTTGACCTGTCTCATCTTGGACTGACGCCTCACGCCCCGATCCCGAGAGTTTCAGCGTGTTGGCTTTCAAATCGGCCACCAGTTTGTCGCCATGTCCGACACGTCCGCCATCGCGGACCTCGACCTTGTCCGTGGTCTCGACGAGGGTGGCCGAGCGGCGTTCGGTGTCGAGCGTCACGAGCATCTTCTCCCCCGTGATGCGGGTGCCTCCCTGGGTCATCAGGACATGTCCGGCGTAGAGGATGGTTCCCGCCGTCTGGTCATAGGTCATCGCCGAGGCCGACACGGTCACGATGTCGTCCGATGGCGTGGACGGCGCGGGGGGCGGGCGTGCAGCCGCGGTGGATTGTTGCCGAAACGTGCTGATGACATCCCGCCGCGCCTCGAGCGTGCCTGTGGCTTCGTTGAGGTCCACCTCGGAGGCTTCGATGCGGTTGTCTCCCTGCCAGATCCTCACATGGTCCCTGTACTTCGCCAGCTTCCCCTCGTCGGCGAACGTGAGCGAGCCGGCCATGGCGTGAATCGTTTCGCCCGTGCGGAAGAAGGGCAGCGTCTGACCCTCCTTGTCCTTGGTCGAGGCGGACGCCGGCGCCTCGGGCAGGTAGCTGGCCCTGACGCCGTCCCGGGCCGAGAGGGTCTTGCCCCGACGGTCGGCCTCGATGCGTTGCGCCTGGATTTTCCTGCCCAGCCATGTGGCTGTTGCCGGCCTGCCTTCCTTTCCCGTGAGGGTCACGATGTCCGAGTTCGGATCGAGCCGGGTGCTGTTTCCCTGGCTCTCGAGCCCCTGGTCCGTGAGCTGGATGTCGCCCGTCCCCTGAAGGTCCTGCAGGGATCCGAGATTCGGGTCCAGGATGGCCTCGAGATCGTCGCTCTTGAGGCGGAACCCCGTCGATTGTCCCTCCGCCGGAGCTCCTTTCAGGTCGACGCCGCCCACGGCGCGCGCGCGAGAGAGATTGCCGTTCCGGATCTCGAACTGAAGCGTCTGCGCGGCGATGCTCGCGGGCCCGCCGCTCTTCTCCAGCTGGCTCGCCATCAAGTTCGCCTCGCCCGAGACCTCGAGGGAGACCGGTTGCTGTGATTCATCGAAGAGCATCGCCAGTCGCTGGCCGCGCATCGTGCGCGTGCCTTCGAGCGCCAGCAGCCGCGCCAAGGGAGACGGTCCGCCTCCCGTGGAGACGGCCTGCGAGGATTCCAGGACGAACCCGTCATCGCCCTCGAGTCGCGTGATGCCCGAGCCTTCCCGGAAATAGGCCACCAGGGTCCCGCCGGAGAGCGTCTCGCCTCGCTGGGTCAGGGCGCGGTAGCCGTGCATCTCGAAGGTCATCCCGGCGAGGTCGTGGTCAGCCGACCTTGCGTCAATCTTGACGAGGCCCATGCCGCCCAGGGGCATCTCGGCCTGCACTTTCTCGGGAAAATGGACCACCTGCCTCTCGACGTCGTAGCGCATGCCCACGGCGCTGCCGGTGGCGGTCCCCCTGTTGAAGGCTACGGGATCCTCGGTGCTCGCCTCTCCATCGGCCTCTTCGTATCTCAGGTTCGGGCTCGCGAGCGTGAGGCCGTTGGCCGCCGCGATCCTCGCTCCCCCGGACAACAGCCAGGAGCCCTGGTCGACATCCCTGGCGCCGGGTGGCTGGGCGCCGGCGCGCGCGGCGACCGCGGGGCCCGGGATCATCTCGGCTGCCGGGGACTCCACGAGGGTGGCCGACCCATCGGTTCCGATGAGCCGGAAGACCGGATCGGCCAGCTCCAGACGGCCGTTGGTGTAGGTGGTCGATTCGCGGGCGCGAAGCTGGAGGGTGGTCACACCGCGGCGGCTGCGCACCATCTGCACGTTGGAGGCATGCTGGGCGACGCCAGTGGAAGGGGCGCCCGGCTCGAGAGGCTCGGCCGCCGAGGCGCGTGGCCCCACGCGGATATTGCTGATCAGGCTGATCAAGATGCCGCCGACGAGAGTCGCCATCGCCAGCAGGAGCGCCACCCGGAGCCCGCGGACTAACGGCATGCGAGCCGTCGTGCGGTCAGTACCGCGTCAGCGCCCCTTGAATGTGGGCTTGCGTTTCTCGAGGAAGGCGCGGGTGCCTTCCTTGAAGTCGTCCGTCGTGACCACCAGGCCGAAGAGGGTCGCCTCGAGGAAGAACCCCTCCTCCACGGGCATCTCCAGTCCTTCATTGACCACCTCGATAGCCATGCGCACGGCGGCAGGACCACGTGTGATGATCGTGCGGGCCAGCTTCTCGGCCTCCGTAACCGCCTGCCCTTCGGGCGCCAGCCGGTTCACCAGTCCGATCCGGTGGCTCTCCCTGGCGTCGATCATCTCGCCGGAAAGGATCAGCTCGAGCGCGCGGCCCTTGCCGATGAGGCGCGCCAGCCTCTGCGTGCCGCCGAACCCGGGAATGATGCCGAGCGTGACTTCCGGCAGGCCCAGTCTAGCGTTTTCCGAGGCAATCCGGATGTTGCAGGCCAGCGCCAGCTCGCAGCCACCCCCCAGCGCGAATCCGTTGATCGCGGCGATGACCACCTTGCCGAGCGACTCGATGCGCGACAAAACCTCTTGCCCGTAGATCGAGTAGTCCTTCCCGGAGAGCGGCGTCTGCTCCGCCAGCTCCGAGATGTCGGCGCCGGCGACGAAGGCCTTGGGCCCTGATCCTGTGATGATGACCGCGAGCACGCTGGTGTCGGCTCCCGCTTCGCCTACCGCGCGGTCCAGCTCCTGCATCGTCTTGCGGTTCAGCGCATTGAGCTTGTCGGGCCGGTTGATGGTGATGAACGCGATCCGATCGCGGACGTCGTAGAGAAGGTTGTCGAAAGTCATCAGGCGCCCCCCACCAGGAAATCATTCGGCACCGGCTTGTCGCCGCTGTAGTCGTAGAACCCTTTCCCGGTCTTCTTGCCGTGGTATCCGGCCATGACCATGCGCTTGAGGAGCGGCGGGCTGGCGAAACGCCGTTCGCGAAACTCCTCGAAGAAGACGTTGGCGATGCTGTGCGTGGTGTCCAGCCCGACGAGATCGAGCAGCGTGAGCGGCCCCATGGGATAACCGCAGCCCAGCCGCATGGCTTCGTCGATGTCGGCGATGGTCCCGACGCCCTCCTCCAGGGCGCGGATGGCGTCGAGGATGTAGGGCACGAGCAGGCGGTTCACGATGAAGCCCGTCTTGTCGGAAGTCCGGATCGGCGTCTTTCCCAGCGTGCCGACGAACGCGACCACCGAGGTCATGGTCTCCGCGTCGGTCATGATCGTGCGGGCCACCTCGACGAGCTTCATGAGCGGCACAGGATTGAAAAAATGCAGACCGACGAACCTGGCAGGGCGTCTGGTGCAGGCCGCCAGCTCGGTGATCGAAAGCGACGAGGTGTTGGAGGCGAAGATCGTGGACGGTCCGCAGAGAGTGTCGAGCCGCGAGAACATCTCTCGCTTGGTCGCGAGGTTCTCCACCACGGCCTCGATGATCAGGTCCCGGTCGGCAAGGTCGGCGGGATCTGTCGTTCCCTTCAGGTTCGCGAGGGTCTTCGAGCGCTGCTCTGCGGTCAGCTTGCCGCGCTCCACGCCTCCCTTCAGGAACCTGTCGATGCTGGCCATCCCCTTGTCCAGCAGGGTCTGTGATACTTCGAGCACGATCGTGTGGTGGCCCGACTGGGCGCAGACCTGGGCGATACCCGAGCCCATCAGCCCGCATCCCAGCACGCCGACCTTGGTGACGGACATCGCTCGATCCTCCGATTGAGAAGAGACTTAGTTCTGGGATTCCACCAGCAGCGCGATGCCCTGGCCGCCGCCGATGCACGCCGACGCGATGCCGTAGCGTGCCTTTCGGCGCCTGAGCTCGAGCAGCAAGGTCAGCACCAGGCGCGTCCCGGTGGCTCCCAGAGGGTGCCCGAGGGCCACTGCGCCGCCGTTCACGTTCACCTTGTCCCGATCCAGGCCGAGCTGCTTCTCGACCGCCAGGTACTGGGCGGCGAAAGCCTCGTTGATCTCGAACAGGTCGATTTCCTTGAGCCCGAGCCCCGTTTTCTTCAGCACGCCCCGGATGGCGGCCACCGGGCCGATCCCCATGATGCGTGGCTCGACCCCCTCGTAGTGCCATGCCACGACCTTGCCCAGGCACTTCAGACGGTCGCGCCGCGCCCGCTCGAGGCTGGCCACCACCACCGCGGCCGCGCCGTCCACGATGCCGCTGGCGTTGCCCGCGGTCACCAGGTCGGTTCCGAACACGGCCGACAGCTTCGCGAGCCCTTCGAGCGTCGTTTCGGGCCTGCGGTGATCGTCCGCGTCGAAAGTCGTTGTCTTGCCCTTGCGGCCGATTTCGATCGGCGTGATCTCGTCCTTGAACTTGCCCGCTTCGAACGCGGCCGTCGCGAGCTGCTGGCTGCGCAGGGCGTAGCGGTCCGCGTCGGCCCGACTGATGCCCAGCTCCTTGGCAAGCACGTCGGCGGTCTGCGCCATCATCAGGCCGCAATGGGTATCCAGCAGCGCGACCGTGAGGGAGTCCTCGAGCTTTCCCTCGCCGAGCCGAAGGCCGGTCCTCAAACCACGAATCACGTGCGGGGCCTGGCTCATGTTCTCCATGCCGCCGGCCAGGACGGACTCTGCCTCGTCGAGCTGGATGAGCTGCGCGCCTGAGATGATCGACTGGATGCCCGACCCGCACAGCCGGTTCACCGTGAGCGCCGGGACTTCCTTGGGGATGCCGGCTTTCAGGCCGACGTGCCGCGCGCCGTATACGGCGTTGCCGCTGGTCTGCTGAGCGTTGCCCATGATGACGTGCTGGATCGAGGAGGGATCTGTTTCCGATCGCGCGAGCGCGGCTTTCGCCGCGATGGCGCCGAGCTCGACCTCTGTGTGATCCCGCAGGACGCCGTTGAAAACGCCCATGGCGGTGCGGGCGCCGTTCACGATGACGACTTCGGCAGGCATATTGATTTCCTCACCGGAAGGAGATGCGGCGGACATTCTAACAGAGGGGATACGCCCCTTCAACAAAGGCGCCTGGGACAGGAACGCCGGGGCTCAGTCGAGCGGTCCGGGGCGGCGTCCCGTGTGCTTCTTGACGTCCACGCGGAAGTCCTTGTCGCTTTTCACGTAGACGGTTTCGCACATCTCGTAAAGCCTGGAACGCAGGGCGTCGCCGATGCGATCCCGCAGACTGGGCTTGTCGCGCACGCGTTCGTCGGCGATCGGGGCGCGCACCGTCTCGTCTTCCAGATTCGACGTGAAGATCGTCACGCGCCGGTCGTTGTACCGGTTGTTGATGATGTGCGAGAGCGTGTCACGTACCCAGTCGGTCATCTTGGTGGCGCCAAGGTCGTCCAGCACCAGCACCTCCGCGGCGAACACGGGCTGGAGTATCGCCAGCTCCGTGGTGCCCGACACCGTGTTGTACGAAGCCTGGATCTCCTTGAGCAGGTCGCGGAAATCGTAGAACAGCCCCTTGACTCCCTTCTCACGGATCAGGGACAGCAGCGCGGCGGTGGCCAGGTGCGTCTTGCCCCTGCCGCATGGCCCCAACAGAAGCAGACCGAAGTCGTGGATCGGGTAGTCGTCGACGAACTTCCTCACCTGCAGCTTGGCAAGGCGAAGGGAATCGTTCAGCTCGTCGAAATTCTCGAACAGGCACCCCTGGTGCCGGCGAGGGACCCTGGCGGCCGAGAGCAGCCGCTCCCGCTGTCCCTGGGACGAGCAGGAGCAGCGCCGAACCCGCGTGATCTCTCCCGGGACAGCGACCATCTCGAAGCCGGTGCTTCCGCAACGTTCGCAGGAGGGTGAACCCGCGGCGGCCGTCGACACGTCCCTTCTCTGCCGGCCGGCCGTGCCCGGAGTGGTATCTGGGATGCGCATCGCGACAGCCTCTAGTTGAGATAGCCCCGGAGATGCTGGCATTTCTGGGAACGGTTGAGCTTGTCGAGGGCCTGGGCCTCGATTTGGCGGATTCTCTCACGCGACAGGTTCATCATCTCGCCGATTTCCTTGAGCGTCTTCGGCTCTTCGCCGTCCAGCCCGAACCGCAGCTTGACGACCTTCTCCTCCTTCGGGTCCAGCTCGTCGAGGGCCGAATGCAGCAGCGTCTTGAGCGAGGACTTCATCAGGAGCGAGTCCGCCGAGGGCATCATGTCCTGCTCGAGCTTGTCGGAGAGGTGAAAATCATGCTCCTCGTCGATCACCGTGCTCAGCGACACGTTGTCGTCGGCCACACGGAGCAGCGATAGCACCTCTTCCACGGGAATCTCGAGGCGTGTGGCGATTTCGTCGGGGCTGGGGTGACGCTCCAACTCGAGGGTGAGCGTCGAGATGGTCTTACCGATCCGGTACAGCAGATTGGCTTGCTTTTGGGGAAGCCTGAAGGCGCCGCTCTGGTCGGAAAGCGCGTGAATGATCGATTGCCGGACCCACCAGACGGCGTACGTGATGAACTTCACGTTCTTCTTGGGGTCGAAGCGCTTGGCCGCCTCGATCAGCCCGATATTCCCTTCGTTGATCAGGTCGAGGAAGGAAAGACCGCACCCCCTGTACTTCTTCGCGAAGCTGACGACGAACCTGAGGTTCGCCTCCACCAGCTTCTTGAGCGATTCCCGGTCTCCCTTGCGAATCTTCGCGCCGAGCTTCTTCTCCTCGTCGGCGGTGATCCTGGGCAGTTTCGAGATTTCCTGCAGGTATTTCTTGAGGCTTTGAGAGCTCGAGCCGCCGCGTTGCGACCTTTCCTGTTCGTCCATCTTCGGGAGTCGACCTCTTGGAGTTGGGCGCCGCTCGTTGGGCGCCTTTGGAGCTGCCGTTGCCTCGATCAGGCCGTGAATACTACTACATCCACGCGGTGCGGGGGCACTTTCTTTGACGCGGTCCGGCAGGGGCGTCTTGAGGCGTTGTCTCCGCGTTGACGATCCATTTCGGCAGCCCGGGGTGGAAACTTGAAAAAAAAGCCCCAGCCTTCCGCTTGGCGCAGGGAGGGCTGGGGCAACGCGCTTACGATGGCCGGACCTACTTCTTGTCCTCCGCGTCGACGTACTCGGCGTCGATGACGTCGGAGTCCTTCGACTGGCCGGCTCCCTGAGAACCGCCCTGCTCGGAGCCACCGCCCGCCTGCTGCTGGCCGGAGGCCTGCCGGTACATCAGCTCGGCGATCTGGTGGGAGGCCTTGGTCAGGCGTTCGATACCGACGTTGATTGCTTCGACGGTGCCGCCCTCCTGCATCGTCGCGCGAAGCTGGGCGATCGCCTCTTCGACCTTGGTCACCTCGTCCGCGGGGAGCTTGTCGCGGTTTTCCGCGATCACCTTCTCCGAGGAGTAGACGAGCTGATCGGCCCTGTTCTTCGCTTCGGCCTCCTCCCTGAGGCGCTTGTCGTCGGCGGCATGGTCGGCCGCCTCGCGGGTCATTTTCTCCACGTCCGTCTTGTTCAGCCCGCTGGACGCCTCGATGCGAATCGACTGCTCCTTGCCCGTCCCAACGTCCTTGGCGGAGACGTGCAGGATCCCGTTGGCATCGATGTCGAAGGTCACCTCGATCTGCGGGATACCACGCGGGGCCGACGGGATGCCCACGAGGTGGAATCGACCGAGCGACCGATTGTATCGGGCCATCTCACGCTCGCCCTGAAGCACGTGAATCTCGACGCTGGTCTGGCTGTCCGCCGCGGTCGAGAAGATCTCGCTCTTGCGCGTGGGGATGGTCGTGTTGCGCTCGATGAGCCTCGTGAAGACTCCACCCAGGGTTTCGATGCCGAGCGACAGGGGCGTGACATCCAGCAGCAGCACATCCTTGACGTCTCCGGCCAGGACGCCTGCCTGCACGGCCGCGCCGACCGCGACCACCTCGTCGGGGTTGACGCTCTTGTTGGGCTCCTTGCCGAAAAGCTCCTTCACGATCTGCTGCACGCGCGGGATGCGGGTCGAGCCCCCCACCAGCACCACTTCGTCGATCTGCTCCGGCTTCTTGCCCGCATCCTTCAGAGCCTGGCGGCAAGGTCCGGCAGTCCGCTGGAAGATGTCCTCGCACAGCTGATCGAGCTTCGCGCGGCTCAGCTTCATGACCAGGTGCCTGGGTCCGCCGGCGTCCGCCGTCACGAATGGCAGGTTGATCTCCGTCTCGACGACGGTGGAGAGCTCGCACTTGGCCTTCTCGGCTGCCTCCTTGAGGCGCTGCATGGCGATCTTGTCCTTGCTCAGGTCGATGCCCTGGTCCTTGCGGAACTCAGAGACGATCCACTCGATGATCCGCTGGTCCAGATCGTCCCCGCCGAGGTGCGTGTCACCGTTGGTGGCCTTTACTTCGACCACCCCTTCGCCCACTTCGAGGATGGAGATGTCGAACGTGCCGCCGCCGAAGTCGTAGACCGCGATGGTCTCGTCCTTCTTTCTGTCCAGGCCGTACGCCAGGGCAGCCGCCGTAGGCTCATTCACGATCCGTTCGACCTTCAGGCCGGCGATTTCGCCCGCGTCCTTGGTCGCCTGACGCTGGGAATCGTTGAAATAGGCCGGGACCGTGATGACCGCCCGCTCGACCTTCTGCCCGAGATAGGCCTCGGCCGACTCCTTCATCTTCGTGAGAATTCGGGCCGAAATCTCGGGTGGCGAGTACTGCTTGCCCTGGATTCTGATACGGATGTCGTTGTTCTCTCCCGCCACGACCTCGTACGGAACGCGGCTGGTTTCTTCTCTGACTTCGTCGAGACGTCGCCCCATGAACCGCTTGATCGAGGCCACCGTGTTCAACGGATTGGTAATGGCTTGTCGCTTGGCCACCTGGCCCACGAGCCGCTCACCCTTGTCCGTGATGGCGAATACCGACGGCGTGGTTCGCCCGCCTTCGGCGTTTGGGATGACGACGGGCTTGCCGCCTTCCATGACGGCGACCACCGAGTTGGTGGTGCCGAGATCGATTCCGATGATCTTGCTCATCCATTCCTCCTGTTGTGGCCGACTGCGATATCGCGTGACCGGCCGCGACTATAAGACCCACCCCCGGGGGTGTCAAGAAACTCCGGAGTGGTAGCGTGCGTCGCAAGCGGCTCTGCGGACACGGCTTGGAGGGATGGCGCTCGTGGTTCAGGGCTTGGCGATCTTGACGCCGGGCCGGCCATGCCGGCGAGGCTCCGGCTGCTGCACGGGCACCTGGCCTCGCGCGATGGAGAAGGTGTCGTTCTCGACGCCACCTGCGTCATACGCAATGATCCGGTACCCTTCGGTCGTCGAGATGAAGCCAAAGGTTCTGCCCCACGGGTCATGAAGGGCGAGATCCGTCACGAGCCTTCCCTTCACGAGCTCCTTGAGGTCGTCGGGGTAGAAGCCCTTCTGGAGGTAGTAGATTTGCACGGCCTCGTCGAGACGCTCGATACGATTGCGGCAGACGAGCTGGTTGATCTCTCGCAAGGCGCCGGCTGGGGCCAGGAGCTTCGGAGAGCCTGAGAACGGGCTGCGATGAATCGTGGCCAGGGAGGCAACCACTGCCGCAAGCAGCACGGCGTAACCGGCCCTCTCCAGCAGGGGCCCGATCCACCTCTGTCTCTGTTTCACGACGGGGCGGGCCGCCACGGTCTCGCCGGCCGCGGCGATCAGGTTGCGGCTCAGGAGATCGTAGAGAATCCTGCACGCCTCGAAATCCCCCATGCGAGCGTGGTCGATGAGCTCCTGCACGTTTCGCCGGCCGTCGATCAGGTTGTAGACGAGGGCTTCGTCCTGCCCGAGCCGCAGCGCCTCCGGCCCCTTGTCGGACTCGGCCGTGTCGGGTTCCGATAGGGAGGTCGCGAGGTCGGCCACCGGATCGTGTTCGTGACGTGAAACGATTTCGGTTCGAGCCTCGGGCCGGGTCTTCCTGAACACCATGTCGAACGATCGAATCTTTCGTTCGATGACCGGCCACTCGTCGATCATCCTGATGCCTTCCATCAGGATGCTCTCGGCGCTCAGCGGCGAGAAGTGCTGGCGGTCGTAGTCGACCGACTCTTCCTGGCTGAAATGATAGTCGCCATCCTTCCACCTGAAGAGCCGGTAGACGATCTGGGTGATCTGGAGCCGCAGGGCCTCCTTCAGGTCGTTTTCGTTGATGAGCCTGTCCGCAAGGAGCACGTGGCCGAGCCGTTGGAGCGTCTCCTTTTGGACCTTCAGTGCTCCCTGGAGCTGGCGCTGCGTGATGCGGCCGGATCTGACCAGCACGTTGCCAAGCCTGTCGTCCAGGTTTTTCTTGAGGGAGTCGGCGGAGACGACATTGCCGTTCAGGAATGACACGCTCACGACTTCGCCATCGTACTTCAGCGTGAGCACGCCGGTCTTCTTCTGGATTCCGATGAGCTGGAAGATGTCGGCGAGACTGAAATCCTTCAGCGTTCCTTCAAGCGCCATCCGCGGCTCCCGTCATCATGAAGCTTCTCGTGGAGGCGGTGTTCCCCAGGATCCAGAAGATGGCCATCGCGACAACCGCGATGACGAGGCCCGGCGCGGGCATGTCCGACACGGGCACCTTCGGCGCCAGCAGCAGCCGCTCCCGCACCAGAAGGAAGATGATGGCGCACACCCAGCCGGTCATGACAGTAAAGCCCAACCCGATCCTGCCGACGAGAATCTGCCCGGAGCCCGGCAGCAGGAGCGACAGGATGCGCCGAACGAAGGCAGTGGCCTTGTCGCGGCGCTTCAGGCGGGCCAGACCCTGGGAGCGGGTGTCGGGCGGGGCACCGTCCTTGCGAAAGAAGAGGTGGTTGCATCTCGAGCAGCAGCCAGCGCCCGTGTTGTCGGCCATGCACCGCGCGCAGAAAGCCCTGCCGCACCGTGCGCAAGCCTGCGCGGAGGACGCGCTGCCGCCCAGGCTGAGCGTCAGCGCGAACATCAACGCGATCGCGCTGGCAACGCTCAGGGGATTGACCAAGACCTGCGCCAATCCCGTCGTGAGACCCGACCGGCCGGAGAGCATGTCCTTGATGCGACTCAGACTCGCGTGCTCTTCGAGCAGCA
>Ga0075429_100003410_pt1 | contig 13551 bp, 7 predicted proteins | sample RhiMetdeltSRZDD3_FD_75295 | JGI IMG/M metagenome (GOLD analysis project Ga0075429, IMG submission 75295) | Populus rhizosphere microbial communities from Tennessee, USA - Rhizosphere MetaG P. deltoides SRZDD3 | ecosystem: Host-associated > Plants > Roots > Rhizosphere > Soil | place: USA... | reverse complement strand
ATTCGCCTCCACGAATTGCTTTGCCGCGACATAGCCTGTAGCGGCGTTCGTCCGCGTCTCTCGAATCCCAGTCCCGCCGCTTCCGTCGCTTCCGCCTGACAGGCCATGCCTATTCGCGCCAGACTCTCACGACACCCAGATACCGCCACCGGCCTGGCCATCCCACTCCAGCAGGCGGAGCGGACGCAGGTGTGGGCACAGGGACGGCGTCTCTCTTATTTCGCCGGCTGCGATTACTATCGGCTTTCGTCGCATCCTTCCATCGTTGCGGCAGTGCACGCCGGGCTGGACGAGTTTGGCCTCAACATGGCCGCGTCGCGAAAAACGACGGGCAATCATGTGCTCTACGGGAAGCTCGAGTCTGCCCTGGCGCAATTTTTTCGCGTCGAATCCGCCACGCTGACCTCCAGCGGTTACATGACGAATCTTTGCCTGGCGCAAGCGCTCGCCGGTGAAGTCACGCATGCGCTGGTCGACGAACGGGCCCACGGTTCCTTGCGGGATGCGCTGCAACTTCTGGGCTGCCCGGTTCACGTGTTCCGGCATCGCGATCCCGCAGACGTTCAACGATGGGTCAAGCAGGGCGGACGACGAGCGAAAATCGTTCTCCTCACGGACGGGCTCTTTTCCCACTCGGGCCAAGTGGCGCCCATCGAGCGGTATGACAAGGAATTGCCGCGCTCGGCCACGATTGTCGTTGATGATGCGCACGGTGCCGGTGTGCTGGGCCGGGGCGGGCTGGGCACGCTGGAATATCTTCGGGTGAAGTCCGAACGGATCATCCAGACCGTTACGTTGAGCAAGGCATTTGGCAGTTACGGAGGAGCCATTCTGGGTCCGGCCTCGCTTCGACGGCGGATCATCGAACGCAGCCGCTGTTTCGTGGGCAACACTCCCCTGCCCCTTCCGTTGGCCAACGCGGCGTTGACGGCCCTGCGAATTGTTCAGAAGGACCCGACCCTCCGCCGACGGCTGACGGTCAACACGACCTATGTCAAAGCCGCGCTGCGGGAAGGTGGTCTCCCCATCAACGACGGTCCGGGCCCAATTTTTCCGATTCATCCGAAGTCCTCCGTTGATGCGCGTCGATTGAGCGGCGTGTTGCGGAAGGCGGGTATTCATCCGCCTTTGATTCAGTATTCCTCGACGGAAGACGCCTACTTTCGGTTTGTCATCTCCAGCGAGCACGAAGCGGGGCAACTCGACGATCTGATCGACACCTTGCTGACTCACCGTATCCCTGTCGTTGTCCCACCCCGGGGTTCATAATCTCCGGCACCTTTCGGGTTTCCTCGCCGGAAATTCACGCTAGATTGTTTGCCCGGCCGGAATCCGGACGCTGATGCCAACTGCCGCCAACATTGTTGAATTGCGCCGTTTGCTGGCGGAACGCCATCCGCAGACCATGGGTCTGCGGCCGTCGGCGATCGAGCGGCCCGTCATCCGGACCGGTCTGCCGGCTCTGGATGGAATTCTGCATGGAGGCTGGCCCAAGGGACGGCTGGCAGAACTCGTGGGCAGCGGTCCGGGTTCGGGCAGCGCCCAGGTCATTCATTCGTTGCTTCATCAAGTCGCGGCTGCCGGACAGTTTTTGGCGCTGGTCGATGGCCGGGACAGTTTTGATGTGGACGCGGTGGAAGCGGATGTCTTGACGCGCCTGTTGTGGGTGCGGTGCATGAAGGTCGACGAAGCCCTGAAAGCCGCGGACATTCTGCTGCGCGACTGCAATTTCCCGGTCATCGTTGTCGATTTGAAACTGAATCCAACGGCGCAGTTGCGCAAGATACCCTCGAGTGTCTGGCATCGTTTCCGGCGATTGCAGGAACAAAACGCCACCACGTTGCTGGTGGTCACGCCCTGTCCGCTGGTCGGAAGCGCCCACTGCCGCGTGCGCGTGGAAGCCCGGCTGGCCCTCAGCGCCTTCACGCGGCCGCCCGCAGAGATCATGTCCCGTCTGAGTTTCGAACTGTTGCGGGGCGAAGAAGAAACCGCTGACGCCGCCAATGACTCAGCCGGCGCCGGTTAAGCCCCGCGCAAATGTTCGCCGTCATCCATCTTCCGCAATTCTCGCTGCAGGCTGCACTTCGTCCGATGCCTGAGCTGTGGACGAAGGCGATTGCCCTGGTGGATCCGGCGATGACCACGCCGCGTGTTTGTGATTTCACGGAACCCGCTAGCCAGGCCGGAGTCGAGATCGGACTCACACCCACGCAAGCGCTGGCCCGTTGTCGTGAAGTCACCATACGGCACCGTTCACCTTCCCAGGAAGCCGCCGCCACCGCAGCCCTCCTGCAAGCGGCCTACGGCTTTTCACCGCACATCGAAAACACGGGTCCGGGGCTGGTGACGCTCGATCTCCGCGGGCTGGGCGAGCTGGCCCCTCACGAGAGCGGACTCCACACGGCTTCGGACAGGGCCATTGACGAGGGGCGTTATCCAACGTTGCGAAGCTGGGCACAACGTCTCCGAACCTCCATCGAGTCATTGAATCTCACGGCGCGCATCGGAATCGGCGCCACTCCCAACATTGCCCGTCACGCGGCGCGGTGGGGCCAGGCCGACGAGGCCGCCTCGATTCATATTGTCACGCACACTCCTGATTTCATCGCCGGCCTGCCGGTGGCCGCGCTGGATCCATCAACACACGTGGGCGAGATTTTGCGCCAATGGGGCGTTCGCAGCGTGGGCGAGTTTATGGCGCTGGGTCAGGATGCCGTGATGGACCGGCTGGGCTTGGAAGCGATTGCCTTGTTTGCCGCCGCCTCGGGCAGCACCATGCGGCCACTCCACCTGGTTCGGCCCGCTGAAGATTACGAGGAGTCGTTCGATTTCGAGCATGAGGTGGAAACCCTCGAACCACTGCTGTTCGTTCTGAACCGATTTGTCACCCAGCTCGGCCGCCGATTGGAAATTGGCGGACTAGCGGCCGGGATGCTCCGGCTGAATTTGCGCCTGGAATCCGGCGAAGTAATCGAGCGACGCTTGCGGGTTCCGCAACCCACCCGCCGGGCCGACATCCTCCTGCGCATGTTGGAAACGCATTTGGAGACGGTGCGCACGGAGTCTCCCATCGTCAGCGTCACCCTTCAGGCCGATCCCACCCCCGTTGAACAACGGCAGTTCAGCCTGTTCGAAGCGGCCTTGCGGGATCCGCATCAGTTCCAGGAAACACTGGCCCGGCTCAGCGCCCTGGTGGGCTTCGATCGCGTCGGCACCCCGGTGCGAGAGAATTCACACCGGCCTGACACCTTCCGCCTCATTTCGCCCGATTTTGAAAATGCGCCTCTCGTGCTCAAACCACGAGTGTCTGAATTGCTTCGTCAGACGCCCACGCGCCGCCTTCGTCCTTCGGTCCCGGCCATGGTCGAACCGGGGCCTCCCACATCCTCTCCTCCACCGGCGCAAAGAAAGGGAAACACAACCCGGCCCACCACCCCTGCTGTAACATCCAGGCGAATCGTGGATCTTCTCGGGCCGTTGTTTCGCACGTCCGGGCCGGCCCCGGCGGGAAATGAAACCGGCCCCGCAAAAGCGCCGCTCGAGAATTTGGCCGTTGGCGGGGAACGTGAAAATCTTCGTCCGAACGGGACGGCCTCATCGGTCGCCGACACGCATCCAGCGCCTCTCACTCTTCGTTGTTCCGTTGCCCAGGGCACCATCGCCATCGCGCTGGGTCCCTGGCGTGCCTCCGGTCAATGGTGGGAACCGGGAGCGTGGGAACGAGACGAATGGGACGTGCAAATCCAGGATGGGCCCGCCTTGCGATTGGTGCAGAGCCGAGGGGATTGGCGCGTGGAAGCCATGGTCGATTGATGAACATTGCCGGCCGTCAACTGCTGCTTTTCCCGCCGACCCGGCCATTGGCCGAGCGATTCGGCGCGGATTTCTTTCGCGCGATCCCGGACCGCCCGGGCGTGTATTTCATGAGCACGGCCCGCGACGGTGTCCTTTACGTCGGCAAGGCGAAAAACTTGCGCCGCCGGCTCGGCAGCTATCGCTCCGGCACCGGCGAACGTTTGCCACGACGACTCCTCCGCCTCGTCCTGACCGTCGAACGCATTGATTGGGACATTTGCTCCGACGAAGCAACCGCGCTGGTTCGGGAACGCGATCTGATCCGAGCTCTCCAACCGCGATTCAATTCGCTCGGACTTCGTCCTCCCAAGGAATGGTTTATCGGATGGCGCCGGCAGGGAGATGATTTGACCGTGAGCCTGGCCGAATCGCCGGCGGATTCGGCCGAAAGCCGCGGGCCATTTGTTTACGCCCGTCCGGCATTCGTCGCGCTCCTGCGCTCGCTTTGGCTAAGGCTCCATCCTGGATCATCCATCGCCGAATTGCCCTGTCGTCTCCTGAACGGCTCCGGCCCCGCTCGTCTGACGGTCCGCTGGTCGAAACCGGCATACGACTGGCTGAAGGACCTGGAGACATTTCTGGACGGACGTGAATCGCCGCTCCTGCCGACTGCCCTGCCCCCGGCCGCATGCCCGCCCGATGCTCCATCGCCGTCGCCGGATCCAGCCAGGGCGCCGACTTTTGATGAACAGTGGCAGTCCATGGACCGCGAATGCCTGGCCGGATTCTACGAACGCATCCTTGCCCGGGAAACGACTGGGCTCGAAGCCGGGGATTGGGATTAAGAAGGCAGATGGATTCGCCGCTCTACATCGAGTTGCACGCCGCAAGCGCCTTCAGCTTTCTGCGAGGGGGTTCGTTGCCGGAGCGGCTCGCTTATCAGGCGGCGGATCTCGGCCTGCCTGCGCTGGCGATTTGCGATCGGATGGGCGTTTACAGTGCACCCCGCTTCGTTGGTACGGCGCAGGAGTTGGGCTTGCGCGCCATCCACGGCGCGGAACTCTCCATGGAAGGCGGTTCGGTGCTTCCCTTGCTCGTGAAAGACCGCACTGGTTACGCGAACCTCTGTCAGTTGCTCACGCGCTCGCATCTCCGGGCCCCCAAGGGCGACGGCGTCGTTCGCTGGGATGAATTGCCCGAGTTTGCCGAAGGACTGGTGGCGTTGACCGGCGACGACGACGGACCGCTCCTCGCTCCGCTGAAATCCGCCGAGGGCTCAATTCCGGCCGAGCGCGACGGGATCGTCACCCGAGCCCGAATGGCACGAGCGTCGCCCGCGGGCGCACTGGAGCTGCTGGTGCGAACATTTGGATCCGACAACGTCTATATTGAACTCCAGCGTCATTATCGCCGGGGCGAAGATCGCCTCAATCAACGTCTGATCGATTTGGCCCGGGCCAACCGGCTGCCCTTGCTCGCCACGAACGGCGTGCGCCACGCGACGCCCGACGGCCGGGAGGTGACCGATGTATTCACGTGCCTGCGGCATCACACCACGCTGGATGCAGCCGGGACGTTGCTGGCGATCAATAGCGAATCGCATCTCAAATCCCCGGCCCAGATGGCTTCGCTCTTCGTGGATTTGCCGGAAGCCGTCACCAACACGCTGCGGCTGGCCGAGCGACTGTCATTTACTCTGGGTGATATTGGATATGAATTCCCGCGCTTCCCCACGGGACCGGGTCAGACCATGGAAGGTCTCTTGCACGAGTGGACGCATCGTGGCGCCCGGGAACGTTACGGGGGAACGATTCCCGACAAGGTTCGCCGGCTCCTGATGAAGGAGCTCACGCTGATCAATAAGCTGGGGTTCGCCGGTTATTTCTTGATCGTGGCCGATCTCTGCCGTTACTGCCGGGAGAACAATATCATGGTCCAGGGCCGGGGCAGCGCCGCGAACAGCGCGGCCTGCTTTTGCCTCGGCATCACTGCGGTGGACCCCGTTCGCTTCAATGTGCTGTTCGAACGATTCCTGAGCGAGAATCGAAAAGGCTGGCCGGATATCGATCTGGACCTGCCCAGCGGCGAGCGCCGCGAACAAGTCATCCAGGAAGTCTATCGGCGTTACGGCCCGCATGGCGCCGCCATGACCGGAACCATGATCACTTATCGCGGACGCAGCGCCGCCCGGGAGATCGGAAAAGTCTTGGGGTTGCCGGCGGATATTCTCGACCGATTCTCCCACCTTTTCGCCAATGGGGATTTTCCGGACACGATGAAACTGCTGGACCGGATGGAGGGAGCCGGCCTGGCCCGCGATCATCCGCGCGCCCGCGCCTTTGCCTCCCTGTATCAGCAGTTCAGCCATCTGCCCAGGCACTTGGGCCAGCACTCCGGCGGGATGATTATCTGCCAGGGATTGCTCAACCGTTTTGTTCCCCTGGAGAACGCCAGCATGCCCGGACGCGTCGTGGCGCAATGGGACAAGGATGACTGCGAGGACCTCGGGATCATCAAAGTCGACCTGCTGGGGCTGGGCATGATGGCGGTGCTGGAGGATTGCGTGACGCTAACCCGTCAACAGGGCGCGCCCGTCGATCTGGCCCAACTGCCGGAGAATGATCCGAAATCCTTCGAGCTGATGCGCCGCGCCGACACGATTGGGGTATTTCAGATCGAAAGCCGCGCCCAGATGGCGACGCTGCCACGGCTGCGGCCGGACAAATTTTATGACCTCGTGATCGAAGTGGCCATCATTCGGCCGGGGCCGATTCAAGGCGACCTGGCCCATCCCTTCCTTCGCCGCCGCAATCACGAAGAGCCGATCACGTATTACGCGCCGCAGCTGAAGCCGATCCTGGAACGAACCCTCGGCGTGCCGCTCTTCCAGGAACAGATGCTGGAGATGGCGATGGTCATGGCCAATTTCAGCGGCGATGAAGCGGAGGATTTGCGGCGGGCCATGAGCTTCCATCGTTCCGATGAAAAAATGTCCCGGGCCAAACAGCGGCTGCGCGAGGCCATGGCTCGCGCCGGCGTGCAGCCGGACATCGTCGAACGCATCGTGCAGGCGGTGGGATCCTTTGCCCTCTACGGTTTCCCCGAATCGCACGCCATCAGCTTTGCCCACCTGGCCTATGCCAGCGCCTATCTCAAGGCCCATCGACCGGCCGAGTTTTTCTGTGCCCTGCTGAACAACCAGCCCATGGGATTCTATTCTCCCGCCACTCTGGTCAAGGACGCCAAACGCCACGGCGTGCAGATTCGCCCCGCGTGCATCATGCGTTCCCGCTGGGACACACACCTGGAAGGTGATGCCGGCACAGCGTCAGCGACGGCTGTGCCACCTGCCCTCCGATTGGGATTCCGGCAGTTGCAGAATCTGCGACGCGATCGCGTGCTGGCCATGCTCCAGGAACGAGAGCGCCACACTTTTACGTCGATGGACGATTTCAAGGCGCGGTCCGGTCTCAACAAGGATGAGTTGCGTGCGTTGGCGGAAATCGGAGCATTGAATTGTTTCGCGGTCCATCGCCGGGCAGCATTGTGGGAGACCGAGCGAACCGTTCGGCGCGAGGAATTATTCGCCAGCACGAATGCCAACGCCGCAACAGTGGGTAACGGGCCAACCCCGGACAAGGCCAGGCCAATCGAAGCATCGCCTCTGGCGCCCATGAATCCGGTGGAACGACTGCGGGCGGACTACGCCGGCTTGCGCCTGACCACCGGTCCGCATCCGATGGCATTGCTTCGTCCGAAGCTGCCCGGGGTCTGGCGGGCGGAGGATTTGAAACAGGTCAACACCGGGGACCTTGTGCGAGTGGCCGGCCAGGTCATTTGCCGCCAGCGCCCGGGCACCGCCAAGGGCGTCTGTTTTGTCAGCCTCGAGGATGAAACGGGCATCAGCAATGTCATAGTTTGGCCGGACCTGTTCGAGTCGGATCGCCTCAAGATCACGGCGGAACCGTTTCTTCTCGTGGAAGGCACCGCGCAGGCCAAACACGGAACGATCCACATTGTGGCCCGTTCCATCGAGCGGCTGGACTTCTCCGGACTCCAGCTGGCATCGTCTCACGATTTTAGCTGATTGAATGAAGCGCGAACCTCCAGTAGCCGGAAAGCGCCGGCGAACCCAGCACGTTGGGTTGGCCCGCGCGCTGTCGAAGCTGGGCTTTTGCTCACGTCAACAGGCGTGGACAAAGATCCAGGCCGGGGATGTCCAAGTGAATGGCGTCGTCATCCGGCATCCGGAGCAGGCGGTCGACTGGCAGCATGCCCGCATTGAGGTGAATGGCGTATCCCTCCGGGCCGCGCGCAAGCTCTACTTGATGCTCAACAAGCCGCGCGGATTGGTCACAACCACGAGCGACGAGCAAGGACGCGATACCGTGTATTCGTGCCTCAACGGCGCGGACCTGCCCTTTGTTTCGCCAGTCGGACGCCTGGACAAAGCCAGCGAAGGATTGTTGTTGTTCACGAACGACACAGCGTTCGCCAATCGAATGACATCCCCGGTTAGTCACCTTGAGAAGACCTACCACGTCCAGGTCAACGGCCGGCCGGACGAGGCGATGCTGACGCGGATGAGAAAGGGCATCGAGGATGGCGACGAGCTTCTGCAAGTGCGTCAGGTGTCCTTGTTGCGGGCCGGGGAGAAAAACTGCTGGTTGGAGATCCTATTGGATGAAGGGCGCAATCGGCATATCCGGCGATTGTTGGAAGCATTGGGATGGGACGTAATGCGGTTGGTGCGCGTGGCAATCGGGAAGTTGCAGTTGGGAGATTTGCCGAAAGGCAAATGGCGGCAGTTGACGGAGCGGGAGGTTGAGAGGTTGTTCCGCGGTGGAGTGGGCGCCTAACGAACCGCCTCCCAATGACCAATGACCAACTAACTGGCCCTCTGAACATTCATCACCATCGATAATCGGAGAACGACTGCTCGAGAGACGGGTCCAGTCCTGGTTCAAATTTGTCACCCTCAAGCCGCCAAAACCCGAAGCCCGAACTGGAGAACACTCGGCGCCGTTTCGTCGAGGCCGGCATTGGAGCAATGAGTGTCGTCATTCGTCATTTGTCATTGGTCATTCGTCATTCCAAAACCAACTGCCCCTTCGTCACTTTGGCGTAGTATCCATCTCGTGATTTCAACTCCGACGGCGTCCCTTCCTCGATCAACCGGCCGTCGCGCAACACCAGGATCTTGTCGACGTTGCTGATGGTGGAGAGCCGATGCGCCACGATCAAGGTGGTGCGGCCCTTCATCAGTTCATGCAAGCTCCTCACCACCGCTTCCTCACTCTCGACATCGAGCGCGCTCGTCGGCTCGTCGAGCAACAAGATCGGCGCGTCTTTGAGGAAGGCACGGGCCAAATTCAGGCGCTGGCGCTCGCCCACGCTCAACCGCGTCCCTCCCTCCCCCACGATGGTCATGTAACCATTGGGCAGACGGGTGATGAACTCCTCGGCGTTGGCCGCGCGAGCGGCCGCTTCAATCTGCCGCCGGCTCGCCCGTGGTTTTCCGTAGGCGATATTCTCGGCGATGCTGACCGGCAAAAGAATGGGTTCTTGAAGGACAACGGCCATCTGGGCGCGCAAATCCCTCAAGCGCAACTCACGCAGATCCACCCCTTCCAACCTAACCACTCCTTCCGTCGGATCGAAGAACCGCGGTAATAAGTTTAGCAACGTGGATTTGCCGACGCCACTGGGCCCGATGATGGCCACGGACTGGCCCGCTACCACCCGGAAGCTGATGTCCTCGAGGATGGCTTGTCCTTTCTTGTAGCCAAACGTCACGTGGTCCAATTCGATGCGGCCGGTGACGCGCAGGACGTGGGATTCCGCCGGCGCCGAGCCTTTGGGCAAAGCACCCGTAACCGGCTCCTGAGGGCCAGTCACGGGCCGGGCCTTTGGCGATTCCCGCACATCCTCGGGAGTATCGAGTATTTCAAAGACACGCTGGGTGGCCGCGATCGAATTGGTGACCGTGGCCCCCACATGCGAGAGCTGATTCAGCGGCTCGTAAAATTGAATCAGATAGGCGAGAAAGATTAGCAATTGCCCCACCGTCAACTTCCCGGCCAGGACCTGATGGCCCCCCAGCCAGATGATTCCAGCGGTCCCGACCGCGAAGGTGACCGATACCACCAGCCAGTAACCCAACTCCCATCCATGCTGGGTCAGCCGCTTTTCCATGGCGGTGGCAGTTCGCGAATTAAAGGTCGTGGCTTCGTGCTCCTCCCTTCCGTAGCTTTGAGTCAACGGCAGCGCGGCGATGCTTTGCTGGACGAACGTGGTCACTTGACTGTCCGCCTGTTGTGCGGCCGAGCCCCGGTCGATCATGCGCCGCCCAAAATATTTTATGACCGTCGCCAGCATGGGCACGATCAGGAGAGCGACCAGGGTCAGCACCTTGTTCACCCGCCACATCACCACCAGCATCAGGAGCAGGGACATCACCGCGGATACCGACGTCACCAATCCCTGTTGAAACAGCGTTTGAAAGGCGTAGGTATCCCAGGCCGCGCGATGGATCAACTCCCCGCTCTTGGCGCCTTGGAGGAAACGGGTGGAGAGGCGTTGGAGGCAGGCAAAGACTTCATCGCGAACCCGCCGCAATCCGTTCAGTCCGATCTGAATGGCCACGTAGTTCTGCGCGGTGGTCAGACCGCCTTGCGCCAAATGAAGGACCAGCACACAAATTCCCAGGAAGGCGAGCATCGATTCCTTCTGAGTTGAGGCCCCCAGGGAGACCAGCCAGAGCGGAAGTGGTTTGTCGCCGAGAACGGAATCCACGAGAATTGCCAGCGGCCAGGGTTTGAGGAGATTCGTGGCCAGGGACGCCAGCATCAAAAAAAGCGCGACGGCCAGCCGGTGAGCGTCCGGCCGGAAAAACTGGAGAGCACGTCCCAATTGGTTCATGGACGCCGCAAGTTAGCCTTGGACCCGTTGCAGGGAAAGCACTGAGGTAGGGCCGCTGCGCTGCGGCGGCCCCGCCCGCGTTCAGCGGGCAGAACCCCTGGGTGCACCCAGCATGCGATCGCATTTGGAGTACGCCTGTGGGGTGAGAACACTTGAAGCGAAGGCGCACGAAAAGCTTCCGCCGCTAAACGCGGCGGGGCCGGCCCAGCGGGCCAGCCCTCCCTACAAGAATTTTCTAGGGGAACACCGGCTCCGCCGTCTAACATCGCGCTTATATCTCGATCGCTATGAAACTGAGACCTGTCATCGCTCTGGCCCTCGTGCTGTTCAGCCTGAATTCCGTCCTGGGAGCGGAGAATCCCTTGCGTGTTTTCCTGCGCGGCGGAAAGAAAACCCACGGTCCGGCCGGCAACGGACTTCACGACCACGAAGTCTGGATGAACGATTGGAAAAAGCTTTTGACCGATCGCGGCGCGAAAGCCGATGGCGCCCTCACTTTCCCGACCGGTGAGCAATTGGCCAATACGGATGTTCTCGTCATGTTCGCCGCCGAGGCCGGCTCCGTCGCCGGCGAAAACCGGGCCAACCTGGAAAAATTTCTCAAGCGCGGAGGCGGCATCGTCTGCATTCACGATGCCGTCTGCGGCACGAACGCCCCCTGGTTCAAAACGGTGATTGGCGGCGCCTGGGAACATGGTCGTTCCAAGTGGTTCGAAGGGGAGATCTCGTTCTATTTCGTCGACAGTTCACACCCCATCACGGAGGGCTGTTCAAATTTTGATTTTGACGACGAAGTCTACTGGGACCTCCACCTGATGCCGGAAGCAAAGATCCTCGGCGTGTCCTGGGAGCCGGATCGGCGTAACACCCGCAGCGGCCGGCCAAATCCGCACATCTACAATGTCATTCCCCAAATGTGGACGTACGAGAATAAGCTGGAAGGCGCCGCGGATGGCTATCGGGCTTTCGTATCGATCCCAGGCCACAAGTACGGCTCCTTCAATCTTCCCAATTACCGCGCCGTGCTCCTGCGCGGCATCGCCTGGGCAGGCAAGCGGGCGAATCTCGACGAGCTTGTCTCCAAAAACGAGCTGGCCAGCGTTCGCTATCCCGAGGGCGGCCCAACCGCCCCAGAGAAGGCCGCGTCCAAACTGGAGCTTCATCCGGATTTCAAAATCGACCTCGCCGCCGCCGAACCCCTGGTCAACAAGCCCATCGCGGTCGACTGGGATCCAATCGGAAGAATGTGGGTGGCCGAGACCCCGGAGTATCCCAATGGCCGCCGCGGCCTGAAGGAGCAGCAACGCGGCGCGGAATGGAAGGATCATGGCGGGCTCGTCCGGGTCGTGGGCGCCCAGGACCGCCCGGCCCGGGACCGAATCAGCATCCTCATCGACACCGACGGCGACGGCCAGGCCGACCGCAAGGAGATTTTTTATGAAGGCCTGGATCTGGTCACGGGCTTTGTGTTCCACCGGGACGGCGTCATCGTCTCCCAAGCGCCGGAAATCCTTTTCCTGCGCGACACGAACGGCGACGGCAAAGCGGACAAGGTCGAGAAGCTCTACACCAATCTCGGCATCGCGGACACCCATGCAGTCATCAACAACCTTCGCTGGGGATATGACGGCTGGGTTTATGCCACCCACGGTTACAGTGCGAGCGATCATGTGAAGAGCGGGGACGGGGCGCGTGATTTCGGGCGCATTACCTCCGGGGTGATTCGCTTCAAGCCGGACGGCTCGGCCATCGAGCAATATTCTTCGAAAGGCGGGAACACCTGGGGGTTGGATTTCGGATGGGACAACGAGGTGCTGTTTACGCAACCAACCAGCGGGGACTTGTTGAATCACGTGGTGATGAGCGAAGCGACGCTGGCCCGCGGAAAAGCCGGCAACACTCCGAGCTACAAACCGCTCATCGTTCGGCGCAAATCGTTCCCGTTGCTCAAATCCGAAAACCTCGCCTACGTGCAAATCGATCTGGTCGGATCGTTCACCGCCTCGGCTGGGTCGGCTATCTACGACGGCGGCGCCTGGCCCGAAAGCTGGAATTACAGCTACTTCACCACCGAGCCCACCATCAACATCGTGCACCACGAGGAAGTCAAACCGCAGGGCGCCAGCTTCACCGCGGCCAAGACGCGCGAACCTGAGTTCATCGGCGGCCGCGATCTCTGGTTCCGGCCGATCGAAACACGCATTGGACCGGATGGCGCCCTCTACCTTCTCGATTTCTATAACCAGGCCGTGATCCATAACGACACACGCGGCCCGATGCATAATGCGGTCAACGCGGCGGTCCGCCCCGATCGCGACCACTACTTCGGGCGCATCTGGCGCGTTCAACACAAGCAGGCGCGAACGTTGACCATTCCGGATCTTTCCAAAGCGTCCCTGGGCCAACTGGTCTCCGGGCTCCAGCATCCCAATCGCGCCGTCCGCATGAACGCCCAGCGATTGTTGGTCGAGCGAAACGACGCCGGGCTCGTGGAGGCCCTCACCCCGTTGCTTCGCTCCATGAGATTCCGCGGGCTGGACGCCGCAAAACTGCAGGCGCTCTGGGTCCTTCATCTGACCGGGAAGATGGATGCGGGATTTCTGAAGGCGGCCCTCGCGGCCGACGGGAAACCGGCGGTGCAAAAGAACGCGCTGAGAATCGCGGCCGTTTCCAAGGAGTCGGACAAGGCCGTCCTGGCCGGCGATGTCCTGAAACGGCTCCGGGATACCGACGATCGCGTGCGGCTGGAGGCGTTCCTGGCGCTGTCCGACATGCCTGTAACAGAAAAGGTCACGGCGGAGGTGCTGGCCCTCTATCCCGACCTGAAGGATCGGT
>Ga0075429_100003408_pt1 | contig 13554 bp, 11 predicted proteins | sample RhiMetdeltSRZDD3_FD_75295 | JGI IMG/M metagenome (GOLD analysis project Ga0075429, IMG submission 75295) | Populus rhizosphere microbial communities from Tennessee, USA - Rhizosphere MetaG P. deltoides SRZDD3 | ecosystem: Host-associated > Plants > Roots > Rhizosphere > Soil | place: USA... | reverse complement strand
GGCCTCCCCAACTCCGTCTCCGTCGTCGCCCTGGCGAAGCGCGGGACGATGCTCGGCTGGAAGGGCATCGCCTACATGGAGAAGATCGCCGTCGGGCCGGCCGGCAAGGGCCACGTCTCGCTCGACCTCTCGATCGAGGAGAACCTGAAGGCGCTCGCCGCCGCGAAGCACGTCGACGTCGACGACCTGACGGTGGTGATCCTGGAGCGGGACCGCCACAACGAGATCATCCGGCGAGTTCGCGAGACGGGAGCTCGGGTCAAGCTGATCACGGACGGCGACATCGCCGGCGGGATCATGCCCTCGATGGAAGAGACCGGCATGGACATGCTGCTCGGCATCGGGGGCTCGCCAGAGGCCGTCACCACCGCCTGTGCGCTCAAGTGCCTGGGCGGGGATCTCCAGTGCCGCTACTGGCCCCGCAACGACAAGGAGCGCGAACTGGCAGAGGAGCAGAACCTACCATTGGGGAAGATCCTGACGATCGACGACCTCGTGGCGGACGACGACGTCTTCTTCTCGCTGACCGGCGTCACCACCGGCGAGCTGGTGCGTGGCGTTCGCTACACCCCGAACGGCGCCTACACCGAGACGCTGGCGATGCGTGGCAAGTCCGGGACGGTCCGCCGGATCCAGTCCACGCACAACTTCGGCAAGCTGATGCGCTACTCGGCGCTGGCGTACGACCGGGGATCTGAGACGTGATCCGGCGTTGCCGCCAGATGGAGGCGCTGGTATACTCTGCCCGCCGGCTACTCCAGGGAGAAGGACGATCGTGCCTAATCTCCGAGCCTGGGAAGCGCTCGGCATCGTCACTCAGTTCGGCGTCACCTGCGCGGTGGCCGTCTGGCTGGGTTTTCTTTTGGGCAACTGGCTTGACGGTCTTCTCGGGACCCGTATCATTTTTTCGCTCTTGTTCGCACTTGGCGGGATGATCTCAGCAGTGACCAGCACCTACCAGCTTCTCAAGCTCATGGCGCGCCGAGCGCAGGCGCGTAACGTGCAAGGCCGGGAGTAACGCGTGCAGATCCCCCAGATTGTCATTCAGGCGGTGGCAGCAGCCGAAGAAGAGGCCGCGCACGGTAGCGGCCTCGAATCGCACGTCTTCTTTCACATCGGCCCGCTCGAGATCAGCGAGCACATCTTCAGCGCCTGGATCGTGATCGCGGTGCTCGTGATCCTCTCGTTCCTCGCCACCCGCAACATGCAGCTGGTGCCGCGGGGCCTCCAGAACCTTATGGAGGTCATCGTCGAGGGGCTGCTGGGGCTGATCGATCAGACGGCCGGCCGGAAGGGGCGCGGGTTCGCTCCGGTCGTCATGACGGCGTTCCTGTTCATCCTCTTCGCGAACTGGATCGGCACGATGCCGATGTTCGGCAACGTCAACGGGTTCGAGTCGCCGAACAGCAACCTGAGCATCACGGCCGCGATGGCGATCATCGTGTTCGTGCTCTGCCAGGTCTACGCGGTCAGGACGAACGGCGTGGGCGGGTATCTCAAGGAGTTCGTGGTCCCGAACCCGCTCCACATCTTGACGGAGCTGAGCCGGCCGTTGTCGCTCTCTTTGCGACTGTTCGGCAACATCTACGCGGGCGGCGTGCTGGTGCACACGATGCTCGGCATCGCCCCGTTCATCACCTTCATTTTCCTTGGCCTGGAGCTGTTCGTCGGTGCCGTCCAGGCTCTGATCTTCACGATGCTGTCGTTGGTCTTCCTCACGATCGCGGTCACGTCGCATCACGCGCACGACGAGCATCACGAGGAAGCACACGCGGCGGCCCATCACTGATCGGGCAGGTCGGATGCCCGAACGGGCGGGTGAGCAACCCGCCCCGACAAGAGCGGCGGCCCGGACGGGCTGACAAGTTGGAGGGATTTCGTGGAAGCATTGGCGCCAGCGCTGGCCATCGGCCTCGGGGCACTCGGCCCTGGTATCGGGATCGGGTACGGTGTCGGTAAGGCGATGGAGGCAATCGGGCGAAACCCCGAGGTGAGCGGGACGATCCTCGCCCCGATGCTGATCGGCCTCGGTTTCGCCGAAGCGATCGCGATCTACGCGCTCGTCATCGCGTTCCTCCTGCAGTAGATAGTCGACACGGTCACGTGCGCGGCCCTGGTTGGCCCGCACGTCCGTGACGAGAGAGACGAGGCAGGAACGCGGATGGACATTTTTGCAACGCTCGGCATCACCGCGCGGGATTTTCTCTGGCATACCTTCAACTTCCTCGTCCTCATCGGCCTGCTCACGTACTTCCTCTACCGGCCGATCAGCACGATGCTGGAGGAGCGTACCCGGCGGATCGAGGAGAGTCTCGCCGCCGCGGAGCGAGCCCAGGCTGACGTGGCGAGGGCCGATCGTGAGCGGGAAGAGCTGCTCGCGTCGACCAGGCGGGAGATCGGGGAGATGATGGCGCAGGCCCAGAGCGCCGCCGAGCGCATCCAGTCGGAGGCGCGGACGAACGCTCAGCAGGAAGCCCAGCGGATCGTCGAGACCGCCCGCCAGGAGGCGGAGGCGGAGCGTGCCCAGGCCATGGCCGAGCTGCGGCGCGAGGTGGCGGGGCTCGCCGTCATGGCTGCCGAGCGCGTGATCAGCCGGAGCCTGGACGATCAGGCCCATCGTCAGCTCGTGGACGAGTTCCTCAACGAGCAGCCGGCGCAAGCCGGGCGGGCCTAGGAGGCGGGGGTAGCGCGTGCCGCGGACGAACATCCGAGCGCTCCGCTTCGCGGAAGCGGCCTTCGCCGTCGCTCAAGAGGCAAACCAGCTAGACGCCTGGCTCGAGGCCCTCGATCAGGCGTCCTCGGTGTACGACAATCACGCCGCTGCGCTGTTCCTGACCAGCCCGGTCGTGCCGGCTGAGAAGAAGCGCTCGGTGCTCGCCGAGCTCTTGCCGGGCATCTCGCCGGAGGTCGGCAGGTTCCTGGCGATCCTGGCGCGGCGGGACCGCCTGGACCTGGTGCCGGAGATCGCCCAGGTGTTCCGCCGGCTGCTCAACGAGCATCGCGGCATCGCCGTGGCTCAGGTCACCACGGCCGTCCCGATCGACGAGCGGCAGCAGTCGCTGATCGCGAGTCGGCTGGGGCGGCGCGTCGGGAAGACCGTCACCGTCGAGACGCGGGTCGATCCGTCGATTCTCGGCGGCGTGATCGCGCAAATCGGCGACAATGTCATTGACGGCAGCGTCAGAGGCCGGCTGGAGCGGCTGCGTCGGGCGTTGACCGCGTAATCGTCACGGTGCCGGCAGGCGCGCCGGAGGCGCCGCCGGTGCCGCCAGCATCCTCCCCGGCAATACGCATCATTCAGAACCACGCCTGGCCTCCAGGGCGGGCGCGGACGCAGAAAAACTCAGAAGCCCGATGGCTGCGGCTGACGGCTGGCAGCGCGGGGAGGCAGCATGGCAGTCCGCTCTCAGGAAATCGCGCGCATCCTACAGCAGCAGATCAGCGGCCAGGATCTCGGCACTGACACCCAGAACGTGGGCCAGGTGATCGAGGTCGGCGACGGTATCGCCCGGATCTGGGGCCTCTCCGACGCCGTCGCCGGCGAGCTGCTCGAGTTCCCGGGCGGGCCCGGCGATCCCACGGTGATGGGCCTGGCTCTCAACCTGGAAGAGGAGACGGTCGGCTGCGTCATCCTCGGGCCGTACACCCAGATCCAGGAAGGAAGCGAGGTCCGCCGGACCGGGCGGATCGCTTCCGTGCCGGTCGGCGATGCGCTGATCGGCCGGGTGGTCAACGCCGTCGGCGAGCCGATCGACGGCAAGGGGCCGCTCGTCACCGACAAGACCCGCCCCGTCGAGCGGATCGCGCCAGGCGTGGTGCGCCGCCAGTCCGTGAAGACGCCGGTCCAGACGGGCATCAAGTCGATCGACGCGATGATCCCGATCGGCCGGGGCCAGCGTGAGCTGATCATCGGCGACCGCTCCACGGGCAAGACGGTCGTGGCGATCGACACGATCATCAACCAGAAGGGTGGCGACCTGACCTGCATCTACGTCGCCATCGGTCAGAAGCAGTCCAGCATCGCCGAGACCGTGGGTATCCTAGAGCAGTACGGCGCGATGGAGCACACCATCGTCGTCTCCGCTGCTGCCACGGACCCGGCCCCAATGCGATATCTGGCGCCGTTCACCGGCTGTGCGATGGGCGAGGAGATCATGGAGTCCGGCCGGGACGCTCTGATCGTCTACGACGACCTCTCCAAGCACGCCAACTCGTACCGCGAGATGTCGCTGCTGCTGCGCCGTCCGGCTGGCCGCGAAGCGTATCCTGGCGACGTCTTCTACCTGCACTCCCGGCTGCTGGAGCGGGCCGCTCGGATGAGCGACCAGTACGGCGGCGGCTCGCTGACGGCGCTGCCGGTCATCGAGACCCAGGCGAACGACGTCTCGGCGTACATCCCGACGAACGTCATCTCGATCACGGACGGCCAGATCTTCCTGGAGGCGGACCTGTTCAACGCGGGCATTCGGCCGGCGATGAACGTGGGCATCTCGGTCTCCCGGGTGGGCGGTTCGGCGCAGACCCGCGCGATGCGCACCGTCGCCGGCCGCATGAAGCTGGAGCTGGCGCAGTTCCGCTCGCTGGCGGCGTTCGCGCAGTTCGCCTCGGACCTGGACCCCGTCACGCGGAACCAGTTGGAGCGTGGCATGCGCCTTCAGGAGCTGCTGAAGCAGTCGCAGTACCAGCCGGTCCCGCTGGCGGAGCAGGTGGCGGCGATCTGGGCGGGCACGAACGGCCTGCTGGACGACGTGCCAGTGAGCGAGGTCGGCCGGTTCGAGGTGGAGCTCCGGCAGTTCCTCCGAGCCTCGTACTCAGAGCTGCTCCAGACGATCGAGCAGGAGAAGGCGCTCTCGGACGAATCATCGGCGACCTTGCGGAGCGCCGTTGAGGCGTTCAAGAAGACTGTGAGCTTCTAGACAGCCATGGCGAGCCTACGAGACATTCGGCGCCGGATCCGCGGCGTCCGGAGCACAGCCCAGATCACCAAGGCGATGGAGCTGGTCGCAGCCTCGCGGATGCGGCGCGCCCAGCTCCGGGTCCTCGCGGCGCGCCCGTACGCCGAGACGATGCGGACGTTGCTCGAGGAGCTCTCGGCGGTGGCGTCCGGCCAGAGCGCCGACGAGCTCCATCCGCTGCTGGAGACACGGCCAGTCGATACGGTCGGCATCATCCTGCTGACGACCGATCGCGGCCTCTGCGGCGCATTGAACACGAACACGATCCGGCGGGCCAACGAGCTGATCCTGGCGCAGACCCAGACGGTGGAGCTGCTGACGATCGGCCGCAAGGGGCAGGATTTCATGGCGCGCCGCGGCATGAAGATCTTCGCGACCGTCTCCGGCATGGGCGACCGCCCGTCGTACGAACAGGTCATCCCGATCGCGCGCAACGTCATGGAAAGCTTCATGGAACGGCGCATGGACGAGTGCTTCCTGGTCTACCCGGAGTTCGTGTCCACGCTGACCCAGCGCCCGAAGGTCCAGAAGATCCTGCCGATCGCGCCGTCAGGGGACGCCCCGGCGAAGTCGATCGACTACATTTTCGAGCCCGATCCGAAGTCGATCCTGGAACAGCTGCTGCCGCGCTACGTGGAAGTGCTGATCTACGAGGCGATCCTGGAGGCGCAGGCGAGCGAGCAGAGCGCCCGGATGGTGGCGATGCGGAACGCGAACCAGAACGCCCAGGACCTGATCAAGGATCTGACGCTGGTCTACAACAAGACGCGCCAGGCGGCGATCACCCGCGAGGTCACCGAGATCGCATCGGCAGCGGAGTTCATGGCGGCGCAGAACCGGTAGGAGACAACATGGCAGTCGGCAAGGTCATCCAGGTCATCGGCCCGGTCGTGGACATCGAGTTCCCGCCGGAGCAGCTTCCAGACATCTACAACGCCGTCGAGATCCCGCTCGAGACGCAGGGCGCGGCCGGCCTCGAGACGACGCTGGTCGCCGAAGTCCAGCAGCATCTCGGGAACAACTGGGTCCGCGCGGTGGCGATGGGCACCACGGACGGCCTGAAGCGCGGCGTCGAGGCGACCGACACCGGCCAGCCGATCCGAATCCCCGTCGGCGACGTGACGCTCGGGCGGATCTTCAACGTCCTTGGCAAACCGATCGACGAGGCCGGCGACGTCACGTCCGACACCTACTACCCGATCCACCGGCCCGCGCCCTCCTTCGAGGACCAGCGGACCGAGCCCGAGATGTTCGAGACCGGCATCAAGGTCATCGACCTGATCGCCCCGTTCCGGAAGGGCGGCAAGATCGGCGTCTTCGGCGGCGCCGGGGTCGGCAAGACGGTCATCATCCAGGAGCTGATTAACAACGTCGCCAAGGAGCACGGCGGTCACTCGGTGTTTGCCGGGGTAGGTGAGCGCTCGCGCGAGGGGAACGACCTCTGGCACGAGATGATCGAGGCCGACGTGATGAAGAACACCGTGATGGTGTTCGGCCAGATGAACGAGCCGCCCGGCGCTCGGCAGCGGGTCGGCCTGACCGGCGTCACCCTCGCGGAGTTCTTCCGCGACCGCGGCGAGGACGTGCTGCTGTTCATCGACAACATCTTCCGCTTCACCCAGGCGGGCTCCGAAGTGTCGGCGCTGCTCGGGCGGTTGCCTTCGGCAGTGGGGTATCAGCCGACGCTGGCGACCGAGGTCGGTCAGCTTCAAGAGCGGATCACCTCGACCCGAGTCGGCTCGATCACGTCGCTCCAGGCCGTGTACGTGCCCGCCGACGACTACACGGACCCGGCTCCGGCGTCGGTGTTCGCGCACCTGGACTCGACGATCAACCTGGAGCGCTCGCTTGCCGAGCAGGCGCTCTTCCCGGCGATCGACCCGCTGGCGTCGACCTCGCGCGTGCTCGATCCGCGCGTCGTCGGCGAGGACCACTACAACGTGGCCCGCGAGGTCCAGCGGGTGCTCCAGCGGTACCGCGACCTTCAGGACATCATCGCGATCCTGGGCATCGACGAGCTGTCGGAGGACGACCGCCTGACGGTCTCCCGCGCCCGCAAGATCCAGCGCTTCCTGACCCAGCCGATGTTCGTGGCCGAGGCGTTCACGGGAACGCCGGGCGTCTACGTCCGTGTCAGCGACACGGTCAAGGGCTTCCAGGAGATCCTGGAAGGCAAGTACGACGCGCTGCCGGAGCAGGCGTTCTACATGCAGGGCGGCATCGAGGCGGCGGTCGCGCGCGCCGAGGAGCTTTCCTCAGCAGCCGCCCGTTAGGCAACCACGCCCCAGACCAGACGCCCCCGCCTCCAGCTTCCTGGAGCGGGGGCGTCGTTCATCTCCTCGCTGCGCGTCGTGGGTCGCAACCACGGCCTGCTACACTCTCAGAAGATCCGTCAAGGAGCGTGAGATGCGCCGACGCCACATGTCCATCCACACCGGAGTATCCGCCTATGCAGTGAAGGACATGACGGTTCGTGCGAACGCTCAACCTTGGCATTCTCGCGCATGTCGACGCCGGTAAGACCAGCCTGACCGAGCGGCTCCTTTTTGCCGCCGGGGTCATCGACGCGGTCGGCAGCGTCGACGACGGCAGCACCCAGACCGACTCCCTCGCGCTCGAACAGCAGCGCGGTATCACCATCAAGGCGGCCGTCGTCTCGTTCACGATCGACGACGTCACCGTCAACCTGATCGACACGCCCGGCCACCCCGATTTCATCGCCGAGGTCGAACGCGTCCTGAGCGTGCTCGACGGCGTCGTGCTGGTGATCTCGGCCGTCGAGGGCGTCCAGGCCCAGACCCGCGTCCTCCAGCGCACGCTCCAGCGGCTCGGGATCCCGACCCTCCTCTTCGTCAACAAGCTCGACCGGAGCGGCGCCGATCCCGAGCGCATCCTGCACCAGATCGCCGAGCGGCTGACGCCAGGCATCGTCGCGATGGGCGCGGCCTGTGACCCCGGTACCCGCGCTGCCGGCTTCACGCCGTTCGGCCCGGCAGACGCCACGTTCACCGCCCGGCTCGCCGAGGTGCTGGCCGACCACGACGACGCGCTGCTGGCCGCCTACGTCGAGGACCCGGCCACCGTCTCGTACGCCCGGCTGCGCCGCGAGCTGGCCGCGCAGACGGCCCGGGCGCTGGTCCACCCGGTCTTCCTCGGCTCCGCGATCACAGGCGCCGGCGTCGAGGCCCTGATGGCCGGCATCGCCGAGCTGCTCCCCGCCACAGAAGGCGACGCCGATGGTCCGCCGTCCGGCACCGTCTTCAAGGTCGAGCGTGACGCCGCCGGCCAGAAGCTCGCCTACCTGCGGCTGTTCTCCGGGACGGTCCACACGCGAGATCGTCTGCACTTCCACCGAGACGGCCAGCAGCACGACGATGCCGACCATCAGCGCAAGGTCACCGCGATCGACGTGTTCGAGCACGGCTCTGCCTCCCCGCGCGCCTCGGTCAGCGCCGGGCAGATCGGCAAGCTCCGGGGCCTCGGCAACGTCCAAATCGGCGACACCCTCGGCCTCCCACGAACGACCGCCCGACACCACTTCGCTCCGCCGACCCTCGAAGCGGTTGTTGTGTCGCGCCACGCCGCCGACAAAAGTGCGCTCCACGTCGCGCTCACCCAGCTCGCCGAGCAAGACCCGCTGATCAATCTCCAGCAGGACGACGTTCGCCACGAGCTGTCCGTCTCGTTGTACGGCGAGGTCCAGAAGGAGGTGATCCAGGCGACGCTCGCAAACGAGTACGGGATCGAGGTCGATTTCCGCGAGACCACCACGATCTGCGTCGAGCGGCCGATCGGCACCGGCGAAGCGATCCAGCTCCTCGGGAAGTCGCCAAACCCGTTCATCGCTACCGTCGGCCTGCGCGTCGAGCCGGCCACGCCGGGGAGCGGCATCACGTTCCGGCTGGAGGCCAGCCTTATGACGATTCCGCTCTACGTCTACAAGTCTGCTGACGCGTTCCGGCAGGCGATGACCGACACCATCGAAGAGACGCTGCGCCAGGGTCTCTACGGCTGGCGAGTCGCCGACTGCCTAGTCACGATGACGCACTCCGGCTACATCTCCCCGAGCAGCACGGCCGGCGACTTCCGGAAGCTGACGCCGCCGGTCCTGATGGACGCGCTGCAGCGGGCCGGCACCGTCGTCTGCGAGCCGATCCACCATTTTCGCCTGGAGCTGCCGGCCGACACGTACGGTGCCGTGGCGTCGGTCCTGGTGCGCCTCCAGGCCGTGCCGCGCACGCAAGAGATGCGGGGGGCGTCGTACGTGCTGGAGGGCGACGTTCCGGCCGCGCACACCCACGAGCTCCAGCAGCGGGTGCCGGGGCTGACCCGCGGCGAGGGCGCGCTGGAGTGCACCTTCGACCGCTACGAGCCGGTGAGCGGCACGTTCCCAACCCGGCTCCGAACGGACCTGAACCCGCTCAACTGGAAGGAGTACCTGATCCACGTCATGCGGCGGGTCTAGCGGCTGCGTGGCGGCGAGCCTGACACGTGCCCTCCTGGCGCGGGCGAGGCGTCCGGCAGGCGCTCCAGATCCTCGTCCAGGCCGGCGACGATCAGCGCATCGCCGGCCCGCAGCCCCTCGTCCGACGAGGGACTGAGCACGATGCTGCCGGCCCGGGTGACGGCGAGCACGGTCAGACGACAACTGCCTGGGAGATCGACCTCGCCGATCGTCTTGCCGACCCAACCCGGAGGAACCGCGACACGGGCGATCCCGTAGCCAGGCGCGGCGTCCAGGTAGTCCTGCACGCCCGGCGCGCCGAAGCTGTGCGCGACCCGGAAGCCGGTTTCGCGCTCCGGATAGACCACCCGCATCGCGCCGACCTGCTCCAGGATCGAGCCGTGCAGATCGTGGGCGGCCTTGGCGATGATCCGCTGCACACCGATCCGACGGAGCAGCACCGTCGCCATGATGCTCGCTTCGAGCGACTCCGAGACGGCGACGATCGCCGTGTCGAAGTCGGCCAGGCCGAGCGCGTCGAGTGCATCCGGATCGGTGACGTCGGCCTGAACGGCGTGGGTCACCTCGTCGGCGATGCTCTGGACCATGCGCTCGTCACGGTCCACCGCCAGGACGTCGTGCCCGAGCCGTGTCAACTCCACTGCGACGGCCTGCCCGAACCGCCCGAGGCCAAGCACCGCGATCTGTCGTCTCGTCGCCATCCCCACTCCCGTCACGCATCGCTCTAGCCGATCCGGACCGTCTCGGCCGGCCAGCGCAGCGGCGAGCGCTGCTCTCGTTCCGCCAGCGCGACCGCCAGCGTCAGCGGCCCGAGCCGTCCCACGAACATCAGCACCATCAGGATCAGGCGTCCACCGGCACTCGACTCCCCGGTCAGACCGGTCGACATGCCGACCGTGGCGAACGCCGACACGACCTCGAACAGTTCGCGCAGGAACGGCTGGACGCTGGTCAGGCCGAACAGGAAGGTGGCCAGGAAGACCAGCGCGAACGCCAGAACGGTTACGGCGATCGCCCGCAGGATGTCGGGGACCGGCACACGGCGCTTGAATGCCACCACATCTGGCAGGCCGCGAATCGCCGATGCGGTCGCGCTCAGCAGGATGCCGAGCGTCTGGACCTTGATGCCGCCGGCCGTCGAACCGGCCGCGCCGCCGATCATCATCAGACCGATCAGGACGAGCAGGCCGCCATCCGTCATCGCCGCGAGGTCCACGGAGTTGAAGCCTGCCGTCCGCGCGACGGTGGACTGGAAGAACGCGTTCAGGAGCTGGCCGGCGGCCGACATCGGGGCGAACGTCCCGCCGTTCGCGCGCTCGGTGAACAAGAGCAGGAGCGTGCCGCCGACCAGGAGACCGGGGGTTGTGACGAGCACGAGCTTGCTGTCGAGCGTGAGGCGCTGGAAGCCGCGCCGTCGCAGCACGTCCTCCATCACCGAGTAGGAGATACCGCCCAGGATCACCAGCGCACTCAGCGCAAGCAAGACACCCGGCGCGTCCTGGTACGGCACCATGCTCTGAAAGCCGCCGGTCAGGTCGAATCCGGCGTTGTTGAACGCCGTGATCGAGTGGAAGATGCCCCACCAGAGCGCCGTCGCCGGCGGCTGGCTCTCCAGGAACGCGAGCGTGAGGACCAGCGCACCGCTTCCTTCCACGATCAGGGTAAAGAGGAGGACCCGTCGCGCCAGCCCCAGCGCCGAGCCGAACGCCCCACCCCCGAGCGACTCGCTCAGCAGCAGACGCTCCCGCAGGCTGGTCTGGCGCCCGGCCAGCCGCAGCAGGAACGTCGAGAAGATCATGAAGCCGAACCCGCCGACCTGGACGAGCGCCACGATCACCACCTGCCCAAACGCGCTCCAGTACGTGCCGGTGTCCACCACGACGAGACCGGTGACGCAGGCGGCAGACACGGCGCTGAGTGCAGCGTCGAGGATCGGCGTCCACTCACCATTGGCGTGCGAGACTGGCAGCATCAGCAGGACGGTCCCGACGCCAATCAACAGCGCGAATCCTCCGGCGAAGACCAGGCCAGCGTTCAGCGCCCGCCGTGGCGCCCGCGTGACCCATAGGGGAACCCGAACGGTTCGGCCACGCACGGGCAAACGTCGGACTGGCTCGCTCACCTGGCAACCTCACGCGCGCGCTCGAGGCGGCAGCACCCACAGCTTCTGGCCCGGATGCTGCCAGACATGACGGACAGACCATGATACGCGGAGGAATGGCGCCACGCTGAGAGCGGGTTGCTATACTGGCGGAGGACGGCATCGTCGCCGTCCAGCACAGACCCATCATTCAGTGGCGTCTCCTTCGGAGCGGAGGTACGACACGAACGCCGAAGACGGCGCGGGTAGCAGGCCGTCACCGAACGCGGGACCATCCGGACCCGACAGCTCAGGTCTGCCGGAGAGCGGCACAGACGACGCTGGCCCGAAAAGACCTGGCGACGGCAGCTCCATCCCGACCGTACACATCCGCGAAGTTCGCCAGGGACACATGCCTGGCGAGCGGTACGTTCGTATCCACCGGCCGTTCCACGAGACGTTCCGCGAAGCCTCTGGCGACACCCTGGTCGCGCGGGAGCACGTCTTCGTGCCGCGCGGCAAGGTCGGCAAGGTCTGGGGGCAGGCGCGCCGGTTCCTGATCGGGCGTCCGCTCGCCTCCTCGCAGCTCGCCCACGAGCGCCTCCCCAAAACGAAGGCGCTGGCGGTCTTCGCCTCCGACGCGCTCTCCTCCTCCTCGTACGCCACCGAGGAGATCCTGCGCATCCTGATCCTCGGCGGCACGCTCGCGCTGGCGTTCACCCTGCCGGTGGCGTTCGCGATCGGGCTGCTGCTGGCGGTGGTGGTCATCTCGTACCGCCAGACGATCAAAGCGTACCCACACGGCGGCGGCTCCTACATCGTCAGCAAAGACAACCTTGGGAACATTCCGGCGCTGGTCGCTGCCTCGGCGCTCTTAACCAGCTACGTCCTGACGGTGGCGGTGAGCATCTCGGCCGGCGTCTTCGCGCTGACCTCAGCGGTGCCCGACCTCCACGAGTACCGGGTCTGGATCGCCTGCGGCCTGATCGGTCTGATGACGCTGATCAACCTGCGCGGCGTCAGCGAGTCCGGGACGATCTTCGCGGCGCCGACCTACCTGTTCATCGTCACCGCGCTCTGTATGATCGGCTACGGGCTGTTCCAGCTCGCCACCGGCCAGCTGGAGCCGGATATGGCCCGCTACAATGCCGAGCTCCAGGCCTGGGAGAGCAAGCATCTCTTCGAGGGCGTGAGCCTGCTCCTGGTGCTGCGTGCATTCGCCCAGGGGTGTGCCGCGTTGACGGGGACCGAGGCGATCTCGGATGGGGTGCCGGCCTTCAAGCCGCCGGAGTGGAAGAACGCTCGGACGACGCTCACCTGGATGGGCATCATCCTGGCGGTGCTCTTCCTGGGGATCTCGTACCTCTCGTACTCCCTTGCGATCCTGCCGGACGTCGAGGAAGCCGAGTCAGTCGTCTCGATGATCGCCCGCGCGGTCTTTGGCGAGGGACCGTTCTACTACGTCTTGCAGGGCGCCACGATGCTGATCCTGGTGCTCGCCGCGAACACCGCGTTCGCCGACTTCCCGCGCCTCTCCTGGTTCCTGGCTCGAGACCACTACATGCCGCACCAGTTCAGCTTCCGGGGCGACCGCCTGGCGTTCTCGACCGGCATCTCGACGCTCGGCTTCATCTCGGCCGTGATCGTCTTCGCCTTCAACGCGGACACCCACGCGCTGATCCCGCTCTACGCCATCGGCGTCTTCGTGGCGTTTACCTGCTCGCAAGCCGGAATGGTCAAACGCTGGTGGACCAGGCGCGAGCCCGGCTGGCAGTACGGCCTGCCGATCAACACGATCGGCGCCCTGACGACGGGCCTGGTCGCCGTGATCCAGTCCGTGACGCAGTTCACGCACGGCGCCTGGACGGTGATCGTGCTGATCCCGTTACAGGTGTATATCCTCTGGCGGATCAACGCCCACTACAGCCGGGTGGCCGAACAGCTCGCGATGGACCCATCAGACGACGTGCCGACCGGCGGCCTGCCGGAGCCGATCCTGGTGGTGCCCGTGCCGGGCCTCAACAAGGCGGTGGCCCGCACCATCCGCTACGCGC
>Ga0075429_100003404_pt1 | contig 13559 bp, 9 predicted proteins | sample RhiMetdeltSRZDD3_FD_75295 | JGI IMG/M metagenome (GOLD analysis project Ga0075429, IMG submission 75295) | Populus rhizosphere microbial communities from Tennessee, USA - Rhizosphere MetaG P. deltoides SRZDD3 | ecosystem: Host-associated > Plants > Roots > Rhizosphere > Soil | place: USA... | reverse complement strand
CCCCTCAGCCAGATGCTCCATGTACTGCTCGAACCGGGCACTTGCATCCATCATTCCTCGCACAAAGAATGAAGAGGTGCATATAATGCCATGTGTTTAATGACACAGTAAGACTAGGGAAGGTCTGCGTAATTCCCGTGCATGAACCTCCGCGGCTTTCCCGGAAACTTGTCGGTTTGAGTCACGCCGTCATGGCGGACTCTTCAGATCCCGCATAGTAGTTCGCCCACGCTTCTGCCGGCGTGATGTTCCCGATGGGTCCGGGCAGGCGGCGATTATTGAACCAGGCGGGGCGACGTGCGGCGGCTTTCGGCGGTGGCTGTCATTCAACCGCCGAATCTGACCGGTGGCAGTGAGTCTGCTGCTGCCACCCGCGGTTTCGACCCGAACGGCAGCAAGGGGGTCGCAGGATGCCGGTCGGTCACATCGCCAGCATCGCCGGAAATTAACCTTGGAGATGGCGGCTCCCGAAGATCTGTTCAGCCCTTCGTGGTATAGCGTCAAGTCCAGGCCCAACTGCTGAACTGCGGTACCGAATCCGCGTCGAATAGGCAGCCATCGCCCCCAGCGACGGCCCAGTCGGCCACCCACAAGCGCGACTCGCCCTTGGCCGGCGTGCACCTCAGCAACCGCAACAGTCCCTCGATCGCTTGGATGGTGCTGTTCTCGTAGGTCACGAGGACCACGCTTCCCACGCCGGCCGCAATGCTCATCACTCCCATGATGCTTCCAAGGCTCACCTTTCGTCCGCCCCGAACGAGAAACACGCTGGGGTGGCTCGTTGCCTCATTGGCGGCCAGCCGCATACCAGCCCACGGGCCCACCGCGCCGTTCCTTCTATTGAGCCTTACGTAACCCATGACATCACCAGAGGTCGGCTTGCTTCCAGCACGCGGTGATGATGGATTGCCGGTGCTGGCCGCTCTTGAGCTTGGCCCGCGCCGTGGTCTTGAGCTCCCGCAGCGAGCCCGGACAGAAGTTGGCCAGCGCATGGCGCTTGAGCCAGGCCCAGAGGTATTCCACAGGGTTCAGCTCGGGTGAGTAGGCGGGAAGCAGGGGCCATCTGGATGGCGTCCTTGGTGCTGTCGAGGAAGTCGCGCACGACGCGGCCTTTGTGCTGCCCGGCACCGTCCCAGACGATGAGCAGCTTGCGCCTGATGTGCGCGCGCAGGGCTTTGAGGAACTCGACGACCTGCAGTCCCTTGACGGCGCCGTCGTACAGCCGGAACAGGAAATTCGCCCTGCTCATGCCAGCCACGGCCGAGATGTGCTCCCAGTTGAAGTGGAACTGCACGATCGGCGTGCAGCCCTTGAGCCCCCAGGCGCCACGCCCGAAAGCGCAATCGTCACGGCCGGTCGTCCGCGAGCGCCGACGTCACGCTTGTCCGAGCCGGCGCGATTCCTCGAATCAGCCCTGCAGCGCCAGCCCCGTTGCACGCAGCAGCGGCGCCGCACTGACCGGCGCGCCGGTCGCCTGCAGCATCCATGCGTCCGGCCCGATCGCACCCTGGCTCGCGATGCGTTCGAACTCGGCGCCGAACGGTCCGGCCGTGCGCATGTGCTCCGCGATCTGGAACGCAACCAGGCGCCCGAGGGGATAGTTGAAGAGGTACAGCGGCGACTGGAGCATGTGCGAGTAGATGGCGAGCAGCACCGAGTCGCGCCCACCGAGCACCGGGGCATAGTGGCGATTCCACGTGTCGCCGGCGATCGCCACCGTGGCCTCGCGCAGCTCGCGTGCACTGGCCGCGGGGTGCGCGTACAGCCACTGCCAGATGCCGAGCTCGACCAGCGCGACGCCCGCGATCTCGCGCGTCATCCAGAAGTCGTTCAGCACCCGCAGGCGGCGGTTCTCGGCATCCGGGGCAGGGTAGCCGAGCAGCTCGAGGTCCTTCGCCTGGAACAGGAAGGCGAAGGCCTCCGTGAACGCTGTGTTGGGCACGCCGGCGAGCAGCGTGTGGTCCACCTCGTAGAGCGAGACCACCTGCTCGACGTTGTGGCCGAGCTCGTGCACGGCGATGTTGTAGGCCTTGTAATCCATGCCGGTCGCGGCGATGCGGGTGCGCAGCCGCGGGCAATCGCCACGTCGACCGGCCGGCATCGCGTGGCCCGGGCCGCGCGCGGGGTCGACGCGGATGTGCCCCGCAACGTGGCGGGCCCGTTCGGGCTCGAACCCCAGCGCGCAGAGGATGCGCGGGATGTCGGCGGCGAATGCCGCTGCATCCGGGTAGCGCGCACGCGTGACGGCGTCGAGTTCCGCCTCGGCCAACGAGCCGCGCGCGGAGAACCCGCCGAACCACACGTCGTGCGGCTCGAGCGGCCGGCCCAGGTGCCGCTTCATCGCGGCCGCCACGTCGCCGACCAGCGGCGACTCGAGCACCTCGGTCAGCAGCGCCGTGACCCGCGCCTGCGTCATCTCCGCGCCGACCTCGAACGCACGCGCGATCTGCGTGGGCGCCGACGGCGAGTACGGGTCGGCACGTCGCGCGGCCAGGAACGTGGCGCGCAGCATGTCGTAGCGGAGGTCGGGCTCCGGCCCGGTCTCGTCGCAGGATGGCATCGATGCTTCGGTGCCGGGCTCGACGCTGTCACGGTCCGCAGGGCGCACGTCGTTGCGCAGCGGCTCCCAGTCGACGGCCGGGTTGTCGATCACCACCTGCGGAATCGTCTGGCCGACGATGCGCTCCATCACCGCGGCGAGGATGCGCTGCCTCGCGAGCCCGTTCGGATCGGCGTAGCCCGCCTTCAGTTCGTCGCGCAGGTTCCAGTGCGAGACGAGGCGCATGCCCTTGGGGAACAGCCGCGCGCCGTGCGCGTCCACCACGTGGTGCATCCACAGGTTGTAGCGTGCGACGTACAGGTCCGCTGCTGCGCGGGCGGCGGCGACGTCCTGCTCCACGTGCGCGGGCACGCGACGTGCAAAGCGGCGCGTGAGGCGGGCTTCGGCCCAAAGGCGCCGGCTCATCCGCGGGGCCTCGGCGGCCAGTTCGTCGAGCGTGAAGAGCGGGAAGTTGAGCAGCGCCACGAATGCGGCCTTGGCGGCGAAGAGCTGGTCCAGCAGGTGCGCCGCGGGCGGGACGGCGGCGAGAAGCGGATCGACCTTCGACATCGGCCCGTCGTCCACCTCGGCGCCGCGCTGCAGTTCGCGGGCGATCTCAAGGAAATGGCCATCGAGCTGCTCAAAGAGGGACTCGAAGCGCGCGAACAGCCGGTCGAGTTCGGCGGGATCCCCCACGTAATGCTGGAGAACGAAAGCGACGAACGCCGCTGCATCACCGTCCGCGGAGTGCCACAGCGCAGCCACCTGGGAAACGCCGCGCCCGATGCGGGCATGTTGCGCGAACCCATGCTGCGCAATCAATTGCGCTTGCGCCTCGTGAACGGCGTCCGGGGGTAGGCCGCCGTCGGCCATGGTGCACGGGGCAGGTGTCGCCATGCGTGCGTTCTACCATCGGCCCGATCGTCCTGCAGCATTCAAGCTAGGGAACAGCATGCGTGCGCCGCGCGCCTGCGGACGGATCGAGGGGATGCGGACCTTGTGGACCTCGTCGTTATGGGGAGGTCGCGCCAGATCGAACTGAACATCTCATCGTCCTTGTCGTGTCCGGCAAGGACAGTTCCGGCGATCGGACATCATGACGATCGCACGTGCAGGAGCGGCGCAGGAGCGAACAGGCCGAGCGCCCGCTTTCGGCCGCCGAGTTCAGCCGCGGGAATGGCGGATGTGGGCGGGCAGCGCCATTTGGCGATCGGTGGAAGCTGCCGGCGGCGGGTCACCCGCGTCAACGCAGGTTCATGTCGCCGGGTCGGCCGCACTATCGCACTATCCGTCAGGTCCCGAGGTACAGCCGTCTTTCGCTCGGCAAGACGACGAGCGGCGGTTTCGGAGTCGGCCGTCATTTCAACCGCCGAACCGGAGTGACCGCACTCATTCGAGGCCGTGTGAAAGCGGAGTCGCGAAGCCCTTCGGCGCTATTTCTCCCGAAGGTGACCTCTCAGATCGAGCTGTGGCGCGCGATCGCGAGCTCGCCAAGGGGTCGAGGACCCCTGAGAAAACGTCGAAACCGCGTTTTCACACAACCTCAGTCTGGTCCTGCCCGCGAACTCCACTGGCTGGACCTGGGTACCCGTCCGGCGAACCTGTCTCCGGTCTGCCTGCCGTGTTCGCCGATGGACGTCTTCGATCCTGAGGTGACATCTCGCTTTCGAATGAACCGCCGCTGGCGGCGCTGCAACTCAAGCGGGCGCAACCCTTTCGCGCCCACCCGTCCACCCCGAAGGAAATCGTCATGCACAAGCGCTTCGCCCTCTGACCGCACTCGCTGCCATCGTCGTTCTTGGCGTGGCGAGCGCGGCAAATGCTGAGCAGCATGGCGGCGGCCGCTGCGAGGACTGGGGATGCGGCACGAACGGCATCTGGAGCAACGGCATCGCGCTGGAAGGGCTCGCGTTGCAGAACCTGCGGCTCGACCGGGCTGTCGTGTCGATCGTCCCGGAAGACAGCGACAAGCCCTCCGTGCTGATCGGAACAGACTGCCCGAAATGGGGGTGCGGCGAGAACGGCGTCTGGGAGAACGGCATCGCGCTGCAAGGCCTCGAAATGGACGGGCTGCGCTTGCACGGGACAGGAGTCGTCCTGCTCGTCGCCGAGTAGGCGCGACGTGGCGATGGAACTCTCGCCAACCACATACTGGGCGCTGCGCCGCCTGGGCGCGGCAGTGATGCTGCTGGCCGGCGCGCCGGCGGCGTTCGCCGGCGCGCCGCGGCTCGGCGTCGACGGCACCGAGTTCGTCGTCGCGATGCCCGACGGCCGAAAGCTCCGCAGCGCCGACCTCGTCGGCGCGACACTGAAGCTCGAGGCAGGCGGGCGGCCGGTCGAGATCGTCATCGAAAGCGTCGAGGAGGACCGACATGCCGTGGGCGGGCGGGTCGTGCTGCACAGCCTGCTCGTCAAGGAGCAAGGCGGCCGGTCGATACCGATTTGCAGGGGCGACGCCCAGGGTCGCAACCTCGGCTTCCCGGTGCCCGATGGCAGGGGCGGATTCGACCTGACCTGCACCAGCGGCGCCATCGGCAAGTGCATTCGCTGGGGCTACCGCCCGTGGGACGAGCGGCCGGGCGGTGCGCCGCTCGCGGCCCTGCATCGCGCCTGCGTGCACATGGCCCGCGCCGACTACGGCGGCGACGGTCAGGCGCACACCCGCAACGGCACTCTGATCGACATGCAGGACGGCTACGGGATCCAGAGGTTCGAAACGCAGGTTCCGATGGCCTTCGAAGCGGCCTGGGGCTTCGACGGTGCGGTTTGCATTGCGCGTCCGCGCATCGCCGATCTCGTGACACTGACGCAACTGGCCGAGCACTACCCGAAACTGCACGACGGCCTCGGGCCGCAAGCCTGCAGCGAAGAGCAAGCCTTGCGGCAACCGGCCGCGCTGCTGTTCAACCGATCGTTTCGGTGACCTATGACGGCCAGCGACAACGGCGGTCATAGCCACAGCCGCCATCGGCGCTCGTCGAGCCAATTGCTGTGGGCGGCGATAGCGAACAGAGCGGCTGTGCTCTCCTTCACGGCACCTTGATGGAAATGTTCGCCCGTTCGGTGCCCGGGGCAGGTGACATCGTCGCCCAGAAATCTGTGGTGCGCATCCAGGACTGGAGGCCCATAGGGAAGTCCAAGCTTGGAATCTCCGGTAGCTCGGCCGCCGAGAAGTCGCTCCCATAGAGGACCAAGGGCTTGATGACGTCGGGATGCTGGATGTTGGCGTGAAGGCCTTGCAGGGCAACATTCCAGTTGTCGAGGAGATCCTTGCGCGTGATCGGGCCACCGGGCTTGTCGGCCGTTGGGTGCAGCGCCCGATGGTGGAAGGCGGTGACGCTTTGCCCCGCAGGAGTTGCCTTGAACGCGCTCCATGCGTTGAAGGCGGGTGTGCCGAACGTTACGACGGCCTCGATCTTTCCGGGTGCGAACGCCGCCTCCAGCCACTTGTGGCGATACGCTTGAATGCCTGGGTCGTTCAGGTGTGGCAGCGCCAGGTCCTGGTTGTAGATGCCGTAAACGAACGCGTTGATCATCAGGTAGCTCTTCGTGAAGCCCAGCTTCTCGACGAACCCCTGTACGCGGCGGCCAGCCTGGCCGGAAAGTATTCGACGAGTGATCGCCTCAGTTTGGGCCGGGTCCTGGCCGATGATGAGAAGACGTGCAGTTCGGTTCGCGCGTCCACGGTAGAAGATGGGGCCCCAGAGGGATCGGAAGCCGTCGGCGCCCTTGTATACCGTGTCGTCGGGGTACTTCTGGCACAGCGTCCTGAACGTGCCGGTCGGTCCGGTATCGAACGGATCGGTGATCATTGCGGCCTCCGTTGAAGTCCAGATCCAAGTTGAGGGGTTGTGTCCGTCCTGCGCTGCCTGTGCGCAACTGTGAACCCGCCGCCAAGGAACGCCCTCCCAAATTTGAAGTACGCACCAGGACACACATCGCGTTCTGGCCATTGACGCAGTCCTCGTCGGGGTAGCCCAATCGCGGGAGGCAACAACGCGAGGAACGTGCCTTGGCCTTCGCGATCGCTGGACGCATTGTTCCGCTGACGCAGCAGACTGACGTTGCCGCCTCGGAGTCCGCTGCCTTCAAGGGTCGCGTCTGGATCCGCGACGACGGCGCCATCGCCGGCGTCACTACCTCACGCAAGGCCCCGCCGGCCGGCATGTCAGGCGTGCCCATGGTCGACGTGGGCGAGAGCCTCGTGCTGCCCGGCTTCGTCGACCTGCACAGCCACCTGGCCTACGCGACGCTGCCGCTGTGGACCGAGCCGGGCCGCGCGCTGCCCTATGCGCACCATGACATCTGGCCGGGCCAATCGACCTACGCGCGCGACGTCACCTGGCCCGCCTACGCGTTCGTGACCGCCTGCCCTGAAGAACTGCTGGCCTACGCCGAGGTCCGCGCCTTGATCGGCGGAACGACCAGCATCCAGGGTTCACCGCCCAGCAACCGCCCCCTGGACGGCTGGCTGGTTCGCAACGTCGAGGATGAGCGGCTTGGTGGCGCATTGCCGTCGACCCGGGTGCTGGCCTCGACGCTGACCCTCAAGCCCGACCAACTCGGCCGCCGCGCCAACCAGATGCGCAATGGATCGACCTTCATCTACCACTGCGCCGAAGGGCAGTTGGACTCGATCGTCGGGCGGGAATACCAGGCGCTGCGTGCCGCAGGTTGCCTGCAGCACCAGCTGGTGGCGATCCACACCAATGCGCTGGCCGCGGCGGCCTACGACACCTGGACAGAAGCCGGCACCGTCGTGTGGTCTCCGTTCTCGAACCTGTGGCTGTACGCGGACACGACCAATGTGCCCGCCGCTCAAGCAAAGGGCCTGCGCGTGTGCATTGGCTCGGACTGGGGACCGTCGGGCACACGCAACGTGCTCGGCGAACTGAAGGTGGCCCACCTGGTGGCCCAGGCGCGCGGCTGGACCCTGCCTGCGTTCGATCTCGTTCGCATGATCACCTGCTGGCCCGGGGATGCATTGAGCAGAGCCTGGGGCCGCCAGGTCGGCCGACTGCAGCCCGACGCGTTGGCCGACATCGTCGTCATCGGCGCCAAGCGCAGGGTCGACCCGTTCGCACGCGTGCTGGCGGCCATGGAACGGGACGTCCGGCTGGTCGTTGTCAACGGCCGGCCCGTCTTCGGGGAGTCGGCCCTGATGGCGTCCGCGGGCGCATCCGGAACGACACCGCTGGCCATGGGCGGAGCGGACAAGCAGCTGGCGCTGCGGCGCTTCATCGGCGAGCCGCTGGTCTGGTCGTTTGCCGACGTGCTGTCGCGCATGGAGGAAGTCCGGCGCGATCCGAAGGGCGAGATCGAGCATGCGAGGACGCAGGCGATGGGCGCGATCATCCGCGGCGAACCCGCGCCACTGAGGCTCGCGCTGGACATGCCCACGGGCAAGGTACCGATCGGGGGGCTGCCGAAGGACCTCGGCAAGATCGTCGTGCCGCCCGTGCAGCCACTCGAACACGACGCCGCGTTCTTCCAGTCGATCACCGGTCGGGGCTTCCACGGGGGCCTGCTCGACGGACTCGCCGCCTTCTACAGCTGACCATGGCCACCATCAAGCGCGAATCCTTGCGGGCCGCCCAGCACGGCGTGCTGCTCGAGCAGATGCTGGCCTCTACAGGCCGGATGAGGGTGCCGGCGCTTGCGCCCGCCCGGCGCGCCGCGCTCGACGGTGGGGAACGCCTGGCCATCGTCGACACGCTGATCGCTGTGCTGGGCGGGGCCTACTGCCACCTGATGCAGAAACGCGCGGGCTATGCGATGGACCCGGTGCAGGCGCTGCAGCTCTTGCGGCTGCGAGCGACGTCGATGTCCGAGACGGCGTTCCACCTGGCCGTGACGTCGATCGTCAACGGGCTGCGCGACGCACACACCCGCTACTCCGGGCCGCGCTCGCTGCAGGGCATGGTGGCGGTGCTGCCCTTCCTGGTGGAGCAGTACGGGCCGTACGACTCACCTCGCTTCATCGTCTCCAAGGTGTCCGATCGGCGCCTGGTCCCGGACGAGCGGTTCAAGGCGGGCGTCGAGCTGGAGTCCTGGAACGGCGTCCCGTTCGCACGCGCCGTGGATCTGCATGCCGAACGCGAGACAGGCGGGCGGCCCGATGCCCGGCTGGCCCGCGCGCTGGAGACACTCACGGTGCGGCCGCTCGAGCTCGGCGCGCCGCCTGACGAGATGTGGGTGATCGTGGGCTACCGGGACGGACGCTCCCGGCGTGAGGTCCGGATCCCGTGGCGGGTGGTCGAACCCGAGCGCGGACCACGCGGGCACCAGCCGGGATCCCGCGCGGAGCGGGTCATGGCGGTCGACCGGACCGGTGAGCTGCGGCGGCGGGCGCGCAAGCTGTTGTACTCCGGATCGCTGTGGGCCAGCGAGGGGCGGCCCGGCGCGCAGGCGAGGGCGACGGGCTGGTTGGGCACGACGATGCAGGACGTCCTGTCCGCCCGGCCCATCCGCATCGCCGGCACGGACTACGGCTACCTGAGGGTGTGGACCTTCGACGTCGAGGACGACGATGCGTTCTTGCAGGAGGTGGTCCGCCTGCTCGACCACCTGCCGCAGAACGGACTGATCATCGACCTGCGGAGCAATCCGGGCGGGTTGATCTGGGCAGCCGAACGGATGCTGCAGTTGTTCACGCCAGAGACCATCTCGCCGACGCGGTTCAGCCTGCTGGCCTCGCCGATGACGCGGGCGATGGCGAGCAGTGCGTTCAACCGGCTGGAGCTCGAGGCATGGGCGCCCTCGCTGGAGGCGGCGCTGTCCACCGGCGATGCGTACTCGCAGCCGCTGCCGATCACCGAGCCGGCCTGGTGCAACGACATCGGCCAGTGCTACAGCGGTCCGGCGCTGTGCGTGGTTGATCCGAACACGTATTCGTCGGGTGACCTCTTCGCGGCGGGCTTCGTCGACAACAACATCGGGCCGGTGATCTGCGTCGGGGAAGCGACCGGTGCCGGCGGAGCGAACGTCTGGACCAGCGAGGATCTTCGCGACGCCCTGGCCCAGACGGACTTCGCCGTGGATGGCCTGCCCGAGGGGGTGGCGTACTCCATCGCGATCCGGCGGGCGACGCGCAGTGGCGTGTCGGAGGGATTGCCGATCGAGGACGTGGGGGTGCGGGGGATTCCGTATGCGATGACGAGCGACGACCTGCTGAAGGACAACTGTGACCTGCTGGCCTTCTGTGCGAGTCAGTTCAAGGGGGCGCAGCTCTCGTTCATGCGCATTGTTCGCAAGGCGGGCCGTCTGGAGGTGACGACCAAGGGGCTGGACACACTGGAGGTGTACGCGCAAGGGAGCCCGGTGGCCGCTGCGATGGCCGCAGCCGATGGAACCCACCGGCTGGATGTTCCCGCCGATGCAACCATCGATCTCGTCGGGCGCTCTGCTGGCCAGGTGAGGCAGCGGCGGCGGTTGCTTGTCGCGTGACAGGCGCGGGGCCGCTCCATTCGTTGGCACGCGAGCGTCGGTGCGGCCGTGCCTCGTGCAGCGTGACCGGCCGGTCGTGGCGACACCCCGAACTCGCGGTCTCGTACACATTCCGGTCACAGCGGCGTTGGCGAGATCGCGGCGGGAACGGCAGGTCGGCGCTATGCCGCGAGCGGCCCGCGCACATCACGATCCGTCCCGCCCGGTGGCCTGCAAGCGCTCCTCGAGTGCTTCCCGGGCATCCTGCAAGCCCTGGTGGCCGGGGCTGGCTTGCAGGAGCTCCGCGAGAGCGCGCCGGGCATCCTTCCAGCGCAAGCGTGCCCCGTCGACATCGGCGTGCGCCAGCTGCATGTCGCCCAGGGACAGTTCGAACAGCACACGGTGGTAGCGGTAGTCGGCGTTGTCCGGGTGGCGAGCAAGCACATCATCCAGGATTTTCGATCCACGGTCATACGACTTCCACGCCGCGTGATCGTCACCCTCGCCCTGCTGGGCTTGCCCGATCCTGTAGTGCATCAACGCCCACTGGAAGCGGACGTGCGGCTCGCGCGGGTTGCGCGCGGCGACTCCCGCGAGAATCTGCTCTGCTTGGCCGTAGAACGTCAAGGCGCGGCCCGTTTCGCGCATCATCATGAAGGTGGACCCGACCGCGCTCATGGCGATGCCCAGGTTCATGATCATCGGATCGTTGTGGGGCTGGGCTTGCAGATCTCGCTTCAGCATCTCGATGCCGGCAAGGTAGTGCTCGATCGCGCCTGCGAGGTCACCGCGTGCGCGCAGCACATGCCCGATGCGCCCGCGAGCCGCAGATGACGATGCGTGCGCAGGGTGGCCATACACGGCCAGTGCACCGTTCAGGTCGCCCTGGGCGAGCAGGGCGTCGCCGATGCCCAGGTTCGGGGCGCCTCCTTCGTCGGCGGCGCCCCGGGGGCCCTGCTGCGACACCCGCTGATGCACCTCGTCGGCACGGCGCAGGTAGGCCAAGCTTCCCTGCAGGTCTCCCTGGTCCTTGCGGAGATGGCCGAGCCACGTCAGGCACCGCCCGTGCAGCCGCAGCACCTCGCCGTCGGCGGGCTGCCTGTCGACCACCCGACCGAGTGCCTCGTCAACGCCGCCCAGCAAGGCAGCCTCCGAGGCCAGGCTGCAGCGACCCTGCGTTTCGTAGTGCACCTGGAGCAGGTGCCCGGCGACACGCAGGAGCGTCGTCGTGTCGATACCGTCGGCACCGAGCAGGCGGGTGAGCGTGTCGGCCCCCTGGGTCGGCACGTCGGTGGGCGACCCGCGGACCAAGCCGGCCATCACGGCATGAGCGCCTCTCGCGCCTGCGTCGTCGGATGGCAGATTGCCCAGGTAGCATGCGGCGCGCCGCCAATCCTGCGCCGCCAGCAGGTGGAACATCACCTCGTCGATCCGCAGTGGGTCCTCGGGGGCGAGCTCGAGCAGGTGATCCGCGAGCGCCGAATGCACCGCGACCGCCGTAAGGCCCGCTTCGCGCATGTGCTCCAGGCCGGTGATCTTCAGCTGCTCGTGCTGGACATCCCAGCGGTCCAGCGGCGGGCAGCAATGCAGATGACCGCGGAACATGCGGCGTAGGCTGGCGAAGCGCAGCTCGTTCCACGCTTCACCGCTAAGCCGGGGCATCACCGTGCGGAAGTCCCGCTCGCGCCACCCCGCGCGTCCGACAGCCATCATGCCGATGAGCGCCGCCACCAACGGCACTCCGTAGACCTCTTCGGCCCGTGCAATCACGCCGCGGTACATGCCGCGGACCTCGGCCGGCATCGCCTCGATGCGTTCGCGCATCAATGCCTCGATGCGCTCGTCCTCGCGACCACCGTGGCGCAGCGCGGCTGCCGCGAAGTCGTCGGCGTCCAGCAGGTTGAGCTGCTCGGTCGCGATGACCAGCCACAAAGGGCTCGCCCATGGGGCGGCGCCGGGACCGCGCACGGACAGGAGCGCGTGTAGCACCGAGGCCGGAAACACGCGGTGGTAGCGCGCGCAGATTCCCCCTACCAGCTCGCGTGCCTCGGCGGCGCCGAGCGGCGGGAGTTCATGCTGCACGATGCCGGGCTGCGCCGCCAGGTGCGCGCTCGTTTCGCCGGGGGTGGAGGTGGCCAGCAGGAGGACGTTCGGCCGGCGGCGCTCCGCCATCCAGGCGAGGAACCGCGAGACGGCCAAGGGCTCCATCCGGTCCAGCGCATCCAGGAGGATGACGACCCGCCGCCGTTCGGCCATGCGGTGCAGAAGCAAACCGAACAGCGCATAGAGCGCGTCTTCCGTTGCCTGTGCCGTGAGGGCCTCGTCGCAGAGTTCGCGCTCGCGCTCCACGATGTTCCCGTCCGGCGTGTAACGAAACAGGTGCACGCCACCGTCGGCGTGCGCCAGGAACGCGACGAAGAAGCGCTGCAGCATACGGGCGATCGAGCTGCCCCAGGCGCTGATGACCGGCGAGTGCGCGAGCGTGAACACCTGCCGCTGGGCGAACTGCCGGTACAGCGCGGCGAAGACCGCGGTCTTGCCCGAGCCCGACCCGCCGGTGATGCACAGGCCCCATGGGCCGTCGTCGCTCACCGGCGACGAGGCGATGTCCAGGGCAGCCCTCAGCGTGTCGGAGCGGCCGACGAAGTTGCGGGAGCGCTGCTCCACCAGCGCATGCAGTGCCAGTTCCTCCACTTCGCTGGAGGTCGATGGCTCCGCCGCCGGCGCCTCCGCCAACTCCTCTTCCAGAGCGGCTCGCAGGCGCTGCGCGACCATCTGCCCCCAGCCGTCCAGATCCGCGACGCGCTGCGTGGCAGGATCCCATGTCGCAACGTAGTCGATGCAACGCCCGGGGAGGGCCTGGCGCAAGCGCGCCTTCAGTTGCGCCAGCTTCGCCGCGCGCCCGGCCCCCAGACCGTCGGTGGCATGGTGTTCGGAGTACGCCGCCGCGGTCTCGGGCGGCATGTCGGCATAAGGCAGCGGGGCACGAAAGAAGAACAGGCTGCGCCGGCAGGTGGCCGGGTCGGCCAGCACGCCGAAGTCGATTTCCAGGTCCGTCACGCTGCGATCCTCGGCCGGCGCTTGGAAGCCCACCTCGTTCATGGCCGCCGCCAGCCGCGCCGTGGGAGGCACCCAGCCGTAGCGATCGCCGAGCAGGCCGAAGATAAAAGGACGCGCGCGCCGTGCCTCGTCCAGGCAGACCTTCAGCACCATGACCTCACGCTGCACTTCGTCGTCCGCCCCGGCCACGCCGACGCGCAGATCCACCCATTCGAGGTGGCGGTGGCGCGTGGCCAGCCACTCCTCCAGCGCGGGAAAGACATGGCGTATCAGGTGATCGCGTTCCGCCTGCATGTCGCGGAACGTGCTCGAGACAAAGATCGGTCTGGACGACCAGGCTGCAACACGGTCCATGGCCAGCGCCCTCGATGATGACCGCATCGTGGGCGGCGCGTTGACCCCGTGTCCATCCCCTTTTCCGATATGCGGCGCCGCCGGCCGGCGGGCCGGCGGGCCGGTGACCTCGGCGGACAACCGTCGCAGTTGGCTGCTTCGCGACTGCCCGGCGCATGCGGAGTTGCTCCGCGGCGCGCTC